>LNFM01007625.1_pt1 | contig 16832 bp, 14 predicted proteins | sample 596031 | NCBI WGS metagenome assembly LNFM01 (sample SAMN04254537, study PRJNA301005) | activated carbon metagenome | isolation source: dual media filters at the Ann Arbor, Michigan drinking water treatment plant | place: USA: Ann Arbor
GCGCCGGCATGCCCGACACCATGCCCTCGCTCGGCACCCTGATCCGGATCGGCAACAATTATCTGTTCGCCGGCGAATGGTGGATCGTCGCCTTCCCCGGCATCGCGCTGGCGGGCCTGATCCTCTCCATCAACCTGCTCGGCGACTGGCTGCGCGACGCGCTCAATCCAAAGCTCCGATGACCATTCCCGTCCTTTCCGTGCGCAACCTTGAGGTGGAATTCCTCACCCGCCGCAGCACGCTGCGCGCCATCAACGGCGTTTCCTTCGACATCGCCAAGGGCGAGGTGCTCGGTGTGGTCGGCGAGTCCGGCGCCGGCAAATCGGTCACCGGCCTTGCCGTGATCGGGCTGATCGATCCACCCGGCCGCATCTCGGGCGGCGAGATCTATCTGTCGGGAACGCGGATCGATCACCTGCCGCCGGAGGAAATACGCCGCATCCGCGGAAAACGGATCGGGATGATCTTCCAGGATCCGCTGACGAGCCTCAACCCGCTCTACCGGATCGGCGACCAGATCGTGGAGACGATCCGAACCCACATGAACCTCTCGGAGACCGCCGCGCGCAAGCGCGCCATCGATCTCCTTGCCGAAGTCGGCATCCCCGCACCGGAAAAGCGCATCGACGCCTATCCGCATGAATTCTCCGGCGGCATGCGCCAGCGCGTCGTGATCGCGCTTGCGATCTGCGCCGAACCGGAATTGATCATCGCCGACGAGCCGACCACCGCGCTCGATGTCTCCGTACAGGCGCAGATCATTTCGCTGATCAAGCGGCTGGGGCGCGATCACGGCACGGCGGTGATGCTGGTCACCCACGACATGGGCGTGATCGCCGAGACGTCTGATCGGGTTGCGGTGATGTATTCGGGGCGAATTGCCGAGATCGGCCCGGTGCAGGATGTCGTGCAGAACCCGCTGCATCCCTACGCCAAGGGGTTGATGGGCGCGATCCCCACGCTTGCAGGCGAAGACAAGCGCCTGGTGCAAATTCCGGGATCGATGCCGCGGCTGTCGGCGATCCCGCCGGGCTGCTCGTTCAATCCGCGTTGCGCCTTTGCATTCGACCGCTGCCGCGTCGAGCGGCCCGAGCCGGTCACGCAGGGTTCGCACGCCGTCGCCTGCCATCTGTTCGACACCGCGCCCCGAAAGACCGTGAAGGAGACCGCGGCATGAGCGCCCCCTTCGTCGACGTGAGGAATTTGCGCCGGGTGTTCGACGTTTCGAAGCCGTGGCTGAACCGCGTGCTGGAGGGCGGCCACCTGGAGTTTTTGAAGGCCGTCGATGGCGTCACCTTCGACATCAAGAAGGGCGAGACCTTTGCCCTCGTCGGCGAATCCGGATCGGGCAAGACCACGGTGGCGCGGATGGTCGTGGGACTGCTGTCGCCGAGTTCGGGCGAAGTGATCATCGACGGCGTATCGATGACGAGTGCCAGACAGGCGCAGGCCCGCCAGCGCCTGCGGCGGCGTATCCAGATGATCTTCCAGGATCCCTATGCAAGCCTCAATCCGCGCTTCCGGGTCGATGCCATCGTCTCCGAGCCTATCCGCGCCTTCAATCTGATCGAGGGTGATCGCGACATCCGCACCCGCGTCGGCGAATTGTTGGGCCTCGTCGGCCTGCATCCGGACGACGGCCTGAAATATCCCCACGAGTTTTCCGGCGGCCAGCGCCAGCGCATCGCGATCGCGCGCGCGCTGGCGTCGGAAGCCGAATTCATCGTCTGCGACGAGCCGACCTCGGCGCTGGACGTTTCCGTGCAGGCACAGATCCTCAATTTGATGCGCGACCTGCAGGACAAGTTCGGCCTGACCTATCTCTTCATCAGCCACAACCTCGCCGTGGTCCGTCACATGGCGACCCGGATCGGTGTGATGTATCTCGGCCGCATCGTGGAGATCGCCGAGGGCCGCGAATTGTTCGCCAATCCCCGGATGCCCTACACCAAGATGCTGCTGGGCGCGGTCCCTGATCTGGCGATGTCCGGCCGCCAGCGGATTCCGGTCAAGGGCGAAATTCCCAATCCGATCGATCCGCCGCCCGGCTGCGCCTTCAACCCGCGCTGCCCGCTGGTGTTCGATCTCTGCCGGAAGGAAGCGCCCGTCCTGATCGACGGCGTCGCCTGCCACGCCGTCAACCAACCGGTTGAAGCCGCAGCTTTGGCATGATCACGGAGATGGGTGCAATGCGTGGCATCCCAGCGGTTGGCATCCAACTTCGCCTGTGGTCAAGTGCGCCTGCCTCAAAATACCAGCACGGAATTGGATTCCCATGAGCAACATCAATCCCGATCCGTTCACCACCCGGCCGGAAATCGAAGGCACCTTCGGCGTCGTCACCTCGACGCACTGGATCGCGACCGCGGTCGGCATGGGCATTCTGGAAAAGGGCGGCAACGCCTTTGACGCCGGTGTCGCCACCGCCTTCACGCTGCAGGTGGTGGAGCCCCATCTCAACGGACCCGGCGGCGACGTGCCGATCATTGTCCATGACACCAGACGCGGCCGCACCGAGGTGATCTGCGGCCAGGGCCCCGCGCCAGCGAAAGCCACCATCGCGCACTACAAGAGCGAAGGCCTGGAAATGGTGCCCGGCACCGGGCTTCTCGCCGCCTGCGTTCCCGGCACGTTCGAATCCTGGATGCTGCTGCTGCGCGATTACGGCACGATGCGGCTGCGCGACGTGCTGGAGCCTGCGATCGCTTACGCCGCCAACGGCTATCCGCTGGTGGAACGCGCGGCGGCGACCATCCAGATCGTCGAGAAACTATTCCGCAATCACTGGACGACATCGGCGGCGGTCTATCTGCCGAACAACGAGGTGCCCAGGCCCGGCACGCTGTTCACCAACAAAAAGCTCTCCGAGACCTATGCCCGCATCCTGAAAGAAGCCGAGAGCGCCGGCGGCGACCGCGTCGCCCAGATCGAGCGCGCACGAAAATCCTGGTCGCACGGCTTTGTGGCGGAAGCGATCGACAGGTTCTGCCGCACCCAGGAAGTGATGGACGTCTCAGGTTCGCCGCATCGCGGCGTGCTCACCGCCGACGACATGGCGCGCTGGCAGCCGACCGTCGAGGCGCCGCTGACGTACGACTATGGCCGCTACACCGTCTGCAAGCCCGGCGTCTGGAGCCAGGGCCCGGTGATGCTGCAGCAACTGGCGCTGCTGAAGGGTTTTGAGCTCGACGGGCTCGATCCCGCAGGCCCCGAATTCATCCACCTGCAGATCGAATGCGCCAAGCTTGCCTTTGCCGACCGCGAGAAGTTTTACGGCGATCCAAAGTTCACCGACATCCCGATCGCGACCTTGCTGTCGGACGCCTACAATGACGAGCGCCGCAAGCTGGTCTCCAGAGACACGGCCTCGCTCGATTTCGTGCCCGGCTCGGTGGAAGGCTTTGGCTCAGTCGTAAAACTGCGCCGCGCCGAAGGCCATCGCGAGGCGGTCGGGGCCATGGGCGCGGGCGAACCGACCGTCGGCCGCTTTGGCGAAGTGCGCGGCGACACCGTGCATTTCGACATCATCGACCAGGCCGGCAACATGATTTCGGCGACGCCCTCGGGCGGCTGGCTGCAATCGTCTCCGGTGATTCCCGAACTCGGCTTCTGCCTCGGCAGCCGCGCCCAGATGTTCTGGCTGGAGGAGGATCACCCGGCGGCGCTGGCGCCGGGCAAGCGCCCGCGCACCACGCTCTCGCCGACCATGGCGCTGCGCGACGGCGAGCCCTACATGGCCTGGGGCTCGCCCGGCGGCGACCAGCAGGATCAATGGACGACGCAGTTCTTCCTGCGCCATGTCCACGCCAAACTGAACCTGCAGGAAGCGATCGACGCGCCCGCCTGGCATTCCGAACATTTCCCGATCTCGTTCTGGCCGCGTACCGCGCGCCCCGGCGTGCTTGTCGTCGAGAACCGTGTGCCGAAGGCGACCGTCGATACCCTGAAGGGCCGCGGCCATGTGGTCGAGATCGGCCCTGACTGGTCGGAAGGCCGTCTCACTGCCGCCTCCAGGGTTGGCCGCCGCCGCCGTGCTGCCGCCAACCCGAGGGGCATGCAGGGCTATGCGGCGGGACGATAGTGCGAAGAGACAACAAGAGATGACCTGGTCGATCATCGCCCGCGATCCCGCAACCGGCCACATCGGTATCGCCGTCGCGACAAGATTTTTCGCCGTCGGCGCACGCGTGCCGCATATCGCCGCCGGCATCGGAGGCATTGCGACGCAAGCGCTGGTCAATCCCTATTACGGCATCGACGGCGTGACCCTGCTGCGCGAGGGGCGTAGCCCCCGCGAGGTGATCGACACGCTGATTGCCGCCGACGACGGCCGCGAGAGCCGGCAACTGCATGTGATGGACGTCAAGGGCCGCATCGCCGCGCATACCGGCCGCGAATGCATCGACTGGTGCGGGCATATTCAGGGCGACGGCTTTTCTCTTGCCGGCAACATGCTGGCGGGCCCCGCCGTGCTCGACGATACGGCGCGGGCTTATCTCGCCAACACCGCCCTTCCCTTTGCGCAGCGGCTGATCGCGGCGATGATGGCCGGCGAAGCCGCCGGCGGCGACAAACGCGGCAAGCAATCCGCGGCGCTATTGATCCATGGCAATGAGGAATGGTCTGACCTCGACCTGCGAGTCGACGACCATGCTGATCCGCTTGCCGAGCTCGAACGGCTGGAACAGGTCAGCCGCGAGCTCTGGGTGCATTTCCGCCAGTTCCTTCCGACGCGCAGGAACCCGGCCGGCATCACCGACCGCGCGATCATCGATGCCACCATCGAAGCTGCAATGGCGGGCAAGGCATGACGGCGTATGCCCCTCATGGAGAGCGGCGCAAAGCGCCGTCTCGAACCATGGGCCCCGCTGGCGGCTTCAGCCTTTGAGACGCGGCGAAGAACCGCTCCTCCCGAGTGAACGCAAGTGCGTTCATCCTGGGATGAGGGATAGAACTGGCTAAATCACGATCTCCCGCAGCACCCTCCGGCAATCCATCTCATATTCGAGATCGATAACCGGCGGCCGGGCGAAATGCCAGGTCAGGCCCGCGCGCGCGGCGCCGGGAAAGACCAGCGCATCGGCAAAGACCGGATAGAAATCATGGATTGTGTAGGTCTGCGTCGCCGTCGCGTCATTCCAGCCGAAGCCGAATTCGCCCATTCGCTTTTCCATCACACCGACGACGTAACGGACCTTGTCCGCGATGCCCTCCGGGCTGATATCGCGGTAACGCACCGTACGCTCGGCATAGCTGGCGTTGCCTTCCTGCGACTCGCCGCTGCCGGCGATGACGAAGCTGGGCGTGCCGCTCCTACTCGGCCGCGTAAACGAAAACGCGTAGAACGACGGCTCGGACGGCGGATCGATTTCCGGGCAGACATTGCTGCGCGCCACCGGATTGGTCCTCTCGTCGTAGATGCCCCACTCCGCCAGCGTCTTGACGTAGTGCAGGTTGAAATTGCGAAAGCCCTCGTCGGTGAAGGCAGCCGGCGAGCGCAGCTCGCAGGCGCCGAACGAAGTCAGCGGCCTGCCCGCCGCCTGGATGTAGTTTGCGATTAGCGCAAACCCTTCGGCCAGCGGCACCGGCCTGTCGAAGCGTACCCGCTCGATCTCGTAGCCGGGGTTGGCGGCCACCCCGCCGGAATACTGAAACACGGCCGGGATGAAGCGGTAGTTGCCGGCGGGAAAGTCGCTCGTCATCGTGCCCCCTGTTTTCTCTTCTAATGCACAGCTTAGCGATCGTCGCCGGCGCTGGACATAAAAAAGCGACGGCCGCGATTTCCGCGGCCGTCGCCCTCATTCCCGCCCAAAACCAAGGCTCAGGTCGGCTTCAACGCGTTATTGCCGAGATCGAAATCGGCGATCTCCTTGGTCCGCTGCGAGCCGGCCTTGGCCTGGTGGTCGGTCGCCAGCCAGACATAGACTGCCGGCAGCACGAACAGCGTGAACAGCGTGCCGATCGACATGCCCGAGACCACCACAAGGCCAATGGAGAAGCGGCTTGCCGCGCCGGCGCCGGTCGCGGTCAGCAGCGGGATCAGGCCGGTGACCATCGCCGCCGTCGTCATCAGGATCGGACGCAGCCGGATCCGGGCGGCCATCTCGATCGCGGAGCGTTTGTCGAGGCCTTCCTTGAGCTGCAGTTCGTTGGCGAACTCGACCATCAGGATGCCGTGCTTGGTGATGAGGCCGACCAGCGTCAGCAACCCGACCTGGGTATAGATGTTGATGGTCGCGACGCCGAAGAACAGCGGGATCAGGGCGCCGACGATGGCCATGGGAACGCTGATCATGATGACAAGCGGGTCCCTCAGGCTCTCGAACTGCGCCGCCAGCACCAGGAAGATGATGATGAGCGCGAAGCCGAAGGTGATCGCGAGCTGATTGCCCTCCTGCACATATTGCCGGGAGTCCGCCAGATAGTCGTGGCCAAAACCGTTAGGCAGCTTCTTGGCTTCGCCCTCCAGGAAGTCCACCGCCTGCCCGACCGTGACGCCCGGCATCGGCACCGCCGAGAAGGTCGCCGAGTTGAGCTGATTGTAGTGCGTCAGCGAGTTCGGATCGGTACCGGTCTCGATCGACACGATGGTCGACAGCGGCACCAGTTGCCCGGTGTTGGTCGGAACGTAGTAGCCACCGAGCGATTCCGGCGACAGCCGCATGCCGCGCGGCACCTGCGGGATCACCTGATACGATCGTCCCTCGAGATTGAAGCGGTTGACGTAGTTGCCGCCCAGCAGCGTCTGCAACGTCGCGCCGACCTGGGCCATGTTGATGCCGAGATCGCTCGCCTTGGAACGGTCGATGGATACGCGCACCACCGGCTGGTTGAAATCGAGATCGCTGTCGGAGACGATGAACAGGCCGCTCTTGCGCGCGGCGTCCTTCAGCTTCGACATCTCGTCGTAAACGGCCTGGAAGCCGGCAGTCGAATTGATCACCATCTGTATCGGCAGGCCGCCGGGTCCGCCCGGCAGCGGCGGCAGGTTGAAAGCGAACGCCTGAACGCCTTCGATCTTTGAGAGCTCCGCCTGCACCAGCGGCTTCAGCTTGATCGAGGAACGTTCGCGCTCGTCCCAGGGCTTGAGCAGCATGCCGGCAATACCGCCCTGCGGTCCGTTGATGCCGTTCAGGACGAAACGCAGGTCGGTCTCGGGAAACTTCTCGAACGCCTTGTCGAGCTTGTCGCCATAGAAATCGACATAATCGATATTGGCGTATTTCGGCGCCTTGGTCACCGAGAACACGATGCCCTGGTCTTCCTCGGGCGCGAGTTCCTTGGCAGTGTTCATATAGAGAAAGCCGACCAGGCCGAGGATCGTCAGCGCGAACAGCCCCGTGATCGGACGATAGTCCAGCGAGCGATCAAGCTGGCGCCCATACCAGCGCGTCATCGCGCCGAACACCTTGTTGACCAGCTTTGCGAATCGCCCTTCCTCGGCGCTCTTGAGGAAGACCGAGCACATCATCGGCGACAGCGTCAGCGCGATCACGCCCGACACGATCACCGAGCCGGCGAGCGTAAAGGCAAATTCGCGGAACAGCGAGCCGGTCAGGCCGCCGAGGAAGCCGATCGGCGCATACACCGCCGCCAGCGTGATCGTCATCGAGATCACGGGGCCGACGATTTCGCGCGCGCCCTGCAGCGACGCCTGCACCGGTGATTTGCCCTCCTCGAGATGTCGATGGATGTTCTCGACCACCACGATGGCGTCGTCGACCACGAGCCCGATGGCGAGCACCATCGCCAGCAGCGTCAGCAGGTTGAAGCTGAAGCCCAGAACCAGCATCAGGCTGCAGACGCCGATCAGCGACAGCGGAATCGTGACCACGGGAATGATCACCGAGCGGAACGAGGCCAGGAACAGGAAGATAACGACGACGACGATCAGCACCGCTTCGATCAAGGTGTTCTTCACCTCGTCGATCGAGGACTGAATGAACTTGGTGGAATCGTAGGCCACCTTCATTTTCATCGACGGCGGCAGGTTGCGCTCGATCTCCGGCATCAACGCGCGCACGCCCTTGACCAGCGTCAGCGGATTGCCTTGCGGGGTCGCCTGCACGCCGATGAAGATCGCGCGCTCGCCGCTGAAGGCGACGCTCGCATCCGAACTTTGGGCGGCGAGTTCGACAGTCGCAACATCCTCGATTCGAACGAAGCCGCCGTCCTTGGACTTGATGATCATCTTCTTGAACTGATCGAGGTTGCGCAGGTCGGTATTGGTCTGCACGTTCGAGACGATGAGATAGCCCTTGGCCTGGCCGGCCGCGGCCTGGAAGTTGTTGGCGGCGATGGCCGCCGAGACGTCGTTTGGCGATACGCCGCGTCCCGCCATCCGCACCGGATCGAGCCACAGCCGCATCGCGAACGTTTGCCCGCCGAGAATGTCGGCGGACGCCACGCCGTCGACCGTCGACAGCACCGGCTGCACCACGCGCGTCAGATAGTCGGAGATCGCCGAGCCTGAGAGCTCGTCGCTGGAGAAGCCGAGATACATCACGGCCGTAGTCTGGCCGGTCGTCTTGGTCACGATCGGGTCGTTGGATTCTCTCGGGATCAGGTATTTGACCGAGTTCGTCTTGGCCAACACTTCGGTCAGCGCCTGGTTCGGGTCGAAATTCAGCTTGATGTAGACCTGGATCGTGCTGGTGCCCTGCACGGACGACGAGGTGATGTAGTCGACGCCCTCGGCGGACGCGATCGCCTGCTCGATCGGCGTGGTGATGAAACCCTGGATCAGGTTGGCCGATGCGCCGGGATAGACGGTCGTGACGTTGATCACCGTATTCGACAGCTTCGGATATTGCCGGATCGGCAATACGCTGGCGGCCCGCAGACCGATCAGGAGGATCAGCAGGCTGACGACGACCGCCAGGATCGGACGCTTGATGAAGATATCGGTAATGGCCATCACAAATTATCCCGGTGAATTCAGCAGTCCCTGGCGCGGTCTCGTCTTGGAGACCGCCGCCAGTCTTTCGCCTGCGCGGCCCCTCGGGGCCGCGTTCGTGGATCAGTAGCGCGGCGGCTTCGCCGGTATGGGCGGTGTCGGGTCGGTCGAGATCGTCACGGGCGATCCGGACTGCAGCTTGAGCTGCCCCACCGACACGACGCGGTCGCCATCCTTCAGGCCCTTGGTGATCTCGGCGCGGCCGTCCAGGCGCTTGCCGGTCTGCACGAAGGTGCGCGTGACGATCAGGCCGGTCTTGCCGTCCTCCTCCTTCTTCTCGCTGACGAGGTAGACGGAGTCACCATAGAGCGTGTAGTCGACCGAGGTTTCGGGCACGGTGATGGCCGGCGGCTTGTCCGGCAAAACCACGGTCGTGGTCACGAACATTCCGGGCTTGAGGATCTTGTCCGGATTCTGGATCGTCGCCTGCACGCGGATGTTGCGCGTGTCGGTCGCGATCTGCGGCTCGATGGTGGTGATCTTGCCCTCGAAGGTCCGGCCCGGATAGGCGTCGACGGCGAGACGGACGATCTGGCCGACCTTGAGCTGGCCGGAGTCCTTTTCCGTCACGGTGAAGTTCGCGAACAGCACCGAGAGATCCGTCAGCGAAACGATCTGCGTACCGGCGGTCAGATATTGTCCGACCTCGACCCGGCGAACGCCGAGTTCACCGTCGAACGGCGCACGGACCAGCTTCTGCGAGATGATCGCTTCTGTCTTGGCAATGCTGGCGCTGGCCTGGTCGAACGCCGCCTGCGCGGTATCCACCGTCGCCTGCGGCCCGACCTGGCGCTCCGCCAGTTGCTTGGCACGGTCGAGCGTAATCTGCGCCACGCGCTGCTGGGCCTTGAAGTTGGCAAGGTCGCCCTGGTCCGGGCCGTCGAACAGTTGCACCAGCGGCGTGCCCTTTTTTACGCTCGCGCCCGCGGTGAACAGGATGTCGGTGATGCGCCCGTTGACGTCTGACGTGACATTGACCTGATGCACGGCGGCGAGATCGCCGACGGCGGTCAATAGATTCGGAATGGTCTCGGACTTCGCCGTGGCGACGTTCACCAGGGTCGGCGGCGGCTTGTTGTTCGCGAAGAACTGCGCGATCATCTGGCCGCGGAAGTAGTTGAACCAGACCAGGCCGCCGACCAGCAAGGCCAGCAGCAATCCCACGATGATGAACCAGCGCACCAGCCGCACCGGCCGCTTGTGCGTCTTGTCGACGATCGGCTTGCCCGACAGCTTGGGTTCAGTCACGATATTCATGTCATGCACTTTCTGCAGTTACCGATTGTCCCGAATTCGGCGACAGCTCGCAGTCCAGATGAGAAGCAATTGCGGCTTCGTTAACCCCGATGCCGCGCAGGATGAATTGACAGAGCTGACGCTCCAGATCGGTGGCGTTGCCGTAGGCAAGACAGGGCACGGCCGGAAGCCTCGTCAGCGCCGCCATCAGCACGGTATGGTGCGCGAACCAGAACAGATTGAGCGGGTCGCTGCCGACCCGCACCGCGTCGCCGGCCGCGACCGCGCTGTCGATCGACGCCGCAAACACCGGCCCGATCAGGCCGCCGATCTTGTCGTACAGCAGCCGCGCAAACTCCCCGTCGTCGAGATGGCTGGTCGTCATCAGCCGCAGCCGCTGCGCTTCTTCCTGATCCGAGCCGTTCGATACCTCAACGAAATGCCCCACCATGCCTTTGATCAACGCGACGAGCGTTCTGGTCGACGGTTCCTGGCCGAGCAGGTGCGCAAAGTCAGGATCGGCCTCGCACTCTTCCGTGAGAATCTCGGCATAAAGCGCCGCCTTGGAAGGGAAGTGCTTGAACAGCAGGCCTTCCGAAATGGCGGCCGCGGCCGCCACGCTCTTGGTCGTGGTGCCGGCAAAGCCGTTACGGGCAAAACATCGCTTTGCGGCGCTCAAGATCAATTGCCGCCGCAAGTCACTGGTCATGCGCAAGGTGGACATAAGGGGCGTGAGTAATCACTCACCTTTACGCTGTCAAGGATACATTGCAGCGCACCAATCAAATTCTGCCGCAATGCGATTCTGAAATCACACCCTCATCGCATTGTTTATGCATCCTTTTCCCGAAAATCCGACTCTCACGCTGCTGGCTCATCGCGGATCGGCGGCAACCCCAAGGCGCCGCGGTCGCGGGGGCTGGAAGCCGCGCACGGCTTGACGCCGGTCTGGGAACGAGGTTTACGATGGTTGCAGGCGCGACTAATTGCTGGTCGCTCGTTTGTCCGTCTTCATAAGAGTGACAGGCATGACTGCAGACGCGCGCGAGCTGGCGGCCACCTTCGATATCGAGAGGCTGTCGCCCGAATTCTATGCCAACCCCTACCCGACCTATCGTGCGCTAAGGGAAACCGAGCCGGTCAAGCGGCTGCCGAACGGTTCCTACTTCCTGACCCGCTACGATGATCTCGTCGCCGCCTACAAGAACACCAAAACCTTCTCTTCCGACAAGAAGAAGGAGTTCGCGCCGAAATATGGCGCCAGCCTGCTCTACGAACACCACACCACCAGCCTCGTCTTCAACGATCCACCTGCGCACACCCGCGTGCGCCGGCTGATCATGGGCGCGCTGTCGCCGCGCGCGATCACTGGCATGGAGTCCGACCTGGTGCAGTTGGTGGACCGCCTGCTCGATGCCATGGCCGCCAAGGGCAATGTCGACCTGATCGACGACTTCGCCGCTGCGATCCCGATCGAAGTGATCGGCAATCTGCTCGACGTGCCGCAGGACGAACGCGAGCCCTTGCGCGACTGGTCGCTTGCCATTCTCGGCGCGCTGGAGCCTGTGGTTTCCCCTGAGGTGTTCGCCCGCGGCAACACGGCGGTGAAGGATTTTCTTTGCTATCTAGAAGGGTTGGTGGCGTGTCGGCGCGCCAGGCCTGGCAATCCCGACCACGACGTGCTGACCCGGCTGATCCAGGGCGAGAACAATGGCGAGCGGCTGACCGAGAAGGAACTGCTGCACAATTGCATCTTCCTGCTCAATGCCGGCCACGAGACGACGACCAATCTAATCGGCAACGGCCTCGTCGCGCTGCAGAATCATCCGAACGAAATGCAGCGGCTGATCGGGGAACCCGCGCTAATCAGGACCGCGGTCGAGGAAATGCTGCGGTTCGAGAGCTCCAATCAACTCGGCAACCGCATGACGGTCGAGCCTGTGGAGCTTGGCGGCATCGCGATGCCGGCGGGCACGCCGGTGACGCTGTGCATCGGCGCTGCCAATCGCGATCCTGCACAATTTCCCGATCCGGAACGCCTCGATGTCGGCCGCACGCCGAACCGGCACCTCGCATTCGGCACCGGCGCGCATCAATGCGCCGGGATGGCGTTGGCGCGGCTCGAAGGCGCGGTCGCGATCTCGCGTTTTCTCGCGCGGTTTCCGAACTACGCGCTCAGCGGCGCACCGGTGCGCGGCGGCCGGGTTCGCTTCAGGGGATTTTTGAGCGTGCCGTGCGAGGTCGGCTGATCTCTAGTTGCCGGCCGTGTTGAAGCGGGAAAGATCGCAGTCGCGTTCCGCGTATTTCACCCGGCGAATTCCCTCGCGGTCCTCGACCACCGACGGTTTGCAGCGCTCGCGCCAGGCGACCTCCTTGACTTCGTCGGCCTTTTTCTCTTCCGCAGTCTTCTGGATCACCTTGATCGTGGCGCGACCGCCTACGGCGAAATCGGTCTGCTGACTGGGAAGCAGCGGACCGCCGTTCCTGATGGCCGACGCCTTGGCGTACTGATAATCCCGCTCTGCCCTGGCGGCCTGGGCAGCGGCTGCCGCGTTGCCGTGATCCATTGCGAACTGCGCGGATGCCGACGAGACCGACGCTACGACGATCGTGATCGCGATGAGGATACGCATTTCAACAGCCTCTTTGGAATGAATGCCGCCGGCAAGAATGGCCCGGCAAGCATTGAGGCTGCGTAAAGCAGCATGGCTAACCACGCTGCAACTTGATGCTTAAAAGTTTAGACAAAGGGCGCGCAAAATTACTCGCTGCGGCCGAACTCGCAGCCCTTCTTGGCGTAAACCAGGCGGACGACGCCTTCGCTGTCGTAGGTGCGCTGCGGCTTGCAGAACGCTTCCCACTTCTCGATGCTGGCGCGCCTTGCCTTCTCGTCTTCCTTTTCCTGCGCGAGGTCGCGCGGCGGATCGTCGAGATAGGTCGTCGTGCATACCCTGCCGTAGAACTTGCTGTAGGTGCATCGCTCCACGATCTGCCACGCCTGCGCCGATGTCGACGCGAGGGCCAGAACTGCAATTGCGTAGATGATCTTCATGTTGACGCTCATCGCTGCGGAGACATTCTCCGTGCGAAACAGCTAACGCCCGTAAATATGCAGGCGCAACGGTAACCCTTTGTTAAGCTGAATAGCCGCGAAAAAGGTTAAATCTGGAACCGGCGAACTGTCGCTTCTCGCGACACAATTCGAACAGGCGCGCGCGACGGTGCAGATACGAGACAACACCGTTCACCGTTGACACAGCGAGCGCGCGACATCTCCGGTGATTTCTAGACCATCGTCCGGTGCCGATCGATGCAGATCCGCATGACCTCATCCATCGGCTTCTCCCACCAGTCGTTGGAGAAGATTTCGATCTCGGAATAGCCGGAAAATCCCTGCGCCTCGAGCGCCGATCGCACGGATTTGATGTCGATCACACCATCGCCCATCATGCCGCGATCGTTGAGAATGTCTTTGGTCGGCACCAGCCAGTCGCAGACGTGAAACGCGAGCAGGCGGTCCTTACCCGCGCGCGCAATCTGCGGCATCAGCTCCGGATCCCACCAGATGTGATAGACGTCGAGAGCTACGCCGAGCGCGCCCGTGCGCTGCGGATCAAGCCGATCGCAAATATCCAGCGCCTGCTTCGTCGTGTTCACGCAGGCGCGATCGGCAGCGTAGGCCGGATGCAGCGGTTCGATCGCGAGCGGCATGCTTGCCGTTCGCGCATACTCCAGCATCTCGGCGATGGCGTCGTCGACCTGGGCCCGCGCCTGCGCGATGTCCTTTGAGGCTGCGCTCCCCGGACGCGAATATTGCGGCAGACCACCCGCGACCAGCACCAAGCACGGCGCGCCCAGCGCCCTGGCTTCGTCGATCGCACGTCGATTGTCGTCACGCACTTCCGTTCGGCGCGCAGCATCCGACGTAAACATGCCGCCACGGCAGTAACCGGATAGTTCAAGCCCGGCATCGCGCACGGCCCGCACCGCGCGTTCGAGGCCGATGGTCGCAACCTGGTCGCGCCACGGGTCGATGGCGCGGATGCCATGCCGCGCGCCAGCCTCGATGATGGCTGCAAGATCGCCCTGCTTGCGGACCGTTGCCGTATTCAGCGACAGCCAGCGATGGTCGGAAGAAAAATCGCGCATCAGGCCTCAATGCCGCGTGTTGCCAGCACCGTCTTCATGCGCCGTGTCGCGAATTCGGGGTTGGAGAGAAGCCCGGCCTTGTCGGCCAGCCGAAACATCTCGGCCAGATGCAGCGTCGAGCGCGTGCTCTCCTGGCCGCCGACCATGGTGAAATGATCCTGATGGCCGTTGAGATAAGCCATGAACACGATGCCGGTTTTGTAGAACCGCGTCGGCGCCCTGAAGATGTGGCGCGAGAGCGGCACGGTCGGCCCGAGCACGTCATGGAAACCGGCCTCATCGCCGGCAGCGAGCCGCGACAGCGCATAGGATGCCGCCGGCGCAATCGCGTCGAAGATGCCGAGCAGCGCGTGCGAAAAGCCCTTGTCGTCGCCGGCGATCAGTTCGGCATAATTGAAATCGTCGCCGGTATACATCTTCACGCGGGGATCGAGCCGACGGCGCATGTCGATCTCGCGCTGCTTGTCGAGCAGCGAAACCTTTACGCCATCCACATTGGCGGCGTTGGCGTTGATGATGGCGACCGCCGTATCCATCGCGTTGTCGAGATCCTTGGTGCCCCAATATCCCGCCAGCGCCGGATCGAACATGTCGCCGAGCCAGTGAATGATCACGGGCTCGCGAACCTGCGACAGCACGCGGTCATAGACTTTGGCGTATTCGTCGGTGCTGCGGCCGAGTTTCGCCAGCGCGCGCGAGGCCATCAGGATGATGCGGCCGCCGGCCTTTTCCACCGCCGCGATCTGCTCTTCGTAAGCGCGGATAACGTCGTCGATCGATCCTGCATCTTCGACCGCGAGGTGATCGGTGCCCGCGCCGGAAAACACCAGCGCGTTGCCGCGCGCCCTCGCTGCCTTCACCGAGCGCTGGATCAATTCCAGCGAGGTCGCCCAGTCCAGGCCCATGCCGCGTTGTGCGGTATCCATCGCTTCGGCAACGCCGAGGCCGAGATCCCAGACATGTTCGCGGAACGCAATGGTGCGGTCCCAGTCGATCGCAGCGGTCAGCCAGGGATCGCCCTCGGCAAGCGGATCGGCCACCACATGCGCCGCCGAAAACGCCACGCGGTTGAGCGTGCCGTCGAGCTCCGCCGGAAACGTCCGCGACGCCGCCAGGCGATAGGTTTCGATCGAACGATCCGCCGTCGGCAGCCTCACGGACAGCGATGACATCGGCAGGACAGGCTTGTTCATGGCTGTGCCCCCTCAAACCTTGATCGGAGTGACGTCGATCCAGCGCCGTTCGCGCCAGCTCTGCAGCGCACATTCGGCGAGTTGCACACCCTTGGCGCCTTCCAACAGCGTGTATTTGTAGGGCGCGTCCTCGCAGACATGGCGGATGTACATTTCCCACTGTTCCTTGAACCCGTTGTCGTAGACGACGTTGTCGGGAACTTTCTGCCAATCAGCATAGAAATCATGGGTGCGCTTCTCGTCCGGATTCCATACCGGCCGCGGCGTTGCCTGCCGCGCCTGGATCACGCAATCGGTCAGGCCCGCCACCGCGGAGCCGTGGGTGCCGTCGACCTGGAAGGTCACGAGATCGTCGCGATAGACCCGCGTCACCCAGCTCATGTTGATATGCGCGACGACGCCACCCTTGAGGCGGAAGGTGGCATAGGCGGAGTCGTCGGCGGTCGCGGTGTATTTCCTGCCCTTCTCGTCGTAACGCTCCGGGATATCGGTCGTGCCGAAGCAGGAGATGCTCTCGACCTCGCCGAACAGATTGTCGAGCACGTAGCGCCAGTGACAGACCATGTCGAGAATGATGCCGCCGCCATCCTCGCTGCGGTAGTTCCATGACGGCCGCTGCGCTTCCTGCCAGCCGCCCTCGAACACCCAGTAACCAAACTCGCCGCGCACCGAGAGCATGCGGCCGAAGAAACCGGAGTCGCGCAGGAATGCGAGCTTCTTCAGGCCCGGCAGGAACAGCTTGTCCTGCACCGTGCCGTGTTTGACGCCCCTAGCGTTGGCGAGCTTCAGGACTGCAAGCGCCTCGTCCAGATTGGTCGCGATCGGCTTTTCGCAATAGACGTGCTTGCCGGCGTTGATAGCCTTGGTCAGCAGCGAGGGCCGCGCCTGCGTGGTCGCGGCATCGAAAAAGATGGTGTCGTCCTTGTTGGCCAGCGCCTTGTCGAGATCGGTCGACCAGCGCTCGACGTTGAAGCGACTGGCGAGGCGTTCCACCTTGTCCGCGTCGCGGCCGATAAGGATCGGATCGGGGAGCATGCGGTCGCCGTTCGCAAGCACCACGCCACCCTGGTCGCGGATCGCGATGATCGAGCGAATCAGGTGCTGGTTGAGGCCCATGCGGCCGGTCACGCCGTTCATGATCAGGCCGAGGCGTTTGGTCGTCATACTGCTTTCTCCAGGGGAATTCGTGGCGCCGGTTGTGCCAGCGGCTGCATCGTGGACCAGTCCGGATGGACTGACGTGGCAAAGCCCGGCGTCGTCAGCGATCCCGTCAGGAGATCGCCGTCATGGATCGCGAG
>LNFM01019212.1_pt1 | contig 16832 bp, 19 predicted proteins | sample 596031 | NCBI WGS metagenome assembly LNFM01 (sample SAMN04254537, study PRJNA301005) | activated carbon metagenome | isolation source: dual media filters at the Ann Arbor, Michigan drinking water treatment plant | place: USA: Ann Arbor
CTGACCGGCTCGATTCCGAACGTCACCAGATATCCATCGGCTGCCAATTCCGACGCAAGCCTGACCGCCGCCTCAAAGTCGCGCTGTCCGGTCACCACATGGTCGGCAGGCACAACCAGCATGAGGGCGTCCGGATCACGCGCAAGGATTTCGATCGCCGCTAGCGCAATGGCGGGTGCCGTGTTTCGGCCTTCCGGCTCCAGGACAAAATTGTCCTTGAGATCATCCTTCCAATCGGCCAGTTGTCCTTTGATCAACTCGGCTTGCGCCGCATTGGTCGAAATCAGGACATGGGCCGGCTTCGCGCAACCTGAAACCCGCTGCATGGTCTGCTGGATCAACGTCTGTTCTCCGCCGATACGCAGGAGTTGCTTCGGAAACAGGTGCCGGCTCAACGGCCAAAACCTCGTCCCGCTCCCTCCCGCCATAATCACTGGATAGAGAGGAAACTGCAGATCGCGGTTTGCTGTTCGAGGTCTACGAAAAGACATACCTGGAGTCTCCTGCGCTATAAACGTTTTCCTGAACCTGGGGCTTGCGACTTGCGACTTGCGACTTGCGACTTCGACCCCTGCGCCTCCAAAATCATCTCCGCCAACTCTCGCACCGCTCCCTCCCCACCGTTCTTATGGCACACATAATCCACCGCATCGCACACCACCGGCATGCCATCGGCGGGAGCCGCGGAAAAGCCGACCGCGCATAGCGATTCAAGATCATTCACGTCATCGCCTATATAAGCCACTTGCTGTAACGTCAGGCCATGCCGCGCCGCCATCTCGCGGATCAACGACAATTTGTCCATAACCCCTTGATGCACTTCTGGAATCGCCAGTTTTTCACCGCGCCGCGCCACCAATCTCGTACGCTCCTGCGTCACGATCGCCGTGACGAGCCCGGCTCTTTGCAACAGTTTGATACCCATTCCGTCGCGGGTATTGAACTTCTTCCACTCATCCCCCGATTCGGAATAATACATACCGGCATCGGTCAGGACGCCATCCACGTCTGTGGCGAACAATCGGATGTTTCGCAGCAGTTCCCGCACCGGGGGCCGTTTGGCCACAGTTCGTTGAGTTTTTGCCTTCATCGATATGGTCCTCGAAAAGTCGATGGCGTCTGTCGGTCGGGGGCCATCATACCCGCCCCACAGGACTTTGCGAAAGACAATTTAGCCAAGAGAGCTCTCGACAACTATTGACGGTAGCCCCGGCTACACCATTCATGTGAAGTGTTCCGCTTCAGCCAGAGATGTGCCTCGCCGGTCTTTGGCGGATAGAACCGGCGTGCCATTGAGAGGCCACCTGATGCCGATGGCCGGATCGTTCCAGGCTATACACCGTTCGTATTCGGGCACATAGTAGTCGGTGGTCTTATAGAGACACTCCGCTGTGTCCGACAGGACGACGAAGCCATGCGCAAACCCCTCTGGAACCCAGAGTTGGCGCTTGTTTTCTGCCGAGAGTGGCGATGATCGCCGGATGTCAACCGCGACATCAAACACTTCGCCTCGTACGACACGTATCAGTTTTCCCTGCGGATGTCGGATTTGGTAGTGCAGGCCGCGAAGAACGTGCTTGTTCGAGCATGAGTGATTGTCTTGCACAAAGGTCACGGATCTGCCGATGGCCGCTTCAAATCTTGCGTGATTGAAGCTCTCAAAAAAGAACCCCCGGTCGTCTCCGAACACCTTGGGTTCAATCACCATCACGCCGGGGATGGCGAGGGGAGTCGTTTTTATCAAAATACTCTTTCGTCAAGTATACGCAGCAGGTACTGCCCATATCCGTTTTTCATCAGAGGCTGCGCAAGTTTTGTAAGCTGGGCCGCATCGATCCACCGCTGCCGGTAGGCAATCTCCTTCAGCCCCTGCCGATTTTCGAGTGTGGCGATGAAGTGGCTGGCATCAAGCAGCGATTCGTGCGTTCCGGTGTCCAGCCAGGCATACCCGCGTCCCATGATTTCAACCTTGAGCGCCCCTCGCTGCAGATACAGGCGGTTTAAGTCGGTGATTTCGAGTTCGCCTCGAGCAGAAGGCTTCAGACTTTTCGCCAGTTCGGAAACATGGTTGTCATAGAAGTACAGACCGGTCACGGCATAACCAGACTTTGGCTGTTTGGGTTTTTCTTCCAGCGACAGTACATTGCCTTTCGCGTCGAACTCGACGACGCCATATCGATTTGGGTCCTGAACATGATAGGCGAAGATACTGGCTCCCCCAACGCGGCCCATCGCGCTGTTCAGCAGGCCCTGAAACTCGTGCCCGTAGAAAATATTGTCGCCAAGCACCAGGGCTGATGAGTGTTCCCCGATGATGAACGCTTGCGCCAGACCGTCTGGAGATGGCTGTACGGCATAGCGCAGATCCAACCCCCATTGTTCGCCCGTGCGAAGGAGTTGCTCAAACCGTGGAGTGTCCTGCGGCGTGGAAATGATTAAAATCTCGCGTATGCCCGCCAGCATGAGCGTACTGAGAGGGTAATAAATCATCGGCTTATCGAACACCGGCAGCAGCTGTTTGCTGATTGCCAGCGTGGCCGGGTGCAGACGGCTGCCGGATCCCCCGGCGAGGATGATACCCTTCCTAGGGAGTGGTGAGTGGTGAGTAGTAAGTTGGGTCATGATTCTGCCAACTTTTTGTGCAAACCAGTTAAGAGTTTTCCGGTACTATTGGCCAATTCAAAGGCTTGGTGGTCCGGTGCGGCGAAGCCAAGCATAACCGCCAGTTGCAGCTGGGTTTGAAGCTCAGCCAATGAGCCTCGCGATATCCCAATGAAATTCAAGAACTCCTTTGCGCCATTTCGGCCGGCGCCTTCGGCGATATTGCTGGGTATTGACACTGACGCGCGTCTCATTTGTTGAGAGAGTCCATACCGCTCCTCCGCTGGGAAAGTAGCAGTCATCTGATACACAGCCTTAGCCAATTCCATTGAGAATTTCCATGCTTCTAATTGTTCGTGTGGTTTACCCATAATCGCTCATTGGTAAGTGGTGAGTAGTGAGTCGTCAGTGGTCAGTATTCTTACAACTTACTACTCACTACTTCCTACTTACCACTTCCCATCAGCCAGAATCTGTTGCAACACATGCCTCACTCCGATTGTCCAATCCGGCAATTCCAGGTTGAAAGCCCTGCGGAACTTACCGGTATCCAACCGTGAATTGGCGGGGCGTTTGGCGGCCGTCGGATACTCGGACGCGGGAATCGGACGAATCGCATCCGGCGAAAGCTTGAGCGGCTTGCCGGCTGCCATGGATTCCGACACGATGAACCGTGCATAGTCACACCAATTGGTCTCACCGCCGGCCACCAGGTGATACAACCCGAATGGAAATGTGTCTCCCCCTTCACGCTGCTTCTGGCGAACCACCTGAGCGGTGACATCCGCCAGCAAAGCCGCAGATGTCGGCGCGCCATACTGATCGGCCACGACCGTCAGATGGTCACGTTCTTCCGCCAATCGCAAGATGGTTTTGGCAAAGTTTTTCCCATGGGCTCCCACGACCCAGCTTGTCCGGAAGATGAGATGCCGCGCGCCATCCCGTTTGGTCCGTCCATAGACGGATTGCGGATTGGTCGCATCATCCTCTGTATACGGGCCGGTCTTTATCCCATCGAACACATAGTCGGTGGAGTACTGCACAACCCAGGCACCCAATTTCGCAGCTTCTTCTCCGAACACTCCCGGAGCAACTGCATTGACGGCATGCGCCAATTCGGTCTCCGCTTCGGCCTTGTCCACGGCAGTATAGGCTGCGGGATTGACGATAATGTCGGGATTGAATGACCGCACAAGGCGCCGAATGGCCTGCGCATCGGCCATATTGCACTCAGGTTGATCCACCGCAAGCAGCTCCCCGAGGGGGGCCAGCGCGCGCTGCAACTCAAACCCCACCTGACCATTCTTGCCGGTTAAGAGTATCTTCATAGTGCTCATGCGAGGTAATCCATTTGGTGAATCGCGAGTTGTAAGTGGTGAGTGGCAAGTTGGGAGTGGGCTGTCCACTTTCTACTTACCACTCGCTACTCGCTACTTACCATAGTGCCTCTCGCACCACTCACGATAGGCTCCGCTCGTCACATTGGTCACCCAGCCCTGGTTGCCAAGATACCACGTGACCGTCTTACGAATGCCAGATTCAAAGGTCTCTTGCGGCTTCCAACCCAGTTCACGCTCGATCTTGCCGGCATCAATGGCATAACGCCGATCATGGCCCGGACGATCTGTGACGAAGGTGATCAGGGAACGGTAAGTCGCAAGTGGCAAGTGGCGAGTGGTCGGTGGGGCTAGCTCATCCAGGATATCGCAGAGCGTTTGGACAACTTCGAGGTTCGTCTTTTCGCTCCAGCCGCCGACATTATAGGTTTCACCCACGAGCCCCGACTGAAGCACCAGGCGGATCGCGCTGCAATGGTCTTTGACATATAGCCAGTCACGAACCTGCCGGCCATCGCCGTAGAGCGGCAGCGGCTTGCCGGCTAGCGCATTCAGGATACACAAGGGAATGAGTTTCTCAGGGAAGTGGTACGGGCCATAATTATTCGAACAATTGGTCGTCAGAACCGGCAAGCCATAGGTATGGTGATAGGCGCGCACAAGATGATCGCTGGCCGCCTTACTCGCCGAATACGGGCTATTGGGTTCGTAGCGATTCTTTTCGCTGAAGGCCGGCGCCTGTGGCGCCAGCGAGCCATACACTTCGTCTGTGGAGACGTGCACAAACCGAAAACGCCGTTGGGCGTCGCCGTCCAGTCCGTTCCAGTAGGCACGCACGGATTCGAGCAGATGAAAGGTGCCGACGATGTTGGTCTGAATGAATTCGCCGGGGCCGTGGATGGAGCGTGGACGATGCTCCGCCAGTAACCGGGCGACCAGCCCGGTATCACCGATATCACCGCGGATGAAAATATGTCGCACATCGCCTTCCAGACTGCTGAGATTCTCCAGATTGCCCGCATAGGTGAGCTTGTCGAGATTAACGACTGATTCAGCCTCTTGTGCCAGCCAATCGAGCACAAAGTTCGAACCGATAAACCCGGCTCCGCCGGTAACCAGAATGCTCACGTTGTTACACTCTTTTACTGATTATGGTTTGTTGCGAAGTGTCGGAGTGACGCGCGACAAGCTTGCGGAGCGCGACTCGCATGACGAGCAAGTCCGGTCTCTGCCGGTCTTGCTTGTCCCGCCAATCTCGCCCGTCTTGCTTGAGCGCGGGAACGGCGCGCGGGAATTACAACAGAGGCATTCATGAAGAATACTGACTACGACACTCCCTGCGATACGCCGGGACGAAAGCTCGGAACCAACCGCTTGAGATCCAGTACAAGTTCATCCTCCTCGCAGGCCGGCAAGCTGACCGGCAGGCCGTCGAGCCATCGATCAAGTTCTTCAACGGGAACCGGACCACCGACGGCGCGGTTGATTTTCGGGTGCGTGGTGGATTCGACCCGCTCACTGTCTTCAAACAGTTCTTCGTACAGTTTTTCTCCAGGCCGCAGACCGGTATAGATAATCTCAATGTCTTTCCCCGGCACCAGACCGGATAACACAATCATGTTCCGCGCAAGATCGGCTACTTTGATCTGCTCGCCCATATCGAGGACAAACACCTCCCCCCCCTGCCCCATGAGGCTGGATTGGAGCACCAATTGAACCGCCTCCGGAATCGTCATGAAAAACCGCTTGATCTCCGGATCGGTGACCGTCACCGGCCCGCCTTTCCTGATCTGCTCGGCAAACAGCGGCACGACACTGCCATTGCTCCCCAACACGTTTCCAAACCGTACGACGGTAAATTTCGTCACGCCCTTGTTGCTGAAACCCTGCACGACATGTTCCGCAATCCGCTTGGTGACTCCCATGACGCTTGAGGGATTAACGGCCTTGTCCGTCGAAATCAACACGAACCGGTCGACGCCCATCCTCAGCGCTGTTTCGGCGACGATACGGGTCCCCACAATGTTGTTCCGGATCGCTTCTTTTGGATTCAATTCCATGAGCGGAACATGTTTGTGTGCCGCCGCATGAAACACGATATCGGGACCCGTTTGCCGGAAGATCTCTTCGACACGATCCGGCATCGTGACATCCCCGACAACCGGCAACACGCCGACATGTGGAAATACAGATCGTAACTCAAGCAGCAATGCGTGCAATGAATTTTCATACTGCTCAAACAAAACTAAAGACTCCGGCTTGTACTGAGCGATCTGCCTGCACAATTCGGAACCGATAGACCCCCCTGCCCCGGTAACCAGGACGGTCTTTCCTTGGATCAACGGATGCAGTTCCTGACGATCGGTTTGAATCGGCTCGCGCTGAAGCAAATCTTCGAGACTCATCGGCCGGACCTGCTGCAACGAGACAGGATCGCCGAGCAACCGTTTGACGCTGGGCAAAATCTTGATCGGCGCCGTGCAGCCTTCGGAAGCTGCGAGAATGGCTTGCTTCACCGCCGTCGAAGCCGACGGAATGGCCACGACAATTTCGTGGACTCCGAACCGATCTGCCGCCGCCTTAATATCAACGATCCTGCCCACGACGGGAATTCCATGGATTTTCATCTTCCGTTTGACGGGATCGTCGTCCACGAAGGCCACCGGTTTGCTGTTATAGCCGGAGTCGGAGAGCATATCCCGCACGAGCAACTCCCCCGCATTTCCCGCTCCAACGACCAGCACACGCCTCGCACTCGGATCGGTAATCTGGAGCCATTCCCGGAACCATCGGACTGCCAATCGAATGCCCGCCAGGTACAACCCGCTCAAGAGGCCGGTCAGAATAATGACGGATCTCGGATACTGCGTATTCCCGATGAGCAGATGAACGACCGCATAAAAGATCGCAGAACCGGCCAGAGACGCCCACAAGATCCTGGCCAGATCGTGGATCCCGACATATCTCCACAGCCCCCGCTGAATCCCGAATACCCACAAGCCCGATCCAAAGACGAGCAGGACAGCCGGAAGGTACTTCCACATGATGAGCCGATACTGCGGAAAGGCGGTAAGGTTCGCCGCCAGAATCAGACTCAACTGTGTACCGATCACGACCAACGATCGATGGTCAAGCAGCAGACTTCCGTATCGACCGGCCACAGCGTAGAAGAGTTTAGCAGTCCACTGTTTCATAGGTGTCCCGATATCATGGGCAACGGTGTATGATGCCGATCAGAGTGTTCAGCCAACATCATCCGCGCAGCCTCGATGACGCGCCCGGCCGGCAACTGCTGAAGACAGTGACTCAAACTATTGACGTGCCGATCGCATCCTTCGCCAAGACAGGGTACACAATCTCCTTCGCCTTGTAAAAGAAACACATTGCCCTGCCGCTGCGACCCATGCTTGTTCCACGGGCTGACCGCAAGAGGAAAATCCTTGGGCCATGGACCCCACTTGACCGGATTCGAAGGACCGAACAGGACAATGGTCGGCACACCGACCGCCGCTGCCATATGGCTCACCGCCGTGTCCGTTCCAACGTAGAGCGCGGCACGGCTCAAAAGATACCCCAGCGCCGGAAGCCCGACCCGGCCCGCAAGATTCACCGTTCCTTTCGGCAAACGTTGGACCACATCCTCGCAGAAGGCCCTTTCACCCGGCGCATCCCCGCCTGTTACCGCTATCCGAGCGCCTCCCAACCGGCTACAGTCCAGGCTTTGTACACAAACTTCGGCGAGACATGCAGCACCGCATACGCTTGTGCGCCGTCGACAGCGGAACACAGCCTCCGGACCGCGACTTCATCTTCCTGGCGCCAGCTGACGACAGGAGTTGGAAGCGGAGCAACATTCAACGATTCAAGGAGGCGGAGATTCATCGCGACCGTATGGGTGTTCAAATTGTCGAACGGCACCCACTCATCCAGCAACCGCCGCTTCCACCACGATTTTTTGTCTGCCAGCAATGTCCCCATGCAGTACCGCCCGGCAACCCAGGCATAAAATGTCGGGCGATCACCCGATAAGACGGACAATGCAAGATCATACTGGCTCCACAATGAGCGCAGAAGCTGCAGCTGCTCTCTGGTCGTCGGACGTTCGGCAATCGTCCAGATTCGGCGAAGATCGGGGTTGGCGGCCACGATGCCTTGCGTTCCTTCAAACACAAGCATATCGATCACGGCGTCCGGATACGCAGTTTTGGTCGACCGCACGACCGGTGTCGCCAACAGCACGTCGCCGATGCGCCTCGTGCATACGATCAAAACACTGTTGAGAGCCAAATCAGACCTGTCGCTTTCCACCTAACGGATAACATATTGGTCGAGGCCCACCATCGCTCGAATCGCTCGCGTTTGCAGGACTTTGGCAAAGCGTTCCTGGTTTTTGTGATACGAACTGCGATCACTCTCCCTGTGCCACAGATGGAAAACGGGGGCTGCAAACCTTGCACTCTTGTGGTTGATTCCCGCATGAAAGAGACGGACCACCAGGTCCGAATCATCGAGCCCCCATCCTTCATAGGATTCGTCGAGCCCGTTAATTCTGAGAAGGTCTTCCCTCCACAAGGACAAGTTACACGTCTTCAACCCTCGCCAACGATAGGGAGACCATTTGCGGAAGGCGCCATCCGGCAACACAACCAGCGGGAGCAGCTTGTCGATATCTTGACGTGCTCTGGCGACACACCACTCCGCCCATCCCCACGAGCTTAATGACGAACGGTTGCGCAAAATCTCCTCGCTCAATCGTTGACTCAGCAATATCCTATTGGCTGCCAAGAAATAGCCTTGCTCCGCCAACTGCTTGTGAGCAGATACAAATCGACGGGAGGGAATGCAGTCTCCATCGGTAAAGATAATGTAGTCCGCTTGGGTCGCTGCCACAGCCCGATTACGCACGGCAGCCAGGCGAAAACCCTTGTCCTCTTGCCAAACATGGGTCATCGAAAACGGCATCTGCCCCCGCAGTCGATCCAAGAGTATTCGTGTGTCTTCGGTAGAACCATCGTCGGCCACGATCACTTCAAACTCCTGATCATCTTGCATGCTGTATCCTCGCAAGACAACTTCAAGCGCATCAGGACGATTATACGTCGGAACAATGACGACCGTTTTCATCTCTCCTCGATCCCTGTTGGTCTTTTCAGTGTCGGTTGCTTCGGAATCGGCCACTGTTCCTGCTGTTCAAATCGCTTCGCATAGCGGTAAAACGTGCCTTCAAAGTTACCAACGGCAATAACAAATCCGGCCCAGCCGTCGAGGAAGCCACGCTTGGCCACATAGTGTTTGAGAAATGACCAGATTCCGTGCCAAAGGGCCGTACCCATCGAGACCCGCTTATCGGTCAACTTCAAAGCCCCGAGCGTCGAGTACCGATTGGCCTTTTTCACGACTTCTTCGAAATCCCTGAACGGGATCTGCCATATCGCATGCTCCAGCCGGCCGACCGGTTTGGGAGTCAGCAGTTCGTACCCTTCATGAACCGGCAGCTCCATGTATCTCATCGCGCTCTTGCGAAATAATTGCGGCTGTCTGAAATTCGGGTACCAGCCTGAATGCCGAACCCAACGCCCCATGAAATAGTTTCGCCTCGGTACGAGATAGGCATCATGCGCAGGATTCCCTGCCAGGATCGCCAGCACTTCATCCCGCACCTCCGGCGTGCACTGCTCATCCGTATCGATACTCAGCACCCACTCGTGCGTACAGGCTTCGACTGCGCGATTTCGCAGATGGCCGAACCCTTCAAACGGAATCTGCACCACTCTGGCTCCCAGCTCCCGCGCAATCCGATCGGTGCCGTCCGTGCTGGCCGAATCCGCCACCACGATTTCATCCGCCCACAGCACACTGTTGACCGCATCAGCAATCTTATTGGCCTCGTTGTACGCGATGATGTAAGCGGACAGTTTCAGCATAGGTCCCTGCCCGCCCCAAAGCTATCCGAAGCAAATGCGGCGCTGATGACCCAGGCGAAGAAGAGTCCCTCGGCATGGTCGAGAAAGAATGAGTTGAAGGCGCAGCCGATGGCCATCAGCAGCACGGCGCCCTGTCCCAGCTCTGCATAGAGATTGCCGCCGGCCTGCCTGAACCTCCACCACAGCGTCCCAAACATCGCAAGCAATGCCAACAGGCCCGCCATCCCTAACTCCGCGCTGGTCAAGAGGTATTGGTTATGGGGATGAGCAGGCTTCACGGCCGCAGGGTCCGTCACCATCCCGGCATAGGCCCGTGGAAAGCTGCCGGTGCCCACTCCGATAAGCGGATGAGCGGCGATCAGATTTATGGTATTCTGATACCACTCAAGTCGAACCCCGACGGACGAGCTCTCCGGCGCCACCGATTCAACTTGCGCTCGTTCCATTTCCTCCACGGTCTTTGCCACACGTTGATAGAACACCGGCGACAAGGCATACGACAAGGCGACGAGTGAAAGAACTCCCGCCATACCAAGAACCAGGCCGCGCAACCCAAACCGGCGTTCACACCATAGGATGATCAAGGCACCCAATACGATCTGTCCGGTTCGTCCCTGCACAAACATGAACACATCGATCACGGCGAGCATCGTAAGTGCGCCCAACCCATACCGCCGCCATGAAATGCGCTCTCTTACCGCGAGCTCTGCAAAGAGAAACGCGGCGAAGGCCATGAATACATTGTGTGTAATTTGATGTTTGAATACAGTCGCATTCGCTGTATTACCGTGGAACCACGAGCTGTGCGGAACCCATCCGGCGGCCAAACCCAGTGAAACCACGAGCGTCACGGCCATGCCGCAGCCGAACCCCCACAGTCCGCGTTCACGCACAGCCGGTTCGGCAAACAGCGGAACAAACACAAGTGGAAGCAGAAAATCATCGTACTTCCAGAGGTACTTCGCCCGCTCACCGAACGAGGCGAGGCCATGTGTCATGCCGATCGCGAGCAAGAGAAACAACCCCGGCAGCAGCAGCACATATCTGTCTCGACGGACAATCCCGGGGATCTCTGCGAATCGGCCGCTGACGATCCAAGCAACAACGGCCACGACCAGCAACACACCGTCGAGGCTGGTCGAGATCGGCAGACTGAACCCAAGCCCCGCGACCGCCCAGCCGGCGACCGACGCAGCATGCACCTGAATCGCCCGGCCAGTTACCACAATCACTTCACCGCAAACGCGATAAGTGATTTTCGTAAAGACGGCACCAGATCCTTTATGGCGGTCCCGACGGATTGCATCCGCCCCCACCCTTCCCGATACCACCTGGACTTGAGAAACTGCACGTCTATCTCACGATACCCGGAAGCCCGCAACAAGATTTCAAGATCGGACTTTGTAAACTCACGGTTGTGCCGGCGCGGGAAAAACGACATCCCCTTGTAGAGAATCGGCGTAGCATGCAGGTAATGCTCTTCGTAATCATAGGTGATATGTTTCCCGCGCAACATCCGGCTTCGATTCCGAAAGCTTGCAGCATTCGGCACATCGACTTCCACAATGCCGCCCAGATTCAAGACTCGTCTAATTTCCTTCATCGCCGGCAAATGCGAATGGCTGAAATGCTCCAAGATCAGACAACACACGACTGCGCCGAAGGAGTCATCTGGATAGGGAATCGGATCAGCTCCAACTTTACACAGCTGGAAACGAATTCTTTTCGTGCCGTAAATATCTGGATGCGCTGCCGCTGGTCTTGGACGTCCAGGGCGTGACACTCATGTCCGAGGTTGGCCAACCAGGACAGCTGCAGGCCATGCCCTGTGCCCACATCCAATACTCGATGCCAATTTGCAGCGCCACAGCTAAGAGGTGATAGGTGTACGCCCTATGGCGCCTCAGCCGGTGAGGTACGAGGTACATGGTTGTCCTGACTCACGAGCTCCAAGCCCCCTTCTGGCAACGATGTCACCTCTACGCACACCTGTGTCCCAATCCGGATGTACCCAATATAGCGAAAACCAACGCTGTACTTTTCGCAAAACTCTGTCCACGCCTTATATTCACCGTCCATCCAATCCGAATAGTTGTAGAATTCGTCGAAGTCAAGCACAGACCCAACTCGTAATCGTGGGCGCAACGCCTCAAGCACCGTTTTTGTTGAGCTATAGAGATCACAATCAATATGAACGAAGGCAACGGGAGTATTGGGATGGCGTTCAAGAAATTTCGGGAGCGTATCGTCAAAAAAGCCGGCGATGAGTTCGACATTTTTTCTAACAGATGGGATTTTCCCGTGCGTAGTGAGACCTGCTTGACGAGTTCCTGCTGTCCAGCCTTCTGGTAGCCCTTGGAAGGAATCAAATCCATAAAACGTGGATGTGGGACGCAGATTGGCAAGGATATTAATTGAGTTGCCTTTGTAGGTTCCAAACTCGAGGAGAAGCCCATTCTCTGGTGCCCGTGAAAGTGCAAGGCGGAGCAACTTTTCTGGTGTCTTGACGAACGGCACACGAAGAAGATTGTCTTTTTCAAACCGAGCACTGGTCTTTGCCCCCTCAATCCCGTTGATAATATCCAAATTCATCAATACGCTACTTGCAAATTTGCTCACCAGCTGATCGCGCTTTATTTGCACGAAAAAGTTCCATCTCCTTAATATGTCACGCACCCAGATGGTAATCCTATGGCTCAGCATGTGATGTCCTCTCAATCCCTCACGGATGACAGAGTAGTTCCCAGGTAACCAAAGCTTTTACATCGAACGGCACAACACGAAATGCACTGTTCATAACCTATTTCGGACAAGAACCACAACTGAACAGCCATACGCAAAACGTGGCTTTTGTTTCCCCCCAGTGTCATCGGAGGACTTATACATATCGGAGCGACGGTGGTTCCTGGTTTCACATCCGTCTGGACAAGCTCACTGTCAATCAAACGCGCCTTGATTGGAAATCCGTCGTTCCGCGATCGAAACGGATTGGCTCAGTCCGAAAAACACAAGCGCCCAAATTCCCACGATCAATACTTGATAACCGCCCGGCGTCTGTTGAAACGCAAGCGCGCCGATCCCGCAGGCGCACATCACCCCGTACTCTGCCAGGGAGGTTTTTCGATGGCTCCACCCGCTTAACACAAGCCGCTGATAATAATGCGTGCGATGCGCCCGCCAGAATCGTTCGCCTTGTACCATTCTCCTCAGCAGCGTTACGGTGGCATCTGCGATGAACGGGGAAAAGACCAGCAGCGGGAACCAGAGCGACCAGGCTCCGTCCCGCCAGCCGATCAGACCAAGTCCAGCCGCAAGATACCCGAACGTCGTGGAACCTGCATCCCCTAAAAACACCCGGGCCGGATGAAAATTGAAGAACAGGAATGCCCCGGCCGCTGCTGCAATGGACAGGCTGACGAGAGCAAGCGAACGATCATCCGCCAGCCAGGCCGCGATCGCAAGAAACCCAAATCCGAACAGAGCCATCCCGCCGGCCAGCCCATCCATCCCGTCCATGAAATTATAGAGGTTGATCATCCACACCGTCGCCACAATCGCGACCGATACCCACAAAAGCCCCATCTGATCGCTCACGAGACCGGTCACGCAGAGGCCTGCCGCGATAAAGTGCGCGATCAACCGCCCGACAATCGGCAGGCCGACAAGATCATCGAGAAAGGAAACCCCGACAAGGAACGCGGCGCCGACCCAGAGCGGCCACCACGACACCGGCGAGACAAGCAGGACGCCGGCGGCAATGCCGGCCGCCACTCCCATCCCTCCAGTACGAGGCACAGGCCGCTCGTGAAGCGAACGCTCATTGGGATGGTCCAGGATCCGGTCGGAAAATGAGCGAAGCAACACGGTGATCGCCAGCCATGTCACGGCAAACGATGCGGCTGGAGCACCGTACAGGCAAAGCGAACATGATTCGATCATACAAACATGACGAACGTTGACCTGAACCGTACTGCGAGCATCAGGAGACCTGAGCGATCTGTGGAAGCCGGCCACGGTACCAAGCCGCTGTTTCAGCGAACCCTTGGCCGACCGAATAGGGGGGATGCCAATCCAGTTCCTTCCGGATCTTGGACGAATCGACTTGCAGCGAGCCAAGCAGCCGGTCGATCATCGCCTGCTTTCCCGCCACCAATCCTATCCAGCGAAGCACTGACAGAGGAACGGGCCACAAACGTGCGGGCAGCTCCAGGGCTTGGGCGAGTCGTCGAATCAGTTCAGGCGTGGACAGGTCCTCTCCATCGCTGACAAGATAGCTCTGCCCGGCAGCACGCACATCCTTCACACAACAGGTGAGGGCATCGACCAGATTCCCCAGATAGATCAGACTGCGGCGATTGTGCACAGATGCAAGCGGCAAGGGAATTCCACGGAGAATGGCATGGAGAAGTTGCAGAACATTTCCTCCGACCCCTGGTCCGTACACAAGCGGCGATCGGAGCATGACGATCTCCAGGCCCGTCTGGGATGAGACTCGAGCGAGTGCCTGCTCTGCTTCCCACTTGGATATCCCATAGGGATCTTGCGGATTCGGGAGATCCTGTTCGGTGAATGGACGGGCGTTTCGTTCCCCGTTCACCTTGATCGAACTCAGGTACACAAATCGGCGGGCACCCTGCAAGGCAGCGGCTCGGGCCAATCGCTCCGTCCAGTCGCAGTTGACCCGGCGAAACTCGCGCAACGGGTCCTCGGCATCGTCGGCCATGACATGGACTCGCGCCGCCAGATGAACGACCGCCGACACTTCCTGAAGCGCATCTCTTGTTTCATCTTCCGGCGATTGATCGTGCAACACTACCCATTCACAGTCCTTGGATTCCGGATCCCCATGTTGCGGTAATTTCGCCCCATCCCGCACTGCGCCTCGAACGAGGAACCCGGAGGAATGAAGCCGGCGGCACAGCGCCGAGCCGACAAACCCATTCGCTCCTGTTACCAAAATTCGGTCGCTCACAGTTCGTCGGACACCCGTTCACTTATGCCACACAAGGCGGTTCACGTAATCGGTATAGCTGAGAATGATACGGAGAACTTTCTCGGAGACATTCGGCACATCATAGTCCCGTACGATCCGCAACGTTCGTTGCTCTCCCCGGGGCTGTTTCTCCAAAATCGACAGCGCCTGCATCACCCGGCCACGATCAAGCCCCGTCATCATCACCGCCCCCTCTTCCATGCCCTCCGGACGCTCGTGCGCTTCGCGGATATTGACCGCCGGAAAATTCAGGATGGAGGATTCTTCCGTGATCGTTCCGCTATCGGAAATCACAGCATGGGGTCAAAAAACCCGAACGGTTTGTGCTGCTCGACCAGCGCAGGCAGGCTGATCCCCGCAGAGTCGATGCGAGCTCTCGTGCGCGGATGAACAGAGAACACGATCCGCCGGCCATAGGTATCCGCGACAGCCGTGAGGACTTCGCTCAATTGACGGAGATGACTCTCGGAATCCACGTTCTCCTCTCGATGGGCACTGACCACGAAATACTCTCCCGGCTTCAAACGAAGGGTCTTCAGCACATCCGACTGATCAATCTTCGATCGATAATGCGAGAGGACTTCGTACATCGGACTCCCGGTCTTGATGATGCGATCAGGCGGCAACCCCTCGCGCAGCAAATAATCCCGGGCGTGGTCGCTGTAGGTCAGATTGATGTCACTTAGATGATCGACGATCTTGCGATTCAGCTCTTCGGGAACCCGTTGATCGAAACAGCGGTTTCCCGCCTCCATATGAAAGATCGGGATCTTCAACCGTTTCGCAACGATTGTTGCAAGGCAGCTGTTGGTATCTCCCAATACCAGCAGGGCATCCGGCCGTTCCGAAACCATGACGTCGTAGCCCCGGGCCAGGATATTCCCCAGCGTCTCTCCTAAATTGCCTGCGACGACGTTGAGGAAATGATCGGGCTTTCTGATTTCGAGCTGGTCAAAAAAGACCTGGTTCAACTCGTAGTCATGATTCTGACCCGTATGGACCAGTATCAAGCACCCGGATGACCCGGCATAACTTGATCACCTCGGGCCGAGTCCCGACGATCGTCATAACCTTCATCTGACTCACGTGTGGCTACCCTCCTCGCCTGGCGACGCTACGACTAACGCAGCAGTTCTTCGCGGTCCCCTAGCTCGACATCGTCGACCATAAGGCGGTGCTTCTTGAGCAGCGCCGCCGTACCGGCCAAATCCAGGACTTGATCACCGGAGCTGTACTCTTTCGCCAACGCGTTGGGCTCGGCTGCCGGGCCTTGCCGCAACTCCGGCAGCATAGGCTGGATCGCATAATACCCGCCCCGTTGGACACAGTGATGCACCTCCTCCTCGGAAATCAGAATCTCATGCATCTTTTCACCGGGCCGGATACCGACCGTCTTGATATCGATGTTCCGGGAACCGATCAAGGCCCGGCCAAGATTGATGACCGTGGCTGACGGAGCGCGCGGAATATAAGTCTCGCCGCGTTTCGCTTCTGTAACCGCGGCAAACACCGTATCCACCGCGTCGTCCAGGCTGAGCAGAAACCTGGTCATCTCCGGCGCAGTAATCGTCACCGGCCCTCCGTTTCTGATCTGATCGTGAAAGAGCGGAATGACCGACCCTCGGGAAGCGAGGACATTTCCATAGCGGACACAGATGAAGCGGGTTTTAGGATTCAGGATGTTCGCCGCCACGAAGATCCGTTCCTGCACGGCTTTCGTCATGCCCATCACGTTCACCGGCTTGCACGCTTTGTCGGTACTGATGCCCACGACGGTCTCGACCGGATAGCTCTGCTCCTGGATGGCCCGGACGATATTGGAGGCGCCCAAGCAATTGGTCAGCACGGCTTGGGTCGGGAAATATTCGCAGGTTGGCACCTGTTTGAGCGCGGCGGCATTGACGACGATGTCGGCGCCTTTGACGGCGGAACAGACATCTTCGTAGCTGCGCACATCGCCGATTCTGAACTCCAGCA
>LNFM01007629.1_pt1 | contig 16831 bp, 19 predicted proteins | sample 596031 | NCBI WGS metagenome assembly LNFM01 (sample SAMN04254537, study PRJNA301005) | activated carbon metagenome | isolation source: dual media filters at the Ann Arbor, Michigan drinking water treatment plant | place: USA: Ann Arbor
AGCAGCAGATGCGGGCGCAGCAGGAGCAGCAGCAACGCGCGCAGCAAGAACAGCAGCAGCGTGCTTACCAGCAGCAGATGCGGGCGCAGCAGGAACAGCTGCAACGCGCGCAGCAAGAGCAACAGCGGGTCCAGCAACAACAGCAGATGCAACAGCAGACGAAGGCCCAGCAGGAGCAGCAACAGCGGGTCCAGCAACAACAGATGCAACAGCAGACGAAGGCTCAGCAGGAGCAGCAGCGGGTCCAGCAACAACAGCAGATGCAACAGCAGACGAAGGCCCAGCACGAGCAGCAGCGGGCCCAGCAACAACAGCAGATGCAACAGCAGACGAACGCCCAGCAGGAGCAGCAGCGGGTCCAGCAACAACAGCAGATGCAACAGCAGACGAAGGCCCAGCACGAGCAGCAGCGGGTCCAGCAACAACAGCAGATGCAACAGCAGACGAAGGCCCAGCAGGAGCAGCAGCGGGTCCAGCAACAACAGCAGATGCAGCAGCAGACGAAGGCCCAGCAGGAGCAGCAGCGGATCCAGCAGAAACAACCGGACGCAACCCAACCGCGTCCCAACGGCTCACCTGGCGCGATGCAGCCAGCTCAACCCTCGAACGGTACCAGGGCAACGGGTGGCACTCAGCCGGCCACCGCCGCGGCGACACAGACGCGACCGAATACGAACGCTGGCGGGACAGGGCCATCTGGCTCCACGACGGCACCGGGCGGTGCGCCAACGACGACGTTATCGACACAGATACGTCAGAACAGGCTACCCGGCATCGCGGAGCAACCCGGACTGCCTGCGCCCGTGTCCGCGCCGAACACGAGCGTCAAGACCACCACGCCGGCCACGGCGAGTACGACCAGCCTGATGCAGCGCAGCGTCGATTTTGCCTCGGCCGGGAACGCTGCCTCGACTGTGATTGCCTCGCCTTCGACGGTGAAATGGACGGCCAAGACCGCAGACATGATTGCGAAGAATCCATTGTTAGAAGGATCTCCGGTGCGGAGCGTCGCTGGTGGCTATTCAAAGGGCGTCGATGGACTGGGGGTCGCCCTCAACACTTACCAGGCTATCGAACAAGCGAAGGCTAAAACATATGACAGCGCGTTCTTCTCGGCGGCCAAGGCGTCGGCGGGAGCGACGCAATTGGGAGCCGCGGCGCTAGGGAAAGCGACGCCGCTACCTTTGTCGGGTTCGGTATCGATCCTCGAGACGGCCTATCAAGGCGGAAAATCATACAAGAATGGTGACTCGTTGGGCGCGGCGGCCAACGTGGCGCTCGCCACTTCTCAGGTGGCGCTGGGTAGCGCTTTCGGGCTCATGGCAAAGCCAGCCGGACCCGCTGCCTCGGCGAAAGCATTCAACTACGGGGTGCTTACGGTGGACGTCGCCAACTCCGTGCTCCTGGCTGTGGCGCAGCCTGTCGCTGACTGGGCAGTTATGCGTTGGCACTTGTACTGATGCGATGAAAGCCCGAACGGATCGGATGTCTCCGGCCCTGAGCCGTAACGTCGTGGCGCTCCTCGGAGGTGTGTTCCTGGGAGGTGCCTTGCTCTTCGGCGTCGGTTACCTGACGTCGTGGCTGTGGGAGGCGCCGCCCGGCGAGCAGATCGCGGCGGTCACTGTCAACGGCATCCCGATCACGGAGGCCGACGTTCGGTTCGCCGAAAGCGACCTCGGATCGAGCCTGCTCTCGTTGACGCCGGACCAGCGGCGCAAGGCACTGATCGAGTTTCTGATCGACGGTCAGCTGTTCGCCTCGGCGGCACGGACGGAAGGGCTCGATACTGGACCCGCCTATGACGCCAAGATCAACTACGCAACCCGCAAGGCCCTGCGCGATCAGTTCTTCGCGACAAGACTGGCAAACCTCGTCGGCGAGGCAGAAGTGCGGGAGGCCTACGATCAGCAGCTCAAGAACCTTACGTCTCAAGAGGAGTATCGCGCCCGCCATCTGCTGGTCGAGAAAGAGGCCATCGCCGTCGATTTGCGCCGGAGGATTGTCGCGGGAGAGCGCTTTGATTCCCTGTCGCGGGAGTTCAGCCGCGATACCTCGACCAGCGCGACCGGCGGCGATCTGGGATATGTCGAACTGGGACAGCTCGATTCCACATTCGAAAGCGCGGCGCTGGCACTGAGCATCGGGGAGGTATCGCAACCCATACAGACGCCCTTCGGCTGGCATATCATCAAGCTCGAAGATCGCCGAGTGCGGCCATTTCCTGAATTCGAAGCAGTCAAGGACGCGCTCTTACTCGAGAGGATTGCCAAAAGGACCCAGGAAGCTGCCCGGATACTGCGTAAGAATGCAACGATTATCTATACAAGCCCTCAAGATGGGCCTGCCGCCCGGACCGAATGAGGCAACCGCTGCACCATGCATCGCGCCCGGCCGTTCGACGACCGGAACCACCGCCGCGAGATGCGCCGCACCACGACGCTCGACGGGCCGCTGCCGGCTTCGTTAAGCGCCAGCGACATCACCCACATCATCCGGGATCGGTCGGGGTAACCCCCATCCTGTGCCGCGTAGCGGTGCGTCTCCAAGGGTGGGGTTGTGCCTGCACTGCCAGCATTCGTTCACGCAGATGTGAGCGCTTGGAGGTTGCAGATTCAGCAAGAACGGGCTATGAATTCCGGCAGGCTGGCGCTTGATCCGCGCCGGCCTTTACCTTTGGCCATGCCCCGGCCGGCGCGCCCGCCGGTTACGATCCCTGGAGGATGAGGGGAGGTCCCGCGGCCTTTACCGGGTAGTCTCTACCCAAGTACCGAGCCGTGAGTAGCAAGCACAAGGACGCTCCCGCCGACGATCCGTCCGGCAGTGGAGTGGACCGAGGCGCGAAAAACGCGTCCGAGGACTGAGTTTCGACGGTCTGCTGCGGCTTCGGGACCGCAGGTCGCTGTTGCGGTGTCACGCGTCTCTGTCACAACATTTGTCTCAACTGGGTGGGACACGGACTTGAGACATTCGCACGGCGGACATTCGCATTCACACGGCCCGCCGGCAGGCGCGACGGCGGGCGGACGGCACAAATCGAGCCTTCGGTGGGCGCTGGCGCTCACGGCGTCGTTCGTCGGTGTCGAGGTCGCGGGTGGGCTGCTGACGGGCAGCCTGGCGCTGTTGGCCGACGCCGCCCACATGCTGACCGACGTCGGCGGACTCGCGCTGGCGCTGCTCGCCATCCGCTTCGCCGAGCGGCCGAAGACACCGCAGAAGACCTACGGCTACGTGCGCATGGAGGTGCTGTCGGCGCTGGCCAATGCGACGGTCCTGCTGCTGCTCACCGTCTACATTCTCTACGAGGCCTGGCAGCGGTTCCAGAATCCACCCGAGATCCTGAGCGGGCCGATGCTGGCGGTGGCGGTGGCCGGGCTCGTGGTCAATCTCATCAGCATGAAGCTCCTGATGGCCGGCGCGTCGGAGAGCCTCAACGTCAAGGGCGCCTATTTCGAGGCGCTGGGCGACATGCTGGGGTCGCTGGGCGTCATCGTGGCCGCGCTGATCGTGATGTTCACCGGCTGGACGCTGGCCGATCCCATCGTGGGCGCCGGCATCGGCCTTTTCATCGTGCCCCGGACTTGGATTCTGCTGAAGCAGGCGATTCACATTTTGATGGAAGGCACGCCGCCCGACGTCGACCTATCCTTGCTCGAAAAGAGGCTGCTCGGGATCGAAGGCGTGACGGCGGTCCACGATGTCCATGTCTGGACCATCACCTCCGGCCTCGACGCCATGAGCTGCCATCTCGTGGTCGACGACATGGCGCGCGCACGGGCGACGCTGGCTGCCGCCTGCGAGGCGATGTATGAAGATTTCGGCCTCACCCACACGACCATTCAGATCGAGGACCAGGCTTTGCGCGACGACGAACCGGCGAGGCCGATATGACCAAGTCCGTGACGATCTACGGCATCCAGAATTGCGACACGATGAAGAAGGCACGCGCCTGGCTCGACGCGCACGGCGTCGCCTACGCCTTCCACGACTACAAGGTCGCGGGCATCGAGCGCGATCGCTTGGCGAGGTGGATGAAGGAGGTCGGCTGGGAGGCGCTGCTGAACCGTGCCGGCACGACGTTTCGCAAGCTGCCGGACGCCGACAAGGCCGGCCTCGGCGAGACCAAGGCGGTCGCCCTGATGCTGGCCCAGCCCTCGATGATCAAGCGCCCGATCCTCGAGGCGAAAGGCCGGCTGATCGTCGGGTTCAAGGCGGAGATTTACGCTCTCCTCTAATTTTTATATAATAATATCAACACATTAATAGATTTTCTTGACAATATTGATTAATTGTCAGAAGCTCTGTCCAAACGTCCTCGATTTTGGACGGAAAAGAATATTCGTCCAGCCTGAACCGGCTCATTTCCCCTCAGAGGTTCGCATCATGTCCACCAGGTTCGCGTCCATTCTCCTCGTTCCCCTGGCTCTGTCCGTGTCTGCCTGTGGCGACACCTGGGGCGAGCGGGCGGTCACCGGCGGCGGCATCGGCGCCGGCGCGGGCCTTGCGGTCGGCGCGATTGCCGGTTGGCCCATCGTTGCGCCGGCCCTCGTGGGCGCGGCGCTGGGCGCCGGTATCGGCGCGGCGACGACGCCGGAAAAGGGCAGCACCCACTAAAGAGCCCTGCCGGGGTCACCCGAGCAGAAGCCGGAGTTTGCGGTCGAAGACGGCGAGCACGTCTTCGAGCGAATCGCCGTGCGCGAGCTTGCGCGGCCCGTTGTAGACCACGTAGCCGCCCTGCGCCCCGTTGGGCACCTTGGCGATGGCGAACAGCGGCTGCTCCGAGGTGTGGCGGAAGATGGAGAAGATCGCCATGCCGGGCCGGAAGTCGATAGCATAGTCCCGCCACTCGCCCGAGGCCACCCGCATGCTGTAGAGGCCGAGCAGCCGGGACAATTCCCGACGATCGAATGACACAATCCGGCGCCGGGCCCGTTGGTCGGCCAAACGGTAGAGATTGGTCATGCGAGGACGGCTCGAACCATGTCGTTGGGCCGAATTGTTACAGATGCACAAGGGCCGGTAAAGCACTCCCAGCGCGGCCCGAAATCACCCTGGGCCGAGGTTTGCCAAAACCAGGGTAGGGGTCTATGAACCGCCGCTGAAGCTGTTGATATTCCGCGATAATCCGAGGGTACCACCGTGTCCGAGTCCACCGCCTTTCAAGAAGTCGACGAGGCCGTCCGCAAGGACGAACTCAGGGAATGGTGGGACCGCTGGGGGACCTGGGTGGTGGCCGGCGCCGTTGCCGTCGTGGTCGCGGCGGCGGGCAGCGTCGGCTGGCGCCAGTACGACGCGAGCCAGCGCGCCGCCGCCAGCGTGGCCTACTCGACCGCGCTCGCCGCGATCCCGACCGACCCCGCCGCCGCCCGCGCCGAGCTCGCCAAGCAGGCGGCCGAGGCGCGCGAACCCTATCGTTCGCTGGCCGCGCTGATCGTCGCGCAACTGCAGCCCACGCTGGAGGAGCAGGTCGCGGCCCTGGCCGCCGTCGGGCCCAGGCTGTCGGGCGCCGAACTCGCCGATCTCGCCAAGGTGATCGCGGCCCTGAAGAGCGTCGACACACCGAAGGCCGACGAGATGGCGGCCGGGCTGGACACGTTGGCCGGTCCCGACCGGCCGTTCCGCATCAGCGTGCGTGAGGTTCAGGCGCTCGCGGCCGCGCGCAAGGGCGACGCCAAGCGGGCCCGCGAGCTGTGGGCCGAGATCGCCAAGGATCCGGGCACGCCGCAGGGCGCCGCGCAGCGCGCGTCGGCGATGCTCAATCTCTATGCCGCCAGCGAAACGAAGTAGGATGGGGCGAAGTAACGGGGGCAAAGGAGACGCATGCCGAGCGTATCGAGTGTGAGCGGCCCCGTGAGTGTCCTGCGGGCCTTTTTGACCGCCGGCCTGCTGGCGGTGGCGCTGAGCGGCTGCGAAGCCGTGAGCGGTACCTTCGACAACATCTTCGGCAGCTCGAAGGTGCCGCTGGCGGGCGAGCGCGTCCCGGTCTTCGGCGATCGCGGCGAACTCGAAGCCGACAAGGACATGGCGAACGTGCAGATCGTGCTGCCGGCGCCGGTGGTCAACGACTCCTGGCCGCAGTCCGGCGGCTTCGCCAACTACGCCATGCAGCATCTCGCGGTCGGCGACTCGCCGCAGATCATCTGGACGGCCGATGTCGGCTCAGGCTCGTCGTCGTCGCGCATCCTCACCACCCCGCCGGTCATGGCCGACGGCAAGGTCTTCGCCAAGGATGCGCTCAGCAACGTCTCGGCATTCGACGCCGACACCGGCAAGCTGCTCTGGCGGGTGACGCTGGCGCCGGAAAAGGCGCGCGACACCGACGAGTTCGGCGGCGGCCTTGCCTACTACGGCGGCCGGCTGTTCGTGACCACGGGGTTCGCGGCCGTCTTCTCGCTCGATCCGAACGACGGCAAGGAACTCTGGACCTCGACGGTCAGCGCACCGGTGCGCGGCGCGCCGCTGGTGTTCGGCGACCGCGTCTTCGCCATCAGCATCGACAACAAGATCCAGGCCCTGGCCGCCGTCGATGGCTCGGACCTCTGGCAATACACCGCCCTGCAGGAAGTCGCGGGCTTCGTCGGCCGCACCAGCCCGGCGGCGTCGGGCGAGTATGTCGTGGCGCCCTTCAGCTCCGGCGAACTGGTTGGCCTCCGCCTCGACAACGGCCGGCCGCTCTGGAACGAATCGCTGATCGGCGCGCGCGGCGAGTCGCGCGCCTTCGGCAATATCGCCGACATCCGCGGCCGCCCCGTGATCGACCGCGGCGTCGTGATCGCCATGGGCTCGGCCGGCCAGCTCACCGCGGTCGAGCTGCGCAGCGGCCAGCGCGTCTGGGAGCGTCCCATCGGCGGCAGCCAGACACCGTGGCCCGCGGGCCGCTTCCTGTTCGTCATCACCTCCAGCGCCGACATCGCGGCACTGGGCCGTGACGACGGCAAGATCAAGTGGGTGACGCCGCTCACCCAGTTCAAGGACGACAAGCGCCGCGTGCCGGTGCTGTGGGGCGGTCCGGTGCTGGCCGGCGACCGCCTGCTGGTCGTGGGTACGCTGGGCGACATTCTCGCCGTCTCGCCCTACACCGGCGAGATTCTCGGCAAGATCGACGTGCGCGATCCGGTCCGCCTGGCGCCGATCATCGCCAACCGCACCATCTACGTCCTGACCGACTCGGGCCGGCTCATTGCCCTCCGCTGACGCCAGGCGCCTTCAGAGAGTAGCCATCGTCGGCCGGCCGAACGTCGGCAAATCGACCATGTTCAACCGGCTGGTTGGGCGTGGGCATGCGCTGGTCGACGACCAGCCCGGCGTGACGCGCGACATCCGCGAGGCCCCGGCGCAGCTGGGCGACCTTGCCTTCACCCTGCTCGACACCGCCGGCTGGGAAACCGCGGGCGGCGAGGTGCTGGAAGCGCGCATGCGCCGCTTCACCGAGCGCGCGGTCGAAGCCTCCGACGTCGTGCTGTTCCTGATCGATGCCCGCGCGGGCGTCCTGCCGCTCGACGAGGCTTTCGCCAACTGGCTGCGCAAACGCGCCGCCAAGGTTATCCTGGTCGCCAACAAGTGCGAGGGCCGTGCCGGCCAGAACGGCCTCGCGGAAGCGCACGGGCTGGGGCTGGGCGAGCCGATCCCGGTCTCGGCCGAGCACGGCGAGGGCTTGAGCGACCTGCACGAGGCATTGGCGCGGCACGTGACGCCGATGTCCGACGACGAAGACGACAACGAGGAGGCCGAGCCCACCAAGCGCCCGCTGCTGCTCACCATCGTCGGGCGGCCGAATGTCGGCAAGTCGACCTTGCTCAACCGCCTGGTCGGCGAGGAACGCGTGCTCACCGGGCCCGAGGCCGGCATCACGCGCGACGCCATCCGCGTCGAATGGCAGTGGCGCGGCCGTGCCATCCGCCTGGTCGACACCGCCGGCATGCGCCGGCGCAGCCGCATCGACAAGCGCCTGGAATCCGCCTCGGTCGCCGACACGCTCGACGCCATCCGCCTGGCCGACGTCGTGGTCGTGGTGCTCGATGCCGCCGACATGCTGGAGAAGCAGGACCTCGCCGTCGCCGGCCGCGTGATCGACGAGGGCCGCGCGTTGGTGATCGCCGTCAACAAGACCGACCTGCTGGCCGACGACCAGGCCAAGTCGACCAAGGCGTGGAAGAAGCTGCGCGACCGGCTCGAAGCCTCGTTCGCCCAGGTGAAGGACGTGCCGATCGTGGGCTTCTCGGCGCTCACCGGGCGCGGCGTCGAGCGGTTGATGCCCAAGGTGTTCGAGACCTACGACATCTGGAACAAGCGGCTCACGACGCCGATCCTCAATCGCTGGCTGCGCGAGATGGAGACGCTGCACCCGCCGCCGCTCGCCAAGGGCCGGCGCATTCGCCTCCGCTTCATGACGCAGACCAAGATCCGTCCGCCGACCTACATGATCTCGGTCAGCCAGCCCGACGAGCTGGGCGACGACTATCTGCGCTTCCTGATCAACCGGCTGCGCGACGATTTCAGCATGCCGGGGGTGCCGATCCGCGTCACCATGCGCAAGCCCGACAATCCGTTTGCGTCACGGGCGAAGCCGCAGCGGTAGCCGGCTCCTTGAAGAGCCGCGCCGGCGGGCCCGGGGTTTCGGAGCTGACCTGCCGGTCACGCATCCTCTTCCTGGAAGGGAAAGAGCGTGACATAGGCGTCGCGCACAGCGGTGATGTGGGCGCGCATTGCCCCTGAAGCGGCATCTCCATCACCCCGCACGATCGCGGTTGCCACGCGCGCGTGCTCCTCGTGCGACCGCCCAGGCCGCTGTTCGGCGAAGAACTGAGCACGCCGAAAGGGGGCGAGCCGCCTGCGCACGGCGAGCGTTGTCTCCTTCAGGTAGCCGTTGTGACCGCCGGCATAGATGGCATCGTGAAATTCGAGATTGTGCTGCGCATAGGCCTCGACCTTGTCTTTGGCAGCAAGGACAGTGCCTGCCGAAAGCAGCCGTTGCAGTGCCGTGCGTTCCTTCGCGGTCATGTTGCGCGCCGCCTCGCGTGCGCAGAGCACTTCGAGTTCGAGCATCATGAAGAACATTTCGTCCAGCCGTTCCTTGGTGACGGCGGCAACGACGGCGCCGCGGCGTGGACGCGCCTCGGCCAGACCGGTCGCCTCGAGCTGGCGGATGGCCTCGCGCACCGGCGTGCGCGACACGCCGAACTGGCGGGCAATCTCGGTTTCGTCCAGAGGCAACCCCGGGGGCAGACGTCCACGGACGATCTCGGCCGCCAGCATTTGGCGGATCTGTTCGGCGCGGGTCGTGCCTTGGGGGTCTCGCACGAGGGCCGTCATGGACCGGCCGGCTCCGGGAGGGCGAGGGCGGCGCCGATCATGGCGTCGCGTGTGACGCAGCGGGCCAGCTGCTGCTCGTCGAGTGTCTCGGTGCCGGGCGGCCGCATCGGCAGGACGAGGTAGCGCATGTCGGCGTTGCTGTCGTGGACGCGCAGCTCGACCTCGGCCGGCAGCGCGACGCCGAACTCCGCAAGCACCTCGCGTGGCTCGATCACGGCCCGGGCGCGATAGGCCTTGGAGATGTACCACCAAGGCGGTTGGCCGAGCAGCGAGCGCGGATAGCAGGAGCAAAGGGTACAGACGATCAGATTGTGCAGCCGCGCGGTGTTCTCGACGACCACGAGCTGCGCTTCCTTGATCGTGTAGCCCAGCTCGGCGGCAGCCGATGCGCCGTCGGCGAGCAGCCGCCTGCGATAGCCGTCGTCCAGCCAGGCGCGGGCGACGAGACGGGCGCCCCATTCGGCACGCGGCGCTTCCAGGGCGGCGATGACGCGGTCGGTGTCCTCGGCTTTCAGGAGCTGCTTCTCGAGCAGCAGCTTGTGCAGCGCCTCGGTCATGAGCGCGTAATAGGCTGCGCCTTCGAAGCCTTCCTTGACGCTTTCTCTGCTCATGGCGGACTCTCCGGGGCGGCCTCGAGCCAGTGGTCGTAGACCTCGATTTCGAGCGTGTCTTCCGCCGGTCCTCGGTAGTCGAGCCAGAGATCGCTCTGCTTCAGGCGCACGCGGTAGAGATCGACGGGCGGCAGGCCCGGCCGCGCGTAGGCGAGCTCTTCCGGGTTGGGGTAGGCGCCGCAGTAGCGTTCGACGATCCCGCGCCGGAGCCTGACATACCAGGGAATACGGACATGACCGGGCTTGCCGATGTCGAGGATGCGGACCGCGTCTCCGGGCCTGAACCTTGGCGACATCGTCTGCCTATCCGGCCGCTGTGACCGTCTTGGCGGCATGGTCGACCGTCTGTCGGCGCATTGCGGCAATCTCCTCCATCCGCGCGCGGACCTCGGCGGCGGGCACGATGCCCTTCTCGTCGAGTAGACGGGTCAAGGCTTCGGCGCGCCGCTCGTAGAAGCCAAGCGTGCCGTAAAGATCCGCGCCGAAGGTCTCGAAGACACGTCTGATCTCGTCGAGGGAGACGCTGCGGTCCTTCGCCTCCAGGGCGCCGCGGATGGCCTCCGACCGCTTCTGCCAGTCGGCGAACGGAAACTCGTCCTTGCAGACCGAGCCGGCGGCCATGCCGCCGATGTCGTGATAGCCGCGGTGCCGCGTGGTCATGGCGAACTCGAGCGCACCGCGTCCTGGAAGACCTGCAGCGCCCGCGCCTTCAGGGCGACGAAAGCCGGGTCCGCCACGATCTCGGGGGTACGCGGCCGTTCCAGGTCGACCGCGATGTCGTCGGCGACCCGCGAGGGCCGACGCGTGAGCAGCAGAATGCGGTCGCCGAGATAGACCGCCTCCTCGAGATCGTGACTGACCAGCAGCGATGTCGTCTTGGTCTCGCTCAGGGCCCGCTGGAGCTGGTCGCGCATCATCAGGGTCATCTCGTAGTCGAGAGCCGAGAACGGCTCGTCGAGGAACAGCACCTCTGGCTCCACGACGAGCGCGCGCATGATCGAGATGGTCTGCTGCTGACCGCCCGACATCTCGTAAGGATACCGGTTGAGGTCGAACCGGAGGTCGAAGCTGGCGATCAGCTTCTCGATGCGTCTGTCGCGTTCGGGCTTGGCGATACCCATCATGCGCAGCGGGTAGTGGACGTTGTCGATCGCCCGCTGCCAGGGGAACAGCGCCTCGCGGTAGTTCTGGAACACATAGCCGACGCGCGTTTCGCGGATCGTCTTGCCGTCGAACATGATCTCGCCGGAGTCGAACGGCATGAGGCCCGAGATCATGTTGATCAGGGTCGACTTCCCGCACCCGTTTGGTCCGAACACAGACACGACCTGGCCGTAGGGAATGTCCATGTCGAAGCCGACATAGACGGGGGTCCCGCGGAACGCCTTGCGGAGCCCCCGGATGGTGATGTGCGTCCGCGCCGGCCGGGCCGCGGGAACGTCTGCACGGCTTGCCTCTGCGAGTGCGGTCATGACAGGAGACCGCGCTTCAGCTTGCAAGGTCGGCCGGCTTCAGGATGAAAGGCTTGATGTCGAAATCCTGCTTGAGCACGCCTTCCGACCGGAACACGTTCACGAAGGCCTGATAGGAGGCGAGGTCGGTGGCGTCGAGGTCCTTCCATGCCCGCAGGTAGGGCTGGGCGACGATCTCGACCTGCTCCGGCTTGACCGCGGTGTACTTGGGCAGGATCGCGCGATACTTCGGATAGTCGGTCTCGGCGAGGCGCGTGCCCTCGTCGATTGCCTCGACGAAGCGCTTGGCGACGGATGGGCGTTCCTTGATGAACTTGGTCGTGAGCAGGGATACGCCCGAATAGAACGGGTCGAAAACGGCCGACGACATCGGATTGGTCAGGGCGCGCTTGGCTTCGCCCAGGGCGACCGCGATGGAGCCGACCGGCTCGAGCGACAGGGTGGCGTCGATCGTGCCCGCGACGACGGCCTGGACCTGAAGGCCCACCGCCAGCTCGGTGAGGCGCACGTCCTTGTCCGGGTCGAGTCCGGCCCGGCGGATCACGTAGCGCGAGAGGGTTCGCCACTGGATGCCCGGCAGATGTCCGAGGGACTTGCCCTTGAGATCCTCGAACGACTTGATCGTGGAGTTGTTGGCGACGATCAGGCCGTCGTTGATGCGGTTGACCTTGATGCCGCCGCCCTGCAGGCCGAACACCTTGAATGATCCCGGAAACTGTACCTCGGCCAGTACCGATATGCCGGCGGCGGCGCCGGGAGCGCCGGCGTCGGCACGGCCGGAGACCAGCGAGTCGATGATCTGGTTGGGCGCCTGGAAGCGGACGGAATCGACTTCGATGCCCACTTTCTCGAACAGCTTCTCGTCGAGGGCGACGTAGTAGCCGAAGGTCTGCATGATCGGCAGCCACGAGACGGTGACCTTCTCCTTGGCCTGCGCCAGCAGGGGTGACGGGAGGGCGACGGCTGCGATGCCGGTCTTCAGCAGGGTACGGCGTGTGGTCATGAAGGGCTCCTGGGATCGAGGGAAGGCATAACGCTCAACGTCCGGACCAATGGACGAGCCATTTCTCGAGCGCGAGAAAGGTCAGGTTCAGGCCGTAGCCCAGAACGCCGGTGACCAGGATCGTTCCATAGAGCTGCGGCAGGTCGAATGTGATCTGGCTGTCGATGATGCGTTTTCCGAGACCGTTGTCCGCACCGATGAACATCTCGGCGACCACGATGACGACAAGCGCCAGCGACACTCCGGTACGCAACCCGACGAAGGTCTGGGGCAGGCACTCGTAGAAAAGAACGTCCTTGAAGACGCGGAAACGGTTGGCGCCCATGACGCGCGCGGCCAGCACCCGGGTGGGGCGGGAGTTCATCACCCCGTAGGCCACGTTGAACAGGATCACGAGCCACGCGGCGAAAGCGGCCACGGCGACTTTCGCGAAGTCGCCCAGCCCGAATATGATCATGAAAAGTGGGAACATCGCCGTTGCAGGCGTCGACCGGAAGAAGTCGATGAGGAACTCGATCGACCTGTAGACCTTCTCGCTGGCGCCGATGACGATCCCGATCGGTACGCCGAACACCGTGGCGATGACGAAAGCCCTGAGCGTGCGGTCGAGGGTTTTCAGGAAGTCGCCCGGCATCGCGCCGTCGATGGAGTTCGCCCACACCGATTGCAGCGTGCGGACCGGCGACGGCAGCAGTTTAGGCGTCACCAGCCCCGCGGCGTAGACCGCGTACCAGATCGCGAAGAGGGCAAGTGGCCCCAAAGCCATCCAGGCGGCGCGCGACCAGTTCTCCGAGAGGCTCGGCATGCGGCTGCTCACCGCCTGCGCAGCGTGGACAAATTGTATGCAATCCGGTGTGCACGATGTCGCACAAAACGACCCAAATTCACGCCCTCCTCGACCTTGTCGAGGGCAGGGCAGCAAAATCGGTGCCACGCCGCGACATGCGGCACACGTCTTGCTCCTGAACTGCCGCCAGAGCCTCAATTCGCGTGGCGCGAGCGCCGGGAGAGAAGACGATGCCGACGATATCCTCCGATCCCTACCAATGGCCGTTTGACGGCGATCTGAAAGCCGGGAACACCGCGTTGATCGTGATCGACATGCAGACCGACTTTTGTGGCAAGGGCGGCTACGTCGATGCGATGGGCTACGACATTTCGCTGACGCGGGCGCCCATCGAGCCGATCGCGCGCGTCATGTCGGCGATGCGGTCGAAGGGTTACGCTGTGATGCACACGCGCGAAGGCCATCGGCCCGATCTCTCCGATCTGCCCGCGAACAAGCGGTGGCGCTCGCGCCAGATCGGCGCCGGCATCGGTGATCCTGGGCCGTGCGGCAAGATCCTCGTCCGAGGCGAGCCGGGCTGGGAGATCATTCCCGAGCTGGCGCCGCTGCCGGGCGAGACGGTAATCGACAAGCCGGGCAAGGGTTCCTTCTGTGCAACGGATCTCGAGCTGATCCTGCGTCAAAAGGGGATTCGCAATCTCGTCCTGACGGGCATCACCACCGACGTCTGCGTGCACACCACGATGCGGGAGGCCAACGATCGTGGATTCGAGTGCCTGCTGCTGGAGGATTGCTGCGGCGCCACCGATGCCGGCAACCACGCCGCGGCGGTCAAGATGGTCAAGATGCAGGGTGGCGTCTTCGGCGCTGTCGGGCATTCGTCGATGTTGACGGAGCAGTTGCCGTGACGGACATCGAACGCATTCCGGTGACGGTCCTCACCGGCTTCCTCGGCGCCGGCAAGACCACCTTGCTGAACCGTATTCTCGGGGACGCGCACGGCCGGCGCTACCTCGTTGTGATCAACGAATTCGGCGAGACCGGGATCGACCACGATCTCGTCCACCGTTCGGACGAGCTGGTCATGGAGATGAACAACGGTTGCATCTGCTGCACCGTGCGAGCCGACCTGATCGGCATCCTGTCGCGGGCTCTTGCCGATGGTCAGTCCTTTGACGCGGTCGTGATCGAGACCACGGGGCTGGCCGACCCCGGGCCGGTCGTCCAGACTTTCTTCGTCGACACCGATCTGTCGGAGCGGCTTCGTCTCGACGCCGTGGTCACCGTCGTCGATGCCCACAATATCGGCCGCCAGCTCGACTGTGCCGGCGAAGCCGGCGAACAGGTTGCCATGGCCGATGTGGTCATTTTGAACAAGATCGACATCGTCGATGAAGCCGAGCTGGCACGGGTCGAGCGCCGGGTTCGGACCATGAATCCGCTCGCGCGGCTACATCGCGCACGCCGCTGCGGCGTCGATGTTCCTGCAGTGATCGATCGCCGGGCCTTTGATCTCGATCGGGTTCTGGCGGTGGAGCCGGATTTTCTGACGTCCGATCACGCCCATGAGCACGACCCGTCGATTACGAGCGTGAGCCTCACTCTGAAGCAGCCGGTCGACCGGTCGAAGCTGGTCGAATGGCTCGTCGCCCTTCTGGAAAGGCGCGGTGCAGACATCCTGCGCTGCAAGGGCATCTTCGACGTTGGCGGCAGTGATCGCAGGTTCGTCGTGCAGGGCGTCCACATGCTGCTCGAGGGCGACTACGACCGGGCCTGGCAGGCGGACGAGACGCGCGAAAGCAGGCTGGTCTTCATAGGCCGCGACCTCGACCGTTCCGAGCTACTTGCCGCCGCCGAGGCTTGTCGAGCGACGATTTAGAGCTGAGGGCGTTGGCCTTCGACAGTCAGTGCTGGCACTGCTAGCAGCCCAGCGAAATTCGCGATGCTGATTTGCAAGAAGAGATTCACAGGTTCAGCAGGTTCCGGGTCATATTCCCGATAACGTCGCCACGACGTACGTGGGCCGCCCGGGTCTCTTGCCCGGAGCGGCCTTTTTCGTGGCCGGTGGCATCCCGCCACCGCGAACCTTTGGCCATGCCCCGCCCGGCGCGCCCGCCGGGTACGATCCCTGGAGGATGAGGGGCCGTCCCGCGACCTGTACCGGACATTCGTTGTCCGAATGCTGAGCCGTGAGTAGCAAGCACAAGGACACTCCCGCCGACGATCCGTCCGGCAGTGGGGTGGACCGAGGCGCGAAAACGCGCCCGAGAGCTGTTTTTTGACGGTTATCTGCGGCCGCCCGAGGTGGGGCCACAGGGTCAGATTCCCGACGATGTCACAGGTGGGCGATCGGCCTGTGTCACAACATTTGTCTCAACTTGGTGTGACACTTCGGGTGTGACACGGAGCTACGTTAGCGCTTCAACGCCTCGTCGCCGGCCACCCATTCGCCGTTCATCGTGCAGGCGGGCAGGGCCAGCCTGATCAGCCCCTCGGCATGGGCTTCCAGCGGCGGCAAGGTCGTCTGGTCCTCGCCGGGGAAGGCCTGGCTGCGCATGGCGGTGGGCATCGGGCCGGGATTGTAGAGATTGGCCCGCACGTTGGTGTGGGCGATCTCGGCGGCGTAGACGCCGACCATCATGTCGAGGGCGGCCTTGCTGGCGGCGTAGGCGCTCCAGTAGGGCACGGCCCGGCGGGCGATGCCCGACGTCACGAAGATGGCGCGTCCGGCGTCCGAGGCGCGCAGCAGGGGATCGATCGAGCGGATCAGCCGCCAGTTGGCGGTGACGTTCACCGCCATCACCTGGTCGAAGAGCTTGGGATCGATATGGCCGATCGGCGACAGCGCGCCCAGCACGCCGGCATTGCCCAGCAGCACGTCGACCCGGCCGAAGCGTTCGTGGAGTGCGGCGCCCAGGCGATCGATGCCGGGACTGTCGGTGACGTCGAGCGGCACCAGCGTGGCCTGGCCGCCCACCGCTTTGATCCGGTCGTCGAGTGCTTCGAGGCCGCCCACGGTGCGGGCGACCAGCACGCAGTGCGCGCCTTCCCTGGCAAAGGCGAGCGCAGCCGCGGCGCCGAGGCCGCGCGAGGCGCCGGTGATCAGCGCAAGACGGCCGGCCAGCCTCATCGGCTCAGGCGGTTTCGGCGAGGAAGGAGAGCTGGCGATCTTCGATGCCGATCTGGTCGTCGAGCGGGATCGGGTAGTCGCCGGTGAAGCAGGCGTCGCAGAACGCCGGCTGGGCGGGGTCGCGGCCGCCGGGCATGCCCATGGCGCGGTAGAGCCCGTCGATCGAGATGAAGGCCAGCGAATCGACGCCGATGAACTTGGCCATGCCGGCGACGTCGTAGTGCGAGGCCAGCAGCTTGTCCTTGTCCGGCGTGTCGATGCCGTAGAAGCACGGGTCGGTGGTCGGCGGGGCGGCGATGCGCATATGGACTTCGCGGGCGCCGGCCTGCTTCACCATCTCGACGATCTTCTTCGAGGTCGTGCCGCGCACGATCGAATCGTCGACCAGGATGACGCGCTTGCCTTGGATGAGCGCGCGGTTGGCGTTGTGCTTCAGGCGCACGCCGAGATGGCGGATGTGGTCGGCCGGCTCGATGAAGGTGCGGCCGACATAGTGATTGCGGATGATGCCCAGCTCGA
>LNFM01007630.1_pt1 | contig 16830 bp, 12 predicted proteins | sample 596031 | NCBI WGS metagenome assembly LNFM01 (sample SAMN04254537, study PRJNA301005) | activated carbon metagenome | isolation source: dual media filters at the Ann Arbor, Michigan drinking water treatment plant | place: USA: Ann Arbor
AGGTATCAAATACAGTGGAGGCATGGAAAAACCCAAAGCCGGGCACGCTGTGCCGCGGGCGGTTCTGTTCGATGCTTACGGCACGCTGTTCGATGTGTACAGCGTGGGCCTGCTCGCGGAACAGCTGTTTCCCGGCCAGGGACAGGCCCTGGGCCTGCTCTGGCGCGACAAACAGATTGAATACACCCGGCTGGTGACCAGCAGCAATGACGGTGAACACTACCGGCCCTTCTGGGACCTGACCCGCGCCGGCCTGCGTTATGCGTGCAAACGCCTGGGGCTCGACTTGACGGCCGCTGCCGAAGAACGGCTGATGAACCAGTACCGGCATCTGTCGGCCTTCCCCGAAACCCGCGAGGTACTGCAGGCGCTGAAGGACCGCGGTATAGCCACCGGCATTTTGTCCAACGGCGACCCCGCCATGCTGGACATCGCCGTGCGTTCGGCCGGGCTCGAAGGCCTGCTCGATCATGTGCTCAGCGTGGACGCCATCCGCAAGTACAAGACGCACCCCGACGCTTATGCGCTGGGCCCGCAGGCCACCGGCTTGCCGGCGCGACAGATCGCTTTTGTCAGCTGCAACAGCTGGGACGCGCTGGGCGCGACCTGGTATGGCTTTCCCACGCTGTGGGTGAACCGTTATGCGCAGCCGTTTGAGGAACTGGGCACGCTCCCTGCCCGCACCGGCACCAGCCTGCGCGAGACGCTGGGCTTTTTTCCGGCCACCTGATTCTTTTTTCGCTTTTTACTTTGTTTTTATTTTTATCCGAGGACGCCCCATGACAACCACGACCCCACGCACTTCCCTGTACGGCCTGCAGGTGGCCACGGTTTTGCAACGCTTCGTCGACGACAAGGTCTTGCCCGGCACCGGCGTGGACAGCGCGCATTTCTGGAAAGGCTTTGACGCCATCGTGAGCGAGCTGGCGCCCAAAAACCTGGCCTTGCTGGCCGAGCGCGACCGCCTGCAGTCCGAACTGGATGCCTGGCACAAGGCCAACCCCGGCCCGATCCGCGACATGAAGGCCTACCGCGCCTTTCTGGAAAAAATCGGTTACCTGGTGCCGGCGCCGGCACATGTGACGGCCACCGCGACCAACGTTGATGACGAGCTGGCGCTGCAGGCCGGCCCGCAACTGGTGGTGCCGGTGCTCAACGCGCGTTACGCGCTGAACGCCGCCAACGCGCGCTGGGGTTCGCTCTACGACGCGCTCTACGGCACCGACGTGATTCCCGAAACCGAGGGCCTCGAAAAGGGCAAGGGCTACAACCCGGCCCGCGGCGCCAAAGTCATTGCTTATGCGCGCAAAGTGCTGGACCAGGCCGCGCCATTGACCACCGGCTCTCACGCGGACGCGGCGCTGTACAGCGTGGACAACGGCCACCTGCTGGTGAAACTGAAGGGTGGCGCCAGTACCGGCCTTGCCGATCCCACACTGTTTGTCGGCTTCCAGGGCGATGCCGCTGCGCCATCGTCGGTCCTGCTGCGCCACAACGGCATCCACATCGACATCCGCATCGACCGCAGCACCACCATCGGCAAGGACGACGCCGCCGGCATCAGCGACCTGGTGCTGGAAGCCGCGCTGTCCACCATCATGGACCTCGAGGATTCGGTGGCCGTGGTGGATGCCGACGACAAGGTGCTGGCCTATGCCAACTGGCTGGGCATCCTGCAGGGCACGCTGACCGAAGAGGTGCAAAAGGGCGGCAAGACCTTCACCCGCGGCCTGAACCCGGACCGCGAGTACACCACCGGCGACGGCCAGCCGCTCACGCTGCACGGCCGCTCGCTGATGTTTGTGCGCAATGTCGGCCACCTGATGACGAACCCGGCCATCCTGTACGACGGCGGCAAGGAAATTCCCGAGGGCATCCTCGACGCCGTGGTCACCGTGGCGATTGCCATGCACGACCTGCAGCGCATCGGCAAGGAAGCCATCGTCAACTCGCGCACCGGCTCCATCTACATCGTCAAGCCCAAGATGCACGGCCCGGCCGAAGCGGCCTTCGCCTCGGAACTGTTCAGCCGCGTCGAGGCCCTGCTGGGCCTGCCGGAGAACACCGTCAAGCTCGGCATCATGGACGAGGAGCGCCGCACCAGCGTCAACCTCAAGGCCTGTATCGCTGAAACCGCGGCCCGCGTGGCCTTCATCAACACCGGCTTCCTGGACCGCACCGGCGACGAGATCCACACCGCCATGCATGCGGGCGCGATGATGCGCAAGCCGCTGATGAAAAACACCAACTGGCTGCGCGCCTACGAGATGAGCAACGTGCAGATCGGCCTGGCCTGCGGCCTGCGCGGCCGGGCCCAGATCGGCAAGGGCATGTGGGCCATGCCGGACCTGATGGCCGACATGATGAAGCAGAAAATCGCGCATCCGCAGGCCGGCGCCAACACCGCCTGGGTGCCCTCGCCGACCGCCGCGACGCTGCATGCGCTGCATTACCACCAGGTCGACGTGGCGGCCCTGCAAAAAGACATGGAAATCTTCGTCAACGAGAAGAAGTCGCTGGCCATGGAGGAAAACCTGCTCGACGCCATCCTGCAGATCCCGGTCGCGCTGGTGCCGTTCTGGACCGAGGCCGAGATCCAGGCCGAGCTCGACAACAACGCCCAGGGCATCCTCGGCTACGTGGTGCGCTGGATCGACCAGGGCGTGGGCTGCTCCAAGGTGCCCGACATCCACAACGTCGGCCTGATGGAAGACCGCGCCACCCTGCGCATCTCCAGCCAGCACATGGCGAACTGGCTGCTGCACGGCGTGGTCACCAAAGAGCGCATCGTCAAGACCTTCGAACGCATGGCCGCCGTGGTCGACGCCCAGAACGCCGGCGACCCGCTGTACAAGAAGATGGCGGGTCATTTCGACACCTCGGCGGCCTACAAGGCGGCGCTGGACCTGGTGCTCAAGGGCCTGGAGCAGCCGAACGGCTACACCGAGCCGCTGCTGCACGCCTGGCGCCTGAAGGTGAAAGCCGGGACCGCCTGATCTGCTATTGAATTTATAGCTGCTTGCGCCCGCCAGTCATGGGCTGGCGGGTGATTTGATCATTGGTATCGGCGCGGCAAGACCTTGCCGGGGCCGAGGTCGGCCGGTGATCAGTAACGCGGGCTGACGCCGCTGAAGCCGGGGTCGTACTTGCGCATCTGCGCGAGGTCGTTGCGGTTGCGCACGCCGCAGTCGAGGTACTGCTGATGCAGTTTTTTCAGCTGTGCGGGGTCGATTTCCACGCCCAGGCCCGGCGTGGTGGGCACCTTGACCGAGCCCTCGTGAAAGCGGATGCGACCGCCTTTGATCACTTCTTCCTCCTGCCAGGGGTAATGGGTGTCGCAGGCATAGGTCAGGTTGGGAATCGCGGCGGCGGCGTGGGTCATGGCCATCAGGCTGATGCCGAGGTGCGAATTGGAATGCATGGACATGCCCATGCCGAAGACATCACACATGCGCGCAAGGGAAGCGGTGGCGCGCAGGCCGCCCCAGTAGTGGTGGTCCGACAGCAGGATCTTCACCGCATGGGTGGAGGCATTGCGCCTGAACTCCTCCATGGTCGTGACACACATGTTGGTGGCCAGCGGGGCGCGGCAGTGTTTCGCCAGCTCGGCCATGGCCTCCTGGCCGGGGGCCGGGTCTTCGTAATATTCCAGCAACTCGTCGAGTTCTTTCGCCGCCGCGATGCTGGTCGCCAGCGACCAGTTGGCGTTCGGGTCCAGGCGCAGCGGCACGCCGGGGAACGCTTTCGCCAGTGCTTTCATCGCCGCAATTTCCTGGTCCGGCGGAAACACGCCGCCCTTGAGCTTGATGCTCTTGAAGCCGTACAGCCCCACCATGCGTTGCGCCTGCTGGACCACCTGTTCCGGCGTGAGGGCTTCGCCCCAGGCGTCGGGCGCATACGGTTTTCCGGCATGTTCGGCGTATTTGTAGAACAGGTAGGCGCTGTAGGGCACCTCGGTGCGCACTGCGCCGCCCAGCAGGTCACAGATCGGCAGGCCGAGGATCTGGCCCTGCAGGTCCAGCATGGCCACTTCGAAGGCGCTGATGACCTTGTCGGCGTTTTTGGCGGTGTGCGAGCCGGGGGCGAGCTCGAACTGCACGCTGCCGTCGGTTTTATGGCCTGGCTTGACGGCGGCGCGCACCTGTTCTTCCATGCGGTTCAGCTCGAACGGCGACAGGCCGGGCAGCAGGCCGCGCGCCTGCGCCAGCACCTTGACCATGGGCTCGTCGCCATAGGTTTCGGCGATGCCGACCCGGCCGTCCGAGGTCTCGACTTCAACAATGCTGCGCAGGGCCCAGGGTTCGTGGATGCCGCTGGCATTGAGCAGCGGGCCGTCGCGGAAAGCGATCGGCGTGATGCGGACTTCGCGGATAAAAATGTTTCGTGTCATGTCGGCTCGGGAGCATGTCGTTTGATGTTAGCGCTAACAGGCGGATGTTACGGCCCTGCCAGGCAGGCGTCAAGCCAGCAGCGTGGGCGGCACAAGTTGCTAGACGCTGGCCCGCTGGACGATGGAGAACCCGAGGTCGCGGACCTTGGGGCCGGGGTCGCGGTTGTCGACCCGGTCGAGGATAAAACGCGCCGCCTGCCGGCCGATTTCGGCCCCGTCTATGCGCACCGTGCTCAGTGCAGGATGGGTATGGGCGGCAAAAGGCATGTCGCCAAAACCCATGACCGCGAGCTCGCCGGGCACCGACAGTCCGCCGGCCTGCGCCTCGGTCAGCACGCCGTGGGCCAGCATGTCGGAGCTGCAGGCCACCACGTCGATGTGACGGTCGCGCTTGCGCAGTTCCCTCCAGCCCGCGCGCCCGTTGCTCAGTGATGACGGCGCCGGCACCACGCAGGCCGGGATGGTTTCCATGCCCAGTTCGCGCAGGCGCTGCTCAAAGCCGGCCCGGCGCAGGCTGGCCCGCTGGTCGTCGGCCGTGACGATGGCCGGATGGCGGTGCCCCTGCGCATGGATGAAGTCGGCCATGGCCCGGCCGACTTTCTCGTGGGAAAAGCCGACGATCATGTCGATGGGTGTCGGTGTCAGGTCCCAGGTTTCGACCACCGGAATGCCGCTGGCCAGCAGCTTGCGCCGCGCGATGGGCGAATGCAGGATGCCGGTCAGCACGATGCCGTCGGGGCGCCGCCCGACGATGGCGTCGATCAGCGCGTCTTCGCGCAGTCCGGTGTAGCCGCTTTGCCCCAGGATCAGCTGGCAGCCGGCCCCGGCCAGTGTATCGGTCAGGGCCTGGATGGTTTCCAGGAAGACCGGCCCGGCGATGGTGGGCACGAGCGCCGCGACAAGGCGGCTGCGGTTGGACGCCAGCCCGCCAGCCACCAGGTTGGGCACGTAGCCGCTGCGTGAAATCGCGCTGCGCACGCGCTCCAGCGTGTCCGGCGACAGCGCGGCTGGCGTATGGAGTGCGCGTGACACCGTGATGGCCGACACGCCGGCCAGTCTGGCGACATCGCTGAGGGTGATGCCGCCGGTGCCGCGACGGGCCGCACGGCCGGGTTTGGCGGGAGGGGGTACGGCGCCGGACATCTTCAAATGTTACCGCTAACTGCGCATTGTTCTCCGGCCTCATGGCTCAATGTTGCAAGCCGGCTTGCCTGCGCTCCGGTTGTGCCCCCCTTGTCCTACATCCAGTTGCGGTTCGGGCGCGTACTCTGAACAGGCGCCTTCCAGCGCTGACGCGCTGCGGCGGATCCCGCAGACACACAACAATTCCTCAAGGAGCCTTTTCTCATGAAAAAACTATTGATCGCCGCCGGCGTTGCCGTCCTTCTGAGCGCCTGCGCAGGCGGCATGTCCGGCAGCGGCATGTCCAGCGGGCCGTCCGTGATGGTCGGCGGTGCGGCCATGTTGCCCACCCGCGACATCATTGACAACGCCGTCAATTCAAAAGACCACACGACGCTGGTCGCCGCTGTCAAGGCCGCCGGCCTGGTCGACACCCTCAAAGGCGCCGGTCCCTTCACCGTGTTTGCACCGACCAACGCTGCGTTTGCGGCCCTGCCCCCGGGCGCCGTGGATTCGCTGCTCAAGCCCGAGAACAAGTCCATCCTGACCAAGGTGCTGACGGCCCACGTGGTGCCCGGCCGGCTGGATGCTGCCGCCCTGAGCCAGCGAGTGATGGCCGGCAACGGCCGCGCCATGCTGACCACCGCCAGCGGCGACACCCTGGTCGTCACCAGCAGCGGCTCCAACGTGATGGTCACCGATGAAAAAGGCGGCACCGCCATGGTCAGCATTGCCAATGTGTACCAGTCCAACGGCGTGATTCACGTGGTCAACAAGGTGCTGATCCCCAACTAGGTCCCAGCCGCCCGCACTGCCGCCAAGGCTGGCGGCAGCGCCAGGCCGCCACAAACTGCAACGGTTTGTGGCGGCTTTTTTCATGCACCGCGGACGCCGGCAGGCCGTCGCGCAGCGCCGCCCGCCCTGGCCGGGCGCCGGCAGCCCGGCCCGAGATAGCTATCAAATAAATAGCTATCCATCCAGCATTGACTTGGGCCAGAGGCCAATTTGATCCCCAAAAGCGAAGCTGCCGGAAAGGTTCTCGCCGGACCGGAACCGCCAATCTGTGCGCGCGGCCCTGGTCGCAGCAAATGCAGGCAGCGGCCCCGCCGGAAGACTGCTAGTTAGAAATCGTTACAAGATACTTCCGGGGCCGTCATCAGCGTGGCGCCGGTTCGGCCCACACTTGAGAGCCGCGTCGCACCCGGATCCTGCGAAAAAATTCACCTGACTCCTTACTGCTTTGTCACCCAATCCGCCTCCCGGCCCGGCCGCAAGGGCCAGCGTCTTCGAACGCTGCCTCCAGGAAGCCGCCGATGCCGCCAAGCCCGCCCTGGCGCACTGCATGGACCATGCGGTGGCCGGACTGCAGCTGGCGGAAACCCAGAGCATGAAAGTGGCCGAGCGCGACGAACTCGGGCTGGCCTGGCGCGAACTGCTCAAACACAAGGATGACTGGTGCGCGCGCTACCCGGTGGACCTGCTCAAGGCCTTTACCAGCGCCAAGCCCTCGGCGCCAGACCGGCGTGGGGTGCCCAAGGCCGTGCCGGCGCCGCGTTCCGCCGCTGACACCGGGCTGTTTTCCCTGGTGGACAACGCCCAGGTCGAGGAAGGCATCGAGTCCTCCCGCCTGCTGCAGCAGATCCTGCCCGCGGTCAGCCAGGCGCTGGCCGAGCTCGATGCGCTGATGAGCTCGGCCCAGGGCCTGGTCAATGTCAGCCCCGAGTTCAATCCGGTCCGCCCGCAGGTCTACGCCCAGACCCTGCGCGAGATGATGGCCTCGGCGACGGCCGATCCGGCCATCCACACGCTGTGGGTCAAACACATGGCCGAGCCCATGGGGCGCGAGCTCAAGCGGGTGTATGAAAAACTGGTCAACCTGCTGGAACTGGCCCAGGTTCGCGCTGCCAGCTACCGCGTGTTGCCGACGCCGGTCGCCGTGCGCGCCAGCAGCCCGGCACCCCTGGCCGGCACGGGTACGCCGAAAGCCGGGGCCGCGCCCGGCAGCCCGGTCGGTTTCGGATATGTGTCGGACGAGCCGGTGGCCAGGGTGCCCTCGCAATATGCCGACCTGTCCAACCATGATGTCAAGGACGCGCTGTTCCAGGACTTCCTGGTGCGCGGCGGCAGCCAGGCCGGCCACGGGCTGGCGCCTTCGTATTACGCGACCATCGAGGAAGAGCTGAGGGCGCTCAAGGCGACGCCGGACTCGGCGCCGGCACCGCTGCAGGCGCGTTCGCAGCCGCAGCGTGCCGGCGACGAAGGCCATGATTACCGCGGCACCCGCAGCGACCCGTCGCGGCCCCTGTTGCCGGCGGGTGAGGCGGATGCGGACGACGACGTCGGGGTCGACACGCCCGAGAGTGCCTCGCGCATCATCGATGTGCTGAGCCAGCTGAGTTCGCAGGTCTGGGGCGTGTATGGCCGTGCCCGTGAACGCGCGCTGGTGCGCACCCAGCTGAAGAAACAGGCCACCCATGTCGGCCAGGTGCTGGGCATGGAGGTGGTGCGCAAGCTGGTCAACCAGGTGGCGCAGGATCCACGCCTGCTGCTGCCGGTGCGCGAAGCCATCGTCGCGCTGGAGCCGTCGCTGCTGCGCCTGGCCATGGTCGACTCGCGGTTTTTCAGCGAGGAAAACCACCCGGGCCGCCGCCTGATGGAGCGCGTGGCGCAGCGCAGCTTCAAGTACAACAGCGAAGGCAGTCCCGGTTTCCAGGCCTTTTTCAGCTCGGTCACCGAGGCCTTCAATGCGCTCAACGCGCTCGAGATCAGCGACGCCCGGCCTTTTGGCGACGCCCTGGGCGAACTGCAAGCCATCTGGGATGCGCAGGACCGCGAGGAAAAAGCCCAGCGCAGCAACATGCGCCAGACCATGCAGCTGGCCGAGGAGCGGCAGAGCCAGGCCGACCAGATCGCGTATGACATGAGCATGCGCGCCGACCTCGACCATGTGCCCGGCGTGGTGCTGGACTTCCTGTTCGGCCCCTGGGCGCTGGTCATGGCCCATGCGCGCCTGACCGACACGCGGCGCCAGATCGACCCCGGTGGTTACGGTTCGCTGGTCAGCGACCTGCTCTGGAGTGTCAAGCCGCAGGTCACGCTGAAACGGCCGGCACAACTGATAGAGATGATTCCCCGCATGCTGGCCAAGCTGCACGAGGGCCTGGCGTCGCTGGGCCAGGACCCGCGCGAGACCGAGGCTTTTTTCAGCACCATGGAAAAGCTGCACCGCCCGGTGCTCAAGCTGCGCCGCGTGCGCAGCCGCCGCGACGCCGTGGAGTCGGAAGCCGCGCCGCTCGAAGTCGCGCTGGCCGATGCGCCGGACATGGTCGAAATCCTGCCCGCCACGCCCGAGCAGCGCAAGGCCAAGGCCGCCGGCCAGCCCTGGATGGCGCCGCAGGAACTCGACGATGCGGGTTTCGAGGAAACGCTTCCTTCGGGGCCAGCCGAGCTTGGCGACGACAGCGATCCGGAGATCAGCGTGCTGCCCGTCATGGACGATGCCCGGGAAGAAAGCCCCGGGCCGGAGACCAACCCCGCCACCGCCGGGCAGCTTCTCGCCGGCTTGCGCGAAGGCAGCTGGGTGGACCTGCATTCCAAGCGCCGCTGGCTGCGCGCCCAGCTGATCTGGGCCAGCACCCGCGGCACCCTGTTCATGTTCGTCAGCCACGGCGGACAGCCGCACTCCATGACCAAACGCAGCTGCGAAAAGCTGATCCGGCAGGGCTTGCTGCGGCCGGTGCAAACCCACGGCGTGGTGGCCCAGGCGCTGGACCAGCTGGTCCGGGAGGCGACGCCGGTGGAGGCAGGGGATTCTTCTTCATAGTTCGCGGTGATTGAAGTCGCGGCCGCCGCGGCCTGGATACTTTTTTTGCATCACGCCACTTCTGCGGCCCGCGTTGCTCAACAGGACTTGACTCCCACTCCCTCCCCTAGCCCCTCCCTCGCCCCGCTGGGCGATGGAGGGGGTCTTCATGTGGCCGCGTGCGCTGCGCTCGCGTGCAAACATGACCGCCGCTTGGGATTCCCGTGCAGGAAGCGCTGCGCGCTTCAAGGACTCCGAACGGGGTCCGGGATCTGTATTCGGATGTTTGTCTTTTCTCCCCACCCTTCTGTCTGCGCCGAGGAGCGCAGGGCCAGACGGATCAGGGCGAGCGATTCTGAGCGAAGCGAGTCGAGCTCGACCCCGGCTGGACCGAGCCCCGCAGGTTGCCCCGCAGCAAAGCGGAGGGGTCGCAGACAGCAGGGTCGCCTTTTCTTTGGTAACTTTCTTTTGGCGAAGCAAAAGAAAGTTACTTGCCGCCGGGCAACCCCCGGCCAACAGGCATACGCAAACCTAACAGCCTGAAGGAAGACGCGGCACGACAGGCTCAGCCTGAACGGCGGCGGGCACCGGAGATGGATCCCGGATCCAGTCCGGGATGACACGTCATCGCGGACGAATACCGCTATGAATTCAATAGCTGCCTGCCCACGTCTGACAAGGGTCAGAGCCCCAAAAGGCTCAAAAACAGTCAGACCCGTGCGGCCTGCAGCAGATCCCGCGTGCGCACCGCTTCGCGCCGCGCGGCTTCGGCAAAATCGTTGCCGGAGGATGCGTAGATGATGGCGCGCGAGGAGTTCACGATGATGGGCGCGCCGGGCCGCCAGCCGGCCCTGACCGTGGCCACCGCGTCGCCGCCCTGCGCGCCGACGCCGGGAATCAGCAGTGGCAGCGTGGGTGCCACCAAACGCACCCGTTCGATTTCTGCCGGGTAGGTCGCACCGACCACCAGGCCCAGCTGGCCGTTGAGGTTCCACGGGCCCTGCGCCAGCCGCGCCACATGTTCGTAGAGCAGGGGCTGGCCTTCGACCGAGGCAAAACGCTGGCTCTGCAAATCGTCACCGCCGGGGTTGGAGGTGCGGCACAGCAGGAAAGCGCCCTTGCCCGCGTGTTTCAGATACGGCGCGACCGAATCAAAACCCATGAAAGGCGACAGCGTCACCGCGTCGGCGCCGTAACGCTCGAAAGCCTCGACCGCGTACTGCTCGGCGGTGCTGCCGATGTCGCCGCGTTTGGCGTCGAGGATGATGGGCACCTGCGGCGCGACGCGGCGCATGTGTTCCATCAGGCGTTCGAGCTGGCCTTCGGCGCGGTGCGCGGCAAAGTAGGCGATCTGCGGCTTGAAGGCAATCGACAGGTCGGCGGTGGCGTCCACGATCGCGGCGCAGAAGTCGTAAATCTTGTTCGAGTCGCCCTTGTAGCGGTCCGGAAACTTCAGCGGGTCCGGGTCCAGCCCCACACACAGCATCGATTGGTTCTGGCGCTCTGCCGCGCCCAGCATCTCGAGGAAAGTCATGCGGTATTTTAGAGCCCCCACGTTTGCTCGCTGCGCGTAGCTCTCTGCCCCCCGAGGGGGCGCTGCGCCTGCGGGCCGGCAGAGCCGGACCCGCGGCCCCTGCCTGGCAAGACATCCCTTGCTGCCGTCGCTCACAATAGACACCCTGCCCACATGGAACCGCACCCCGATGCAACTGAGCCGCCAACAACTTGTCCTGCTGGTCCTGCTGACACTGGCCTGGGGTATCAACTGGCCCATCATGAAGGTCGGTGTCGCCGACTACCCGCCGCTCTCCTTCCGCGCGCTGTCGATCTGGCTGGGCATTCCGGTGCTGGGCCTGGCCATGGTGCTGATGAAAGTGCCGTTTTTTGTGCCGCGCGACAAGTTCCGCGAGCTGTTCTGGCTGGCGTTTTCCAACATGTTTGTCTGGCACGGGCTGATCATCCTGGCGGTCAAGAACCTCAGCAGCGGACGCGCCGCCATCCTGGGTTACACCATGCCGATTTTTTCGGCGCTGATCGGCGCCTGGTTCTTCGGCAACCAGTTGCAGCGCCGCAGCTGGCTCGGTGTGGCCGCGGCTGCGCTGGGTGTGTCGCTGCTGCTGTGGCACGAACTGACCAACCTGTCGGGACGGCCGGTCGGCGTCCTGTGCGCGCTGGCGGCTGCGGCCACCTGGGCCGTGGGCACGCAAAAACTGCGCAACACCACCATGCCGGTGGCGACACTGACGATCTCTTTCTGGATGACGGTGATGACGGCGGTGGTGATGACGGGGCTCAGCGCGGCCTTCGAGATGCCGCAGTGGAAGGCGCCGTCGGCCGTGAGCTGGGCCTCGATTCTTTACAACGCCCTCGTCATTTTCGGTTTTGCCCATGCCGCCTGGTTTTTCCTCGCGCGCAGCCTGCCGCCCATCGCTTCCACCCTCAGCGTGATGATGATTCCCATCCTCGGCGTGTTTTCCGGCGCGCTGGGCCTGGGCGAGGTGCTGCACTGGCAGGACTGGGCCGCGGTGCTGCTGATGGTGGTGGCGATTGCCTCGGTGCTGGCGCCGCAGCGGACCGGCTTGTCATCCCGGACCTGATCCGGGATCCACGCGGGCATCAAGCAGCGCAGGGGTCATCACGGCATGGATTGCGGCTCAAGCCCGCAATCACAGCTAACCCGCCAGTTGCGCCTGCGCCAGACAGAGATCGTCCCAGGCCTTGGCCTTGTCGCCCAGGCTGCGCAGCAGATAAGCCGGGTGGTAGGTCACCACCACCGGCACACCGAGGTAGTTGTGCACCTGGCCGCGCAGTTTGCCCAGCGGGATTTTCTGCACCTCGGGCACGCTGTCCTGCAGCAGCGATTGCGCCGCAAACTTGCCCAGAGCCAGAATGATTTTCGGCTGCAACAGCTCGACCTGGCGTTTCAAATAAGGCGCGCACTGCGCCACTTCGGCCGGGTCGGGGTTGCGGTTGGCCGGCGGGCGGCACTTGAGCACATTGGTGATGAACACCTTGCGGGACACGCCGGGCCGCGCCGCGTCGTCGTTGCCGCGCTGCAGCCGCAGCGCCAGCAGCATGTTGTCGAGCAGCCGGCCGGCCTGGCCGACAAAAGGTTCACCCGCGAGGTCCTCCATTTCACCGGGCGCCTCGCCGACGATCAGCCAGTCCACGGCCGGTGCAGCGTCTGCGGCGGCGGGGCCGACACCGAACACGGTGTTTTTGCGGCTGGTGCACAGTGCGCAGGCCCGGCAGCCGGCGACGGCTTCCCGCAAGGCCGGCCAGGCCATCAGCTCGATGCCCGCCGGTCGCGGCGCCAGCCCGGGCACGGGTGTTGCGGGCGCGCGTGCGGCAGGCGCGGGCGCAGCGGCGGGTGGGCGCACGGCCGCTGCGGGTGCCACGGGCGGGCGCTGCACTTCGGCATCAAATCGGGCTGAACCCCCTGCCGGACGGTCCTCAACAGCTACTGAATCGATAGCAGGCAGGGCGCGTGCTGCGGCGGGAGTCGGTGGCTGCCAGAGACGCACACCCATCTCGCGCAACATCGCGCGCTGGCGTTTGTCGAGGTCCAGGCTCATGACAGGCCCAGGCTCATGACCACCGCGTCTTCGCGCTGGCCGTTCGCCGCCGGGTAATAGGCGCGGCGCGTGCCGACATGGCGGAAACCGTAATGTTCATAAACGGCGCGTGCGCGCTCGTTGCTGACACGCACTTCCAGCCACAGCCACAAGGCGCCCTGGCCGCGCGACCAGAGTACCAGCGCGTCGAGCATCACGCGGGCCCAGCCCTGGCGCTGGTGGCCGGGCGCGACCGTGATGTTGAGCAGATGCACCTCGTCCACACCCTTCATCGCCACAAAGTAGCCCAGCAATTCGCTGGCGCCCGCCGGTCCGCCGGTCAGCACCTGCGCCTGGTAACCGGCGTTCAGCGAATCGCTGAAGTTGCCGCGGCTCCAGGGGTGGTCGTAGGCGCTGTTTTCCACGCGCAACACGGCATCGAAGCAGGACGCGGTCATGGCTTCGAAACGGGCTTCGGCAGGTTGCAGCACAGCGTTCATGGCGGGTTGGCGAGCGCGGCACCGGCCTTGATCCGTGCGCGCTCTTCGGTGGTCAATGCTACTTTATCGCGCACATACAGCGGCAGCGCATCGGCCGCGTCCACGCCCTGGCCGGCCGCGAGCAAGGCCGGCGCCAGCCGCAGCAGGGCGCTGGCGCTGGGCAGGGCCTCCAGGCACTGCGTTGCCGGCCAGGCCGGCAGGCGTCCGGCATAGACCCTGAACACATTGCCGGCCAGCAGCGTGCCGGCCGCACCGGGCTGGAAATCCTCGGGCCGGCGCAAGCTGCAGGCGTCCAGCGCCGACCAGGCGCCTGCCGCCCAGGCAAATCGCTGCACATACATCTCGTCCATGCGCGCATCGAGCAGCGCGGTGAGCTCGAACGCGTCCGCGTCGGGCCGGTGCTGCAGGCGCGCCGCTTCGGCGACCGCCAGCAGGGTGTCCAGCGGCAGCACCGGCAGCTTCGCGCCCAGCGCCAGGCCCTGGGCCACCGAGCAGGCGGTGCGCAAGCCGGTAAACGAGCCGGGCCCGCGGCCGAATACCAGCGCGTCCAGCGCCTCCAGCCGCAGGCCGGCCTGCGCCAGCAGGTCCAGCACGGTCGGGATCAGCGTGCTCGAGGCTTGCGCCGCACCGGGACCGGTGTGTTGCCAGACGCGCTCGCCGTCGCTCACGGCCACCGACAAAATGTCGGTGCTGGTGTCGAAAGCCAGGAGTTTCATGGGTTTCACAATCAAATCAGGCCTTGGCCCTTGTCGGGCGGGTTTCGACAGCTATCAAATCAGGAGCAATGACCGGGCTGGCGGCGCGCTGCGCCTGCACCCGCACGCCGAACACAATGCCCACCGTCACCAGCGCCAGCCCGGCCAGCAAATTCCAGTGCAGCGGCTCGCCGAGAAACAGCACCGCGCCTAGTGCCGACAGGCCGGGCACCACGGCGGTGATCATGGTCGAGCGCACCGGCTCGAAATGCTGGACCATCTTGGTGAAGGTGATGCCCGAGATCACCACCGAGCCCATGCCCTGGAACACCATCTGGAACACGATCTCGCCCCAGGGCGCGCTGGCCAGTTGGGTGATCAGCGCGCCCGAGGCCAGCAGCAGGGCGTACACCGGCACATAGGCGACAAAGGCAAAGACGCTGATGGCAATGGTCGCCTGCACCGCCTGCAGCGCATGTTTGCGCACCAGCACCGAATACACGGCCCAGCAGGTGGAGGCGCTCAAAAACAGCAGATCGCCTTTCCAGACCTCGCTGCCGGGCTCTAGCCAGGCGCGCATCAGGCTGGCGCCGCCGACCAGCACGTCGCCGAGAAAAATCAGGCCCAGGCCGATGGCGCGCACCGGCGTCACGCGGTCCTTCAGGATCAGCACCGCCATCAGCGTGGTGCTCAGCGGCAGGGTGCCGGGCAGCAGCACCGAGGCGTGCGCCGCCGGCGCGAAATAAAAGCCGCTGTAGGCCAGGCAGGCGTAACCGACACCGCCGACCAGCCCGATCAGCGCCGTCAGCTTGAACCCCAGCGGCGACAGGCCCAGCCAGCTCGGCGGCGCCAGGCCCGGGCCAGCATCACGCGCACGCTTCCAGACCAGCCAGGCGCCCCAGGGCAGCAGCACCAGCGCGGCGCCGGCAAAACGCAGCAGGCAGATGTCCAGCGGCGTGAGGTTGCGGTGCGCGGTCGCGCGGGCAATCACGATGAAGGAGGTCCAGATGGCGACGGTCACGATGGCGGCGAGCACACCGACCGTCTTGGGGGAAAAACGCATGCCCTGATTATCCTTGCAGCACGGCGTCCAGCGGCCTTGCCCGGATAATCAACCGATGTATGTGACACCCCTTCCCGCCCGGCTGCTGCTGGCCACCGCCCTGGTCCTGCTGCCGGGCTGGGGGCTGGCCCAGAAACCCCCGGCCGCCACACGATCCGCCAAACCGGTGCTGCCGGCGGCGGTGGCCAAGGCCCTGACTCGGGCCCAGGTGCCACTCGATGCCGTGACCCTGCTGGTGGTGGACGCCGGCGGCAAGGCGCCGCCGCGCCTGGCCCACCGGGCCGCCGAGCCCATGAACCCGGCCTCGGTCATGAAACTGGTGACCACCTATGCGGCGCTGGACCTGCTGGGCCCCGACTACACCTGGACCACCCGCGTGCTGATGGACGGCCGCCTGTCCGAGGGCGTGTTGCACGGCAACCTGATCGTGCGCGGCGGCGGCGACCCCAAGATGGTGGTCGAGCGCCTGCAGGCCCTGCTGGCGCAAATCCAGTACAGCGGCGTGAAGGTCGTGCGCGGTGACATCGTGCTGGACCGCAGCGCCTTCCAGTCGGTGGCGCAGGACGCCGGCGAATTCGACGGCGAGCCGCTGCGGCCTTACAACGCCAGCCCCGACGCGCTGCTGATCAATTTCAAGTCCATGGTGATGCGTTTCACGCCCGACCCGCTGAACAACCGGGCGCTGGTGACGGTCGAGCCGCCGCTGTCCGGCATCGTGATCGATGAAAGTGTGCCGCTGGCACGGGTGGCGCGCTGCGGCGACTGGCGCAGCGAACTGGGCGCCAGCGTCAACAACCCGAACCGCCTGCAGTTCACCGGCAGTTATTCGGCGGCCTGCGGTGAACGTGTCTGGCCCAGCGCCTACCCCGAGCCCGCGAGTTTTGCGGCACGCGCGATCGAGGGCTCCTGGCGCGCCATGGGCGGACTGCTGACCGGCACGGTGCGCGACGCCACGCCGGCCGAGCTGGCGCTGATTCGGGCGCGCGGCACGCTGTCGGGCGAAAAGCCGCCGCTGCGGCTGGACGCACCCTCACTGCCGCTGCGCGAGATCGTGCGCGACGTCAACAAGTTCTCCAATAACGTGATGGCCCGGCATCTGTTCCTGAGCCTGAGCCGGCCGCAGGGCGGGCAGCTGGACCAGGCCTCGCCCGAGACCGGCCGCGCGGCGCTGGCCGCCTGGTGGAAAAAAGCCATGCCGCAACAGCCCGCGCCGGTGATGGACAACGGCTCGGGCCTGAGCCGCATCGAACGGGTCACGGCCAACGGCCTGGCGGCCATGCTGCAACACGCGGTGCAAAGCCGCGTGGCGCAGGACCTGCTGGACTCGCTGCCGGTCGCCGGCATGGACGCGACCATGCGCGCGCGCGCCAAAAACGTCGCAGGCCAGGCGTTTATCAAGACCGGCTCGCTGCGCGACGTGACAGCCGTCGCCGGTTATGCTAACGGCGCCAGCGGCGCGCGTTACATCGTGGTCGGCATCGTCAACCACCCGAATGCGGGGGCCGCGCGGCCGGCGCTCGATGCGCTGATCCAGTGGGCGGTTCAAGAACGGTAGCGACGTGTGTCATCCCGGACTTGATCCGGGATCCATCTCTGGCTTCCTCGCGCCTTGCGGTTTGCCAGCAAGCCGGGTCTCGCCCCGGCGGGCGAGGCACTTTTCTTTGCGTCGCCAAAGAAAAGTACCCCAAAGAAAGGCGACCCGAT
>LNFM01007631.1_pt1 | contig 16827 bp, 12 predicted proteins | sample 596031 | NCBI WGS metagenome assembly LNFM01 (sample SAMN04254537, study PRJNA301005) | activated carbon metagenome | isolation source: dual media filters at the Ann Arbor, Michigan drinking water treatment plant | place: USA: Ann Arbor
AGTCGCTCGCCTTCCAGTTCGGCAAGCTGCCGGTCGGCAAGACCAAGGTCGTCAAGTTCGATCTCGCCGGCCAGGCCTGCGATTCGATCTCGCGGCTCCTGGTCAACGATGCATCGGAGTGCTTCGTGGACGGCAAGGCGTCAGACGTCTGCCTCGACACGCTGACCACCTCGACGCGCACCAAGATCGAGTTCGGCCTGTGATGCGCGCATCACGGATGATCGCCCTGCGGGGCAGACGGCCATGATCGCGGTCCTGGTCGATCAGTTGAGTTCGTCCGGTGGACCGGTGCTCGTCGCACTCGCGGTCATCTCGGTGGCGGCGATCACCGTGTCGATCTTCAAGATCATCCAGTTCGCGAGACTTGGCGTCGGCAGGGCGCGCGGCGCCGACACGGCCCTTTCGATGTGGGCCGAAGGCAACCGCAGCAGCGCCATCAAGATGGCGCGCATGGAAATCTCGCCGACCGCGGGTGCCGTTCTCGAGGCAATGGTCTCGCTGGTCCGCTATCCCGAGGACAAGGACCGCGCCCGCGAAGTCGCCGCGCATTTCGCGCTGGAGAGCCTCGGTACCATGTCGAAGAACCTCCGCTTTCTGGAGACGGTCGCGCAGGCGGCCCCGATGCTCGGCCTGCTCGGCACGGTCATCGGCATGATTTCTGCCTTCGGCGAACTCTCGGCCAAGGGCGGAGCCATCGATCCTTCCGCGCTTGCCGGCGGCATCTGGGTAGCGCTCATCACGACCGCGGCGGGGCTGACGGTCGCGATACCGGTCTATTTCCTGTCGATGTGGTTCGAGGGCCGCGTCGACCAGGAGCGGGCGACGATGGAGGCCGGCATCGCGAAGGTGCTGTTCAGCCTTGCGCCTGGGCCGGAGATGGAAACGACGACGCAGGCCCGGTCCGGGTTCGGACCGCCGCGCGGGCAGACCGTCGCGCTGGGGGGATAGATGTCGGCCGAGGCGCGGATGATCCTGCCCAGGCATGTCAGACGGCGGCGCGCATCCTTTGTGCTGACGTCGCTGATCGACGTCATCTTCCTGCTCGTCATCTTCTTCATGGTGTCGTCGCAGATCGTCCCCTTCTCGGTCATCGGCCTGGGGCCGGTTGCCAGTGACCCGTCCGAGCCCCAGCTCCCGCCCGCCCCCTCCGCCGCGACGCAAGCTGCTCCGGTGGCGGTGCGTATCATGGCGGGCAGCGTCAGGGTCGCCGGCGAGACGATCGCCATGACGGATCTCGACGGTGAACTCGAACGGCTGAAGGCCGACGGGGTCACCGCTCTGGTCCTGATCCCGGCCGGCACGGCGACGGTCCAGGACGTCGTGTCCGTGCTCGAAGGCGTGAAAGCCGCCGGGATCGAGACCGTCACCGTGCTCAACCGGCGCGGTGCCCGGCCGTGAGCATCATCCCGGCACCCCCGCAGCGGCGCAAGCCGGACTTCACGCTGACGATGATCAACATCGTCTTCCTTCTCCTCCTGTTCTTCCTGACCACGGGCAGCCTGACCAACCGCAACGAGGCGCAGGCCGACATTCCCGTCACGAAAGACCTGCCGCTCGAGCGCCTGCCGCGGCCCCTGCTGCTGATCACCGCGGAGGGCGACCTCTTTCTGGATGGCCGGTCCCTTGCCCGCGATACGCTGGTTCCTGCCGCGCGCACGGCGATCGAAGAGACGGGCGACGCGCAGGCGGCGCTCAACCTTCTGGCACAGCACGACATGCCGGCAGGCGACCTGCTCGACATCGCCGAAATGCTGCGCAGCGACGGCATCGCGGTCCAGATCGTGACGCTCCACGAGGCGCCGGCCGGTCCGGCGGGCGCGCCGTGAGCCGGTCGTCGCAGGCAGGGCTGTGGACGCTCGCGCTTGGCGGATCGCTGGCCCTGCATGGCGCGGTCGCGCTGGCGCTGGTCGCCTTGCCGGCACCGCAAGCCGAAACGCGGGCGCCAACGCAGATCAGCATCGAGAGCCTCGCCGCCGGGTCGGTGGAGACACTCACCGCGGCGCCGGCCGTCGCGGCCGCGGCCGTCGATGGGGCGGCACCGATCGCGCCGTCTGTCGTCGAGCCGCTGGCGCCGGCCGAAGCGACGGAGCAGGTCCCGGTGTCGGCAGACGCGGCCGTGCCGGTTGCCGCATCGCCCGCGGAATCGGTCGAGCAGGCGCAGGATCCCGCGCCGCAGGCGCTTCCGGTTGCCGACGAGACGGCAGCCAATCCCGTCAATGAGGTGATCGCCGCTCCAGCCGCGCCGACCATAGACAGCGCGGCTGCCGTGGAAGACGAGGCGGCGGTCGCCGCGGCCGTCGAGACCGAACTGGAACTGCCTTCAACGGCAGAGGAGACGCTCGCCCCCGCAGCGGCGACGGAAACCGCCGTTGCGGCGCCTGTCGATGAACCGCTTTCCCTCACCGCGGCAGACAGCGCATTGGTGCCGGCGCAAGCCGCGCAGGACACGCAGGAGGCGCCGCTTGCGCTCTCCGCGCCGACGCTGCCGACCCTGTCCGAGACGACCGAAATCGCCTCGGCTCTCGAAGGCGCACCAGCACCAGCCCTTGCGCCATTGGTCGAGGCTGTCGACGCGCCGACGCTGCAGGCGACGGATGAACGGCAGGAGGCGCCGCTTGCCCTGCCCGCGCCGACATTGCCGACCGTCTCCGAGAGCACACAGATCGCATCGGTCGTCCAAGCCGAACCGGCGCCGGCACTCGCATCGTCGACCGAAGCCGCGGCGACGCAAGCCGTGCCTGCGCAGGTTTCCTCCAGTACCGCCGCGATTGCGCCCAGCATCTCCTCGCCTGCGGCCACTGTCGTTGCCACGGCGCCCGCCAGTTCCGTCGCCAGCGTGGCCCCGACCGCCGCAGCAACCGCCGTCGACGACAGCGCACCGGCGCTTGCCGGCATTGCGGCCTCCGACGCCACCGTGCAGCCGATTGCGCCCGTCGAAGAAGATATCGGCGATCCGGACGCTTCGGCCAGCCGCGTGGAGACCGAGGAACAGGTCGCCATCGTCGTGCCGGACGACGTGGCCGTGGAACCGAATGCAGCCCCGGCGCACAGGGACATGCCGCTGGCCGACTTCCTCAAGTCCTACGAGGGCGAGGAGTGCATTCTGGCGATACCCACCGAGGCCAACGCGGTCGAAGCATTGTCGGATACGAACGCGAGCGTATCCTCGCTGAGCGAAGCCTACCAGCGCATGACCGGAGTTCCGGTCACCGTCCAGCACAGCACGGTCACGGCGGCGCAATGCGCGACGCTCTCGTTTTCGCGCAGCATTGCGCAGTATCCCGACTATCCGCTTCGCCTCGATCTGGACCGCCGCGAGATCGCCAGCGGCAGCGCGCTGTCCGGCCGGGTCTCGGGCCTGCGGAAGAACACGCTCTATCTGTTCGTCGTGGACGACGAGGGCAAGGCCAAGCTGATCAGCCAGGTCTCCGGCGTGACCAGGCTGTCGATTGACTTCAGCGAGCCCCTGACATTGACGGCCGGCCCTGTCGCCGCCGCCCAGCTGCTGATCGCCATCGCATCCGACGGGCCGCTGCGCACCGTCCCGACCAGACCCGGCGTCGTGGCGGAAGAGTTCTTCGCAAGCCTTGCCGGCGAGATCCGCGACGACGGGAGGCCCATCCTCTACGGCATCACGTCGTTCATCGTGCGCTGAACGATCACCCCCTGATGCGGAAGTATCGGGCAGAGGCAGCGCCTTCGACACGCTTCGTACGCAGTTCATCGACGATGCTCGGCAGCAGCTGGAAGGAGGGCATGGCCTTGCCTGCCTCCAGTGCCTCGACGGGCGCCGATGTCGAAAAGCCCAGAAGCACCTGCGGCAGCGGCTGCTTGCCGACGACATCGCCGGCGCCGAGCCCAAGCTGCACTTTGAAACCGGCCCTGTCGCCCGATGGCTGCAACAATCTGCCGAGATTGTGCGCGATCCCGTCATGGTCGATCAGCAGCAGGTAGGTCCTCCGGCCAGGTTGTAGTTGCACGCTGCCCTCGAGCGGATCGCCATCGAACAGCACGTCCCTGGTCACGGACAGCTGCGGGGGCGGTTCGGGCGACCTGTCGAAACTGTGCAGGAACACCGTCGTCGGACATTGCTTCGGCGCGATGAGACGAACGCCGATATCGGGTTCCGGGTCGGCGCTGAATGCCGCCTTGTAGGCCTGGAGCATCGCCTCGAAAGGCGCCACGGTTTCGCCAAATCCCTCGATCTGCAACTTGTCTCCGCTGCCGGGCAGACTGGAGGCATAGAAGCAGTCTCCGCCCGAATAGGCATTGAGCCAGTCGCGGCGCACCGTGGCATTGTCCGGCGTCGCATCGGGGGGGGAGCCCTCAGTCTGCGGCGCTTCGACAGGCGGCGTAGGCTGGGCAGGTTCGCTCGGCTCCGGAGGGATCGGCGCGGGCTCGCCCCCCGTTTCAGGTCCCGCCGGCTCGGCGCCGGTTTCAGGTCCCGCCGGCTCGCCGCCGGTTTCCGGCGGAGACGCCTCCGGACCGGCAATAGGCGGTGGCTGCGGCGACACGGGCTCGACGTCCGCCGGCGCCGGCTCGGCCGGGGCTTGCTCCGGCTGGGCCGGGGCTTGCTCCTGCGCATCGGCGGGCGGAGCGGGCTCCTCGGCCGTCTCCACGGGCGGCGCGTCGCCTGTCGCGGGCGGCGGGGCTCCGTCAAAATAACCGCCGAGATAGGCACCGCCGCCACCGGCCAGTGCGAGGACGGCCAGGAGGGAAAGCGCAATGCCCGCGCCGCCAAAACTGCGCTTGCGGGCCACCGGATCGACTGGCGAAGCCTCGCCCTGGGGCCGCGCCGCGCCATGGCCTCCATTGATGATGCCGGTCGCTTCGCCGGCCGCCTCACCGTCAACGCGCCACGGCATGGGCGTGCGGCTGGTCATCATCGGCACGCCTGCCTCGCCGATCCCGGTGGTGTTGGTCGGGCTTTCGCCTGGCGGGAACTGGGTCGCGCTGCCGGGCGCCGATGGCGTATCCGCGTCCCAGACGTTCCTTGGCTGCGGCACGGCGACCTGCAGGCCCTCGGCAATGTCGGCCATGCTTGCCGGACGGCTGCGCGGATCCGGCTGCAGCATAGCCTCCAGCACCGGGCGCATGCGCGGATCGATCCCCGTGAGATCCGGCACCACGCGCCGCTTCTCGATGATGTCGACCTGGCTGCCCGTCATGTTGATCGTCTTGCCGCGCAGCGCCGCCGCTATGACCAGGCCGAGCGAATAGATGTCGGACCGCTCGGTGACCTCGCCGCCTGCCATGCCAAGCTGTTCGGGCGAGACGAAATTGTACTTGCCGGCAAAGGACCCGCCAAGCAGCGTTTCGCCGCCCACATTGGCGGAGCGCGCGATGCCGAAATCGATGATCTTGGCCCGTTCGACCTTGCCGCCCGGCAGCACGATGTTGTCGGGAGACAGGTCGCGATGGATCACGCCGGCCCCATGTGCGACCGCAAGCCCGGACGCGAGCCTCACCAGAAGCTTGCGCGCGTCCTCCGGGTCCATCGGCCCGCTGGCGAACAGGTCGGCAAGCGAGACGCCGTCGACGAACTCCATCGCCAGATAGGGTCGGCCGATCTTCTGGTCGATCGCAAAGACATGGTAGCGCACGATCGCCTCGTGGAAGAGGTGATTGAGGACCGACGCCTCCTTGCGGAACAGCGAGAGGATGGTGGCGTCGCGCGCGAATTCGGGCAGCACGATCTTGATGGCGACCGGATCGCCGGTCTGGATGTTGTGGCCGCGATAGACCTCGCCCATGCCGCCCGAGGCAAGACGCTGGTCGAGCTCATAGGTGCCGCTGAGCTGGGTACCCACCGCCACCGGATCGGGTGGGGCGATTATCTTTGTCTTCTCGTCATCGGACATGAGACATATCGCGTCCGGGGTGAACCACGGTGGAGCCATCGGTGGCCGTGTTGGCCGCATGGCATTTCACGATCACCACCGTCACATTGTCGGTGGCGCCGCGATCGAGAACGGTGTCGATGAGGAGCGTACAGGCGTCCTCGGGACTTCTGTCGATGACGGCCAACCGGATTTCTTCCTCGCTGACATGGGCGGTAAGGCCATCGGTGTTCAGCACGAACACATCGCCCGGCTCGACCTGGCCGAGTTCGATATCGGTCATCACCTCCTCGGTCACGCCGATCGCCCGGGTTATCACGTTGCGGCGCGGCCAGTCGCGGGCCTCCGCGGCGTTGAGTATGCCACGGTCGAGCAGTTCCTGCACCTCCGTGTGGTCGTGCGAGACCTGCGCCAGGATGCCGTTGCGCACGAGATAGACGCGGCTGTCACCCGACCAGATGCAGGCATATTGCCGCTCATAGGTGAGCAAAGCGGCGACCGTCGACCCTATCGTGGTGCCGCCGCGGGATTGGGCAATGTCCCAGATCTCGGTGTTGGCGCGAAGGATGCGGTCCTCGAAACGCGCGCGCAGGTCCGGTGCGGAACTCGCGACGCCGAGCGTCGCCAGATGCGCCACGATGCTGGCCGAGGCCAGTTCCCCGGCATCGTGGCCGCCCATTCCGTCGGCCACCAGCCAGACTCCGCTGCGTGGTTCGGCCAGGAAGCAGTCCTCGTTCAGGCTGCGCACACGTCCGGTATGGGTTGCCGCGTAGCTCTCGAAGGAAATCGTCGGTTCGTTCACCTGCCCCGTCCCACCCCATGCCCGGCTCTTTCTGCCGAAGCGATCAGTCTGCCACAACCTTCAGCATCAGCGTATGAAAATACGGATCCGGCAGGCCGTTCCTGGCATGCAGCACCGGCCCCCTCGTATCATTGCCGGGCGCCCACCAATAGCTGCGGCCACGCGACACCTCGCGGTAGTCGTCCTCGAAGATGGTTGCGAGGAAGCTCGGCGTGTCGGCGTCGATCTCGCCGCGCCACACCGTTCCGCCCTTGAAGGTCGACAGTCCGGGGCGCGTGGAGGCGGCCTCGAGCACGGGCGCCGGCAGGTTGGCCAGCAGCGAATCCGGCGCCGGTGGCGTCTCCTCGTCCAGCACCGAGAGCAGCCGTTCCTCGATGGACTGGTACCACCGGTCCTGCGGCGCATAGGAAGGCGGCGCCATGGTCGCCTGCTGTTCGCAGACATAGACCGCCATCAGCGGGAAGAAGCGGCCGACACCGTCCACCGAAGGCATCAGCGCGCCGGCGCAGCCCGAGCCGAACACCTGCGGACCGATCCAGAACCGCCATATGGGGGCCACCAGATACAGCTCCTCCCAGCCCTTGCCGAGTTCGCTGCGGCTGGCCGCGATGGCCGATTGCAGCCAGGTTTCCAGCGGCAGCAGGATGTCGCCGGGAATGCCGAAGGAGATGAAGTCACGCTTCTGCGGCAGCTTGCCGAACAGCCCGAAGCCCATCGCGTCAAATCCCCGACGGACAGCTGAACTGCGACAGCGCGGGCAGGAAGAACGGATTGGCCACCGAGCCGACCTGGAAGGTGTAGACGACATCGCGCCCGCCGATGACGAAGCGCGCGCGCATGCCGTCGCCGGTGCGCGAGACCGAGCCGAACTCCAGCAGGCGCATGAAGGCCCAGGGGCCTTCCGTCACCACGGCCGAGACCCTGCCGGCGATTTCCGGCGTCAGGCTGATCGAGACATTGCCGCCACCCATCGAGCCCGGCCACTGGATGCTGACCGGCAGGCCGCCGACCTGCTGGCTCTGGACGACCTGGCCGTTGATGTTGAACAGCGCCAGGTCCGCCTCGCCATGCAGCGAGAAGGGCGTGATCGTCAGCGTCACCGCGGGCATCACGCCGCCCTGCGGGAAGAAGGCGTCGCGGATATCGGCGGCGCGCTGGAATTCCTTGAGCGTGGCCTTGGACAGTTCCCGGCCCATCGCCGTGTCTTCCTTCCACACCCAATCGCTGCCCGACAGGTCGGCCAGCGGCGCCAGGTTCTGCGCAAAGAAGCGGTCGATGATGCCATTGGGCGAGAATATCTTGGCGAAGTCGGCCATCTGCACGTCGCGTTCCGAGTCCTTGGCGAAGGGGTAGCGATTGGCGATCGCGGTCTCGCAGGGCCTGGTCACGGTCGCTGCCAGCATCTGGTTGAGCTGCGCGATCGAGTTGTTGGCCGCGTCGCCCTCGAAATCGTCGACGGCGGCATTGACCATGCGCGCGACCGGACGCGGCAGGCGCGATGCATTGGCACGCAGATTGACCACCTGCATCTGCATGTTGGCGTTGGCGCGGTCGGCTTGCGACGGGTTCGTCGCCGCCAGCACCAGGCTCTGATAGACCTCATAGAAGTTCTGGATCAGCGCATCGATCGGCCGCTTGCCCGCGTCGCCCTTGACGAGTTCATGGAACGGGCGGAACTGCGCCTCGATATTGGCGCCGGGTATCTGCTTGCCGCCCGCGGCAAAGGTGTCGCCTGCCCTGCTCGTCGACTTCTTCATCGCCAGATCGATGCCGATGCGCGCCAGCCCGGCGGCGCGTCCCGGCACAGCGCGCGCGGCAAGGCTGGAGACCTCCCGGGTGGCAGCCGCCGTGGCCTGACCCGTCAGCGGATCGATGGAATCGCCGGCAGCTGCCTCTTCGTCTCCCTCGCGTTCGGCGGTCAGCAGCGTCTCGGCGGCCACCGCCTCGAACAGCTGGCGCAACGGAGACGTCGCCGCCGACGCCGCGGAGAGCGCCAGATATTGCGGCTTGTCGGCCGACATGGACTTCAGCTTCAGATTGTCGAGAACGGCGTTCCAGGCGTCGACGAAATCCTTGCCGTAGCGCTCGATCAGGACCGGCCCGAGCTGGCCGAACTGTTCCTCGACGCCCTTCTGGTCGCCCAGTTCGCCCATCACCCATTTCTCGCTCTCGATCTTCTCGGCGACAGCGGCAAGCTGCGGGATGAAGAAGTCCTGGAACCCGGCATAGGTGTAAAGGCCGGGCACGACGAGCTTGTCGAGTTCCGATCCATCGACCGCCTCGAACACCAGCGCCGTATCCGGCCCGCCACGGCTGGCGACCGAGAAATTCTCGATCGGGGCGGAATAGGACGCGGACTTGATCAGCGCATAGGCGCGGTCCGCCATGTTCATGCGGGCAAGCGAGCGCTGCGCCGATTCGACCAGCGGCCCATTCAGCTCGAAGGTCGGCCGGTAGTCCGCGCCGAGCTCGAGCATGGCCTGCAGATGCCGTAGCAGTTCCTCGCGCAGGCTCCGGTTGTTGGGTCCGGGGTAGAGGTTCTGCTCCCAGTCCTGCGTCATCCAGGTCACGACCAGATCGTCGTCGACCGCGGGCGCCTTTCCGCCCAGCATCAGATAGACCTTCAGCGTCTCGTAGAGGATGAGCGGATCGTTCATGCCCGCCTCGATCTGGCGCTCGAGGCGCAGGATGAGGCGCGAGCGGAACATGCGCTCCAGCGCTTCGCGATAGGTGGTCTCGGACGCGGATACGAGGCGGCCGCGCTGGCCTAGCCCGAAGGTCTCGGTGACCGGCGTGGGCTGGTCGCGGTTGTCGTAGCCGACCGGCATGCTGCGCAGGATCTGCAGAAGCCCGGACGGATCGCCGAGCTCGACGTCGGAGATCGTCGTCGCCTGCAGCGCGTCCTTGGCGTTGACGCGATACTGCTCGACGGCGCTGTCGGTCGCGGTGATCAGCGCCTTGTTGTTGGCGAACGAGACGCCCCAGGCGCCGAGCAGGGCAAGCGAAACCAGGCCGATGACCGACAGCGTCCCATAGCGCAGGACCGCCGCGCGGCGCACGGCGCTCATGTCGCGCGACACCCAGCCGGCTTCGGCAAAGATGACCTTGGTCAGGAGATCGCGCAGGAAGTAGCTCTTGCCGCCTCCCGACAGGTGCGCCGACGACGCGGCATTGCCGAAACTGCGGCTGATCGAGCCGAGCACCTGGTCGATCGGCGTGCCTTCCTGCGTGCCGGACGAAAAGTAGAAGCCGCGCAGATTGGCGTTCACCTGGTAGCGCGTCGGCTCGAAGATCCGGTTGAGGAAGTCGGCGACGCGGCTCTTGAGTATGGCGAACTGCGCCGGGAAGCCGAATATGGCGATGCGCGCGATCGGATCGGGTTCCTCGTGCAGGCGGTCGGCGACCTCCTCGGTCAGGCGGCGCACCAGCAGGTCGAATTCCGCCGGCACCTCGCCGACCATGTTCTTCTTGCGGTCCTGCGTCTGGAAGGTGGCGCCCCACACCTTGCGCCGGCGCGCTTCGGTGAAGTTGCCGAAATATTCGGAGAAACCGGCGATCAGGTCGGCCTTGGTGAAGAGCGCATAGACGGGGAAATCGATCTTCAGCAGCTGGTGGATTTCCAGGAGCCGCTTGCGGATCGCCACCGAATGGTCGGCGAGTTCCTGGCCGCTGAGCTTCATCAGATCTTCCAGGCTGATCGCCAGGATGACCCCGTTGATCGGCTGCTTGGCGCGGTTCGCCTTGAGCATGGACAGGAAGGACTGCCAGCTCTTCTTGTCGACCTCGGAATCGGAATCCTGCGTCGTGTAGCGGCCCGCCGTGTCGATCAGCACCGCCTCTTCCGTGAACCACCAGTCACAGTAGCGCGTGCCGCCGACGCCTGCGATCGCCTTGCCGCCATCGGCGCCGGCGAGCGGAAACTTGAGCCCGGAATTGACCAGCGCCGTCGTCTTGCCAGCACCCGGCGGGCCGATGATGACATACCAGGGCAGGTCGTAGAGATAGTTGCGCTTGCCGCTGGACCGCTTGAGCGTCTCCAGCGCTTCGCTCATGCGCTCGCCGAGGACCTTGCCGTCGCCTTCCTGCTGCTCGCTCTGGGCAAGGGCTGCTTCGAGCGCGCGGGCGGCCTTGCGCCGGCGCCAGTAGCGGATGCCGTAGATGCTCCCCACGATCGCGAAGACGACCAGGATGATGAGCAGGCGCACCCAGACGGAATCGAACGGACGCGAGTCTCCAAAGCCGATCAGCGGGCCGCCGAACCAGACGATCGCGGCGAATGCCGCAAGGCCGATGACGACAGCGAGTGCAAGGAGCCATTTCCGCATGGTCAGGACACGACCCGGCCAGTGCCGTCAACCCGGGCGATCACAGCTCTTCCTCCCGTATGATCGACAGTTCCACGCGGCGATTCTTGGCGCGACCCTCCGCTGTCTTGTTGTCGCCGATCGGCTCGTCCTCGCCCTTGCCCTCGACGCTGAAGCGCGTCGGATCGGAGATCTTGCCCTCGATCAGCTTCGCGACCGACTTGGCGCGCGCAACGGAGAGATCGTAGTTCGACTTGAAGGCATTCGACGGCTTGAGTTTCACGCTGTCCGTATGCCCGATGACATTGATGGGACCCGGTTCCGCTTCGAGCGCCGCCGCGATGCGCTCGGCGATCGGCTCGAATGCGGGCACGACGTCGGCCTTGCCCGGTGCAAACAGCAGGAGATTGCTGACCTGGATGACGATGTTCTTGCCCACGGGCTCGACCACCAGTCCGCCGCCCGCGATGTCGTCTGCCAACCGGCCGCGGAGGCGCTCGAGCTGCGTCGACTGCGTCACCTCCGGCGGCGCGGTGAAGGGGACGAAGGATGCGCGCTCGATGGTGATCGGCTCGGACGGATTGAGCGCGATCAGCCGGGCCGCCATCGCGTCGCCGTCGCCGCTGATGATGAGCCGGAGCAGGAAGAAGACGCCGACCAGAAGCGCCCCGGCGACGCCGGCTATCACCCATGACGGGATGGCCGAGCCGACATTCTGCATCATCTTGGCCATGCCCTGCCAGCGCGGCGAGATGTCGTCGTCGTTGCGCATCCGAAGCTGGCGCAGCGTCTGGTAGACGTCGCGGCGCACACGCTGCAGCTCCGCGTCGCCGCCGGCCGCGCCGCGATACTGGCCCTCGAAGCCCAGCGACAGGCAGGCATGCATCAGTTCCAGCAGGTCGTAGCGCGGCGCGGGGTTGGCAAGAATTTCCTTCAGCGCCTGGAAGAAGCCGACGCCCGAGGTGCGCACGTTGAAAAACTGCGCCAGCATCGAATACTGCATCCAGACGCCGCGGTCGGTGCCCGGCAGGTTCTGGACGATGTCGTCGGCCGTGCCGCACAGGGCATATTTGGCGATCTTGGCGTCCTCGGCGCTGACGCCCGCCTCGAGCACCTTCTTCTCGAATTCACGGATCGATTGCGCCACGTGGTTCATCAGCGGCACGGCCTGCATGTCCACGATCAGCAGGCGCAACCGCCCGAGCAGGATCAGAAGCGGCGCCGCGGCAGCGGTGATCGGGTTGGAAGCGGAATACTCGCCGCCGTCGCGTGCGTTCAGGGCGACTTCCAGCGGGATGCGTTCGGACACCGGCAGAGGGGCCTGCGGCTGGACGTTCTGGCTGGCGAAGAAGGAGTTCGCCGTCCCGCCACTCATCCAGTCGTCGGTGCCGCCGGTCGAACCGAAAGAGACCGGCGCCTGGGGCGCAGGGGTTGCGCCATAGGGCGACTGATAGGGCGCCGGAGCCTGGGGAGCAGCCGGCGGATAGCCTTGTGGAGCAATCGGTGGCGGCCCGGCAATCCCCGCATCGGTGGTCGTGCGGAACGGATCCTGGCGTGGACGACCCGCCGGGTTCGGCCTGATGACGGTCTTGCCGCCCGAACCGAAGGGATCGTCCTTTCCGCTCATCGCCTGTCTTCCACAATCGCCCACAGGTCAAGCACGAGGCCCGGCCAGTCGCCCGCGAAATGCAGGCCCATGCCGCTGGCCACGCTGAATTCCGGCCAGAGCGCCGAAGACTTGTCGAGATAGAAATAGACGTGATCGGAGATCGCCCTGATCTGGCGCGGCGGGGTCGGCATGTGGACGATCTCGATGCCCGGCAGATGGGTCTGCACGATCTCGTTCATCTTGGTGTTCGGGCCGATCTTGCAGAGCGCCGGAAACTGCTGCTGAACCTGCGACAGCGGTTTCGACGCCGCGACCTCGATGACGAAGGTCGCGTTGCGGAACAGGTTGCGGTCGGGGACCGTGGCGACAAAGGCGTTCGGCGCCTTCTCGACCAGGTTGAGCCTGATCGCGCGGCCGATGTCGAGGCTGAGCAGCCGCTGGATATCGGCCAGTACCGGCTCGAACACCATATCCAGCGAATCATGGTCATACTCGTCGTATTCGGGCGCGAGGCGCTTGGCGGTGAAGGTCGACAGTTCGCCGGAGATGCGCAGCAGTTCCTTGTAGAACTCGACCGGATGCACGTATTGCGAGGCGCGCATGTGCTTCAGCACGTTGATCTCGCGGTTGAGCAGGAGCAGCATGGAATAGTCGAAGCTCTGCAGCCCGCCGCCCGAACTCGGATCGGCGGCGTAGCGCGCCAGCGTCTCGAGCTTGGTGTCGACCCAGCCGACGACGCGATCGATCCACCCCGCCACCACAGGATGCGCCTGGCTGACGATCACCGGCGGCGCAAAGGTCTCGTCGAACACGATGGTCTTGTCGCGCACTTCCAGGATGCGCGCGACCTTGAGCGAATGAAAGCCGGGCTTCTGCGTCTTCCTGATCTCGAATGTCGCTCTGGGATGGGCGACCTCGATTTCCTGCTCGACATGCATGCCCGACGAGGAATCCACCACGGTCTCAAGGTCGCGGACGTAGCGGCTGCCCGACGTTCCCTCGGCCATGTCGACCTCGCGCCCGTTGACGACGGCCGCCGGCATGATCAGCCAGACGATCTGCTTGTCGACGCCGGCCGGCACGTCGATGGCCGACGGCAGCGGGCTCGAGCCCGGCATGTCGAACGGCGTGCCGTCCTGGAAGATGCCGCTCGCACGGCGCAGCGCGAACTTGTTCTGCTGGGCAAGGTCGCGGTCGATCTCGATCTGCGAAAAGCCCCAGGGATAGGGTCCGAGCTGGCGGACCCGGTTCTCGAGAAGCCGTTCGAAATAGCGGTCGTTCTGCTGGAAATGATGCTGGCGGAGAAACAGCCCTTCCGACCACGCTACCTTGCTATACCATGACATCTTGCGGGTCGCACTCCGGTCATATTGTGCCTGTCGCGGGAGCGTTGCTGCTCCGGAGGCGATTTCACAACGTCGGCGAATGGTAGTGCACAATTTCCACGAATGGAACATGTCATCACGTCGGGGAAGCGACCAGTATCAACGCAGGGGAAGCAACCGGATCGATTTCGTCGCCGCGCTCGACCAGACATCGATCTGTGCCGGGCTCCCCGCCGGCACCGCCTGCTCCCCTGCCTCGCAGTGAACGCAACGAATATGGCGGAAGATGGCCGTGCGGCATGGCTGCCGTCTCCGTCTCCCGCGAGGACCCTAGGTGCCGAAGCCCGTCAGGAAGGACGTCAGATTGTCCCCGAGCGCGTCGCAGAGATAGCCGCCTTCCTGGACGATGACGGTGGGCAGGCGAAGTCTGGCAATCGCCGCAGCGATGCGCGCGAAGCCAGGCGTGGTGACCGACAGGCCGCCAAATGGGTCGCCCTCGAAGGCATCGAGGCCGAGCGCCACGACCAGCGCGTCTGGCGCGAAGGACCGGATGCGGCGCAGGCCCAGGTCGAGGGCATCGAGAAACGCCGCATCGCCGGATTTCCGCGGCAGCGGCAGATTGTAGTTGTAGCCGAGACCGGGCCCCTCGCCGCGCTCGTCGGCATGGCCCCAGAAGAACGGGTAGAAGCGCACCGGATCGGCGTGCAGCGAGACCGTCAGCACGTCGCTGCGGGCGTAGAAAATGCCCTGCGTGCCGTTGCCGTGGTGCAGGTCGACGTCGAGAATGGCGACGCGGGCTGCATGCCGGCGCAGATGCTGGGCGGCCACCGCCGAATTGTTGATGAAGCAGAAGCCGCCGGCGACATCGGCAAAGGCGTGATGCCCGGGCGGGCGGCAGAGCGCATAGGCCGCCGGCGCGCCCGCCATGACCGCATCGGCGGCGGCGACTGCCGACCATGCGCTCCAGCAGGCGCTGTCGAAGGTTTCGGCCGAGATCGGGCAGGCCGTATCTGCCATGTGGTAGCCGGCCTGGCCGACGGCGGATGCCGGGTAGGAGCCGCCGCGGGCGAGCGGATGGATGTTGGGGATGACCTCGGCCGACGCGCCCTCGATGCGCTGCCAGCGCAGGAAGATGTTCTGGAGAAACTCGAGATATTCCGGCGTATGCACGGCGGCGATAGGGCCGAGCCCGTGACTGGCCGGCCGCTCGATCGTGCAGCCCGCGGCGCGCGCGCCGGCAAGCAGCCGCTCCACCCGCTCCGGCTGTTCTGGATTTGGCTGCGGCGCCCCGCTCGACAGGAACGCTTTCGGATCGTGGCGCTTCTGTTCCTCGGCGTAGAAGGTCTTCATGGCTGCTCCCCGTGAGGCCTGCCGGATCCCTGGCAGAAGGCGACGAAATCGTCGCCGGTGATCTTCTGGATCTGCTCGTAGCCGGAATGCCTGATGCCGAGCCGCTCGTAGAAGCCGACGGCGGACGAATTGTCGGTATCGACCGACAACCTGAGATAACCGCCACCCTTCTCCCGCGACGCCCGCGCAACATGGCGCAGCAGCGCCTCGCCCACGTTCCTGCCGCGATATGCGTCCTCGACATAGAGATCCTGCACGAAGACGCCGGGACAGCCCATCCAGGTCGAGAAGATGGGGAAATGCAGGCACATGCCGGCAAACGCGCCGTCGATTTCCGCGATCTCGATCGAAAAGTGCGGCGTCTCCCCGAAGGCGTGGCGCGCGAGGTCGTCGGGGCTGCTCAGCACATGATCCTCGCCGCCGACATGGCGCGCCAGGGCCAGGATCGCCGCGTGGATACGGGCGATGTCGTCGGGCCGGCCGGGCCGTATCGACAGCGTCGGGTTCATGCGCGATCAGCCGTTCACGGGCAGGTCGAATTCGGCGGCCAGCGCCTCCAGCGACTCGCCCAGTATGCCGACGATCTCGGCGATATCGTCGCGCGTGACGATCAAAGGCGGGCAGACCATGAAATTGTCGCCGACCGCGCCGCCCCGCACCCGCCGCCCATAGATGATCAGCCCGCGCCGGTAGGCGATGTCGAGCAGCCGCTGCGGCGCGTTCTTGGCCGAATCGATCGGCGCCAGCGTATCGGGATCGCCGACCATCTCGACGCCGAGCAAAAGACCCTTGCCGCGAATGTCGGCCATGAAGGGGAAGCGCGTCGCGAGCCCGCGCAGTTCGTGCATCAGCACCGCGCCCATGGCGGCGGCGTTGTCGATCAGGCGAAGCCGGTCCATCTCGCCCAGCACGGCCAGGCCGGCGGCGCAGGCCAGCGGATTGCCGGCATAGGTGTGGCCGTGCTGGAAGCCGCCCATGGCGACGACCGGATCCACCACGCGCGACGTCGCCACCAGCGCGCCGAGCGGCGAATAGCCGGACGCAATGCCCTTCGACAGCGCGACGATGTCGGGCCGGCAGTCCCAGTAGTCGCCACCGAGGAACCGTCCGCAGCGCCCCGCGCCGCTCATCACCTCGTCGTGGATCAAGAGGATGCCGTGGCGGTCGCAGATCTCGCGGATGCGGGCGTAGTAGCTGTCGGGCGCCACGAGTGCCGCCGTCGCCGCGCCGCCGATCGGCTCCATGATGAAGGCCAGCACCGTCTCCGGCCCCTCCTCCAGGATCTTCTCGTCCAGCATGTCGGCGTAGCGCAGGCCGCGCTCTTCCATCGAGAGGTTGTCGCGGTCGCGCCAGGCCGTCGGCGCCGGCACGGTCGGCATCATGCTGATCTGTCTTGCGAACGTATCCGTCAGCATGCCGTCTCCGGTCACCGACAGCGAGCCGAACGTGCCGCCGTGGTAGGACGGCATGCGCCCGATCACCTTCCAGCGGCCCGGCTGCTTGGTCGCCACCGCCCATTGCCGCGCGAGCTTGATGCAGGATTCGACCGCCTCCGATCCGCCCGAGACGAAGAAGATGCGCTCCAGTCCCGCCGGCA
>LNFM01007633.1_pt1 | contig 16825 bp, 14 predicted proteins | sample 596031 | NCBI WGS metagenome assembly LNFM01 (sample SAMN04254537, study PRJNA301005) | activated carbon metagenome | isolation source: dual media filters at the Ann Arbor, Michigan drinking water treatment plant | place: USA: Ann Arbor
CATACCAGGAAGGCCCGGTGTCGAATTAACTCATTGGCGCGATCCTTGGTGTGATCCTTATGTTAACAGGCATCATCGTTCTACACGGCGGATCGGCAGCAGATGCCGCGGCGGCGGATAGGATACATGCCGAGCGCCTCGCTCCTGATGGCGCAGACTCAAGCCTCTAAGTGTGCGGCGTCGCCGCTCGATGCGCCTACCCTGAGCCTTGCGCGTTCCATCGCTGCCAGTCCGACCACTTAATGGGACGGAAGAGGCTTGTCGGCGCGGCGGCGGTTTTCCCGCTCGTCAGGTTCGGTAGCGCCTTCATAAAGTTGAACAACCAGCCACAAAGTCCTATCTCTGAACGCGAGCGAGGCCACGTCCTCACCCTGTTGATCAGGGCTCAGGTCCGGGACGGCCCGGCGGCAAAGCCGCAGGTGTCTCATGGCTTGGGTTATTCTCATCGTCGCCGGGCTGCTGGAAGTTGTCTGGGCTTACACCATGAAGCTGTCAGAGGGCTTCACCCGGCTGTGGCCTTCGATCATCACGTTCGCTGCGATGGCAGTCAGCTTTGGGCTGTTGTCTTGGTCCATGCGCTCGCTGCCACTCGGTACGGCCTACATGGCCTGGACCGGCATCGGTGCCGTGGGCGCGTTTCTCGTGGGTATAGCAATGCTTGGGGAGCCGGCCGGTGGGCTTCGCCTGCTAGCCGCTGCGCTGATCGTTAGCGGCATCGTGCTGATGAAGCTGTCTAGCTCTGCGTGAAGGTGTCCGGCGACACCCTTGGTGGGCGACCCAGCCTCGACCCCTAGCCGCGCTGGCAACCGCACAGCCCCAACGCAGGCCCTTAGCTGATCGAGCGAGGGGCCGCCCGAGTATACGCCCAAGGTCATCCCCTGGAAGCCTTCCGCGTGACCAACCACCGTCGAGATGATGTTGGGGGACGCCGGCTTCTTCTGCCTTGGTGATGAACCATCGGCGGTACGAGTGAAAGTCGATGTTCGACTGGCGCTGGGCTCTGCCTTTTCGCGGATGTGGCGCTTGTCCATGCCTACACAAGAGTGCTACACAACGAGGCAGAGCGACTTGAGCCGTGCGTTGCAGATCAATCGGTTACAAAGGCTTCCTGGTAGTCCGCCCCTGGGCACCATTTCTTTCAAGGCTTAAGCTGCTGTGTGTAAGAGCGGTTCAGCCGTTGCAGGAATTTTGCGCGACCGTCTTTGTACAGCCTCACGCGTGACCAGAACTCCGGGATGGCTCAGGGTCACATCGTAGGCACGGTGTGTAGCTTTCCGCAGAAGAGATAACTCGGCGGCGGAATCGTGGGGCGTGCTGGGACCGGAACGGTGACCACGAGAGCAAGACTCGAGCGTGCTCAAGCCGACGGATCGTCGATGGTTGGGATGGGTCTCGCGAGGGACCGCAACGCTTCGACATCGCGGATCTCTATAAGAGGCCCCTTGACCTTAACCTTGTAGGGCACGAGCGCCGCGAACGCGCGCGATAGAACTTCCGGCGCCATGCCCAGCCGGGCGGCCAGAACCTTTTTCTCGAACGGCAGTTCGAAGCGCTGGTCGCCACCGATTTCGGCATGATGAGCCAGCAGCCAGTTCGCCAGCCGCTCCAATCCGGAACGTAACTTCTGGTTCTTCAGCTCCTTCACAACCATCCGATAGGCGGATGCGAGGTCGGTCGCCAAACATCGCGCGAAGGCAGCGTCCTCTTCGAAACAACGGCGAACGGCGTCTGCGGGGATGAGCAGAATCTGTGCGGGGGTGAGCGATCGCGCAGACTTGAGATAGATGCGGTCGAGCACCACGGCTGCCATGATGAAGCATTGGCCGGGGCCGAGTACGGCGACGGTCGTCTCGCGGTCCCTATAGCCTGAGAATATTTCGACCTTGCCGGCAACGACCACGTGCAGGAAGTCCGCAGGCTCGCCCTCCCTCACCAATTCGACCCCGAGCGGGAAGCGCTGGAGGAAGGAGACGCGAAGCATCGCATCGACATGCATGGCGTCGACGCCGCTGAATATGCGCAGTCCACGGACGCTGTCGAACTCGTCAGGACGCATGCTGGTCGGCCCTCTTGATTGCGGGCTGGAGAACAATCCTTTGATTGATAAAAGTCAAGCATTGGCTTGTCTGTGTGCCAATTGACGCTTGAGTAAACGTCCCGAGTTTCTTGATGGCTGCGCAGAAGCGACTTGAAAATCGACGACCTTTATCTGCCGTTGATCTGCATCAACAAACCCAGTCGACCGTTGAGTTGATCGTCGACCCCGCACTTACAAGTTTCCTCAACAGCGGGGGCGGACATGCCGTACGGCAGCCCAAGTTCATCAGACCAGAATAGAGCACTCTGGCTATCCACGATCGCATTCACAGTCTGCTTTGCCGTGTGGACAATTTTCGCGATCATCGGCATTCAAATCAAAAAGGACTTGGACCTTAATGATACGCAGTTCGGCCTGTTGGTCGGAACGCCGATCCTGACAGGTTCGCTGATCCGTTTGATGCTCGGCATCTGGTCCGACCAATACGGCGGTCGCGTCGTCTACACTCTGACGATGTTGTCGGCGGCGGTGATGACCGGGCTGCTGACCTTCGCCCACAGCTACCCAACGTTCCTCCTCGCAGCACTCGGTGTCGGCATCGCCGGCGGTTCGTTCTCGGTCGGCATCGCTTACGTCGCCAAGTGGTACCCGAAAGAAAAGCAGGGCACGGCGCTCGGCATCTTCGGCGCCGGCAATGTTGGCGCAGCCGTCACCAAGTTCGCTGCTCCCGTCATCATGGTCGCCTACGGCTGGAAGACGGTGGCACTCGTCTGGGCGATTGCGCTCGCGGTCACCGCGGTCGTCTTCTTCCTTTTCACCAAAGACGATCCAGACCTTGCGCGGCGCCGCGTGACAGGTGCGAAGCCCGAGCCGCTGTCGGCGATGCTGGAGCCCTTGAAGAACGTCCAGGTCTGGCGCTTCTCGCTCTACTACTTCTTCGTGTTCGGCGCCTTCGTCGCGCTGGCGCTTTGGCTGCCGCGCTACCTGATCGGCGTCTATGGCCTGGACATCGCCACCGCCGGCATGGTCGGCGCGATGTATTCGATCCCCGCCTCAGTCTTCCGTGCCTACGGCGGACATCTTTCGGACAAGTACGGCGCCCGGACCATCATGTACTGGACGTTCGGTGTCTCGGTGGTCTGCGCATTCATTCTGTCCTATCCCCCGACCACCTATACGGTCTCTGGCATCCATGGGGAGATGAAATTCTCGATGGCGATGGGCCTGACAGGCTTCATCGTCACCACCTTCGTGCTCGGCTTTTTCATGAGCCTCGGCAAGGCGGCTGTCTACAAGCACATTCCCGTCTACTACCCGGACCGCGTCGGTGCCGTCGGCGGAATCGTCGGACTGGTCGGTGGCCTCGGTGGCTTCGTGCTGCCGATCGCTTTCGGCATACTGAACGATCTGACGGGCGTCTGGCAGAGCTGCTTCTGGCTGCTGTTCCTGATCGTTTCCGTCGCGCTGGTATGGATGCATGTCTCGATCCGAGCGATGGAACGGGAGGCCATGGCTCCGACGCTCGAGAAGCTTCCCCAGCTCCCCGAGATGCAGCCGATCCATCAGCCTCACCATGCCGGCGCGCTTGCTGCCACCGGTGCGATAAGGAACTGGGCACCCGAGGACAAGACCTTCTGGGAGGGCGAAGGACGTGCCATCGCCCGCCGCAACCTGTGGATCTCGGTGCCCTGCCTGCTGCTCGCCTTCGCGGTCTGGATGGTCTGGTCGGTTGTCGTCGCCAGGCTGCCTTCGGTCGGCTTCAACTTCTCAACCGAGCAACTGTTCTGGCTCGCTTCGTTGCCCGGACTGTCCGGTGCGACGCTACGCATCTTCTACAGCTTCATGCCGGCGATGTTCGGCGGCAGGCTGTGGACCACGATCTCGACGTGGTCGCTGCTGATCCCGGCGATCGGCATGGGCTACGCGGTGCAGAACCCGGACACGCCCTACTGGGTGTTCCTCGGCCTCGCACTGCTGTGCGGCTTCGGTGGTGGCAACTTCGCCTCCTCGATGGCCAACATCTCGTTCTTCTTCCCGAAGGCGGAGAAGGGCAACGCGCTCGCCATCAATGCCGGCCTCGGCAATCTCGGCGTCAGCGTCGTGCAGTTCGTCGTTCCTCTGGCGATCACAGCCGGTGTGTTCGGCTGGCTCGGCGGCACACCCCAGACGGCGACCGTCAACGGCGTCACCACCACGCTCTGGCTGCAGAATGCCGGCTTCGTTTTCGTCCCCTTCATCATCGCCTCGGCATTCGCCGCCTGGTTCGGCATGAACGATATCGCCACCATGAAGGCTTCGTTCGCGGATCAAGCGGTGATCTTCCGGCGAACGCACAACTGGATCATGTGCTGGCTCTACACCGGCACGTTCGGGTCCTTCATCGGCTACTCGGCGGGGTTCCCGCTGCTCTCGAAGGTGCTGTTTCCTGAGGTCAACGCGCTGAAATACGCCTTCCTCGGGCCGCTCGTCGGCGCGGTGGCCCGCGCGCTCGCCGGCAAGGCGTGTGACAGGTTCGGCGGTGGCCGAATCACCTTCTGGGTGTTCGTCGCGATGTGCTTCGGTGTCGTCGGCATTCTCTATGCCATCGGTATGAAGGGCAGCCCGACCGCCTTCCCGGTGTTCTTTGCGAGCTTCCTGTTCCTGTTCGCTGCCACCGGCATCGGCAATGCGTCGACCTTCCAGATGATCCCCGCGATCATGCGCAAGGAAATCGCCCGTCTCGAGCCGCAGCTCAAAGGCGCCGACCTCGTCAAGCAATCGGACAAGGAAGCCGCCGCGATCATCGGTTTCACGTCGGCGATCGCCGCCTACGGCGCCTTCTTCATTCCGAAGAGCTTCGGCACTTCGATCACCGCGACCGGCGGGCCTGAGGTCGCGCTCTACGCCTTCCTCGCCTTCTACCTGAGCTGCATCGCGATCACCTGGTGGTTCTACACGCGGCCCGGCGCCTTGCTGTTCGACATCGAGCGCGGCGGCCCTTCGTCGCCAAGTCCCGCTCTCGAACCCGCTGCTTGATCAAGCCCTTTAACAGAGGCAACTGACATGAGCATTTTTCTCGACCGCCTGACGTTCTTCAAGCACGCCAAGGAACCGTTTTCCGGTCGGCACGGCGTCACGACCAACGAAGACCGGAGCTGGGAGGACGGCTATCGGATGCGCTGGCAGCACGACAAGGTCGTACGGTCGACGCACGGCGCCAACTGTACCGGGTCCTGCTCGTGGAAGATCTATGTGAAGGGTGGCATCGTCACCTGGGAGACGCAGCAGACCGACTATCCTCGCACGCGGCCGGATCTGCCAAACCACGAGCCGCGTGGCTGCTCGCGCGGCGCCTCCTACAGCTGGTATCTCTACTCTGGCAATCGCGTGAAGTATCCGCTGATCCGATCGCGGCTGCTCCGCCACTGGCGCGAGGCGCGCAAGGCTCTGACGCCGGTCGCAGCGTGGAAATCCATTGTCGAGAACCCGGAGAAGCGTAACGACTATGTCCAGGTGCGTGGCCATGGCGGTTTCGTGCGCGCCAAATGGGACGAGGTGACCGAGATCATCGCGGCCGCCAACGCCTATACCGCAAAGACCTACGGTCCCGATCGTGTCATCGGCTTCTCGCCGATCCCGGCCATGTCGATGATCTCCTATGCGGCCGGCTCGCGTTATCTGTCGCTGCTCGGCGGCGTCTGCATGTCGTTCTACGACTGGTATTGCGATCTGCCGCCGGCAAGCCCGCAGACCTGGGGCGAGCAGACCGACGTGCCCGAGAGCGCCGACTGGTACAACGCCGGGTTCATCATTCTGTGGGGCTCGAACGTCCCGCAGACACGCACGCCTGACGCACATTTCTATACCGAAGCGCGATATCGCGGCATGAAGTCGGCGGTGATCTGCCCGGATTATTCGGAGGCCGCAAAGTTCGGTGACATCTGGCTGTCCGTGAAGCAGGGCACCGATGCCGCGCTCGCCATGGCGATGGGTCACGTGATCCTCAAAGAGTATCACGTCGATCGTCAGGTGAAGTACTTCCGCGATTACGTGCGCCAATACACCGACATGCCGATGCTGGTACGCCTCGTCCGCCAGAATGGCCGTCTGATCCCCGATCGCTTCCTGCGTGCCTCCGACTTCGACGCGTCATTGGGAGAGGCGAACAATCCGGAGTGGAAGACGGTCGCGCTCGACGAGACGTCGGGGCAGGTGGTGGTCCCGAAAGGCTCGGTCGGCTTCCGTTGGGGCGAGCAAGGCAAATGGAATATCGAGGAGAAGGAGTCGAACGGAGCCGCGACCCAACTTCGCCTCTCTCTGAGTGACGTGAAGGACGAGTTCGCCGACGTCGCGTTTCCCTACTTCGGCAATATCGAGCACGAGCATTTCACGCACTCCGACCACGCCAGCGTGCTCGAACGCCGGGTGCCCGTAAACCGGATGAAGCTCGCCGATGGCGAGACTCTGGTCGCCACCGTGCATGATCTTTTCGTGGCCAACTACGGCGTCGATCAAGGCCATGGCGGCGGCAACGTCGCTGCGAGCTACGACGACGATACGCCCTACACGCCGGCGTGGGCTGAAAAGATCACCGGCGTGTCTCGGGACAAGATCATCCAGGTCGCGCGCGAGTTCGCCACGAACGCCGAGAAGACCAACGGCCGCTCGATGGTGATCATCGGGGCCGCGATGAACCACTGGTATCACGCGGACATGAACTACCGCGGCGTGATCAACATGCTGGTGATGTGCGGCTGCGTCGGACAATCGGGCGGCGGCTGGGCCCATTATGTGGGGCAAGAGAAGTTGCGGCCTCAGGCCGGGTGGGCGCCGATCGCCTTCGGGCTCGACTGGTCGCGCCCGCCGCGCCAGCAGAACTCGACCTCATTCTTCTACACGCACACCGATCAGTGGCGCTACGAAACGATGCAGACCAAGGACATTCTCTCGCCGACCGCGCCGGCGGGTCCATGGGATGGCTCGATCATCGACTACAACATCCGGTCGTTGCGGATGGGCTGGCTGCCGGCATATCCGACACTGACGGAGAACTCGCTCGACGTCGTCCAGAAGGCGACCGCCGCCGGTATGGAGGCTCCTGCCTACGTCGCCAAGGCGCTGAAGTCGGGCGAACTGAACTTTGCCTGGGAAGATCCCGACAGCCCGCAGAATTTCCCCCGTAACCTGTTCGTGTGGCGGTCGAACCTGCTCGGATCATCTGGCAAGGGCCACGAGTATTTTCTGAAGCACCTGCTCGGCACATCGCACGGCGTGCTCGGCAAGGACCTCGGTGAGGAAGGCCGCGAGAAACCGCAAGAGGTGCGCTGGCATGACGAAGCTCCACGCGGCAAGCTCGATCTTCTCGTTACGCTCGACTTCCGCATGTCGACCACATGCGTTTACTCGGACATCGTGCTGCCGACGGCGACCTGGTACGAGAAGAACGACCTCAACACCTCTGACATGCACCCCTTCATTCACCCGTTGACCAACGCGGTCGACCCGGTCTGGGAGGCCAGGAGCGATTGGGAGATCTATAAGGCGATCGCCAAGGCTTTCTCCGAAGTCGCGCCCGAAGTTCTGGGTGTCGAGAAGGACGTCGTGCTGACGCCGATCATGCACGATGCACCGGCCGAGATCGCCCAACCGTTCGATCCCAAGGATTGGAAGAAAGGCGAATGCGAGCCGATGCCTGGCAAAACCATGCCGGCGGTGACGGTCGTCGAGCGCGACTATCCGAACCTCTACAAGCGGTTCACATCGATCGGTCCGCTGATGGCGAAGGTCGGCAACGGCATCAAGGGTATCGCCTGGAAAACCGACCACGAGATCGATGCGCTCAAGCTGCTCAATGGCGTCGTCACGGACGAGGGTGCGACCAAGGGGTTGGTGCGGATGGACACCGACATCGATGCAGCCGAAGCGCTGCTGATGATGGCGCCTGAAACCAACGGCGAAGTCGCGGTGAAGGCGTGGGCGGCGCTCTCGAAGTCGACTGGCCGCGATCACGTCCATCTCGCGGCCGTCAAGGAAGACGAGAAGATCCGCTTCCGAGATGTGGTCGCACAGCCGAGGAAGATCATATCGGCGCCGACCTGGTCGGGGCTCGAGAGCGAGAAGGTCTGTTACAACGCCGGCTACACGAACGTGCACGAGCTGATCCCGTGGCGCACGCTGACCGGCCGCCAGCAACTCTACCAGGATCACCTGTGGATGCGCGCGTTCGGCGAGGGCTTCTGCCTCTATCGCCCACCGCTCGACATGAAGGCTACGCGCAGCGTGCAAGGCATCAAGCCGAACGGCGAGAAGGAGATCGTTCTCAACTTCATCACGCCGCACCAGAAATGGGGCATCCACTCGACCTACACCGACAACCTGCTGATGCTCACGTTGTCGCGCGGCGGGCCGATCGTCTGGCTGTCTGAGACCGACGCCAAGAGGGCCGGCATCGTCGATAACGACTGGGTGGAGGCCTACAACGCCAATGGCGCGCTCGTCGCCCGCGCTGTCGTCTCTCAACGCATGAAAGACGGCACGCTCTTCATGTATCACGCCCAAGAGAAAATCGTGAACGTGCCGGGTTCTGAAATGACCGGGCAGCGTGGCGGCATTCACAACTCGGTGACGCGTGTCGTGCTCAAGCCGACGCACATGATCGGCGGCTACGTCCAACTCGCCTACGGCTTCAACTACTACGGCACCATCGGCACCAATCGCGACGAGTTCGTGGTCGTGCGCAAACTCGCCAAAGTCGATTGGATGGAGGGACCGTTCACCGGCGTCCACGGACCAAACCTTCCCACCGCCAAAGCTGTAGCGGCCGAGTGATCAGGAGAACTGCCATGAAGGTTCGCGCTCAAATCGCGATGGTCTTGAACCTCGATAAGTGCATCGGCTGCCATACGTGCTCGGTGACGTGCAAGAATGTTTGGACCAACCGAGAAGGCATGGAATACGCGTGGTTCAACAACGTCGAAACCAAACCGGGCATCGGCTATCCGAAAGACTGGGAGAACCAAGACAAATGGAAAGGTGGCTGGCGGCGCAAGGCCAACGGCAAGATCGAACCGAAGATTGGTGGTAAATGGCGCATTCTGGCGAACATTTTCGCCAACCCGAACATGCCGGAAATCGACGACTATTACGAGCCCTTCACCTTCGATTACGAACATCTCCAGAAGGCAGGTGAGGTACAGGCTTCTCCGACGGCACGGCCGCGCTCGCTGATTACGGGCGAGCGCATGGAGAAGATCGAGTGGGGGCCGAACTGGGAGGAAATCCTCGGCGGAGAATTCGCCAAGCGCTCGAAGGATGCCAATTTCGAAGGCATCCAGAAAGAGATCTACGGCCAGTTCGAAAACACCTTCATGATGTACTTGCCGAGGTTGTGCGAGCACTGCCTCAACCCGGCCTGCGTCGCCTCCTGTCCGTCCGGCGCTATCTACAAGCGTGAGGAGGACGGCATCGTCCTGATCGACCAGGACAAGTGTCGCGGTTGGCGCATGTGCGTATCGGGCTGTCCGTACAAGAAGATCTACTTCAACTGGTCGAGCGGTAAGAGCGAGAAGTGCATCATGTGCTACCCGCGTATCGAGGCGGGACAGCCGACGGTGTGCTCGGAAACGTGCGTCGGGCGCATCCGTTATCTCGGTGTCGTTCTCTATGACGCCGATCGCATCGAAGCTGCCGCAAGCACCAAGGACGAGCAGGCGCTTTACGAGGCGCAGCTCTCCATCTTCCTCGATCCGAACAATCCCCTCGTCATCGAGCGCGCACGCCTCGATGGTATTCCGGACGCCTGGCTCGAAGCGGCCAAGCGTTCGCCGATCTGGAAGATGGCGATGGAGTGGAAGGTCGCCTTTCCGCTGCATCCCGAGTATCGCACGCTGCCGATGGTCTGGTACGTGCCGCCGCTGGCGCCGATTACGGCCGCGGCGCAAGCCGGCAAGATGGGCATCGACGGCGGTATGCCCGACGTCAAGTCGTTGCGCATCCCGCTCAAGTATCTCGCCAACATGCTGACAGCTGGCGACGAACGTCCGGTCGCCACCGGGCTCGAACGCATGCTCGCGATGCGCGCCTACATGCGTAGCAAGACCGTCGATGGTGTCATTGACGAGAGCATTGCGCGCCGCGTCGGTCTCTCCGCCCAGCAGATCGAGGAGATGTACCACATCATGGCGATCGCGAATTACGAGGACCGCTTCGTCATTCCGACCAGCCATCGCGAGGTGACGCAGGACGCCTACGAGCTGCGCGGCGAGTGCGGCTTCTCATTCGGCGACGGCTGCCTGCCGAGCGACAAGAAGGCGAACCTGTTCGGCGGGATCAAAGTGAAAAACGACAAGCCCCGGATGGGAGCCTACTGATGAAAACGCTCAAGGTCCTCTCCGCCTTGCTCACCTATCCGACGTCCGACCTACAGGCGGCCGCCGCGGAATTGAAGCAAGTGCTGTTCAGTGAAGCCGTGCTGCCGCGTCTCCATCGTGACGGCGTGGTGGCGCTGATCGACGACATCGCCAAGCGCGATCTCTACGATGCACAGGAGCGCTACGTGCTGCTGTTCGATCGCACACGCGCGCTGTCGCTGCATCTGTTCGAGCACGTGCATGGCGAGAGCCGCGATCGAGGCCAGGCGATGGTCGATCTGCTGCAACTCTATGAGGAGGCCGGCTACCAACCGACGGCGTCGGAGCTACCGGATTACCTGCCGCTGTTCCTCGAGTTTGCCGCGACGCGTTCGCCTGTGAACGCGCTCGAACTGATCGGCCAGCCCGGGCATGTGTTCGCGGCCCTGCGCGAGCGGTTGGCCAAGCGAAAGTCACTTTACGAAGCCGTATTCGGCGCACTGGTCGCGCTGTCCAAGGCCAAGCTCAATACGGCGCAACTCGAAGCGCTGCGTGCCGAGCCGGATCCGGAGCCCGATGATCTCGTGGCGCTGGATGCGGCCTGGGAGGAGGAGGAGGTCACCTTCGGGCCCGGGTCGTCGGCGGCCTCAGCCTGCGGCATCGACGAACTCGCAGCCAAGCTAAGGCAGGCCGGACGGCCGGCTCCAGGGCTGGAGATGCCGCGCGGCCAACGTCCCCGCACGATCATCACCACGCCCGCGACCCCCCGCACCTGAGGAGAACGCGCCATGCGCGACGCGATCTTTCACATCCTATTCGTCTGGTATCCGTACGTGTGCATTTCGGCGTTCGTCTTTGGAAGCCTGATCCGCTTCGACCGAGAGCAGTACACGTGGCGGGCGAGTTCCAGCCAACTGCTACGCAAGCGCCAGCTGACGTGGGGCTCGAATCTGTTCCACTTCGGCATTTTGTTTCTGTTCGTCGGCCACGCCGTAGGCTTGCTGACGCCGACCGCCCTTTACTCGCTGGTCATCACACCGGAGCGGAAGCAGTTCGTGGCCATCGTCGCCGGTGGCATCGCGGGTGTCGTCTGCTTCGTCGGCCTGACGCTGCTGCTGCATCGCCGGCTGTTCGACGCCCGCGTGCGCCAGACCTCCACCTATATGGATCTTGCTGTGCTGATCATCCTATGGGTGCAACTCGTCCTCGGTCTCGTCACCCTACCGTTCTCCTTCGCGCACACTGACGCAAACGCGATGTTGGCGCTGTCCCACTGGGCGCAGGGCATCGTCACCGTGCAGCCGGTCGACGCCAAGACCTTGCAGGGACTTGACTGGCCATACCTCGTCCATCTCGTGCTCGGCATGACGATCTTCCTGATTTTCCCGTTCTCACGGCTCGTCCATGTCTGGTCGGCGCCGGTCTGGTATCTCGGCCGGCCGGGCTATCAAGTGGTGCGCACGCGTCGGCCGCTCGGCCGCCGCGAGGAGCGCGGTACCTACACTCCGGCGGGGGAGTGATCGGCATGACAACGATCCACGACACGACGGCACCACTCGACACCGGTTGCGCGGTCAAGCCCTCCAACCTGCCGCGCGCCAAGCCGATCGCCGTCAACGGCGTTACCATCCCGCGAAGCGCCATCTCGCGGGAAGCGCAGAACCATCCGGCTGCAAAGCCGATCGATGCCTGGATGGCGGCGGCGCGTGCCCTGGTAGTGCGCGAACTGCTGCTTCAAGAGGCTCGTCATCTCGGGATCGAACCAATTTCGATCACCGACACAGAGGGCCGCCGGGAAGCTGACGAGGAAGCACTGGTGCGCCAACTCGTAGAGCGGGAGGTGAAAACGCCGGAGCCTGACCAGGCCACGTGCCTGAGGGTGTACGAGCAGAACCGACTGCGCTTTCGATCAGACGATCTCTTCGGCGTACGCCACATCTTGATCCCAGCACCACCGGCCGACGCCGACGCACGCGCCGGCGCGAGGCGACTGGCGGAGACGATTATCGCTGATGTCACCGCCGATCCGACCACGTTCACAGCACACGCAGAGGCCGCATCAGCCTGCCCGTCACGTACGATGGGCGGCATTCTGGGCCAAGTCAGTCGCGGCCAGACGGTCCCGGAATTCGAAGCCGCGTTGGCGACGGCGCCAGTCGGCTCCGTTTGTCCGACCCCGGTCGAGACCCGCTACGGCCTGCACGTGGTGTTCGTCGACCAACGCATCGATGGGGAGGAACTACCGTTCACGGCCGTGCGCGCCCGGATCGCACAGTGGCTCGCCAGCAAAGCCCACCATACCGCGATCCATCAGTACATCGCGATGCTCGCTGCCAAGGCCGACATCAAAGGCATCGAGCTCGCGACCCCGTGACCGGATCGCCACCCACGGAGAGTACCATGCATCTCGGAACCCTCATTGCCCGCCTTGAGCACGAGAACAATGCGGCCGTGGCGTTGGAGGCGCTCGGCGACATTGTTCTGTTCACGGCAGTCAGCGAGGCGGGCTCTCGCTACGAGGAAAGCCCGGGGGCTTATGCTGCGGGCGCCGTTGCGCGCTTTGCGAATGGCGCCGGCGACGAGGATTGGGTCAGTCTCATCGGTCATATCGAGAGAGCCGACGACCCGGGACACGCGGCACTCGTGCGCATGCTGCAGTGGGCGCTCGCGCTCGACGCCGTGGACGGTGAGGGTGAGGGACAGACAACCTGCACCTGCGGAGCCCCTCACGCGTTGGAGGGGCTACCATGAGCCGGGCTGTCACGACGAACGATCCAGTGGAGCGGTACGGCCTGACGCAGCTGGATGCGCTGCCCTTGTCCATGCTCGACGAACCACTGGATTTCGTCTCTGCCGATCACTTCCGGCAGCGCAGCCTCTGCAGGGTCTTGCAAAGTTTCGCGCGCAGCCGCCATGTGCCGCGTGAGTGTGCCGACAAAATCACGGCATTTCTCACACATGATCTTTCACTGCATCATCAGGACGAGGATGCCGATCTTTTCCCAACCTTGCGCAAGCGCGCAGAGCCAGAGGATGGTCTATCGACGATCCTCGCCCGGTTGTCCGACGACCACCGCGAGGCCTCGCCGCTGGTCTTAGAGATTGTCGCGGCGTTGTCGGTAAAGCCGAAGCGCGGCGGAATCGCGATCTCGGCTGCGGCAGCCGAAACGATGTTTGCCTACGTCGAGGGCGAACAGCGCCATCTCTCGGTCGAGGCGGGGATCGTGCTGGTGATCGCACGCAAACGCCTGACGACGGCAGACCTTCGAGAACTGAGCCGTTCGATGAAGACGAGACGCGGAGTCAAGGCTGCATGACACGTACGCTCGACTACCTGCTCGACCGCAATGTCGCCTGGTCGTTAGCCAAGACTCGTGACGATCCGGCATATTTCCGCCGCATGGCCGAACAGCAATCGCCCTCCTATCTGTGGATCGGCTGCTCCGACAGTCGCGTAACGGCGAACGATGTGCTCGGGCTCGATCCGGGCGAGGTGTTCGTCCACCGCAACATCGCTAATGTCGTCCACACCAGCGATCTCAACATCCTGTCGGTTCTCGAATTCGCCATCCAGCACCTTCGAGTGCGGCACATCATCGTCTGCGGGCATTACGGGTGCGGCGGCATCGAGCGGGCACTGTCAGAAGAGCGCAGTGCCATGGTCGATCACTGGCTGCAGCCGATCACCATGTTTCATCGGAAGCACAGGGCGCATTTCGATCGCTTGTCGTCGCGCACGGCGCTGCTCGACCGCGTGAGCGAGTTGAACATCGAGATGCAGGTCCGCCGTATTGCCACCATGCCGCTGGTCGAGAACGCGTGGAGCCGCGGCCAAGACCTCCATCTGCATGGGTGGATCTACGGCATGCACGACGGGCTTATCCGGGATCTCGGGCCCCATGTCTCCTCGATCGAGGAACGCGATGCCCTACCGTCCATCGACCAACGTGTGTTCCACGCCGAAGAACCAGCAAGCGGCTTGCGACGCCATGCTCTCGAAGCTTTCGGCTCACTCAAGTTGACTGATGATCTGGCTTCGCCATCGTGTTGCATGCCCGACGAGCATTGACCTTTATCAACGCGGCGGAAACGACCTGGGAGAGCATCCCTATTGGCATCGTGAACCGTAAAGTCTGCCGAGCTTTTCGCCCTGCGGCGTCATCCAGACGCAACCTGAGAGTGTCCGACCATGCCGACGCTTGTATCTTCGAGCCCGATCATCGCCGTCGTCTATACGAATAGCGACTTGGCTGGGCATGTTCTGGACCGCGCGGCAAGCGCGCTCGAGGATGCAGGCCATGCGTGCGCGGGGCTCTTGCAGCGCGACGAGCCGCGCGTGGGCCGTAGCCGCTGCGACATGATTCTGGTCGATCTCTCCACCAGGGAGCGGGTTCAGATCTCCGAGGATCGCGGACCTGGCGCCCGGGGCTGTCACCTCCAATCCGATGTCCTGCTTTCGGCGATGGCGACTGTGCGGGACGCACTGAGCGACGAGACGTCGATCCTCGTCCTCAACAAATTCGGCAAGAGTGAGGGCGAGGGCGGGGGCTTTCGTCCGTTGATCGCGGACGCGCTGGATCGGAGCATTCCGGTGTTGATCGCGGTGCCTTGGCGCAACATCGAAAGCTGGCGCGAATTCGCCGGGGCGTTCGCTCGTGAGGTTGAAGCAGACGCCTTTTCGAGCCTATATGGCGAGCAGCTCCTTGCCGGATTGGGACTGATAACCGATCACTCGTCCGAGGGCAGGCACTTTGCGGCCGACACGGCAAACGAATCGTCGCCATGACGGGCCATCTGATCTTACGAGCGGGCCGGCTCTGTTCATTGCGCAACAGGTAGACCTGATGGAGACAGGGCGACTTATGCCCCCTGCCCCCACGTCGTAGCGAGCCAATTGCGTGCGTCCGATGCGGGACTCACTGCCGACGAAGTGCCGACCGTGCGACGCCGATCGCCTCGCTTTCATAAAGTTCGAGCGCAAGTTTTTGCGCTAGCAGCACATCTCCGATTGGCAAGTTGCCTCGGGGAAGAAAGCAGAAGGTCCTGACATACTCCCCGTCATCGCGACATTCGAAGACATTCGATGACCTCCCGACCCGGATCTCGTAGCGCCTACCCGTATCCGATCCGAGGACAGGGATGACGCCCCTTGTCTCGAACTCTGAGCGCTGCTCTGGGTCCAAGTGCTCAACCAGCAAGGCAAGCGACTGAAGGTGCGATCTTCGGCCGAACCAGCCAGGTCGCGCATGGCGCAGGACGGACGGGACAATTTTCGGCTGATTGGCCCGTCCAAACAGGGGCCACCTCACGGCGCTACCCTCCCACCAGCTGGGGAATAAAGATCGTCTTCCGGGTCTTCGGATCGAAGGTTGTCGTGAGTTCGCCTGGAGCCCCGGACGGCCCGTTGAACGCCACGGCGCGGTAGCCGTTCTCCGTCAGTTCCCGGAAGCGCCGAGCGGCTTCCGCCAATGCAACGGGATCGTCGGCATCGAACTCGTGGCGCGTGTCCCCATTGTTATCCATCACGATTTGAAAACTCATGCTGAATCTCCCAGCGGTGAGGTCTGATCGCGTGAAACGCCGAACATGGAAGCGCGTTCCGTGGCGCTGGCGGGCATTGTCACTCGGCCACTTCGCGACCGCCGCGTCGCCCCCGAGTTCTTCTGTCGTCGCGTACGATTATTTGCCCACGACAAGATGAACCCAGATAGTCGGTGAATAATCCCGAGGTGAGGGACAATATCTAGATTGAACAAATAAAAATTAGGAACGCGCTCCAGAGACGTCGGTTGCTATCCGTACCGGATCGTTGTTGCCGGAGAGTCCAAGATGGGCAAGTCTAAAGTTGAAGAGCTTTATGATATGGCCGAGGAGGCGCGAGCTATCGCGAGTGTGCTCGACGTTCCCGATCTCAAGGCAATGATGCACCGCCTTGGCGACACTTACGAAACACTTGCCAAGCGAGAGCAAGCCCGGCTCGACGCGGCAAAAGCTGCACCGCTTATGAAGAAGCGCGCGTGACGCTCATATTGTGTAAGCGCGAGCAGCGTGACCGCGGTCTTGTCGCAGCGGGCTACTCGTCAAGTGGCTATCGAGGCGTGGCACTCGATTGGGGAAGCGGGTAGTGGATCTGAACCCGCAGGCCTTCCGCTAACCACTGTCTGTCGATCACGCCCCCGATCGACGCGACGTTCTGTTCGATCATGCGTGTACCAAAGCCAACCCGATCATTCGGCTTCGCCGATGGCGCACCTCTTTCCATCCAGGTCAGCACGAGCGTGTCTTCGGTTCTTTTCCATTCGAGGACGACTTGGCCCTCCTGCGAGGACAGCGCGCCGTACTTGATGGCGTTGGTGAAAAGCTCATTCAATATCATCCCGAAGGCAACTGCGCTTTCGGCGCCAAGCTCGAGGTCCTCGCCGCCGACATGGACCTTATCCTCGAAGCCCCGCGCCGCTAT
>LNFM01007634.1_pt1 | contig 16821 bp, 15 predicted proteins | sample 596031 | NCBI WGS metagenome assembly LNFM01 (sample SAMN04254537, study PRJNA301005) | activated carbon metagenome | isolation source: dual media filters at the Ann Arbor, Michigan drinking water treatment plant | place: USA: Ann Arbor
CACCGGAGGGATGGTCGAGTGGTTTAAGGCACCGGTCTTGAAAACCGGCGTGGGTGCAAGCTCACCGTGGGTTCGAATCCCACTCCCTCCGCCAGTTCGGAACAAAGCTGGGCACTGCGCCCGTCCCGATTCCCGCCCCGCCTGCGGCGGCCAACGTCCGTAGCAGGTCGTTTTTCGATCCCATGATGCGGACTTCGCCGTCGTTGACCTCGACGCGCTGGGCCAGCGCGCGGAGATGGTCGCGGCGGTAACCGCCGCCAGGCAGGCGCATTCGCTGGCGTGCCGTCTCTGCCAACTTGGCGAGCATCGGCGCGGTGATCGCCTTCTGTGCGGCATTTTCAAGCATGGCCGACGCCCGGTCGGCGTCGACGCGCGACTGGTCGCGGACGGTCTTGAGGCTGGCGATGCGGTCCTTGAGGTCCGGGTCGTCCAGGTTGGCGACGCCGCTCTCGATGGCATCGTAAAGGCGTTTGAGGCGCAGGTCGGTCTCCGTCGCCCGCTTGTTCAGCTCGGCGATGTGGTCGCGGCGGCGCTCGGTGCGCTCCTGCCTGTGGTCAAGGACCGTGGCCAGCACTGCCTCCAGCCGCGCCGGGTCGAGTAGCCGGTCCTCAAGATGCCCGGCGACGAGATCATCCAGCTTTTCCATCGGCACGGTCATGCCGGTGCAGGCGGTCGGCCCCTGCCGCGCCTTGGTAGAGCAGGTGTAGTAGCGGTAGCGACCACCCTTGCCGGTGCGGATGGTCATGGCCCCGCCGCACTTGGCGCAATGGATCAAGCCGGTAAGGAGGGTGGGGCCGCCGACAACCTGCGGCGGCGTCACCTTCGGGTTCCTGGCCTTCATGCGGGCTTGCACGGTGTCGAACGTCGCCTGGTCGATGATCGGCGGGACCGCGACCGGGATGACCTCCTCATCGGGCTTGTTGCCGCCGTTCTTGGTGCGTCGGTTGAACTCGTGCCGCCCGATGTAGGTCTGCCGGGTCAGCATCCGGTGAACCGTGCCGATGCCCCAGCGCCCGCCATCACGCGTGACGATGCGGTGCTGGTTCAGGTGCTTGGTGATGGCCTTGACGCCCATCGGGCCGCTGGCGCCGTCGCCCTCCAACGCAAGGCGAAACGCCAGCCGCACTGTGTCGGCATGGAGCGGGTCGATCTCCAGCTTCTTCTTGACCTTGGCGCCGCGTTGCTCGGCCGCGACGACGCGGTAGCCGATCGGCGGCAGCGAACCGTTCCAGAAGCCCTGCCGCGCATTCTCCTTCAAGGCGCGAAGGACGTGCTTGGCGTTCTCCTTGGACTGATATTCGTCGAAAAGCGCCATGATCTGCCGCATCATGACGTGCATCGGGTCGTCGCCCATCTCCTGGGTGATCGACAACAGGCGAATGCCGTTTTTTGCCAGCTTGCGGACGTAGAACTCCAGCTCAAAGTGATCGCGGAAGAAACGCGAAAAGCTATGAACGACCACGACTTCGAAGGGCGCGGGCCTGGCCGTCCCGGCCTCGATCATCTGCTGGAACTCGGGGCGGCGGTCATTGGTGGCGGATGCGCCCGCGTCCACGAACGTCTCGACAAGCTGGTAGCCGCGCGCGGCGCAATAGGTCTCGCCCTGCTTGCGCTGATCAGGGATCGACACGTCATGCTCGGCCTGCCGCGCGGTCGATACGCGCAGATAGAGGGCAGCGCGGAGCGGCACTGCGGCGGTCATGCTGCCTTCTCCACCACACGCAGCCGACCTCGCTCACGGCTCTTCGGCGGCGCTTTGACCACGATGTCCACGTCCTGCCCGAGCGCAGTCAGGCAGCGCAGTAGCCGATCGCTGGAGAAGCCGGTCAGCCGCCCGTTGATCAAAGCCGACACCTTGGGCTGGTCGAGCCCGACCAGTTCGGCGGCCGCCGCCTGGGTCAGCCGCCGGCGCTTGATCGCCTCGCGGATGTGTCTGGCGAGCTGCGCCTTGGCCAGTTCCTCCTCGGGCTCGGCGACGCCAAGATCGGCGAACACATTGCCGGAACCTTCCGTCACCTTCATGTCGTCCTGCTTCCTCGCCATATCTCATGATCCTCTCGGGCTCGTTTCAACCTCTGTTCGATCAGTGCGATCTCGTGTTTCGGCGTCGCGATCCCGTGCTTCGACTTCTTCTGAAAGGCGTGGAGCACATAGACAAAGCCCGCGAACCGCACGGTGTAGACGGCCCGGTAGGTGTCCCCGTCATGGTCATCGACCACTTCCAGCACGCCGGCCCCGTCGAACCCTTTGAGCGGCTTGGCCCATCCTGCCTTGCCGCCGGTCTGCGCCTCCCACAGCGCCCCGCCGACGCGAAGCCGAACCGGCTCTGGGAAGCTCCGCAGGTCATCGCGGCTGCTTCCGATCCACCTGACAGGCTTGACGTTCGCTTCATCCGCCACGCGCCTCCTCCTCATGCTAGATATAGCATGAATGCGGCGTCGGTCAACCAAATCGCGCCTTCTCGAGCCGCTCATCCCTGTCCAAACAGTTCGTCGAAAAGGTCGCCGAACCAAGCCTCGAAGACGGCGATCTCCGCGTCGCTCACGGGGATGCGCGCGGGCCAGTCATCGGTGACGCGCCAGCTTTCCACGCTATGGCTGGGCGGACGGCCGGGGAACGGCCACGGCTCGCCAAGCAGCGCTTCAAGCTGCTCGGAGGCGGTGGGTTCATGGCGTCGCGATGGACGAGGCATCGCACCAGAGTCGGTGATGAGACCGTGATGCGGAATGACGCATCTCTACGCCATGGCACGCGTCGCGCTCCAGCGCGCAAATACGGGGCAACGGCAGCCCCGGCGGTTCCAGGTGGTGCTGGCGCGGGCATGATCGGTGCATCGGCCCGTTCTTCGGTTCGGTGCGGGCGCGTTCTTCCGTCCCGGCGCACCAATCCCCCACGGCGGACAGGCGGCGGCGGTCAAGGCCGGCGCGGACCGCGCCGCCCGAAGGGCCTGGCCTTGAGGGCCGTCGCTTGTCCGCCGATGCTTGGCCGTCTGGGCGATCAAGCGTGAGTTACAATCCCAGCCCCCGGCTGCGGCCAAGCGTCCAGTCGATGCCGCCGCCGGGCATGGGGATACCTTCGACCTGCTGGCCAAGGCGTTTGGCCAGGGCGTCGTTCCACGGGACAAGCTGGAAGCCCATGCCGCTGTCGATCATGGCAAACCGCCCGCTGGCGAGTTGGGCCTGGCCGACCAGCTTGCCCGAAACTCGGTCGCCTTCGCCGGTTGGCTGCCATTCGAGGCCGCGTTCGGCGGCGAATGCCTTGCCAGCGCGATTGATCTCCGTGCGTTCCAGCCGCGCGATCAGATCAGTTGGCGCGCGGAACTTGCCGCCGCCAAGGTCACGGACATAGCCCATATCGGCAAGCGCCTGCTTGCGGCTTTCCCACGCGACGCGGACGTCGCCGCCAAACCCGGTGTGGGGCATGGCCTCGCGGTCAGTGCCGAGCATCGTGCGATCAAGCCAGGTCGCGCCTTCATGGCGGACCTGCCGGTCGAGCGGCAGGTGGGACAGCTCATCGATGAGTGGGCCGTTGCCGAAGCGCTGGCGATCATAGGCGAGGCCGCGTTGGGGCAGGTCGGCGGGAATGGTCCAGTGCTCGGCATGAACACGCTCGACGATCCCCGCACGGCGCAACGCCTCAAGGCGGCGGACGTGGCTGCGGATGTATGCGTCGGCGTCCTCGCCACCCAGCCGTGCCGCGATTTGCTCGCGGTGCGCCGCCGGCCGATAGATGCCCTGCGCGTCGGCCGCTGCGAGGATGTTGCGGTCAGCGGCGCGGGGGGTGGTTGGCGGTGGCTCTACCGCGACGATGCTGCCGCGCCGGATATCTTCGACCTTGGAGGCGGGAACCTCCAGGTGGTGGACCCGCCCGTCCAATCCGTCGATGGTCAGGCCGATCCGCTCGCCCAGCTCGTCACTGCCCAGGCCCTTGGCGACAACGCGGCCGATGATCCGCTCGGTCGGTGCGGCACGGTGAACGACATAGCCCGCATAGGCCCGCTGCTCGGCGACGCCCTCGCGATCCAGTGCCTGGTGCATTGTCTTGATGATGTCGCCGCGTGTGCCCAGTTCGCGGAGCATCGGCTCGGCGCGGGCCGATATCGTCCAGACGCCCGGCGTGTGCTCGGTCGCCAGCCCCATTCGCTCCAGCTTGCGGGCACGGTCGATCAGCAGCGCCCGGTTCTGCCGCATGGTCTCGGCCATGTCCTTGTCTGGGCGAAGATCGGCGAACTCGCTGCCGGCCTGCTGCTCGGCGATCAGCATCCGGTCGAGTTGGGTGAAGCGTTCGGCATCCACCTCGCGCTCAAGCTGGCGGCTGACTTCCTGTTCGGTCTGGCGGCCCAGTTCCAGCGTGACGATCTCGCTCGCCCGTTCGCGGATGCCGTGCGCGATATAGTCGCCAGCGATGTTGAGCATCTTTCCGTCATCGGTGACGCCGCGCACCAGGATGTGGGTGTGCGGGTGGCCAGTGTTGTGGTGATCGACGGCGATCCAGTCGAGCTTCGTTCCCAGGTCCGATTCCATCTGCGTTATCAAGTCGCGCGTGGTCTGGCGGAGATCGGACAGCTCCACGCCCTCCTCGGCCGATACGACGAAGCGGAACTGGTGGCGGTCCTCGCGGCCCCGATCGAGGAAGGCGGAGCCATCGGCCACGTCCTTGTCGGCGGAATAGACCTGGCCCTTCTCGCCGTCGCGGGTGACGCCGTCGCGCTCCAGATAGCGCAGGTGCGCATCCACCGCTTTGGCGCTGACGAACTGCCGCCCGCGCGTCGCTCCGCGCTGCGGGTTCAGTTTCACCACGCGGGCCTTGACCGCCACCCGCCGCGAGCGAGTGCGGACCCCGCTCGCATCCCGGCTCCACCCGTTCCGGACCTTCAATCCCGCCGCGATTTGAGCGCCCCGGCCCCGCGCGTTGAACCGCCCGCTTCCCTTCCCCGTCCCGGCCAAACGATTGGGGGTGCCGCCCGCCCGGCGGATAGCCTGATGCACGTCGCCAAGGAAGGTCTTGGACCGCTGCCGCACCACTCCTGGTGGACGTGCCGCACCCCGGTCACGGACCTTGCCAGGACGGATACGAAAGCTGTCGTCGTCGCGTGTCATAACGTGACGATTGGGGGCCGGAATCTGCCGTGCAAGACAGTAAACCGAGGCGTAGGGCAGTAGCGCGTAAATACTTGCCACCGGCGGCAAACGGCGAGATCGGATTCGTCGCACATCTCGACGGGTGTCGCTCGAAGCATTGATATCAAACGAGAAAGCGGCTTGAGCGCCACCCACCCACCTCTTCGACGGCAACGCGCGACGCCAAAAAACAATGTGCAGACAAATACTTAGGAACGGAGTTCCGGCAGCGAGGAATCTCGCTTTATCTTGCCATCACTGAATCCAACCCCTCTATCGCCTTATCAGTGCCTGGCTCACAGCAACTGGAGTTCCAATTCGTTCTTCCGATTCCGCCAATCCGGCATTGTCTGGGTAAGTAGCCCTTGCCATTGTGCGCCGTGGTCTGGATACAACGCGTGGGCTAGCTCATGGGCAATCACGTAGTCGATAAGATGCGGAGATGCCTGCGCAAGCTCGCTGTTCAGCACTAAGTCTCCCTTGGCGGTAAAGCTCCCCCAACGCTGCGACATCGCCCGAATCATGAGCCGCGGTTTTGTGATGCCAAGACGCAAAAATGGTGGGGCGGTTGTGTTAAGGCGTTCCGGGAATAATCGGTGACTCTGCAGGCCATACCAGTGCCGAAGCAGCGTTCGCCTGTGCACGAAGCTGCTGTTCGGGCGCACCGCCAGAATCATCCGGTCGCCGTCTAGGCGTACATCTGGCGCACCGTCGGATGTCACGACTAGGCGGTATTGCTTGCCTAGAAAGAGGTGGGTCTCGCCGCTGACATACTGCCGATGTGGCGTTCTCGGACGCCATCTCTCGCATCGAAGCAGTTCGCGTCTGATCCAACCGCCACGCCGCGAAACGCGTTCAATCAGTTCGTCGTCGGTCGCCTTCTCTGGTGCGTAAGCAGCCACCCTTCCTTCGGGCGACACGACGATACGCAGCGTTTGACGATCCGAACGCTTAACGGCGAATGGCAACTCCAACTCGCCCCAGCGGGCGATGAGTTCACCGGATTCTGCCATCGTCGGCCATCCGTACACGCGCCGAAGCCAGCACGTCGTCCACGATCATATCGATCACGTCTGGCCCGATTTGCGCCGCGCCAGACAACAAAATCTGGTCGAAAAAGAAGTCGTCCATTGCGTTACGAATTCGGTTCTGCAGGTCGCGATCGTGCTGCCAGCCTACCGTGCGGTGGCGTTCGATGATCGCCGCCACTGCAATTGCGATGTCAGCGGCGGGCTCGTCTGCATCCAGTCCCGCTCTCTTGAGTTCGCGTCGGGCGATACCCCAGAATGCCGTCTCATTGCCTTTCCCTTTGATCGAGGGCGGTGTGGGATCTTCACTGTCTTCACGTGTGTCGATGCGGTCTCGAAGTGAGCGCATCTGATCGAGATACGCTTTCTCTTCAAGTCGACGGTCTCTAAACGCCGCAATGGTGTCCCGGATCAGCTTCGAAAACTTCTCGAAGAAGACGGGGTCTTCATCCCATTTTTCCTCGATTGCCCGGAGCGTTCGGTGCGCGATCTCATCGGCGATCGATGCGTCGGAGCGGTTCTTCTTCGACCGCGCCGCGTCAATAGCGGCATCATCGAACACGGCCAATGGCTCCACAACAGTTATCACCTCGTGCGCGGTAACATGGCTGTCCAGGAGCGCACGGACGCGCTTTTCATAGTCGGACCAATCGATCGCGTCGGCGTATCGGGTTTTCACATGCGCGCGAAGGGCGATGAAGCGCTTTTCGTCAGAACGCCAGCGCGCCATTCGCTCGGGCGGCGTTTCCTCGACAAATGTCCGCGATGCAACGGCAACCGTGAACGTGCGGGAAAACGCCGACAACGCTCGGTAAAATTCATCCCTCAGGCTCTCGTCCGAAAGCGAGCGCGCATAGGCTTCTTCGTCATACTTGTTGGAAACTCCCGCAAAAAGATCGAGTAATGCGGCGTGCTTCTCGGGGAGCGATCGGGCCTCCTCGGCGACTTGGGTTACCGCTTGATTGAGGTCGCTTTTGTCAAAGTCCTTGAGGGCGTCGTTCGCTGTGAGCGCCTCGCCAAGGTCCTGCAAAACGCCGCAATAGTCGATGATGTAGCCGAACGGCTTTTCCGGTGCGCCGTCATCATCAAACACGCGATTTACGCGCGCAATAGCTTGCAGCAGTCCGTGCTCACGAAGCGGGCGCGCCATGTAAAGAACCGTGTTCCGGGGGGCGTCGAAACCGGTCAACAACTTATCGACGACGATGAGGATATCCGGGTCGCCGGGACCTTTGAAACTCTCCACGATCGACCGGTTATAGTTTTCTTCGCCCTGCCAGCGATCCATCATTCGGCGCCAGAAGGTCACCACTTCATCAATGTTTTCTTCGTCGATCGCGGTCTCACCCTCACGCAGCTCGGGCGCTGAAATGATGACCTCGGACGTCACATCGCCAAATTCGTCGAGCAGCTTTTTGAGCATGATGGCATCGCGTTTCGATGGCGCGACAAGCTGCCCCTTCAGGCCGGTGCCCTTGAAATTGTCGGCGAAGTGGCGGCTGACATCGAAGGCGATGCAGCGCAGCCGCGCCGAGACCCCCATAAGCGCCCGCGGCCGGCTCATCTTGCGCTTGAGATCACCCTTCTGCGCATCGGACAGGCCACGCGTAACGCGATCGAACCACGCATCGACGGCCGCTTCGTCGATATCTTCCTCGACGTGTCGGCCCTCGTACAACAGCGGCACGACCGCGCCGTCCTCAACCGCGTCCTTCATCGAATAAACCGGCCTGGCGAGCGTGCCGAATTTGAGGAACGTGCTGCGCTCCTTTTTAGCGATTGGTGTCCCGGTGAAGCCGATCAGGCAGGCGTTGGGGAAAACCTCGCGCATTCGGGCGTGCAGGCTGTCGAGATCGCCATACTGGCTGCGATGGCTTTCATCGACCAGGACGAAAATGTCGGCGCTGTCGTCCGCCACCCGGCGCTTGTTCAATCCCGCCTTGAACTTGTTGATGACGGTGGTGATGACGGGCGCATTGGCCTCGATCAACTCGATCAAGTGCTCCCCCGTTTTAGCTCGCTCGGGTGACAAGCCGGTCGCGCGAAAGGTGTCCGCGATCTGCTTGTCCAGGTCGGTGCGGTCAGTCACCATCACAAGCCGTGCGCTCGGCGACGCCATGACCAGCGCCTTGGCGAGCATCACCATGGTCAGTGACTTGCCTGACCCCTGGGTGTGCCAGACCACGCCGCCTTCGCGCCTGCCAGCCTCATCACGCGTCTGGACGCGGCGCAGGAGGTCGTTCACTGCGAACATCTGCTGGTGCCGCGCAATCTTTTTGACCGGGCCGTCGAAGAGCGTGAAACGCCGCGCCATGTCGAGCAGCCGCTCGGGACGGGCAAGGCTGATCAGGATCGAGTCGAGTGGCGTGGTGAAGCGCGCTCCCGCCTCCATCAACCCTCGATGCCGCGTCTTGTGGATGGCAAAGTCGGCGAAGATCGAGCGTTCCTCGATCTCGTCCATTTCGCGCGACATCACCTTGGCGACGTCATCTGGCGTATCCTCCAGCTCCTTCCACGCCGCCCAAAACTTCGCCGGCGTGCCGACCGTGGCATACCGCGGGCGATGAGGGCTGGCGGCGATCAGGAGCTGCGCCGAAAAGAATAAATTGGGCGCGCCGACATCCGGCTTTTGGTTGCGAAGCTGCTGGCTGATGCCCTGCATGGCATCCTCTTGGCTGCGCTTCACTTCGATCACGGCGAACGGAATGCCGTTGACGAACAGCACGATGTCCGGGCGGATCGCTGCACCGCCGGGCCACTCGACAGGAAATTCGGCGGCCATATGAAAGGCATTGGCGCGCCAATCGGCCCAGTCGATGTAGCGGAGCTGATGCTCGCGGGCCTGGCCGTCGATGGTTTGGGGCAACGCTATGCCGAGCTGCAGCAAGTCGGTCACGGCTTCGTTGGTGCGGAGCAGGCCGTCGAAGCGGATATCGCGCAGCCGATCGATCGCGGTGATGATGTTGGTTTCGGAAAACGGGTGCGAACGGTTGCCCCGCCTGATGTGGTTGAGGCGGGAGAGCTGCGCGGAGAGGATGTCTTCCAGCAACACCGTCGACCGGCGATGCCCACGCTGGCGCTCTGCTTCCGCGCGCGTGACGTAGCGCCAGCCGAGCGCGGAAAGTGTTTGCAGGGCCTGCAGCTGTGCGCCGCCCGCTTCGGACAGGGTGAACTCGGGGGAAGCGGTCAAGCTAGGCGACCTTCGACGACAGCCTTGATAAAGGCGGCGGCTTTCCGCTGTGCAGCCTGGTCGGTCATGTTCCGTTCGGTAAACTGCGAGACGCGAGTTTCTCGTCCCGATGCCTTGTTCATCTTGAATGCAGAAACGGAAGCGTTCGGCCCGGACGCGGCGACATGCTCGAATCGATATGTGTTGCGGGCATCTTCGCCGCACAGCATTCCGGTCGCATTGACTGTCCAGTGCCCGGCAAACGACAGTTTTTCAAGCGCTCGCCGCATATCTAGAGCCGATTGGAACCGCTTGGCCGGATCGGGGTGTATGGACGACATAACCGCACGACAAACCACATTTGGGATATACGGCGGGAAGTCCGCACGGGTGATCAGCGTTCCCTTCGCAAGGGCATCGGCGTAGGCCGCGTCGCCAAGCGAGGTGAATTTCGCTTCCAGTGAACCAAGCCCTACCAGCAACCGGAAGAGCGTAAGGCCGGTCTGGAAGATATCAGTGCGGGCTTCAATCCCATTGCCTGCTACAGTTTCTGGCGCAGCATGAAGCACATACCAGCTCGACGGCTGAACGGGTGCGCCGTTGGCGGAAATCCCGACGATCCCGTAGTCGGCAAGTTTTGCTTGGCCCTGCGGGCCACGCAGAATGTTCTGCGGTTTCACGTCATTGTGGAAGAAGCTGTGCTGATGCAGATGCTCCAACCCCTGTAGCATGTCGATGACGGTGCGGAGGGCCATTGGCATTGGTAGGAAGTTTCCCGGATTTGCGAGAGTCGTGATCGACCCGTCCAGGAAATAGTCCATCGCAATGACCACCTTGCCGTCGGTAGCAACATCCGCTTGGTGCACCCGAACAAGGTTGTTGTGCGTAAAAGCGTGCCCGACCTGTGCTTCGCGTAAACGTTGATCGATGCCGATTCCCGGATTCAGAACCTTGATTGCGTATTCGTGGTTAACGGCCTGGTCCTGCGCCAGCCAAACCTCACCGAAAGAACCGCGCCCAATCGGCCGCATCAGACGGTACTTATTGTAAAAGGTGGTGCCGTTGGTGATCGGCAAGGCGACTGTGGCGAGGCTCATGGATTGGTGGCCCCCCACCATGCCGCAATGACGGCATCGGCCATCTTGCTGTTCCAGTAGCGTGTCGTCTGACCGATCCGCGCCACGGCGTGCGCCACAACAGAGCTGCTATTGGTTGCAAGAGAAGCGTAAATCTTCATCACAACCGGCTTGTTGTGGAGCCCACAATAGAGCAGCAATGCAGCCTCCTGGTAGGAGGCGGTGCGCTTGGCGTTATTGTCGCCTTGGGTAAACTCGCCCTTCTTGATGACCACTCGGACGATACCCGGATGAGCGTGAAAAATCCGCTCGAACTCGCGGTAGAGCCAGGTGACCTTGGCTGCATCCTCAGTGCAGTCAGCAGGAAAGCAAAGCCTGCTTTCGGTTGCTGCATTGAGCAGCAAAAGCGGCTTGGCCGCGCTGTCGACAAGTGCATAGCGCGGGGTCGATGGATCGCTTCGGAAGCCGAGGACTTTCATCCGAAGTTCTCCTCTAAACGCCACTCCCCTGCCAAGAGCTTCTGCATGAGGCCAAGTTTTTGTGCGCGGAGGGCTTCGACCTGCCTTGCCAAACCTTCGACCGCGATGTCTTCGGCCTCCAGGATGTCGGCGATCCGCTGCTGAACCGGCATTGGCGGCAGGAATATCTGGGCTTGTGCTATAGCGTCGAGCGTCAGCCCGAAGCGCACCACGCCATTTGCGAGGCGTGTGAACTGCCATCGCATGGCCTGATGGCGCATCGCCTGCGCGATAAATGGTCCGTGTCCAATGCCTTCGCGGGGTCGGGCGACGGCAAGATGGTAGCCGCAGACAAGATTTGGGATGTCTTCGGCGACAAGCGCCGGTTCGGCGATCTCGTCCGCTGTTTCAGAATCCTTGGTGAATACGACGTCATGCTTGCGCAGGCTATTGTCGGCGATCTGACGTGTTGAAGCAGTGGCCTGCATGAATGCGATTTCTGCCGTGACGCGAGCATTGTGGAACACATCCATGTAGTTGCAGAGCAACACGGGCGCTTCTTCATCACGGGACTTCTTGTCAACGCCGCTGAACCACACGTCGGCGGCTTCAAGCAAGGAACGCCTTGGAAGGTTCCTGAACAGCTGCTGGACGAGGCCAGCCTTCCGCTGCCGCTTTGCTGCAATCAGGCGCTCAGTCTGGTCGATGGCGCGATCCCAGGCGGTGATCACTGCCACCATGCGACGTTGCTGTTCGATGCCTGGTGGCACAATCGGAATTTCGGCGAAGTCCTCAAAATACAGGCGAAGACGATCCTCGGTCAGGCCGTGGGAATATGCCCAGAAGAGGTAAACCATCCGGTCCGACTTGAACCAGTGATAGGCAAAGCGGCTATCGATGCCGTCCTTCGGGGCCAGCACCACATAAGCCGGGCTGACCAGCCCGTCAGTATCGGCAAGGCCGCACGCCCCCTGCCACATCCGCATCATGTTGTAGGCGATGTCGCCACGCCGAACGAGCAGATGCTGTTCCGGCCGCAGTGTCGTTTCGGTACGACGTTCAAGGTCGTCGCGATAAACAAGGCCGTCATTCATCGTCACCGACAATGTTGGCAATCCGTCGCGCCCCGGCTCCTGCCGATTCTCGAAGTAGTCGCCAAGGCGCAGACGCTTTTTCATGCTCCACCCTTCGGTTTCTTTTTCGCCGCGCGCTGGATCGCCGCCGCCTGCTGCTCCACCCGCTTCAAATCCGCCTCATACTCCACCGCCGCGATCGCGGCTTCGGCCGCGCGGCGGTTCGTGTCGAAGCTCTGGTAACGATCATGCGCAATCCGCTCCATCGTGTCGCGGGACATGCGACCCGCGCCGCCCAGCACCGGCCGCTCCATGAAGCGGAGATAGCGGTCCACCTCCGCCTCCCACTCGGCCATGGTCATCGCGGCTCGGCGCTCGGCACGCTGTTCGGCCACGTCCAGGAAGGTGCTGACAATGGCGTTGAGCTGCCGCGATTCCTCGTCATTCAGATAGTTCTTGGCGGTGGTGACATCGCCCTTGCGGACCCGCTCACCCTTCCACGCGGTCAAGCCCATATTCGGCTTGTCGGGCGCCGCGCGCGCCACGATCAGCTCGGCGGCAGTCGCGCCGGTGATGGCGTGCAGCATCTTGTTCTGCACCGTGGCGAAGAAAATCTGCGCCCGCTCGGCTTGCCCGTCGTAATCGACGCTGGTGGCGTAGATGTCGCGCACCTTCTGGTAGAAACGCTTCTCCGATCCGCGAATCTCGCGGATCTTCTCCAGAAGCTCGTCGAAATAGTCGAACGGGCCGGGATCGCTCAGGCGGCGCTCGTCGATGGCGAAGCCCTTGACCAGGTAGTCCGCCAGCCGCGTCGTCGCCCATTGCCGGAACTGCGTGCCGCGCGCCGAGCGGACCCGGTAGCCCACGGCCAGGATCATCTCCAGGCTGTAGTGATCGACCTGGTAGACCTTCTCGTCGGCGGCAGTTGTTGCATAGCGTGCAACAACTGAATCCGTGGTGAGCTCACCCTCCTCGAACACCGCCTTGATGTGGCGAGAGATGACGGATTTGTCACGCTCGAACAGGGTGGCGATCTGATTGAGGCTTAGCCAAACGCGGCCGTTAATCGCCCTGAGCTGAATTTCCGCTGCCCCGGTTTCGGCACGGTAGAGGATCAGCTCCCCATTGCTGCCGGGGGCGTCAGACATCGATGCCGAGTTCCTTGAGGTAGCGGTTCATCTGCGCCCGGTTCTCGGCAAGCTGGCGCTCCAGATCGCGGATCTCGTTTTGCACCGCTTGGATGTCGATCTCGGGTTCGGGCTCGAAGGTATCGACGTAGCGCGGGATGTTGAGGTTGAAGCCGTTGGCCTCGATTTCCTCCAATCCGGCGCGATGCGAGAAGCGCTCGACCTCCAGTCGCCCTTCTCGGACGCGCATGATCTCGGCGATGTCGCTGTCGCGCAGGTGATTCTGCTTCTTGCCCGCCTCAAAGCTGCGGCTGGCGTCGATGAACAGCACGTCGCGCTCATGGTCGCGCTTGCCGCCGCTTTCGCGGGCGCGGTCGAACACCATGATGCAGACGGGAATGCCGGTGGTCGGGAAGAGCTGGGCGGGCAGGCCGACCACGACATCGAGCAGATTGTCCCGCACGATCGATTCCCGGATACGCCCCTCGGCGCCGCCGCGGAACAGCACGCCATGGGGGGCGACAACCGAGACCCGGCCTTCACCAGGCCGGGCCGTGGCGAGCATGTGGAGGATGAAGGCATAGTCGCCCTTGCTCTTCGGCGGCACGCCCCGCGTGAAACGGCGATAGGGGTCGGTGTCGGCGTTTTCAGCACCCCATTTGTCGAGGCTGAACGGGGGATTGGCGACGACCACGTCGAACCGCATCAGATGATCGCCCTCGATCAACTGCGGTCCGTTGAGCGTATCGCCCCATTTGATGTCTGCCGCGTCCAGCCCGTGCAGAAACATGTTCATGCGTGCCAAGGCGCGGGTCTGGCCGTTCGATTCCTGGCCATAGAGGCGGAAGTTGTCACCACTGACTTCCTCGCCCGCTCGGATCAGCAGCGATCCCGAGCCGCACGCGGGGTCGCAAATCCGGTCGCCGGGCTTGGGGCCGGCGAGCTTGGCCACCAATTCGGAGACCTTGCGGGGCGTGAAGAACTCGCCAGCCTTTTTCCCGGCCTCGGACGCGAAGCGTTCGATCAGGAAGATGTAGGCGTCGCCGATCACTTCTTCCCGGACCTCGCTCAGGTCGAGCTTGGCGAAATCTTCCAGCAGGGTCTTCAGGCGCCGGTTTCGGTCCTTGGTCTGCCCCAGATTGGATTCCGAATTGAAATCGATGTTGCGGAAAACGCCCTTCAGCTTGGGGTCGTTCGCCTCCTCGATCGATTCCAGCACCTCGTTGATCAGCTCGCCGATATTGTCAGCGGTGCGGCGCTCGTGGAGGCTGTAGAAGTCGCCAAGGAATGTATCTACGACCTCGCCCGCACGATTGCGCTGCTCAAACTGCTTCAGCTTGAAGCGCTCCCGCTCCATCATGCGGGCCACTCGCAACTCACGCGTCTCAACCGGTGAATCCTTCAAGCGTTCGCGATGCTCAACGGCATGGGACTTCCACACATCGGAGATGTATTTGAGGAAGAGGAACGCCAGGACGTAGTTCTTGTACTGGTCGGCATCGACCGCCCCGCGAAATGTGTCGCAGGCGGCCCAGACGGCGTTTCTGATGTCTTCGGGACGTGCAGGTGTAGACATACCGGTTCCTAACTCAATTGCGCGAATACGCGCTCAAGCGATGCTTCGGCGAGCGTGGTCTCGGCGACGACCAACCGATTTGTAAGTTCGCGATGGCGGCGGACACAGGACGCCACACCGCCAATCGCCCGTTGACGATTGATCGGCGGCAGCGGGATATCGAGGTCCGCGAGAGCATCCTTGGGGATTCGGGGCAAACTGGCCCCGGCCGTGCTCTTTCGGAGCGAGGTCCCGGTCGAAGGCCGCATCAGAAAAGCGACCAGATAGTCCGGGTCGAGCCGTTCGCGATCTGGGCGTATCAGATAGATGTCGAGGGCAATGTACGCGCCGATCTGTGATGGTCGGGCACGGATGGCGGAAGCGTGCTCCCCGCGTGCGGCGAGCAGAACGTCGCCCTGAACAATTGGGACCGCTCGTCCAGCGGTTGGGCGTCGTCCAAAAATATGGTCGACGTCATCAGTTGCGAGATGGCGGATTTGCAGAAACTGGCAATCGCCATAGTGCGCTGGCTCGGGACTGACCCCGCTGAAAATGTCCGCCGTGTCGGAAAGCTTGCCCATCGCGCAAGACATATAGCAAGCCGAGCGACGTTACAAGAAATTTCGATAGAGACGTTCTCGTATGATTTTTCTCTACCCGATGTCGTAGCAGTCAGAGTGCTATGGCGTATTCGAAGTGATCATCTTCATCAGTCGTGGCCCGCCATTTTGCGCTCACGCGCCTGAGGGCGCTCCGCGGGGCGGCGCTCGCGCCGGGTCGCCGTGCTCCCGGCTCCTTCGGGGTAATGGTCCGAGTTCGAATTTAGTCCTTCCAGGCCCGCCAGCGGTCTGCTTTGTCCATACCGGACACATAGCTGACAGAACGTTCCTAAGACGTGGGTAACAACCTCGTGCCGAACGGGTTGTCGAGGGGCTGCACTGTCCTTTGTTCGAGATCGATGTATCCGCGGTCGTAATTCCGAACAAGCTGGGCCGGCAGACATTGAAATCGCGGACTGTCAGTGAGGACACGACCCTGGCACGCAGCACCACAAAGAAGCCCAGCGCGCGGATCCGCAGTCATCCCGGCGATACCCTCGCGCATGAATTCATGGCGCCGCTTGATTTGTCAGCGCGCGGCCTTGCCGAAACGCTGAGCGTACCGCCGAACCGAATTTCACAGATCGTGGCTGGCCAGCGCTCTATAATCGCAGATACCGCGCTGCGCCTCTCGCGCGACTTCGGCAGCACGCCGGAGTTCTGGATGAACCTGCAAACCGCGCACGATTTGTCGAAGGCAGCGGCCGGGTCTGACTATTCCGAAATTGAGCAGAGACCGGCTGCGTAAGCGATGGGCGCCCAGCGCGGGCCTTGATACGGAGGGCGAGGGGATGAAACTGAGCAAGAGAAGGCTCGCACGCCAGGTGGCGAACGACAACGGCAGCGCGACCGCGCCAGAGGCAGCGCCCTCGCTGTGGCGGGAGCGCGTCCGGCGTGTCACCGACAAGGCCGGCGAATGGTTCGCGGATGCGTTTATAATTGGCGGGGTGATAGTGCTGCTGACATTGATGGGGTGGCTGTGATCATACGCTTCGCCTGCCTGTCGCTCGAATCATTGTTCGTCGCAGGCACTGCCCAGGCTGCCGATCTCGGAGGCCGGTCACCGTGCAGCGCTGACCGTGCGATCTTCGATGCATAACTGCCGAACCTCCAAGAGGTAAATGCGCGAGGTCCTTCATGGTGGCAAAGACAATCCCAGGTGGCGTCGTCCATGACCTGCCGGCAGATTTTAGAAAAGCACTCTCATGCAACAAGAAAGCGTTGGAGGCGTGGGAAGATATAACGCCACTTGCCCGCAACGAATGGATATGTTGGATCGAGCAAGCGAAAAAACGAGAAACGAGAGTGAAGCGGATCGCATGGGGGACGGCCAACTTGGCGGGAGGTCAGCGCCGGCCTTGTTGTTGGCCCGGCTGCCCTCACCGTTGAGTTGAGCTGACTGAAAAATGAAAGCAGAGCGGTCGCGGCGGCTCCACACCCTTCACCAATCTAATGTGTAAGGTATCGCGAATATTCGCAGAGACGGTCGGGGGAGAGAAATCTGCATGTCTGTTGACACCGCCGACGTCGTACGCCGCGTCCATGCCGATCCCAATTTTCATGAACTCGTTCGGCGCCGATCGCGCTTCGCCTGGCTCCTGACGGCGCTGATGGTC
>LNFM01007636.1_pt1 | contig 16820 bp, 22 predicted proteins | sample 596031 | NCBI WGS metagenome assembly LNFM01 (sample SAMN04254537, study PRJNA301005) | activated carbon metagenome | isolation source: dual media filters at the Ann Arbor, Michigan drinking water treatment plant | place: USA: Ann Arbor
CGGCACTGTTCAAACCTTCGAGGAAGCGCAAGAGCTGCGCATTCTCGACTTCATCAAGGCTAATGGCCCGGCAACGATCGGCGAAATAGCCAAATCGCTGCACATGGAGAAATCCACAGTTTCGGCACGCCAGAACAAGCTACGCAAGGATTCCGCGCTTGTCTGGGCAGACGAGCGCCGCAAGTGCAATGTGTCGGGCGTGCTCTGTCATGTACTGCAGTTGCCAAAGGGTCAAGCGGAGTTGTTTAGCTGATGGCTGGAGACTGGCTAAAAATGGAGGTCAGCACCCCGGAAAAGCCGGAGGTGTTGGCTATTACGGTAAAAATGGGCTGGGATGATCCTGACCTTACCGTTGGAAAGCTCTTTCGGTTGTGGCGCTGGTTTGATCAGCACACTGTAGAAGGTAACGCTGCAAGCGTTACCTCAGCGTTACTGGATCGCATTGTTGGCGTTACCGGCTTTTCAAATGCGGTTGCATCTGTGGGCTGGTTGATCGTTACAGATGACGGAATTACCCTGCCAAACTTCGACAGACACAATGGCGCAACTGCGAAAAGCCGTGGATTGACTGCGAAAAGAGTCAATAAACACAAGGTTTTAACTTCGGGTAACGCAAAAGGTAACGCTGCGAGCGTTACCGAAGCGTTACCTAGAGAAGAGAAGAGAAGAGAAGAAGTAAACCCTCTCTCCGAAAGTAGCGTAAGTGCTAGGCAACCGTCTGTAGCCGAAAAACCGCAGAACGCTACCCGTGAAGGCGAGCTTTGTCGAAAGCTCCGAACCCTTGGGGTTGATGCTGCGCCACACGTCCTGAAGGATCGCAAGTGGCAAGCGTTGCTGGCAAAGCGAACTGACGAAGAAATCGTCGCGGTTGCAGAAATCAAGATCGCAGCAAAGCCGGGCCAGCGAATCAACCTGCCGTATCTCTACCCCGCGATTGCCGAGGATCCAAAGCCGCCACCTGATGCGATGGCCAGGGGATCGCCGCGAGGAAAACAAGCGGCTCGTGACGACTACTTGATTCAACAAGGATACAAAAATGCCACACCAAACACAGGTAGCGCAGCCGGATCAGAAATCATCGAAGGCTTTGCAGAGCGCGTTTCTTGATGCCGCAATAGACCGTCTTTGGCATCGGTTTGAGAACAACTACGGCAGTCTTTGGATGGATCGCTGGGCGGGTTTGCCGATGGATCGCGTGAAGCGCGAATGGGCGAATGCTTTGCTTGGTTACGAGCCGGATACGGTTTCAGAAATCTTGGGGAAAGCTTTTGAGGTGGTCATCAAGAACAAATTTCCACCGACTTTGCCGGAGTTTTTGGAAGCTTGCCGAAATGCAGCAACTCGCAGAGGCACCTTCGCCGCGCTACCACCGCCAACGATTGACCGAGAAACCGCCAGAGCGAGGCTGCGCCAAGTCTGCGAAAAGGCTGGCTTTCCTTTGCGCGGCCAAAATTGAAGGGGCTATTCGATGATCTGCCATTGCGGACGAGCGATGCACCTTCACCGGGAAATGATTCTGCACCTGTCGGGCATGCGCCGGACGATGCTGAAGTGTCACTCAGGCCATTTCTTCCATCTGCTGGAGGGGGTGCCAGTGGAGGCGGGGGATTGCCGGAAAGTCGAATGTGCGTTGAATGCGAACGCTGCCAATTCAGAAGTGACCCAACGATGGCTGAGCAGGGTTTCGCGCCATGTGACACGGACCCAGCACACAGAATCCGAGCCCTTTTCTTTGCACACCCCTGCGACCGTTTTAAACCTGCAGCTGTGGGGGTTGCAGATGCACGCCGAGCTTGGATTACCAAAAAAAGGCGCAGAAGCGCTGACAACAATGAGGAATAGCAGTGCAGCAAGTCGTTCAGAAAATACTCGCCACTACGCGGCAGCAGTGGCAGAAAGAGAGGCCGCATGAGCGTCATTCTTCCTTGGCCGTCGCCAGTGCTTTCGCCAAACGCTCGCCGTCATTGGTCTGTGGTGAGTAAGGCAAAGGCCAATTACCGGAATACGGCGCGCGTTTTGGCTTTGCAAGCCAAGCCGATCGTACCTGCTGAGGGGCTTATCAAGGTGCGTTTGTGTTTTGTCCCACCCGATTCCCGGCGCCGTGACATGGACAACATGATTGCCAGCATGAAGGCCGGCTTGGATGGTTTTGCGGATGCCTTGAAGGTCGATGACTCACGATTCGAGCTGACGTTTAGCCGCGGTGGGAAAGACCCCAAGGGGCAGGGGTATGTCGAGATTGAGGTATTAGCGGCATGAGCAAGCGCGAGCGGATCTATCTGCGGGTGGTCAAGGGTGCTTTAGTGCCGGCTGACCCCTGCGCGCAATCCAAGCTCCGCTCACGCCATTACAAAACCGGCCAAGTCTTAGCTGCTGAGCTGGTTATCCCGCGAAACCCGAAGTTCAACCGCCTGGTGCATAAGCTTGGCTGCCTTGTTGTGGAGAACGTTGAAGCTTTCCATGGGATGGATGCTCACACGGCAATCAAGCGCCTTCAGATCGAGGGCAGGGTGGCTTGTGACGAAATCGGGATCATGGTCGCCAATTACGGCATGGTGATTCAGTTTATCCCCCGCAGTCTTTCGTTTGAGTCGATGGATGAGGCTGAGTTTCATGAAGCCGCCAAGGGCATCTGCCGAACGATTGCCGAGCGGTACTGGCCTGACCTGAGCCCAGATGCCATTCAAAACATGGCTGATTGCATGGTGGATGAGTGATGCACCACGGCAAAACCCCTACCAAGGCCGAGCGCGAATGGATGGATTCAATCGTCCAGCTCGGGTGCATCGTGTGCCTTGAGCAAGGTTATGGCTATGTGCCCCCAGCCGTGCACCACATTTTGCGGGGTGGACTGCGAATTGACCACTTCCACACACTCCCGCTTTGCGATCCCGGCCATCATCAAAATGCCCCCAAGGGCTCGGGCGAGGTATCCCGCCACCCAAATAAGGCGCAGTTTGAAGAAAGGTACGGCACGGAAATGGAATTGCTGGAGCGCGTGCGTGCCAGGGTGAGGAAGGCTGCCTGATGCTGTCCATCCACCAACGCCGTCGGGACTGGTTTCAGATCATACGGGTAGACCTGACGTATGCCGGTATCCCCATGGCGAAGGTGGCGAAAATATGCAACCGCGATCCAAAGACAGTAGAGCATTGGACCTTGGATGGAGAGCCGAAAGACACGGACGCCCGGATTATCTTGGCGCTATACCAAAAGTTTTGCCCTCAGAAGTTCTATAACCACATGAAACAGATTGACCCTGATTATGTTGGCGCTGCGGTAACGGCTTCGCGGCCTTCGAGGCCAAAACGGAGTTTTCGGAATGAGTTTCAGCTGGAAATGTTTGCAGCCTAGTCTGAAGTAGAGGGATTTAGATATGGTAGTCAAAAAACGTGCCAAGACAGGCGGCCGGCAGAAGGGTACGCCGAACAAGGTGACAGGGCAGCTCAAAGATATGATCTTGGGGGCTTTGGATGATGTTGGCGGTAAGGATTACCTAGTGACTCAAGCCAAAGAGTCGCCCAATGCGTTCCTTACGCTGCTGGGGAAGGTACTGCCCAGCGAGGTTAAGGCCGATCTGACTAGCGGCGGTAAAGAGCTACCGGTGGCTGCACCGGTTTTCAATGTGACGGTGAAAAGCAAATAAGTGGGCGCCCCAGAGTTCAACTTCGAGCCCACGCCCAAGCAATTTGAAGCGCTTTGCTCGGCGGCCACTGAAATCCTATATGGCGGGGCGGCGGGCGGTGGGAAGTCGTACTTCATGCGCGCGATCGCCATTCTGTTATGTGGCCTGATCCCCGGCCTGAACGTCTATCTGTTCCGGCGCATCTATGACGATCTGATCAAGAACCACATGGAGGGGATTGGCGGCTTTCCGGTCATGCTGGCGCCGCTCATTGCTTCTGGTCACGTCAAGATCGTGGCCGAGGAAATCCGGTTTTGGAACGGATCTCGCATATTCCTGTGTCACTGCGAACACGAAAAGCACCGGTTCAAGTATCAGGGCGCGGAAATCCATGTGCTGCTGATTGATGAACTTACCATGTTCACGGAAACCATTTACCGGTTTCTGCGGGGGCGGATGCGTGCGCCTGGCTTGGTTATCCCGGAGTGGGCGGAAGCGTTTTTCAAGGAACAGTTCAAGGTTTCGCTGCGCGATAAGATTCCGCTTGCCTTGTGTGGGTCGAACCCCGGCAATGTCGGCCATGTGTGGGTCAAGAGCATGTTTATCGACAACGCCTTGCCCATGCAGCTCCGTCAAATGTCGAAGTCTGAGGGTGGAATGCTCCGTCAGTTCATTCCTGCACTGCTTGAGGACAATGAGCATGTTGATCAAGAGGACTACGACGGCAAGCTGCAAGGTTTAGGCAACAAAGAGCTGGTTCGCGCGATGCGCCGCGGCGATTGGAACATCATTGCCGGCGCTTTCTTCGACAACATTCGCGAGGAAATGCACAAGCTGCCGAGCTTCACCCCTCCCAAACACTGGACGCGGTTCAGGTCCATCGACTGGGGTAGTGCAAAGCCGTTCTCTGTGGGCTGGTGGTGTATTGCTGAACCTGAGTGGGTCAAGTTCAAAGACGGCAGGGAACGCATGCTGCCAGCTGGGGCAATCATCCGCTATCGAGAGTGGTACGGCGTCAAGCGCGATGAGGACGGAAAAGCCAAGCCCAATGAAGGGCTGAGGCTGACTGTCGAGGCGGTTGCTCGGGGGATTCTTGAGCGTGAGGCCGGGGAAACAATAGACGAGCAACTGTCACGGGCTGACCCGTCCATGTGGGCGGCCAATGGTGGGCCATCGTTCATTGAGCGCATGCTGTGCTGTGACCCGAAGAACCCGAAGGCCATGGTGGGGCCGCGATTCCACCCTGCCGACAATACCCGTGTGACCGGCTGGCAGCAGATGTATGCCCGGCTGGCCTATGAGGATGTAGACGACGGCGAGCCCATGCTGTTTGTCACCGAGGATTGTCACGACTGGTGGCGAACTGTGCCCGCGCTACAACATGATCAGAACCGGCCCGAGGATGTGAACTCCGACATGGAAGACCACGCTGGGGATGACACGCGCTATGCATGCATGGCTAGACCGGTATCCAGAGTGCCTAAGCCGAAAGTGTCCTCAGGGCCAAAACCTTGGACGCTGGACTGGATTAATGCCAATGGTGGTGGCTAGCCGCTAACGGCGGCAAGTCGGCAGCTCAGCACATTACCCTGCTGCATAGGCTACCCGTGAAAGGTAACGGGGGAGAGTCGGCGCCCGCATGTGCAATACGGTATGGCGATCAAAGGCTAACTCAGCACAAAAGGGAAAAACTCCATTCCTTCTCGGCTGAAATGGCTGCATGAGTATCGCAGCCGCAAATGTTGCCCCGAACTTCCTGTTGCGTCGAGTTCTTCACGCACAGGATTTGCGTCGCCTAGACGAGCCGGTTGTGATTTTTGAGCACCATGGCTTTGACGATGACGGCGCTCAATACTTCGTTTATTCCATCGGTGGGTGCCTTGACGGCCAATGGCTGCAAGAGGGTGCCACGGTTGGTGGCGATGTGATTGTCATCCACGCCGACAACCGCGATGACGCTGACCAGATGGCCTGCCTTGGGCTGGAAGACACCATCAATGCCCTGGATGTTGAAGAGGGAATGATCGTAGAGGCGCAAGCAGCACTGCGTCGCCTCTCACAGGTCAATGCGCTTGACCGTATCGATTTAGCTACCCGCCCAGACCGCAATGAGGACTTTGAAAAGGACTCGGAATCCGTTCGTCTGTTGCGCGGTGACGACATTGTTTTGACGAGTGGTCACTGATGAAGGTGGCACCACAGAAGGTTGGCGATGCGCTCTTGGCGGCGCTTCAGCGCGACATGCAGAAACACCTTGAGGCTGAGGTCACAAGTGGACAACGAGAGTTTTTGGCGCAGTTGAAGGCCATAAAGAGCAATACGGTCGGCACTGACCGTCGCTGAGTGCCCAGATAGCAGGGCTGTTCTCTGCAAAATTAAGGAGCATCACCATGGCTAACGAAATTACTTCTCTCGGCTCTGCCGGTTCTGCAGTAGCAGGCATTCTGATTTCTGCCGCATCCAACGCCACCCCCATTGTTCTGACGCTGGCCGCTGGTCATGGTTTGAAGAATGGCGACCGTATTGCTGTTGCTGGTATCACCGGCAACACTGGCGCTAACGGCGAATGGACGGTGGGCTCTGTTGGTGCCACCTCTGCAACCCTGTTGGGTTCGGTGGGTAATGGTACTTACGGTGGCACTCCGCGCGCTGCTGTGATCATGGACACCACGCCATTCATGGACGACCACAGCGCTGCGCTCCACATGGGCGGCAATCTGGTTGGTACTGTCGATATTGAAGCCTATGCCACCTATGCGGACTTCGCGGCAGGCCAGAACAACGGTGGTGCAATTGCCCCGGTTGTAACGCCTTCGCTGGGTACCAATAGCGCGGGTTCGGCTTCCACCCCAGCCAAGACCACCATCACTGCAGCGGCTACTAATGCCGGCTTTGCTGCTGAGGTCAAGCTGCAGCGCTATATGCGTATGGTGATCACTGCCTATACCTCTGGTACTGGCGGCGTGTTCTTGGAAGCCTGATGGACCAACAACGCGAGATCTCTGCTGAAGAAAAGGCGCTTGTTCGTGATTGGAACAAGCGCATAGAGGCGGCATTGTCTCGCGTTGAGAAGGATTTCAAGCGATTTGAGAAGAACCGCAAGCTTCTTCTTGGTCGAGGTGAAAACCAAGAAGGGCAAAAGACAGAAATTCGTGCGAACCTGTTCTTTGCGAACATGGCAGCGCTATTGCCGCAGGTCTATGCAAAAGACCCGGAATACTCGGCACAGATTTCATCTGCTACACCCAGCGAACAGCAACGGCTGATCCGCAAGTTTGCCGATACCTCCGAAAAGGCGCTGACGAAGTGCCTGGTGCAGGACGCAAACCTAAAGAAACAAGCCAAGAAGCTGCTGCGCTCTGCTTACGCAACGTCTATCGGCTGGTGGAAACTCAGCTGGCAGGAAGATCGCCGCAAAGACCCGATCATCCTAAACAAGATCAAGGACACGCAGGACAATATTGACCGGATCGAAATGCTCTTGAAGGAGCTGGAAGATCCTCAGCTGTGCGCCAATGAAGAACTGACGCTGGCTGAACTCAAACAGACCTTGGCCGGCCTTGAAACACAGCAGGAAGTGACTGTTGCGCGTGGGCTCGCGCTTGATTTCGTCATGTCGGAAGACGTTCTGCCGATTGATGAAGGTGTGCGTACCGTGTCTGACTATCTGAACGCCGGGGCCATTGGGCACCGCGTGTGGATGACGCCTGACCAGTACGAATCGCGCTTTGGCTACAAGCCAACCAAGGCAAAGAGCTATTCAGAGAAGCCGGGCGGCGTAATTACTGCAGACAACGTAGACAAGGAGAAGGCTTCCCTGCTGTGTGTTTGGGAGGTGTGGAGCCAGCTCGACAATCGTATTTATTACGTGTGCATCGGCGAGGAGGGTTTCTGCGAAGAACCGAAGTCGCCCGACTGGACCGGCAAGCGCTGGTATCCGTTCTTCCTGCTGGCCTTCAATGAGGTGGATGGCTCGTTCTACCCACTGTCAGACATTGAGCTAACCGAAAAGCTGGTCGAGGAATACAACCAGAACCGGGAAGACTTTGTTCGTGATCGCCAAGGCGCATTGCCAATCAACATTGTGCGCAAGGGCGGGGCGCTGACCGATGACGACCTGAACAAGCTGAAGAACCGCCAAGGTTCTGACCTTGTACTGGTCGAAGGCGTACCCGGAACACCGCTGCAGAACGACATTTTCTCGGGCTCGCTGGCAAACCTGAACGCGCAGAACTACGACACCGCACCCGCCCGTCAAGACATGGAAATGCTGATTGGTGGGGGTGACGCTGCCAGAGGTGCGGTGCTTAAAGCCAAGACCGCGACAGAGGCCGAGATTGTGTCTCAGGGTTTGCGTGGCCGCTCCGCAGAACGTCAGGACACCTTAGAGGATGTGCTGAACGAGCTGGGCCCCTACGCGCTGGAAATCCTGCTTCGCAAGATGGACGAAACTGAAATCAAAGCCATTTGTGGGCCGGATTCCGTCTGGCCGGCGATGTCGATTGATGAGATTTTCAACCTCGTTTCCATCCAAGTCCGGGGCGGTTCGACGGGCAAGCCTGATCGCCTGCAAGAACAAGACCGTTGGACCAAGCTGCTACCTGTCATCCAAAACGCCATTGAGAAGGTGGCGACGCTGCGTGAAGCTGGTCAAGAGGCTTTGGCGAATGCCGTGATCGAGCTGACGCGCGAAACGCTACGTCGTTTCGATGAGCGTGTGGATATTGAGCAATTCCTGCCACCGGTAGCCGAGGGTGAGGAAGACCCAGCCACGCTCAAGCAGCAAGTGATTCAACTGCAGCAGCAGTTGCAGCAAGCCCAGCAGATTGCCGAAGACGCGATCAACAAGGTGGAAAAGGGCTATCTCGACGCTGCCACTCAGATTGCAACGAGCGCCAACCCGGCTATCTCTGCACAAGCTTTTGCCATGTCGATGCAAGTTGTCGAGGGCAATCCTCCACCACCGGAACAAATGCCGCCGCCAGTGGCACCTGTGGCTTCCCCTGAACCTGCCCAAATCCAATAATCATGAAACTATTTCTTCGCCTGATGAATCAGTTCGCCGAGGGTTCAGACCTTGGCGGTGGTGACACGACTGCGGATACGACTGCCGACACATCGACGGTTGATACCCAACAAACAGACGACACCGGCCCCGCTTCCATGCTGGAAGCCATTGAGGCTGCCGTTCCGTCTGTTGATCCCGAAGTAAAGCCAGAGGCCAAGCCGGAAGAGGTAAAGCCGGAAGTTAAGGCCGACACCCCAGAAGACCTGACCCAAATGCCAGAGGGTTTGACACCCAAGGCACAAGAGCGCTTCCAGAAGCTGGCGAATGCCAACAAGGAAGTGACGGCCAAGTACGAAAGTGTTCTTCAAGCCGTTGAGCCGTTTCAACAGGCATTGCAAGAAGCACAAGTAACGCAAGAGCAATTCACCATGGCGACCGAGTACATCGGTCTAGTCAACAAGGGTGATCTGCGTGGGGCTTTGGCTGTCATGGACCGCGAACGCGCTGCACTGGCTTTGCACCTTGGCGAGCCACTTGCCGGCGTTGATGCGCTATCTGATTTCCCTGATCTGCGTCAGGCCGTTGATCAATTCCAGATCACAGAGGCCCGCGCGTTGGAGATTGCCAAAGGCCGCGCCAACCAGAACGCGCAACAAGCGCAGCGCCAACAGCAAGAGCAAAGCCAAGCACAGCGGGAACAGGCGCGTGAGATTTTCGAGCGAGGCCAAAAGTCCGTCGATGATTACTGCAAACAGATGCAGAGCACGGATTTGGACTATCCAAAGATCGAGCCGATTTTGGTTCAGCAAATTGCCGATGGCTTGCTTGAGGGTATCCACCCATCGCGTTATGCCCAGGTGGTAACTCATGCATACAAGATGATCAAGGCGACGGCTGCAGGTAATAAGTCTTCGCCAAGCACCACAGCGCTTCGCCCGACTGGTCAGGCTTCGCCTTCACAGGCACCGAAGACCATGCACGAAGCAATGTGGGGCAACAAGGCGTAACGCGGGACTCGCCGTCCGCTTGTTGAGCGTAGCCGAAGTCGCTCCGGCGTGTAGTACCTGTCGTTAGAAGTGACTGGTGTGAGCCTGATTCACCACAGGCAAACGTGACGTAGTTCCGAGTCGTCCACGGAGTCAAGTTTTTTAAACGTTTGCTCAAGGAGTTTCATCATGCCATTCACCTCGCAAGAGATCATCGACGCCGGTAAGGCCGGCCTCGATTTCTATCTGGCCAACAAGCCGGTAGATCAAATCGCCATCGACCGTCCTCTTCTGAAAGCCATGCAAGGCAAGAAGAAGGCCGCGCCGGGCGCCAAGCAGTTCATCGTTGAGCAGTTGCGTACGCGCTACGGCTCAAATTTCCAGTGGTACAACGGTTCGGCAATTGTTACCTACAACAAGCGCCAAACGCTGGAACAGGCTAACTACGCATGGCGCTCTTGCCATGATGGCCTTGCACTTGACGAAGATCGTCTGGCACAGAACGGCATCATCATCACCGATGATTCCGGCCCGTCGAACGCGAGCCAAGCCGAGAAGATCCAGCTGACCAATCTGTTTGAGGAACAAAGCGAAGTCCTTCGCTTGGGCTTCCAAGAACAGTTCAGCTATCAGATGCATCTGGATGGCACCCAAAGCACCGATGCCATCGCCGGTCTTGATTCGCTGGTTTCGCTGACCCCTACCACCGGCACTGTCGGCGGTATTGATCGCAGCCAAGCTGCGAACGCCTACTGGCGTAACAACGTTGCAACCGGTCTGACCACCACGACCACCACCGGCACGATCCTGAACCAGATGGAAATCACCCATCGTAACTGCGTCCGTAACGGTGGTCGCCCGGATCTGATCCTCGCTGGCTCGACCTTCGTGGATGGCTACCGCAACTTCCTCACCAACACCTTTGGTCGTATGGATTACGGCCCCGGTGGTTTCAAGCGTGTTGAGGGCGGTACGCAGGTCATGACCTTCCAAGGCACTGATGTGCAGTGGTCGCCTGAGTTCTTTGAACTCGACAGCCGCTTCGCACCGGCCACCCCTTGGGAAAAGCGCTGCTATTTCCTGAACACCCAGACCATCACCCTGCGTCCGCTCCAAGGTCACGACATGAAGACCCGCAAGCCGCCGCGTGCGTATGACCGGTACGAATACTACTGGGGTCTGACGTGGAAGGGCGCCTTGACCATGAACCGTTCCAACGCGAACGCGGTTCTGGCCTTGTCGTAAGACGATACCCCTCCCTTCGGGGAGGGGTTTTGTTGGGCTCTCGTCGCTCCTGGCGGTGGCGGCGAGTTAGGCCGGTTTCGGCCGGCCTCTTTTTAGCCGCCATATAAGGAGTTTAAAAATGTCCCGCCAGTCCGCCGTAAGAAAGCCAGAACAGAAGCTGTATTCGCAGCGCATTCTGGTAATGATCGACCGCGACATGACCGAGAAAACCTCGAAGGTCATCTGGTCTCACGAAAAGCCATTGCTCGAGCTGCTACACGGCGAAGGCAAGGTGATCGAAGTTGACCCGAACACCCTGAATGAAGGCTACAGCGCCAAGCTGACGCCGCAAATGATCATCCACAAGCCGCCAAACGGCGCAACGCTGGACAAGATCACCCCGCCTTCGCAAAACCACGGCTTGGGCTTCCTGTTTGTCGGTGATGCCGGCTCGGAATACCAACGTTTGGCCGAAGCCTACGGAATGCTGCCAGAGGAAAAGATTTTGGTAGTCGAGAAGGCTTATGGCCGCTTCCAGACCGGTGTTTTTGGTGAGCTGCTTGGAACCCCGTCGCTTGAGGAGCTTCCAGAAGCCCAGCTGCGTTCGGTACTCACCGAATACAACATCGAAATTCCCGCAGACGCAAATCTTGTGAAGCTGGCAGAAGACGCTGGCATCCAGTTCTAAGGAGCAATCATGCAAATTCTGATTGAAAAAGACTCAGCAACTCGCTTACCACGCGAGGTCAAGGACATCGAAGAAGCAAAGGCTATTGGCCTGCAGTTTCCGGTGTATGTGGTTGCCGATGACAACAGCCAAGTTCCGCTGGCTGCGTATCTGGCTGAGACTGAACCCCAAGAGGTAGAAGAGTCAGACAACAAGGACGCTGAGTAATGGCCTATCGCACCCTAGACGGCCTACGCGCCGAGCTGCTTGCACGCCTCAGCATGGGCGGGATGGGCGCGTCTGGCGGTGCGAATCAGGTCATCTTTGATTCATTCCTCAGAAACGGCCAATACCAGCTCTACCGCCTTCAAGATTGGCGGTTCCTCGTTTGGTATGAGGACAAGACCATTGGCGTTGATCAGAACGTGATCGACTACCCGGAAGCGTGTGCTCGCGATCAACGTATTCTGAAGATCGAAACCGTATATGGCGGGCAATGGCGCAAGTTGACTGAAGGTATCACCACAGAAATGTGGAACACGATGGATGTTCAGTCATTCCCATCTAACTACGAGCGCTATGAGCAAATCCTGATTTATCCAAAAGCGAATCAGGTCTACACGATCCGCGTGTGGTACGTGAAAGACCTTGGCCGCTTCACCGAGAACGGTGATCGCGCCACGCTGGATGATGAAATGATCCTGCTGCATGCGCTGGCAAACGCAAAGGCACATTACCGTCATCCTGACGCGGCAACTTATCAAGGTCAGTTGAATACACTCGTTGCTTCGCTTCGGGGGCAGTCATTTAGCCAGAATGGTGTTTATCGCCGTGACGTATTGCCACCACCTGAGCAAAGGCCTCAGGTTGTTGGTCGGGATGTGCCGTAATGGCCGCAATCACCTATGCCGACTTCTCCGGTGGTCTTGATCGCCGGCTTCCAATCTCGGTTCAGGACGCCAACAAGCTCTGGACCCTGAAAAATGCCTATATCACGCTGGGCAAGCGCATCAAGAAGCGGCCAGCGCTCAAGCGCATGGCAACCGGGCTTTCTGGTTCATACGGGCTCAAGTCAATCAGTGGGCGCCTGAAGGTTTTTACTGATGCCGGGGTTGCGTTTACACCGCCTGCAGAAGTTGACAACGTTGTTCTGGACAAGCCGAGCTGGGCGGCTGGATCGGCGATGAATGCTGTTCACTACGCGGATACCTTTCAGGGTTTCCCGTATGTAGTCAATGAGTATGCAAATGGTCAGTACGCTCACCACTACGTAGATACGAGTTCGCGGCAATTCACAGTCACCATTGCTGCGCCTGGTGTTTTTTCGCTTACAGGACACGGCTTTATTGCTGGGCAAGAGGTTGTTTTAAGCACTACTGGGGCGCTGCCTACTGGTTTGACAGCTGGCACGACCTACTATGTGCTGGCGCCGCTTGCCAATACATTTAATCTTAGCCTGACCGTGGGCGGTGCTGCGATCACCACGACGGGTACGCAGTCGGGTGTGCATAGTGTCACTGGCCGGACGCCCATTACTGACCCTAACAACCCGCGCCGTATTTCTGTCACCAAAGCAGCAAGCCGGGTGTTCGGTGTTGCCGGTGAGGTGGTCCGCTATTGTGCGGCGGGTGCTGCGCGAGACTGGACAACGGCAAGCAATGCAGGGTTTCTGCCGGTTGCCATTCAGCAGGACGCAAAAACAGACTGTACAGCGGTGGGTACATTCCAAGACGCGCTGGTTGTGTTCTTTCCGGAAAGCGCACAGATATGGAATGTCGCGGTTGATCCGGCTGCCAATGCAATCAGCAAGCGAAATGCCGGGGCAGGATGTACGGCACCCTTATCCCTTGCCTCTTTTGCCAATGACTTGATGTTCCTAAGCCCCTTCGGGTTCCGGTCCATGACTGTGCAGGCAATCAACAGCCGGATTGATGATGCTGACGTCGGCGTGCCGATCGATACCCTAGTCGAGCCGGATATTGCCGAGGTTGCGCTTGAGCCAAATGCTCACCAGATATTTTCAGGCTGGATTGCTCAGTTTGGGCAGTATTGGGCGGTTTTTGACTTGGGCGACCGCTCCAAGGTATGGACTTACACCTATTCGAAGTCGTCTAAGTTGGCCTGTTGGAGTGAGTACGAATTCAAGATCCGCATTCAGGCCATGACCACCCAAGCCGGGCGCGTGTATGTCCGATCGGATGACGCACTTTATGAGCTATCAGCAGTTAAATACACCGATGACGGTGATTTGATCCCAGTGGAGGTGCAAATGGCCTTTCAGGATGCAAAGTCGCCCGGTGTTTCAAAGATGTTCTATGGCGCCGACTTTGTCTGTGGAGGTTCGCCGGATATTTCCTACAAATACGATCCGCGTGATCTGGATAAGGAAACAATCTCTCAGCGTATTAGCGGGGATACACGACCTGGTGACATGGCACCCGTTGAAGTCACGGCGCCAACACTGGCACCCGTTTTCCGACATGAGCTTGATGAAGCATTTGAGCTCAATGCGCTGACGCTTTACTACAACCCGCTTGGGACGATTTGATGTTTGAACAGCTCACGCTCCCAGCTGCTTTGCATATCTGCCAGAACATGCGGCAGCTGGATCGAGATTGCCTGATCGCTACGCTAGGCGGCTTTTCCCCAGAAGCATTTGCGATTGACCGCTGGCAAACCGTTGGCGCGGCATGGGCTTTCTATCAAGACGGTGTCCCTGTCCTGATGGCAGGTATTGAGCAGCGAGTTCCATGGATGGGGGTGGCTTGGATGGTGTCAACCGAGGCTGTGACAAACGATTCATGGAAAAAAATAATCAGGTTTTCGCGCAATGTATTCAATAACGCCAGCATTAAGTTGCAACGCATTGAAGCTTACGCAATAGAGACATGGCCTGAGGCCTGCAAGTATCCGAAGTTGTTTGGGTTCAAGCAGGTAAACGTCAAGCAAAAGGCTGGCAAGGACGGCCAGAACGTTATTGAATTCGCGATCATAGGGGCTTTGGGATGAACACAAATATTATCGCCGCTGAAATTTTGACGGGCGGCCAATCAACAGAGTTCGCCTTAAGCACCACATCGGCTCAAGGCCCGGTGCTGACACTTCCTAACAACTTTCCAGCCGGTGTGCCTGCTCCCTGCACGCTGACCGTTGACGTAGCGTTTTATGTGCGCAAAGGTTCAAACCCGGTTGCCGTGGCGGCTGTAGATCAGCGCTTCCCTGCTGGAATGTATCGAATTGAATTGCTGCCTGGTGAACGCCTTGCACTCGTGCTTGCGACTGGCACGGGTTCGGCAAGCTTCACGCCGGGCGCTTAAAAGGAGAACACCATGGGTGGCGGTGGCGGTGGTGATGGCGGCGCAACAGCTCGCCAGCAGCAAATTGAGGCACAAAAGACAGCAGCCCGCGAGCGGCTGAACACGCTTTTTGGAGCTTCCGAAGGATCGGACGAGGCAGCACAGAACCGTGCGGCCCGTGATGAGCTGTATTCGACTGTCAGAACCAATGCATTCGACGCCGGGAAACGTAGTCTTGATGAGGACTACCAAAAGGCGCAGCGCCAAAACAAGTTTGCTCTGTTTGCTCAAGGATTGAATGCTGGCTCTGAAGACATCAACCAAAACGCCCTTCTTGGCCGAACCTATGACCAAGGCCTGCTTGACCTTGGCGCAAAGGCAGATGCAGCAAAGGCCGGGTTTAAGGCAAACGATGAAAGCAGCCGCTTGCAGCTGTTGCAATCAATTGATGCGGGGATGGACCAGAGCAGCGCTATCAGCTCGGCCATGAACCAGATGAAGAACAACTATGACCGCCAGTTGGCAGATGCAAACACAACCGAGCTAAACGATCTTTTTTCAACCTCTGGTGCGCTCTACACGCAAAGCCAAGCCGCCAAGGGCAAGCAGGCTGGCATCACTGATTGGTGGAATCAGCTAAACCAATTGGGCGGGGCGAATACCAAGAACAAGGCCGCTGCAACCGGCATTCAAACTAGAACATACGGATAAGCCATGACAGCCGCAGCGCTTCCTTACATTCTTGCCGCGGGTGGGACTGCCTTGCAGATGAAGGCAAGTAGTGACGCCAATAAAGAGCGGCGCGGGATCATTAACGCCCAATTGGCGCGTGATGAGGAAACCGCTAAAAAGGGTGCTGCATTAGTGCTTGAGGAGGGTGAAAAGCTCAACCCACAAACGCGGCAAGAGAATCTGCAAACGCAAGAAAACCAGATTTCAGCCCAGCAGATGGAAGACCTCAAAACAGGCGCGGGCGGCGGCGAAATCGGCTCTTTCAATGCGGCAGGTGATGCAGGCAATGTATCCAGCGATTTTGTGAAAGAAAAAGCTGCACGGGCTGTGACTGAAGGAAACCGCCTGACAGATGTAGCAAAGGCTTTGGCGAAAACACGCTCCTCTGGCACCTTGCAGAGTAATGAAGCGCTGAGTCGGGCTGACCTGGCTGGGGATCTGAATAATCTGTATGGCGCAAATGCAAATCTCGGGCGGGCATCAAGCAATGATGCAAGCGCAGTGGTGCCAAACCAAGGGCTGGTAGGGCTGGGAACTGTGGCATCAATGATTGGTTCGGGGATGGCGGCAAGTGGTTTTGGTACATCCCCGTCCTCAGTAGCGCTGGCATCAAAAAACGGAACATGGGCAACCTCAGGTAATGCAGGAATCGATTGGGGAAAGGTGAGAACATAATGCCTATCTTCAGAGTACCAGTTCAGGGCCTCACGCGACTCGCCGCATCTATTGGTGGTGGTGATTCTGCATACCAGCAGGGTTACCAAAACGAGATGCAAACCCAAAGTGCGGTTGGCAGGGCGATTGCTGACGCTCGCCTGAAAAACGCACAGGCCGATCAGGAAGAGCAGTTGTTCAATATGCGCACACCGGAGGCTATCAAGAAGAATGCCATGTTTGGTTCGGGCATTCCAGAAGACGGGGCTGCTGATGTAGATGAGTTTTTAAAGACCGGCAAAATAGCTCGCACCATCCCTTTACCCGCTGGCGTACAAGGCCCGGTAGAAAATGCACCTGAATGGGCACCACGCCTTCCTCAGGTTGGCCGTTCAGTAATGGCCCTCAACAACGCGCTTGCACTCGGCGACAAAAACAGTTCTAACGTTGCTGAATCTATTGGCCGTTACCGTGACCAAGGACTGAGCGATGACATCATTTCTGGCAAGTTGGCCCCTACCCGTGTGGCGCAAGGTCAATATGCGGCAGGCATTAGCAAAAACGAGCCATTCAAAGCGAATGAATGGGGCTCTACCAACATCATTACTGGCGCTGTTGATGACTCTGG
>LNFM01007637.1_pt1 | contig 16820 bp, 12 predicted proteins | sample 596031 | NCBI WGS metagenome assembly LNFM01 (sample SAMN04254537, study PRJNA301005) | activated carbon metagenome | isolation source: dual media filters at the Ann Arbor, Michigan drinking water treatment plant | place: USA: Ann Arbor
GGTTACCACCGAATTGAGAGAGACAACTATTGAAGTAAAGCAAAATGTACCCAAGGCAACCCAATTAAGAAAGTTAATGCGAAAGGGACTGGTCGCTAACCTTTACATAGGAGAACCAGTAAAAACCGCACAGTTTGGTAAAGAGCCAAAGATTCAGGCTGATGATGTATTTATTGATACTAAAGACATTGTTAGGTGGGTTAATGAGCAAAAAAGTAAACTTGATGAAATTGAACGCGATCAGTTAACTGTTGCATTGAAAGTAGACAGTGATGCAAAGCGCGGAATAATTTCTGATGTCGAAACGGAGTTAAGAAAGGCAAACGCAAGAAAGCTTCTCTACACCACCCTGGACGATAATCAGAGGGACAGATAACGAAAGTCATGGATTTTAAAGATAGCCTTCCAGCAAAAATGGAGGGCTATTTATTTTTATGGCAACACTCACAGCAAGTACAAATAAATCAAAGGTCATCAATGCCTGGTGCATGTATGACTGGGCAAATTCGGTGTACAACCTGGTCATTACTACGACCTTCTTTCCCATATATTTTGCGGGGATTACCAAATCTGCCTATGGCGAAAATTCAGTGCCATTGCTGGGAAGAACATTCAAGAACACATCCCTTTATGACTATTCGCTTGCGGTCGCCTATCTGACTATTGCGCTATTATTGCCTATTCTTTCTTCTGTTGCTGACTCACGCGGCAACAAGAAAAAATTTATGCAGTTCTTCTGTTATATGGGAGGCATCTCGTGCATGGGCCTGTTTTGGTTTCAGGGTCCTCAACCTAACGTTTTATTGGGTGTAGGGTGCTTTATACTGGCCGCTATAGGTTTTGTAGGAAGTCTCGTCTTTTATAATTCTTATTTGCCAGAGATTGCTGAACCTGAAGAAAGAGATTGGATAAGCGCGCGCGGGTTTTCAATGGGTTATGCAGGAAGTGTTCTGTTGCAACTGGTTGGTTTTGGACTTGTACTTTATTTCACTGGCCAGGGCGATCAGACCTCCGGGCCTCGCTATACGTTTCTGCTTGTGGGCCTTTGGTGGATAGGGTTTGCACAAATAACTTTTGCCTATTTGCCCAACAATAAACCTCCACAGGCTAAGCGCTTAAGGGCCGTACTTCAGGATGGTTTTATCGAACTTAAAAAAGTTTGGGATCAGGTAAAGCAGATGAAATTATTAAAGTGGTTTCTGGTTGCCTTCTTTCTCTATAGTATGGGCGTGCAAACGGTTATGCTGGCCGCTACTTTATTTGGCAGTCATGTGCTGGGTTTGCCGGATGATAAATTAATAATAACCGTAGTTTTGATTCAGCTAGTTGCCATTTTAGGTGCTATGTTGATGTCTTTTCTCTCGGGAAAACTTGGTAACATCAGCGTGTTGATGGGAGTTGTATTTTTCTGGATACTGGTTTGTCTGGCAGCATACTTTGTAGCCCTTCAACGCGAGGCGGGTACCAATGTGGAGTTTCATTTTTATGGGTTGGCACTTGCGGTGGGTCTTGTGATGGGCGGAATTCAATCTCTGAGTCGAAGCACGTACAGCAAACTGATGCCTGAAACTAAAGATACTGCTTCATTTTTTAGTTTCTATGACGTTACCGAAAAGATCGCCATCGTAATTGGCATTTTTACGTTTGGCTACATTGATGAACTTTTTGGAATGAAAAATTCTGTATTGATGCTGATTGTTTTCTTCGTGCTAGGTTTGGTTGCTTTATGTGTAGCAAAAATGCATGATGGTAAGTTGGTAAAAGACCAACAAAGCGATTAATAAAGCAGGTGTTTTACGGTAATCCCATTATTGATTAATTGCTTAAGCGATTCAATTCCTATTTTCAAGTGAAGGTCAACATAGCTGGTGGTTACTACTTTATCACTCGCTTCCGTCTTTATACCATCTACCACCATAGGCTGATCAGATACTAACAACAGAGCGCCTGCAGGAATTTCGTTGAAGAAGGCTGTTGAGAATATGGTGGCTGTTTCCATATCGATGGCCATAGCCCGAATCTTACGCAGATACTCTTTGAAGTGTTCATCCCACTCCCAAACTCTTCGGTTGGTTGTGTAAACAGTTCCGGTCCAATAATCCTGATTGTTATCACGTATGGTTGTGGAGATTGCTTTTTGTAAAGCAAATGCAGGTAACGCGGGTACTTCTGCAGGAAAATAGTCATTCGAAGTTCCTTCTCCACGAATAGCAGCTATAGGAAGAATAAAATCGCCCAGGTCATTTTTCTTTTTCAGGCCACCACATTTTCCTAAAAATAAAACTGCTTCCGGTTTTATGGCAGAAAGGCAATCAACTATAGTTGCCGCATTGGGGCTGCCCATACCAAAATTGATAATGGTAATGCCTCCAAAGGTGGCGCTGCGCATGGCACGGTCAGTACCATGAACTTCTACATTATTCCATTCAGCAAATTTTTTAACATAATTATCGAAATTGGTCAGCAGGATATATTTACCGAAATCTTCCAGCTTAAGACCCGTGTAGCGGGGCAACCAATTTTCAACTATTTCCTGTTTTGTTTTCATACGAGCTATTTACTTATTTTTATGCATGTTCAAATTGAATCTTCCTGAATACAATCCTACATTAAGGAAAGAGGAAGGCAAAGTATGGATTTTTGACATTATCCGAAAGAAGTATATAGTACTAACCCCGGAAGAATGGGTACGTCAGCATTTTATACATTATTTAATCCACCAACTTCAGTATCCCAAATCACTTTTTCGGGTGGAGAGTAGCCTAACCTATAACAAACTTCAAAAAAGATCAGATATCGTAATTCATAATCGAATGGGAAAACCATGGATGCTGATCGAATGCAAATCCCCATCGATTAAATTAACCCAAAAAGCTTTTAATCAAGTGGCTGTTTATAACATGACGATTGGTGCACGTTATGTGGCGGTTACCAATGGCATGGCTCAGTTTTGTTTTGAAGCTATGGATGAACCAGGTACGGAAGTAAAATTTTTGGAATCCTTCCCTGAGTTCAGATAAAAAAAGCCTCACTCAGGAGGCTTTCATTCATAACGGATATTTCTTTAGTTCAAAACTTCCTTCACATCTACATATGGAAGATTAAATGAATCGGCCACAGCCTTGTAAACAACCTTGCCACTAACAACATTTAATCCCTTCTGCAAATCTTCATGGTCTTTACACGCTTTTTTCCAGCCTGCATTAGCAAGTTTTAATGCATAGGGAAGAGTGGCGTTAGTAAGTGCCAACGTTGAGGTATACGGAACGGCACCAGGCATATTTGCCACGCAGTAGTGCACGATATCGTCAATGATGTAAGTAGGATCTTCGTGTGTAGTGGGCTTGCAGGTTTCAATACATCCACCCTGATCGACTGCAACATCTACCAACACGGTACCAGGTCTCATCGTTTTTAGCATGTCACGGGTAATTAACTTTGGAGCTTTGGCTCCGGGAATCAACACCCCCCCCACAATTAAATCGTGGGTCTTAACCAGTTCGCGTAAAACATAATCATTAGATGCCATGGTATGAACATTTTTTGGCATCACATCATCCAGGTAACGAAGACGATTCAGGTTTACATCGGTAATGATTACGTCCGCACCCATTCCGGCAGCAATCTTAGCGGCATTACTGCCAACCACACCACCCCCTAAAATTAAAACCTTAGCAGGCATAACTCCGGGCACGCCACCGAGCAATATGCCTCTGCCTTTTAATGGTTTCTCAAGATATTTGGCGCCTTCCTGAATGGCCATTCGACCAGCCACTTCCGACATCGGTATGAGCAAAGGTAAACTTCTGTCAGGACGCTCAACGGTTTCGTAAGCAAGGCAGACCGCACCCGTTTTAATCATGGCATGAGCCAACGGTTCGTAAGATGCAAAATGGAAGTAGGTAAATACCAGTTGATCTTTTTTAATCAAACCATATTCTTGTTCTATAGGCTCTTTCACCTTAATGATCATTTCGGCTATGCTGAACACATCTTCTGCTTTTGGAAGAATCCTGGCTCCAGCTCCTATGTATTCGTCATCACTAAAACCGCTGCCCTCACCGGCTTTGGTTTGTATGTAAACGGTATGACCTTTTCGCACAAACTCCTGAGTGCCTGCTGGCGTAACAGCTACCCGGTTTTCATTATTCTTAATTTCTTTGGGAACTCCGATAATCATAATAGTTGATTTTTATTTTAGCAATTTGATATTGATTTTAGGGTCGGGAAGGATCTTAAAACCACCGTAAAGATAGCATTCGGACACGATTGCGGGAGTTGTTTTGCTACATTTTGATAGAATATGAATCAACAATCTACCTACGCGTTTTATGGCTCCTTAAGGCGGGGCATGAGGTTGTACAAGGAGTTTAATCCGAATCTCGTGTACCAATATAGCATGTGGCTGCAGGGCTATGACTTATTTTCTTTAGGACCCTATCCCTGTGCGGTGAAGTCCACCAATCCGCAAAGCAAAATACTTGTTGAAATTATGCTGCTAACTGACTCAATTGTAGAGAAGGACATCTTTCAAATTGAAATGAATGCTGGTTATTATTACACGGACATTTTTATTCAAAACGAACCCGTTGGAATTTTTCTCTATGAAGAGGCAAAAAATTATCCCCCTGTGCAACACGGAGACTGGGTGAAATTCTTCGGACATTGAGTGAAATCGCAGTATTTTCTATTGTAATTTTTTTTGCTTTGATGCCTCCTGCGTTTTTCCCTATTTTTGACGATCACCAACCCATTTAATGTGAGCCAATCAAAGACAATGGTTAGTGGATTATCCGCAAAAAAGATCTCCGCACTGCTGGCAGATTATAAGTTGGCCTGTGAAAGTCGTGAAGCCAGTATTTTGGGTCGTAAGGAAGTCTTTATGGGCAAAGCGAAGTTTGGCATTTTCGGTGACGGAAAAGAATTGGCGCAACTCGCCATGGCCAAGGTATTTCGTAATGGTGATCATCGCGCAGGTTATTATCGCGACCAAACTTTTATGCTTGCGATTGGTGAACTTACCCTGAAACAATATTTCGCGCAGTTATATGCACATCCGGATGTGGAAGCTGATCCTGCTTCAGCAGGCCGGCTAATGAATGGTCATTTTGCTACTCGCATGATTGATGATACCGGGGCCTTCAAAAATCTCGCTAACTTAAAAAACAGTAGTTCGGATATTTCTCCTACTGCGGGGCAAATGCCCAGATTGGTTGGATTAGCCTACGCATCCAAACTTTTTAAGAATAATCCAGCACTGGCAGTCTATAAGGATCTGAGTAATCAGGGAAATGAAATCGCGTTTGGTACCATTGGCAATGCTTCTACTTCGGAAGGAATGTTTTTCGAGGCGATTAATGCAGCCGGTGTTTTACAGGTGCCTATGCTCATGTCTGTGTGGGATGACGAGTATGGAATTTCGGTACCCAAAGAATACCAGACAACAAAAGGAAGTATTTCAAAGATATTAGCTGGATTTCAGCGCACCAGTACGGAAAAGGGATTTGAAATTTTTACTGTACGTGGGTGGGATTATCAGGCGCTTCTACAAACATACGAAAGAGCTGAAAAGATATGCCGCGAAGAGCATGTGCCAGTGCTTGTGCATGTTATTGAAATGACCCAACCGCAAGGGCATTCAACCTCTGGTTCGCATGAACGCTATAAACCAAAAGAACGACTTGCCTGGGAGGCAGAGAATGATTGTATTCGTAAACTCAGACAGTGGATTTTGGAAAATGGCGTTTCTTCTCCGGAAGAATTACTTGACATAGAAAAAGAAGCCAAGGCTACCGCGAAGTCAGCCAAAGAACTAGCCTGGAAAAATTTCAATGAAGATATTCAGCAGGATCAAAAAATATTAGAAAGAATTTTAGTTAGTGCCTCGGCCGAGTCTGCTGAAATTGAGCATCTATTGATGGAACTGAAAAGGACAATCAATCCACTAAGATTAGATTCCATGCGAGTTGCAAAGAAAGCGATACGATTGTTGCGCGAAAGTTCGTCTCAATCCCGTATTGACTTATTAGAGTGGATTCATGCGAATGAATTGGCAAATGAAGATCGGTTCAGTTCATTTTTATATAGCACTTCAGAATGGTCTGCCAGTAAGGTGAAAAGAATAGATCCGGTTTACTCAGAAAAATCCTCGCTGGTGGATGGAAGAGAAGTACTGCAAGCTTGTTTTAGGGAAGCCTTGAAGCGCGATCCGCGGGTACTTGCTTTTGGAGAAGATGTTGGTAAGATCGGAGATGTAAATCAGGGGTTCGCGGGCTTACAGGAAAAGTTTGGTGAACTACGTGTTACCGATACAGGTATCCGGGAGTGTACAATTATTGGCCAGGGGATTGGGGCAGCGCTGCGCGGTTTACGGCCCATTGCTGAGATACAATACCTGGATTATCTGCTATATGCGATTCAGATAATGTCTGATGATCTGGCTTGTCTTCAGCATCGCACCAAAGGTGGTCAAAAGGCACCGTTAATTATCCGTACCCGTGGTCACCGACTTGAAGGAGTTTGGCATGCTGGTTCTCCTATGGGAATGATTATACATGCTATCCGTGGAATACTTGTGCTGGTTCCGCGCGACATGACGCAAGCTGCGGGATTCTATAATACCCTGTTACAATCGGATGATCCAGCGTTGATTATTGAATGTTTGAATGGCTATCGCTTGAAAGAGAGATTACCCGATAATATTGGCGAGTTTACTGTGCCCGTGGGTGTGCCCGAAGTGTTGAGAGAGGGAAGCGATGTAACCATTGTTACCTACGGATCCATGTGCCGCATTGTGATGGAAGCAGCCGTTGATCTGGAGTCAACAGGAATTTCCTGCGAGGTAATTGATGTACAATCCTTGCTACCCTTTGATGTTCACCATACTATTGTGGAATCTGTGAAGAAAACAAATCGGGTCATTTTTGCTGATGAAGATGTGCCCGGTGGTGCTACTGCTTTTATGATGCAGCAAGTGTTAGAGGTTCAACAGGCCTATCAATATCTGGACGCAACACCCAGGACCATTACGGCAAAAGAACATCGCCCGGCTTATGGCTCGGATGGAGATTATTTCTCAAAACCTAATCCGGAGGATGTGTTTGATCATGTGTATGAATTAATGAACGAGGCGGATCCGCTTCGCTACCCAAAAATCTACTAGAGTCTACAAAGTAAACTCAGGGGTTTCGATAATGTTGCTCTGGTTCAGAGCGCGATCTTTGATTTGAATCCGGAGTTTTAAAGTTTTAATACTGAATAGCGCTTTAAAACCTAATGAGCCCATACTGTATTTTAAATTCCCTTCAAGCGGGGAACCGGGTTTGTCTTTAAATAAAATGGGGAATCGTCCATCAAATGAAATCCCGCAATTCGGATAGGTAAATTCTTTGGTCCAATCAAATTCTTCGAACGTTCCGTTGGAAGGATTCTTTACTAGAAAATCTACGGTGATGTTAAAATGGTCAGGATTTAATTCGAAATAGAGCGTATCAATCTTATTATTATCGTTTCGAACTTCCCAATTTATACAATTGAAGGGTTTGATAAAATCAGGTAATGAGCTAAAGTTCGGATCGGTTCTTTTATCCTTATAGGTAACTAGGTTTCCGTCAGACTTTTTAAAGTAAAATTTGTTGTTATAACAAATTGTTTCACTTATACAGCTCTGTTCACTTGGATCCAATCCTAAATCGCCATCGCCATCTTTAAAGGATATTACTAATATCAGTGAATCAGGTTCTGAATCGAATTCAGAACCATATTCTTTAAATACTATGCTTTCAAATTCAATCTGTGGCTGTATAGGATATTCGGGTGGATCAAAACAAGCACTCACCCCACCCACAACAATCAAAAACAACAGAAGCCCTCTTATCAATCTCATTTTCTACCTTTAGCCTTTGTAAAGTAAAGAACGCTTGGACACATTCAAAAGTTTTAGGGATACTTTGTATTCTGTAAACGAAGTGAACTTTGAGGATATTGCCCTCCGGTTATTCCGTTTTCAGGCCAAAAATAACCCTGTTTACAATCGATATCTTCATTATTTAAAATGTCCGGTAGAGGAAATAACTTCCATTCAAAAAATTCCTTTTTTACCGATCGGATTTTTTAAAACCCATGAGGTTAAAACCGGAGAGTGGCTTCCTGAGGTTGAATTTACTAGCAGTGGAACCTCAGGAATGTCTACCAGTCGTCATGCCATTAATGATCTTTCGTTCTATCTGAATTTATCTGAAAATATTTTTGATCAGTTCTATGGCCCTGCCAGCCAATATCACTTCTTAGCATTGCTTCCATCTTATCTCGAGCGTAAAGGGTCGTCTCTCATTGCTATGATGGATCATTTGATCAAGCAAAGCAAATCGCCTCACTCAGGCTTCTATCTGCATAATCATGGGGATTTGGTAAACAAACTGAGTGCACTTAAGAATACAGATCGAAAAATAGTTCTCTGGGGTGTTTCATTTGCTTTGCTTGACCTGGCGGAGGCGTATGAATTGGATTTGCGTGATTGTATTGTGCTCGAAACGGGTGGTATGAAGGGGCGCAGGAAGGAGTGGATACGGGATGAGCTACATCTTTTTCTTACGAAACGGTTCAACATTCAGGCCGTACACTCTGAGTATGGAATGACAGAACTCATGTCGCAGGCGTATTCGAAAGGTGCAGGTTACTATCAATGCCCCCCCTGGATGAAGGTGCTGGTGAGAGATATCAATGATCCATTTTTGATCGTTAATAGCAAAGTGGGAGGGATAAATGTCATTGACCTTGCAAATTTCTATTCCTGCGCTTTTATTGAAACTCAGGATTTAGGCCGTATAGGGCAAACAGGTAGTTTTGAGATACTTGGGAGAATTGATAATAGCGATGTAAGGGGTTGTAATTTATTAGTCGGATAGTCGTTTTTTTCGCCAAAGCGTAATTTGTAAATATTAAATTTGTAGAAATTGAAAAGATTGATACTTTTGTTTTTTATAAAGCCCCATAATATGAAGAAAATCTTGGCATTTGCAGCTCTTCTAGCGTTTCTGACCTCTTGCAGCCAGTACACTTGTCCAACTTATAGCAAGAAAGAGGTGAAGAAAAACGTACCGGAGAGCCGGATTTAATCCGATCACAGGTATTTTTTTACTTCGGAGGGTCCGATCGGGCCTTCACTCATAATGACCAGCCGTTCTATTACGTTTCTCAATTCCCGAATATTTCCCGTCCAGTTATTCTTTTGAAGCAGCTCAATAGCTTCCTTTTTTATTTCCTTCTTTTTTGATCCATATTCTGACGCGATAACATCTAAAAATTTATCAACTAACAAGGGTATATCATCCGTCCGGTCATTCAGCGAAGGGACTTTAACAACAATTACTGAAAGCCGGTGATATAAGTCTTCACGAAAGCGATTTTCGCTGATTTCCTTTTTAAGGTCTTTGTTGGTGGCAGCAAGAACCCGCACATTCACAGATATATCTTTGTCACCTCCCACGCGGGTGATTTTGTTTTCTTGTAAGGCCCGTAAAACTTTGGCTTGGGCAGCCAGGCTCATATCCCCGATCTCATCAAGAAAAATTGTACCTCCTTCGGCTTGCTCAAATTTGCCGATTCGCTGTTTGATGGCTGAAGTGAATGATCCTTTTTCATGACCAAAGAGTTCGCTTTCAATTAGCTCAGAGGGAATGGCGGCACAATTTACTTCCACAAACTGTCCATGGTTACGGGAGCTTCTCTCATGCAGTTGCCGCGCTACCAATTCCTTGCCTGATCCGTTGGGTCCTGTAATGAGAACGCGCGCGTCTGTAGGGGCAACCTTTTCAATCATTTCCTTAACTTCTTGTAAGGATTTTGAGTTGCCAATGATCTCAAACTTTTGTGATATTTTTTTCTTCAGGGTTTTTGTTTCTGTAACAAGACTATTTTTATCAAGCGCATTTCGAAGCGTTATTAATAAGCGGTTAAGATCAGGTGGCTTTTGCAGGAAATCGTAGGCACCTAATTTCGTTGCGTCCACTGCAATCTCCGTAGTGCCATGGGCGGAGATCATAATAAATGTGGAGGCAATGCCTTTTGCTTTTGCTTGTTGCAAAACTTCCATGCCATCCATCTTTGGCATTTTTATGTCGCAGAACACAACATCATAATGATCATTTTCAAGTTTGGAAAGTCCTTCAGCGCCATCTTTGGCTTCGTCTACTTCCAGTTTTAACTCTTTCTGGTCTTTGAGAATATCTTTCAGTACGGCACGAATGCTGGCTTCGTCTTCGATGAGTAATACTTTGGGCACAGGTTTACAATTTAGATCTGATATTATTTTACCTATAGAATCAAAATAATGCAAGCCTGTAAGCCGGGTTCTGTTCCCTGACGTAACCGTCAGGGTGCTTATCATTTATCTAGTCCTGACGTTGCCATCAGGATCGAGCAGCCTACCCAACCCCGATGGATTGCCGAGGCAATCTTTCGAGCGAGCAGCTCTTAATCGGGGCCTATTTGGCCTTTCAACTCGTAAGGTTTACCATGCCTTTGATGTCACCATCAAAGCGGTGGGCTCTTACCCCGCCTTTTCACCTTTTCTCTCGCCTTCGCGAGAGTAGTTTGTTTTCTGTGGCACTATCTGTTCCGCCAACTGGCGGACCTTCCTGTTAGGAAGTACGATGCTCTTTGTTGCCCGGACTTTCCTCCCTCTACCAGATGGCAGAGAGCGATAAGCCGGCTTGCATTCGTGCAAATTTACGTACTTAAACTGAGAATGGGACGGGAATCAGTGGATATCCGAATCGGTGAGCTTTAACTCATATTGATCCGCCAGATTGGCTACCTCTTGCAGCATTTCTTTAACGGTTCCTTCCGAGATGGTATCCAGGGCTGTTACAGATTCAACCTGCAAATAATTTTCTGAGATAACAAAACGACAGTAATTGAAAAAGGCAGATTGCTCCAATAACATTTTAAAATCCAGACGCGGATTTACAGCGCAGACCTTTGAATTAAGAGTAACAAGGCTTCGGTTATAAAGCTCATTTTTCTTAATGGTGCCGATAACGGTTTGAAAACGATTCCCGGAAACAGGAACAATAATAATTGAGTGATTGGAATCATATTCAGTAAACTGACCTCCAATTTGATCAGCATATTTTTTCATGAATGCGGTTAAGTCCATAAGACTGGGGTTTAGGTCTTCGAAATTAATAAAGGAAGGCTACTAATGGAAGGGTTCAGAAATAAAAGAAGTGACCTTTTACCTTTCCATTAGAAATCTCAAGAGTAGGGGCTGGCAGTTTAATCATGTTCACAAGGTAGATAAGAGTATTCACCGCCTTGGACCGCGATTTTATGGCGGTGAGATCAAAATCAATACCGACAAATAATTGCCGGTAAGGCTGAAGACCATTGGCAAGATTATCTTCATCAGTGGCATAGAGCATTCCCTCGGCACCATAGCCGATAGAAATATTAAGCCACTTTGGAAACCGGATAAATTTATCAATGTCAGCTGATAACCAATAGGTTTGGCCGTTATAGTCTTTAATGATCTCTTCAAAAAGTCCAGACCCTAATGTTTCGGGTCGTTGTGGGGCATAATCGGTGCGATGAAAGGAGAATTTGGGATAGAGTCTTGTTTCATTCCACAGAGCTTGCTGCCCCAGGTAAAAACCTGAACCTAATGCATTGGCAAGTAAATCAGTTGCCGATGCGCCATAGCCTGCCGAAAAGCCATCAAGTACTTCGATGGAAGACATGACAGCAAAACTTGTTATAGCTCCCGCCAAATCCGATTTCTTTTTTGAAACACCGCTCCACTGCAGCGAACGCGAACCGATAGAAGATATTTGAAAAGCAGAATAGAAGTGCCCTACTTTATCCATTTGTTTCCACTCACCGGCATCATTAAAAAATTGAAATGACTGACGATCGTATTGACTATACCAGAGGGAATTAAGGCCAATCATAGTTCCCGTGTAGGCAACGGCTGATCCACTAATAACTGTCTTCAATCTTGCTGGATTAACTTCTATCAACGTATCATTTTCTTGTGCGTACACAGGGAAGCAACTGATAATGAAGATAAGCATCAAGACTGCACCCTGAAGTCTATAATTTAAATTGTTTGAGGAACATAGACTATTGGGTTCCATCATCTTCCGGCAATGCGTCCTCATTAATAGGATTGTCCAGTATTTCTTTTCTTCTTCTATCCCGCGCCATAGTGAGCAGATCTTTTAACTGGTTGAAGCTCTGGGTATGTAACAAGCTCACACCGGTGGTGACGGCTGTTTGTGTGCCGAGTGTATTGTTAATCTGGCTATAGTTAGATCTGCTGTACATCTTCACCTTAAATTTTCCATCTGCTGTAAGAACATAATCCACGGTCCAATCACCTAACATATTGGCTATGTCCGAACGATTGTATTCGTTATTAAATGTACCATCACGCGTTACACGAAGTCGACCATTCAGAAATGAATAGGAGAGTCTCAATTGAAAAGTATTGAAGGCTTCATTATCCAAGGTGCCAAGATCTAAATCAATCTCAAGATTTTGGTCTACCTGCGTTAACCAATAGCTTAATTGATTGGACAAAAGTTCACTTACACTATTTGAAATCGAACCGCTGGTACTAAAGGCATCCGGAGGTGAAAACCTTCGAAGTATAAGTAAACTAAATACCTGGCGATTTAATTCTTGTTCATCGAGTTTAGCTTTGAAAGCTTTAAAGGCAAAGTCAAGTTGAACCAGCGTTCCGTCATCGGTGGTAACATTATCGGGCAAATTATTCGCTACAATATCAAATACAATTTGTGGGGAGAGCATAGGCCCATCCAATTTTAATTGTACTTCTACAGGATATTTTCTGCGCACCTGTGGCGAGGAGATAACCGTTTCGGTTTGATTTGGGATGATAGGTCCCAAGGAAGCCATCTGTCTGTAACTCGCTGTTAAATTTAAAATACCGGCATATGGGTCACCATACCAACTGATACGGCTGCCTTTGGTAATACTGAATTCTTTATTGATGATGTCAAACAACGTGAAATTGTAATATCCCTGTTCGAATTCGTAAAGTCCAAACATGTTAAACTCACCCTTGGTATCAATTTGTAATTTTATATCACCGTAGCCATACCCACGAACGATATCACCAGCCTTGATATCAAAAATGATTTCAGTATAAGCGTCTGGTGTTATATCCAGGTTCAGATCCAGAATAATTCCGGAGGGATCTTGTGATACAGGTTTTTTCTTTTTTTCCTGCGCAATATTATTGAGTGTATCATTAAAGTGAATGAACGTTATGAAATCACTTTTTTCAACCGACTCGGAGCCACTGATGGGGATGTATATTCTGGTGCCTTTTGCGGTTCGGGCAGTCGCTGATATTTTCATGTTAGATAGCGGCCCAAACATGTTCAGGTTGCCTGTTGCGTTAGCTTGTCCATAAAACAAGCTATTGTCTTTTGATGTCGTGTTCAAGGTTTGAAAATTAGTGAACGCTGCATCCAGGTTTATTCTGAATTTTGTGTAGTTGCGGTGTGTGAGGTAGCCATCGAGAGAACCTCGGTTCCTGAGTCTGTCATACAAGGTAAAGTCTTTAAAGATGATTTGGTTATGATTCATGGCGAGTGTACCATCAAACGTATACAGGGTTCGTAAATAGTCAATCATGATCTGACCGCGTTCGATTTTGCCTTCGCCCTGAATGAGGGGTTGCCCAAATGTGCCATTAATCTCATACAATCCTGAAAGGTTTCCATCCATTTGAGAGAAAATACCTTGTAAAAAGGGTTCGATAAGTTTGATGTTGGTCTCCTCCAATTTGGCAGTTAGATTCAGAGGGCTTTTTTCTTTGGGATTGTAGTACCCATTTACGGTTAATGTTCTCTTCTCCAGCCGATCGATAAAAAACTCAATATCAAATAGTCTTTTATCCCGGTTCCAGATGTTGGTGCCGGTAAGGTCGCCCACCAGAAATTTATCAACCACCAGGTCCTTTATGGTTATATCATTTTGAAGAAAGAAATCCTGATAGACATCTTTAACCTCAACCTTGCCATTAACTACACCGCCCAATGAAGTAGTGATTATAGAATTTAGGATGCTAAGGTCCAGATTATCCAATGATAAACTCAGTGTTTGTTCCGGGTCCTGTGAGATTCTACCCTCCAAAAGAACTGACTCTTGATTATTAAATAATTTCAAATTATGAATTTGCCATTCCTTATTTTTTACCAGGCTATAGTTTTGTGGACTAATGAGCCATATTTTCTCTAACAGTTGGAATTTTGTAGGGAGTATCTTTATGCGGGTGCTATCGGATAAGAAATCAATTTCCGATTGCAGCCGGACATAATTAGTTGAGCCTTCCTGATCCAATTCAATATTTAAATCAATATGATTTTTATTCCAGATGGCTTCTGAAAAGAAATCCTTGCCAACAAAAGCTTTGCTAAGCTCTTGCCTTTTAGAGTCAATGGTAAGCATGGCCAATACTGTTGTACTGTCTCGGATCTTAGACCCGGAAAACTCAATTTGATTACTGATAAAGTTTTTCCCCTGAAATGTCACGGTATCGATTTGGGTAAACGCTTGCAGGAGGGATGTATATCCATTTGAGAAGTTTCCTTCTATTGTAGTTCCATTCGAAAGATGTAAGTCAAGATTAAATAAATCTATTAGGGGGTTGATTTCTAAAAGTTCAATCGCAAAATCAGCTTCATATTGTTGTATATCGGTTGACTTACTGGCATAATACGCCTTTGTTTCTTGCTTATTATTTTTAACATTAAGTTGAAACTCTTTCACTAACTTCTGAATATCCTGAAATAGGGTAGAGTAATAAAAGTCACCTGTTAAATCCACCCTTGCGAAAGCACTTCGTAAATTCAGTTTGCGGATATTGTCCTGAAGTGATGAATTTATAGATATGGAATCTATGCCGAGTGACCGATCTTTATATTCAAGGTAAGTTTTTTGCAAAAGTATTTTACCAAATAAACTATCTAATTGTAAGCCTTTGGTATTGATGTTTGCTGTGGTACTCAGAAATACATGATCCCGTGTAAAACCAATAGGTTTTGTGAATAAGGTGTCTAGCTGAGCTTCGATGTTGATAAGTTCCTGCCCTTGACGAATATTGATTGAGCCAGTCGCTTTTAGTTTTAGGTTGGGGTCGTCAATGGATAAAGCCCCACTAAAAAGTTGTTTGGCGAAACGTGCATCGGTAGCAATATTAATGTAGTCGTAAAATCGAATTCCAATAGAGTTAACTTTTCCAATCAAACTGAAATCAGCAGTTTCCTGAGTAAGGCCCTTACCATCTATTCTTCCGTTCAGTGTTACTTTTTGAAATGTCATGGTATCGCGGAGTAGAATACCCAAATCAAATTTATTCAGATACAAGTTGCCGCTGTAGGTTGATTGTTCTAAAAACGTTGTGTCTATTTTTAAGTTTATATCAGATTTTATTTGCCCAAACTGCCCGCGGAAATCTCCATTGGCAACAAAGTCATTGACGAACCCGGTAAATTTTCCCGTCAACCGAAACCTTCCAAGGTGCGACAGGCGTTCGAATATTTTATTAGGAAAAAGAAAATCAAGATTATGGATGTCGATATCCCCTTCCTTTACATTCAGATTGATAAATGTTTCACTGAGGGAAGGCAATCCATCCATTTGAAGGCTCCCTTTCATTTTGGTGTTGCCAAGTATCACATCCATGTTTTGGTAAGAGAAGCGGGAGACTTTTCCGGAAATTGTGCCATTGAGATAGATGGGTAGGGGCAAAGGTTTTGTTCCGGGAGTAAATAAAACAAGATCTTGAGGACTGAGTATTGTATTACGAAGTTTCGCTTTAATGTTAACACGATTGTTAAAGTCATTCATATCCACCATGCTTTGGTAGTTAAAAATGAGGGAATCAGTTATTATACTTTCGCCAAGCTTTGCGTTTATACCTAAAAACTCCATCGATGTCTGAGAGATTCTAAAGAAGGTAGAAAAGTTGTGGATAGGAAGGCCACAGTTTTTTTCTTCAGCAATCAAGGTATTCAGTTTAAACTGAATCGTATCGCCTATCACTTTGAAGTTACCAGCTTCCGCCTCATCAATATGAATTTGGATGTGATTATAATCAAAGGCATGCTTCAATGAATCTTTTAAAGGGTCATCCAATCTGAAATTGGTTTTGTGAATTACTATTTCACCGATATTCAATTTAGCGGAGCCGCCCTGGCCTTTCCCTGATGACAGTTGTTTATTGATTTCGTTAATGAAGAGGTTAATGTTAAAATCGCGTGTGGAATCTGTCTCGAAGATTTTTACAAGATTGACATTGCCTTCTTCCAAGGTAACACCATCGATATTAATTTCTTTGCTTTGAAAAAGAGTGGAGAGACTGAAATTAACCTGAAGGCGGTCAATTTCAATCATCTTATGATGGGCAGGATCTTCAATTATCAGTCCGTTAATTTCAAGGCGATCGTACCAGATCAGGTAAAGCCGATCATACCGAATGTTGAAGCCTGAAAGTTGAGAGAATTTGGAGGTGAGCCGCTCGGCCAGATTTTTTTGTACTTGTGGAATCTGAAAGAGGCCAAAACTCACTACCGTAAACAACAGCACAAAGTAGATTCCGTACAGCAGAATGTTCTTGAGCCAGTTTAAAACGCGAATTTTGGTAACTTGCAGTTTCATTTGCTAAAAATGCAGCCTGTAATTCTTGCCATCGAGTCCTCCTGTGATGAAACTTCTGCTTCGGTTATACAACATGGCAAGGTACTTAATAATGTAATTGCCTCACAAACAGTGCACCAGAAATATGGCGG
>LNFM01007639.1_pt1 | contig 16810 bp, 6 predicted proteins | sample 596031 | NCBI WGS metagenome assembly LNFM01 (sample SAMN04254537, study PRJNA301005) | activated carbon metagenome | isolation source: dual media filters at the Ann Arbor, Michigan drinking water treatment plant | place: USA: Ann Arbor
TGTCAATTGCGAGGACATGGCGTGGCCGGCAGACCGTACAAGCCGATGAAAACGTGAGAAAAATCACGCGCACCAAGAGAAACGGCCCATGCCCCTCTGCCAGTGCCGGGCTTGCTCCGGAACACCCTCAAACCGAGCCGCGATGAGCCATCGACTGGCGATCGATCACAAAAATCTTCCGCTTCTCGGTGCGGATCAGGTTCTTTTCCTGCAGGTCCTTTACCACACGGCTGACCATCTCCCGAGAAGCACCGATCATCCGGGCAATCTCCTGTTTGGCCGGTGCCCGCTGGACCACCCACTGACCATCTATCTGTTCGGCCATGTCGATGATCAGCCGTGCCACGCGACCGTAAACATCGATCAGCGCAAGGCTCTCGATCTTGCGGTCGGCATCGCGCAAGCGCTTGACCAGGTTGCGCAGGACCAGCATCGCCACCTCTCCGTTGCCCTGGAGGCAGGACAGGAACGCGGTCCTCGGCAAACGCAGGATTTCGCAGGGCTCCAGCGTTTCCACTGTCGCGGAACTGGGCAAACCGTCCAGCAAACCCATTTCCCCGACAAATTCCTGTGCACTCATCAGGCTGAGAATGACTTCGCGCCCCTCTTCATCGGGAATAAGCACCTTCACCCTGCCGGACAGGATGATGTAGAGGCCGTCCGTCTCTTCGCCGGCCCGCAGGATCGCCGCGCCGCGGGGATAACTGCGGTGCTGTCCCCAGGATGCCACGGTGGCAATCTGCTCGTCGGAAAAGGACGAAAACAGGGGGACCGATTTCAGGATCTGCGGATTGAGGGCAACTGGCGCGGGCATGGTAGTGATCGCTGTTGTTCTGTTGGAACCGCTGAAAACGACTTCAATTTCCGCATGTTGCCAGAATGCCCGGCAATAGTCATGCACGCGTCATTTGCAGACGCCACCGGCGGGATCTTTCATGCCCCGGCGGGTGCTCGATGCCGCCGCTTCGGACAAGGTACAGGCGCCGCCACTGAAGGACACGCAGTCGGTGGTCCTGATGAACGCCGCCAGCAGCGAATCGAGACTCAACGGCGGCGCTTCCGATACAAGAAATGCCGCGCCACGCGCCGGGTTGGGCACCACGGAAATCAATCCGGTCACTGTCACCGGATAGGCGCTGCCGGCAATACGCACCAGCGAATCATTACCGATCATGTGGAACAGATCGCTGTTCGGCGTGAACACCCCCGCATCAAAGGGCGGGAAAAACGGCCCGCTTCCGCCCTCCAGGCGCAAGCCCGAGGAACCGCCGATGTTCAGCTTGGCCTCGCCGGAAGAATAAACCAGTGCCGCCGCGTCACCGGCTGCGCCGTTGCTGAAACCGCCGGTCATGCTCATGTTTCCGGCGGTGTTGACCAGCATCGTCTGGCCGGAGGCGACATTTCCCGTCAGCACCCCGGCGGAAGCGATGGCTCGGATCGACGTGCCCGACACCGACGCCTGGCCGCCGGTAATGTCGAAATCCTGCCCTGCCTCAATGCCGATTCTGGCCGAAGAACGGACAGAAGCGCCGGCGTCAGCCTCGGCAAACAATCCGCCGGCCGTATTGGCCGCAACCGCCTGCCCGCCCTGAAGGACGATATCCCCGGAGACCTTCAGCAACAAGTCTCCTGCCGATTCGAAGCGCGCGCTCGCCACGGCATTGGCCAGTTCTCCGGGAATGGGCTGCGCCGTGGCATTGCCACCTTCAAGGCTGAGATCACCCTGGATCAGCGGATTGAATGCCGATCCGGCAATAACCTGCGCATTCGCGGTTGCGGTATTACCGCCGGTGGCCGAATTGGCGGTGCCCCCGGTCAGCGAGACATTGCCGGCGACATTGAAGACAAAGTTGTTGCCCTTGAGGATCGCACTGGCACCGGCCTTCTGGCTGGACCCCGCCGTCGCCGCAATCTCCGCAGTACCGCCGGCAAGCGTCACGTCACCGGCAACATGCACATTCAGTGAACCGGTACCTTCGACTTGCGCGTCTGCGACATGGTTTGCGGTGCCGGTCACCATGCTGCTGCCACCTGTCATCGCCAGATTCGCCACCGGCGTGGCTGCGGAACCGATGTTCACCACCCCGCCGCGAATGATCGCAGCACCGTCCGAGCCTGCGGTGGCAGCACCGCCGCTGACGGTAACATCTCCGAGCAGGTTCAAATGGATTGTGCCCGCCGACAGCAGCTGCTGGCCCGCGGCCGCCTGGTTCAGGCTGCCAGCATCACCGCCCTGCACGGTCAGGTTGACACCTGAAACCGCAAGCCCGGCCTGTGAACTGACCACGTGATTACCCTGCATCAACACGCTGCCGGTGCCCGATGCCGGGATGTTGACGGTGTTGTTGTTGAGGTTTGCCGGCGCATTGGCACTCACGACGAGGTTGCCGTTGCCCACGTAAATTCCGTTTGCGATCGTCACGCTGCCTGCAGCCTGGAACAGGAGGTTGTGGTTGAACGGCACTGCCGCGGTGCCGATGGTGGCGCCTGCCGCAGTCGATGTGTAGTTCAGGTTCTGTCCCGCGATGAAGTTCAGCGAACCGCCTGGCTGCCCGCCGTTGATGTCGCTGTTGGTGAACGGCGCAAGCAGGTCGACATTGATGTCAACCAGCGCTTCGATGGTCAGGTTCTTCGCGCTGAGCGACGGTCCCGTGATGGTCACGCTGCCAGGAGTGTATAGCGTGAAATCCCCCGATGTGCCGATACCGGTGACATTGGTTCCGCCGACGTCACTGTAGAACAACTGCCCGTCGGAATAGAGGGCGGTGGTGAACGGAGGAACCGGCACGCCCTGGTTCAGGAAGGGTGCAATGGGCAATGCAACCGGACAGCCGTCAAAAGAGCAGGCAAAGAGGTTGATCAGCCCGGTCGAGTTGTTGCCAGCGGCGTCATTGAGGTCAATGGTGCCCCCCCCGTTGCCCGGTGCACCGCCGCCGCGCAGGGAAACTGCAGTCAGGGCGCCCGTGGTCGACAGCGAACCCGTCGCGCCCTGCGTGATCACCGGCGTTATGGTCGGCGTCGCCGTGGTCGAGGATACCAGTGTCATGCTTCCGGCCGAGACCGGTGCGTTGAACACGATCATCCCGAACTCGTCCTGTACCAGCTCCGTTGCCGCGGCTGGATTGCTGCCGGAGAACGTGGCATGGCCTGCATTGATGCCCGGGCCGGTGCCCGCGATCATCCGCACATTGCCGGCACCGGCCGTCACCGTGCCGCCAATGACGATATTGTCAGCCGCATGGAGCACGATGTCACCGCCACCGGAGCTGATGCCACCAACGCCCACGGTGATGCCTCCCGTCGCACCGCCGGCGGTATCGCTGGCAATCAGCGCAATGCGCCCGCCTGCACTCTGGACTGCAACTGCCCCGGTATCAATTGCGCCATTCTGGGTGATCAGACGCAGCTCGCCGCCTGCGGCGTTATTACGAAAATTATTGACCGGCGTCACCGGCCCCGGAGTGCGTATCACCGCGTTTCCGGCCACATTCAGAATGTCAATCTGCGGGGCATCAATCTGCAGCGGCGTGGCAAAGCTGCCGATGCCGCCGGCGACGACCTTCACCAGCGGCGCCGTCACCGAACCGCTGCCCTGCACCGCAGCACCAGCTTCCAGCGTGACCTGCTGAGTACCCGAAAGGGCGCCGTTGATGCCGATGCTGCCGGCGGCGGGCGCGCGCAGCAGCAGCGGATCCTGGAAGGAGGCGTTGCCGACGCCGATCGCGTGGGCGCCGTCGGCACGCCCAATCTGGATGGCGGCAAGGCCGTCAGCCAGCGCTGCGATGTCGGCGGCCGCCAGGTCCAGCACGCCGACCGTGGCACCGGCCACCGAACCGACGTTGACCGCCGCCGCGATGCTGTGAGGTTGCAGCGTGACGGTTCCCGTCCCGGTCACCGAACCAGCGCCACCGGACAGGTTGATTTCGTCGGCCGACAGCGTCAGCGCATGGGCTGCCGCAGCCAGCGTCGAATTGAAAGCCAAGGCCGCCGAACTTGCCGTGGCATTGAATGTCGTCGCCCCGCCGATCGACACCGCGTCGTTGTAGGTCTGCGTGCCGCTTGTAACCAGCGTGCCGCCATTCACCTGCGTCGTGCCGCCGCTGTTGGTGGTCAGGAATGCCAGCGGCGTGGTGCTGCCGACCGCGCTCGAGAACACCGTGGCGCCGGTCGTATTGACCGTCAGCCCGGAAGCACCGTCGAGCGCACTCAGGAAACGGATGTCGCCGCTACCACTGCTGGCAAGCACCGCGTCGGCGCCCAGCGTCACGGCGTCGTTGTAAGTCTGCGTGCCGGTCGTGTTGACCGTCGTAGTGTTGATGGCCGTGCTGCCGCCGGCATTGGTGGTCAGGCTCGCCAGCGCCAGAGTGTTGCCGATAGTGCCGCCAAAGGTGGTCGTGCCGCTGTCGTTGATCTGCAGCGTGCGCGCTACGCCCACCGAATTCAGCGTGTTGCCGAAGGTGATGCTGTTTGCCGACAGTGTAGTATTCGCGCCCAGGGTCACGGCATCGCCGTAATTCTGCGTGCCGCTGGTAACGACACTGCCGCCGTTGATCGCCGTCGATCCGCCGGCATTGGTGGTCAGGCTCGCCAGCGCCAGACTGTTGCCGACGGCACCGCCAAAGGTGGTCGTGCCGCTGTCGTTGATCTGCAGCGTGCGTGCGGCGCCCGCCGAATTCAGCGTGCTGCCGAAGGTGATGCTGTTGGCCGCCAGCGTGGTGTCCGCCCCCAGGGTCACGGCATCGCTGTAGCCCTGCGCGCCCGAGGTCGCCACCGAAGCGCCGTTGAGCCGTGTGACGCCGCCGCCGTCAGTGGACAGGCTGGCCAACGCGGTGCCCGCGCCCACCGTGCCGCTGAAGATCGTGTTGCCCGAGGCGGTCACTGCCAGGGCAGTCGGTCCGTTGACCGCACCGCCGAAAGTCGTCGTGCCCGCACCGGAGAGCACGGTCAGGCCGGCGCCGCTGCCCAGCGTCAGCGTGTCGTTGAACAGCACGTTGCCGCCACCGGAAGCGACCTGTACCGGACCGGTATCGGTGCTCGCCGCACCGTCGAAGGTAATGCCGCCGCCGGTGCTGCTCACGTTGACGCCGCTGACCACGGCGCGGTCGAGCTGTACCGTGCCGGCACCGCTCAGTGCAATGGCGCCGTCGACGTCGGTGCGCGTCGCAGCGGCGATGTCGATATTGCCGGTGCTGCCGGTAATGCCGCCGTTCAGTGCGGTGATGCCCGAGGAGCTGACGGTCAGGTTGTGGCTGCCGATGCCAACCGCACCGGTCAGCGTCACGCTGCCGGTGCCCGCGGCGATCTGCACCGAAGCGCCGAGCGTGGTGCCGTTGTTCAGCGTGATGGCGCCGTCGGTGGCCGTCAGGTTCTGGTTGAGGTTGATGCCGGTCGAACCAGTCAGATTGATCGCGCCGCCACTGCCGGCGTTGTTGATCGCGCCGCCGATGGTCAGCACGCCGGTGTTGTTGACGATGACGTTGCCGCCGCCGTTCTGGCTGATGCCGGTGACCGTCAGCGTGGGCGCCGTATTGACCAGCTGGATGTTGCCGCCGGTGACGTTGCTGGCGTTGAATCCGCTGACCGCATGGCCGAAATCGAGGATCGTGCCGCCCACGGAACTGGTGGTCAGCGTGCTGCCGCCGATCTGCGCACTGTCGATGATCGTGCCCGCGGAGGTGATGCCGACCAGCCCGCTGCTGATGCCCGCCGCCACCGACACGTTGCCGCTACCGGTCGTGGTCAGGCTCACCTGTCCGGATACAGAATTAATCTGTTGATTTAAAACGATATTTCCGGATTCCGCGGAGAGCGTGATGTTGCGGTTGTTGGTGGTAACGACGCCGGACAGCCCGTTGGCCGTGCCCACACTGAGGCCCGCGCCGGCCGCGACCTCTTCCACGATAATGTCGCCGGTCGCCGAAGCGTTCGTCAGCCGCGCCGCGAAGTTGCCCGCTGTGTTGATCTGCACCGGCGTCCCCGAGCTGCCGATGCCGTTGTGCGCATCCAGCCGCAGGTCGTTGGCGGTCACGATGCCACTGCCGCCGATGATGGCGCCGCTGGCCGCGATCAGCGTCAGGTTATCCGCAGCATTGCCGATCGCAGAACCCAGCGTGATCGATGGCGCCATCAGATTCACCGACTGCGTACCGGTACCACCGGTCGCCAATGTCGCAATGCGGGTCGTGTTCAGCGCATTGCCTTCAAGCAACGCAATGTCACCTGCAGCGCCATTGCCTGCGGTGGTCAGGCTGAGGTTGCCCGAGGTGTTCGTGTTCACCGCAGTGCCGGCGCCGATACCCGCCGCGGCATTGAGCACGAGGTTCGTTGCCGTGACGGTACCGGCCCCCCCGGCAATATTGCCCGCCGTGGCCACCAGTTCCAGATGATCCGCCGCATTGCCGATCGCCCCGTCGATGGTGACCGGCCCCGTCACAGAAGTCAGTTTTACGCTGCGACCGCCGCCTGCACCTGCACCACCGAGGCTGATCCTGCTGGTCGGCAGTGCATTGGCCTCGATCACCGTGATGTTGCCCGCAGCCGCGGTCCCGCCGCTGTTCAGCGTCAGCGCGCCACTGCTGCCGGTATTGACGGCGTCAACACCGCCGATCAGCCCGCCAGCATCCAGTGTCAGCGACGCAGCCGTCAGTGTCGTCGCGGGAGCGCCTAGGATGTCGCCGGCGGTTGCGCCAAGCACCAGCGTATCCCCGCCAACATTGAGGCTGCTGTCCACGGTCAGGTTGCCCACCGTCTGCACAATGCTGATGGTTTGCGTACCACCACCGGTGGTCAGCGCAGTCAACTGGCTGATATTCAACCCACCGGTCGTATTGTTGCTGACCGCAATGTTGCCGGCACTGCTGGTCGCCGACAGCGTGCCGCTGCCGATGCCGGTCAGGATCGGTGCAACAGTCGTTCCCACCGCATCACCCTGCAGCGTCACCAGTCCGCTGCCGGTGGAAACGCGGCCCGCGCCGGCAATCAGGTCATTGCCGCCCCCGCCTCCGGCGATCAGTGTCACATTGCCGCTGCCGGTGGCGCTGACATTGGCAGCGATGGTGAGGTCACCGACGGTCGTACGCACATCGGCTGCACCGCCGTTGCCGGCGCTGACCCCGCTCACCGAACCCACCGTGCCAATGCCTGCACTGTCGGTCTCGGTAATGAAAATGCCGCCAGTCGCGCTGCCGCCCGTGCGTGCCGCCAGCGTCCCGGCCGCAGTGCCGATACGAGCACCCCCTGTACCTATGGCATTCGCTGCGTCCAGCAGCACACCAATTCCAGTGACTGATCCGGCGGTCTGCGTGATGTTGCCGTCCGAGGTCAGCGTTGTCGCAGCAGCTGCATTACCGACGCTCGCACCCAGTGCCATGTTGCCGCCGGCGGTGGTCGTCAGATTGCTGCCACCGGTGCCACCGCCATTGATTGCCGCAGATACGGTCAGTGCGCCGGCGGCGGTCAGGTCGTAAGCACCGCCGCCAGCCGCAGTATTGGCCACGCCGGACAAGGTAGTCAGCATCACCGCATTGTTTTCGCTGACAAAAACGCCGCCCGAAGTCGTGGAGCGGGCAGCCAGGTTAACGGCATCGGCAGCGACGCGGCTGCCGGTGCCGCCGCCAACGCCGGTCGCCGAATCCAGTATCACATCCGTGCCGGTCACCAGGCCGGATGTTTGCGTAATATTGCCGGCTGAAGTCAGAGTGGTGGCTGCGCTGCTGTTGCCGACATCCGCTCCGAGGACCATGTTTCCGCCTGCGGTGGTGGTCAGCACCGTGCTGCCGCTGCCGGCACCATTCACCGCAGTTGAGACCGTAATCGTCCCGCCTGCAGTCAGGTCATAGGCTCCACCACCGGCCGCACCGTTGGCAACGCCGGACAGGATTGCCAGGGCAAGGCCATCAGCCTCACTGACAAAGACTCCGCCGGAGGTGGTGGAACGTGCCGCGAGACTGTTCGTCGCGGTCGCCACCCGCGCACCGGTGCCGCCGCCAACGCCCGTGGCCGAATCCAGCGTGACACTGCTGCCGCTGACCATTCCCCCGGTTTGCGTGATGTTGCCGGCAGAGGTCAGCGTAACCGCTGCACCCGTGCTGCCAAAATTGCCGCCCAACCCGATATTTCCGGAGGTGCTCTGCAATGCAGCGGTGCCGACGCTGCTTACGGCACCAGTCACACTGATCGCGCCACCGGCTATGGCCTGCAGGTTGCCACCCACGGTCACCCCAGCCAGAATCATCCCCGTATTGTCAAAATGCAGCGTCAGGTTGCCGCCGATATTGGCCGGCAAACCGGTGATCGAAGCACCGGCATTGGCATCGCGCACCGACAGGTTGTTGAGGGTGCCTGCACCCAGCGTGGTGAGGGTTGTTGTGTTGCCACCGAAGTTGTTGCCGGCATTGCCCAGGATGACATTGCTTGATGCGGCATTGACTTCCACCAGCACCGCACCGCCGCTGCTGATCGTGCTGCCGCCGGACTGGGACACGTTACCATTCAGGTACAGGCCCAACCCCGCAGCACCCGTGCTCACGTTGCCCAGCAGCAATGGCGTGTTGTCATTGCGCAGGGCGACCGATCCGGTGCCCGCCGCCGTTGCCGTCACCGCCCCGCCAAAGGAATTGTCGAATCCGGCCAGCGCCACAGAACCGGTCCCGGAATTGAGATTGCTGGTTCCGGTGACCGAAAACACGCCGGTCTGCTGGATGCCATTGCCTGCAACCAGATTCAGATTGCCGCCCACCGTGACAGCTCCCATAGAAATTCCGGCGTTGTCAAAATGCAGCGCGAGATTGCCGCCAATATTCGCCGGCAAGCCGCCTAAGGAAGCACCGGCATTGGTGTCACGCAGCGATAAATAGTTGTATGAACCGGCACCGGCCGTGGCAAACGTCACCGCATTACCACCAAAGTTGTTGGTGGTGCCGTCCAGCAGGACATTCAATCCAGCCGCATTGACTTCGATAAGCGCGGGACCACTGCTGGTGATTGCCGTACCGCCGGACTGGGAAACATTTCCGTTCAGATAAAGCCCGAGTCCGGTACCGCCAGCGCTGATGTCACCCAGCATCAGGGCCGTCGCATTGCTGCGCAGGGAAACGCCGCCCGAAGCGGTGGCCGTCACTGCGCCGCCAAAACTGTTATCGAATCCGGCCAGCCCCAGATCACCCGTCGTCACCGTGATGCCGCTGGTTCCGGTCACCGTCAGCGCACCCGACTGCGTGACATTGCCGGCAGAGGTGACATCCAGATTGCCGGTCAGCGTGGTTTGCGGAAAAACAATGCCGGACGGCCCACCCTGGATCGTCAGATTGGCCACGTTGCCGATGGCGCCACCAAAAGACAGTGTCCCAGTGTTGTTGGTGGTCAACGAGTTCGTTCCGCCATCCACGGTCGAAGAGAAGCTGATATTGCCGCCCCCCGCACTGAGCAGCGGATTGGCTGCAGTCAGCGCAAGCACACCATTGAAGGCAATGTTCCCGCCGCCGGAAGTCAGGTCGGCGCCCAGGCTGATGCCCCCGGATCCTGTCAGGTTGATGGCGCCGCCCGTGGTCGTCAGCGCATGTGCCACATTAAGCGCGCCACCCTGTGCATCCAGCGACAGCGCCCCTGCACCGCTGTTGGTGACAGGGGCATTAACCTCGATGGCCCCGGCTGCGTTGATAGTCAGACTGTTGGCACTGGCATATGTGCCCGCGGCCTGGATCCTGATCCGTCCTGTCTCACTGCCTGTTGCCGGCGTGCCTACGGTCGTGATAATCACGTTGCCGCCGCCCAAACCGCCCACTCCGGTAATCGTGTCCCACCCCAATGTGGATATTGCGCCGTCACCGCCCAACGGAGCGAAGGGAGAAGCACCACTGACATCCAGGTTGCCGGTCGCCACAATATCCAGATCGGCAGGATCCAGCAGCAGCATGCCGGCCTTGCCGAACGGAGCCAGCGTATTCACGGCACCTGCATATGCCAGGCCTTGTTTGCCGGATATTTCGACAAAGCCGCCATTGCCGGACTGCGCGCCGCCTCGTGCGCTCACCGAGCCGAACGCTCGGGTAAGGTCGTCCGACCACAGGATGACCTTGCCTCCATTACCGTTCTCCACTGCATCTGCGGCAATCGCCGCGCCGGCTCCGAAAAACGTGCGTGATGCATTCTGCACGGCTGCATTGCCGCCCTGGAAATCACCACCGATCAATGCAGTACCACCGCCGCTGCTGCCGGACACATTGACGGCCGCGCCATCAAACAGGCCGACCCGCTCACCAAGAACCCTTACCGTGCCGCCGGTACCGGAATCACCGGTCGCAGTCACGGTGCCGGACAGCAGTGCCGAACCCGTTTCGGCCTGGATCGTCACGCTACCCCCCAGCGGCCCGTTGGCCGTCACCTGGCTGCCGGCCTCCAGCGTGACGTCCCTGGCCGCCCTGAACACGATGCGACCGTTTTCACCCATCACCGCGGCATTCGCGCTGGCAACGCCGCTGTGGCGCAAAAGCGCGCCATACATGCCGATACTGCCGCCTTCCGCGATCAGTTGGCCTAGGTTGACCGACTGGTTGTCCGGCGCCGTGACTTCCACGCGGACCTCCGGCATCTGCGCATCGACGAGTTCGATCCTGTTGCCGGCGGCCAGCAGAATGTCTCCCTGCGGGCTGCGGATGATGCCGCTGTTCTGCACATCCCGGCCCACCAGGTAAACCATGCCGCCGCCTGGTGTGGTGATGTTTCCGTGGTTGATTACGCTGCCGGCACCCGCGCCGTCGGTGAAACGCATGCGCCCTGCGAGGAAATCGGTGTCCGACAGATTAAGCGTCGAAGCGAGGAACCCGGCGACGTCGATCTGCGCACCGGCTCCGATCGTGATCCCGTTGGGGTTGACCAGGAACACCCTGCCATTGGATTGAAGCGAACCCAGAATCGCCGACGGGTTGAGGCCGACAACGCGGTTCAGCACACTGCTGGTCTGGGACTGCTGGATGAAACGGGTGATCTCGTTGCCGGCAATCGAGAATCCCTGCCAGTGAATCACCGTTCCGGGCGTATTGGTGACTGTCAGGGTATTGCCCTGCACGGCAATGCCGGCCTGGCCATGCACCACGGTCGGCCCGGTCGGATTGGCGGCTGCAGTGCCGGAAAAACAGGAGGCGACCGCAACCGCCAGCAGCTTGCGCCGCCAGTCCGATCGCGATGTGCCGCCCCCGGTACGACTCATTGTCTTCCCCTCGGCAAACGGGTCTGTGCCCGCCTGCCAGCCGTGCAAAACCCGGACAGTGTATGCCGCAGCTTAAAGACCCTGCGTGACAATAGTCACAGCATGACGGCAAGACCCGATATTAAATCATAAACAATTGTATTTATTGAATTTTCAGAAAACATAACCCAGAACCAGATGCCAGCGGTTGCCATATCGACGCCCGACCACGGTCCCAGCCTGGGTGCCGTCATGCAGCACCTGCGCAAAGTCCGCCTTGATGGTCAGATGATTGCGATAACTGAAGCGGACACCCAGTCCCGCGCTGTCGAGACCGAGCCGCACCGCTTCTCCAGGTTGCCTCTTGTTGCGGTCGACCTGACCGGTATCGTAAAAAGCCAGGAAGCGCAGGCGTGCGTCCACGTGGCCGAAAACCGCACCCACATCAGGCGTATAGATCTCCCAGTTCGACCGGTGACCACGATCATTCGAGGTGTAACGCTCATTAAAACCGCGGATGCTCTCCGCACCACCAAGGCCGAACTGCTCGGCGGAAATCAATGCATCTCCCGAATACTGGGCGTCAGCCTTGATCCTGAACTGCCACTCCTTGCCGAACTCCCTTGAATAAACACCCCCGAAACGCCACATCCGGTAGGCAGCACGAGCCTCGGCACGGGAGTTCTTGAAATCGGTGCCAGTGCCGTCGTTGCCACCGGGAATATTCTGCGTGTAATTGAAATAAAAACTGAGATCCCGCTGCTGCCGCCGCAAGGCTCCGCTGTAGGTCAGGCTCAGCGGATGCACGGTAATGTCGGGCACGAAATTGAAATTGCCTCCCACCGGAGTGACCAGGTTCTGGTAAGCACGGTAATCCGCGCCGAATACCAGCCGGTGCTCGAAATCTCCGAGCTTGACGAGGTTGTGGTTGTAGCGGAAGGCGTAAACGGCACCCTGCCCCGACACGTCGAACAGGTTCTGCACAGTGCCGGAATTCACCGTGGAATAACCGGCAATCAGGTCGATGGAGTCCCCGAGACCGTACAGCGGAATGCGATAACCCAGGCCGTAAACCGCGACGTCGTTGGTATTCGTCGGCGACGTCACATACTGCGCGGTCAACACGTGGTCGCGGTCGAACAGATTGCCATGCTGGAATGCGAAACCCGCGCGGTAGGCTCCCGTCTCCCTGTTGCCGGTGTTGTCGAAGCTGACGCTAAATCGCAGCGGAGGAACATCAGCCACGCGGATCACCGCATCGATCTCGCCATCGCGGGATCCGGGTCGCAGCAGCACCGCTGTCTGTTTCGCAGGATTTTCATTGGCAACCCTCACACTCCCCGCCACCGCGCGGGTGTTGGGCGTGCGGCCGGGAACCAGGGCAGGCACGCTGCGACGCGCATTGTCGGCGCTGAAATGTTCGTTGCCTTCGACCAGGACACGGCCGATCTTCGGCTCGATGACCCTGAAAATAACGGCGCCCTTGTCGAGTTCCTGCTCGGGGAGCGTCACCAGCACGCCGGCATAACCCCGCGCCTGGTAAAGATCCTGCAGGGCCTCAAGCGCACGCTGGACATCGCCAAAATCCCTGCGGGCGCCGGCATGCCTCGCGGTGAGTAGTGCGATGTCTTCCTGTGGCAGCAGGGTATTGCCTTCGACCTGATAACCGCGGATTTCGAAACGCAGGCTGTCAGCGGCGGCATCGGCGGCATCGGCCTGTGCCATCAGGACCCGTGTCGTTCCGCTGTGCTCCGCTGCAATGTCCAGCCGGAGACTGGGCAGCAACGCCAAAGGTTCGCCCGCCGGGGCAGCCGCCAGCCCCCTGCCTGCGGGAAACAACAGCAAGGCCAGCACAAACGCCACTGCCACTCCCGGTGCTGCCGGCATCCTCTCAGTCCGGTACATCCCACCCTTTCCCGGTTGCGTTATGCGCATCGAATTGGCGGGGACTGGTCCCGCGGTTTTTGTCCGGCAGATTATACTGCCGCCGATTTCGCACTTCGCCCGCGTATCGCAAGGCCAGCGGCAAACTGCTACATTCCTGCCTTTCCCACCAGCAACTCCCCCCCCAAATCATGACCGATACTGCAAAACATTGCCGGGTACTCATTCTCGGCTCCGGCCCTGCCGGATACTCCGCCGCCGTGTACGCTGCACGCGCAAACCTGAAACCGGTGCTGATCACCGGACTCGCCCAGGGCGGTCAACTGATGACCACCACCGACGTCGACAACTGGCCTGCCGATGCCGACGGCGTGCAGGGCCCCGAACTGATGGCGCGTTTCCAGAAACACGCCGAGCGTTTCAACACCGAAATGATTTTCGACCACATCCACACCGTGCGCCTGAAAGACACGCCGATCACGCTGGTCGGCGACCAGGGCACTTACACCTGCGACGCGCTGATCATCGCCACCGGTGCCTCGGCGATGTATCTGGGACTGCCCTCGGAAGAGAAATTCATGGGCAAGGGTGTCTCGGGCTGCGCCACCTGTGACGGTTTTTTCTACAAGAACCAGGAAGTGGCCGTCATAGGCGGCGGCAACACCGCGGTTGAGGAAGCACTCTACCTCACCAACATCGCCAGCCATGTCACCATCGTCCACCGCCGCGACAAGTTCCGCGCCGAAGCCATCCTCGTCGACAAGCTCAATGAACGCGTTGCTGCCGGCAAGGCCACCCTGCTCTGGGATCATGTGCTCGACGAGGTGCTGGGCGACAACACCGGCGTCACCGGCATGCGCGTCAAACATGCCAAAACCGGCGCAAGCACAGAAAAGAAACTTCAGGGCGTGTTCATCGCGATTGGCCACAAGCCGAACACCGGGATTTTCGAAGGCCAACTGGAGATGAAAAACGGCTACATCGTCACCCACAGCGGCAACAACGGCAACGCGACCGCAACCAGCATCCCCGGCGTATTTGCCGCCGGCGACGTTCAGGACCATGTCTACCGCCAGGCTGTCACCAGCGCCGGCACCGGCTGCATGGCCGCGCTCGATGCGCAGAAATACCTCGAGGGCAAAGGCCTCGTCTGAGGCTGCAGCGCGGGGCATCACGTGAAGCGTGTTCGCACACGCCCCGCCGCCCCGGCCAGGTACACTGCGCCGGAAGATCCCGCGCTGCTTGAAGCGCTGGCCGATGTCGTCCCCCTGCCGCCGCTCAACCGTGCAAAACTGGCACGACCCCGCCCGCGGCCGGTCGCGGTACAGCGCGAACTCGACGAACGCGCGGCATTGCGTGACACGCTCAGCGACAGTCCGGCCTGGGAACAGGGCCTGGAAAGCGGAGAGGAACTGCAGTTTCTGCGCGACGGAATTTCACGGCAGCAACTGGAGAAACTGCGCCGCGGCCACTGGGTGGTCCAGGGCCATCTTGACCTGCATGGCCACACCGCAGCCGAGGCGCGACTGCTGACGGCGGAATTCCTCGCGCGCTGCCTGCGCGAAGGCTGGCGCTGCGTCCGCATCGTCCATGGCAAGGGTCTGCGCTCCCCAAACCGCGAACCGGTGCTGAAAAAGAAACTGTCGGGATGGCTGGCACAGCGGGATGAGGTGCTGGCCTACTGCCAGGCACCGCAAGTAGACGGTGGCGGCGGCGCGGTGCTGGTGCTCCTGCGCGCCGCGAAGCAAGTCCTCTTGGGGGGCGCCGCGAAGCGCGGTAGCGGGTAAGACCGCGGTCAGACCGCCGCTTCGTCGGTTTCGCCGGTACGGATGCGGATCACCTGGGCAACATCGCTGACGAATATCTTGCCGTCACCGATCTTGCCGGTACGGGCCGCCTTGACCACGGCATCAATCGCCTGGTCGAGCAGCTTGTCCGGAATCACCACCTCGACCTTGACCTTGGGCAGGAAATCCACGACGTATTCGGCGCCGCGGTAGAGTTCGGTATGGCCCTTCTGCCGGCCAAAACCCTTGACCTCGGTCACCGTCAGGCCGCTGACACCCATTTCGGACAGCGCTTCGCGGACCTCATCCAGTTTGAACGGCTTGAATATCGCTTCGATTTTTTTCATGTCGGCTCCGGCGGCTGGGCTGTTGATTGAAGAAAGAATATCACAAGGCGCATGCCATCCTCCGGCTCAGTGCCTGAACTTGTTGGTGATCGGATATCGCCAGTCCTTGCCAAAACCGCGGCTGGTGATGCGGATGCCGACCGGCGCCTGACGGCGCTTGTATTCGCTGATGCGGATCAGCCTGATGACACGGTCAACGTCCGCCGGCGCATAACCCTGGGCGACGATTTCCTGCGGGCTGCGGTACTGCTCGACATAGGCCTCCATGATCGCGTCGAGCACGTCGTACGGCGGAAGGCTGTCCTGGTCCTTCTGGTCGGGGCGGAGTTCAGCCGACGGCGCGCGCTCGATGACCCGCCGCGGGATCACCGGCGACACCGTGTTGCGGTATTCGGCAAGGCGATAGACCAGCGTCTTCTTCAGGTCCTTCAGCACCGCGAAACCGCCGGCCATGTCGCCATAAAGCGTCGCATACCCGGTGCCCATTTCGCTTTTGTTGCCGGTGGTCAGAACAATGGCACCGGTCTTGTTCGACATCGCCATCAGCAGCGTGCCGCGGATGCGCGCCTGCAGGTTTTCCTCGGTGACATCCTCCTTCAGACCGCTGAACTGGCCGGCCAGCGCCGCGCGGAAAGCATCAAACACCGGCCTTATCGCGATCTCGGAGTACCGCGCACCCATCACCTGCGCCTGGGCTTTTGCATCCTCGCAACTCATACCCGCGGTGTACTGCGAGGGCATCATCACCGCATGCACCTTGTCGGCACCGAGCGCGTCGACCGCGACTGCCAGCGTCAGCGCGGAATCGATGCCGCCCGACAGCCCGAGCAGTGCGCCGGGGAACCCGTTCTTGCCCAGATAATCGCGCACGCCCAGAGTCAGCGCGGAGTAAACATCCTGTTCCAGTGAAACCACAGGCGCGATCCCGCCTTTTGCCGGCACACCGTTGACCAGTTCGACCAGCTCCAGCGCTTCCCGGAAAGCCGGCAGCTGGTGCGTCAGTTCACCGCGATCATCGACGGCAAAGGAAGCGCCGTCAAAAACCAGTTCATCCTGGCCGCCGACCTGGTTGGCATAAATCACCGGCATCCCGGTCTTGCCGACGCGCTCACGCACCACTTCATGGCGCGTCAGCTGCTTGTTGATGTGGTATGGCGAGGCATTAAGCACCAGCAGCAACTGCGCGCCGGCCTCGCGCGCCGCCGTTGCCGCCGGTTCCTCCCAGACATCGGCGCAGATGTTGATGCCGATGCGCAGACCCTCGTGCTCGAACACGCAGGGTTCATCCCCGGAATCGAAATAACGCTCCTCGTCGAACACCGTGTAGTTCGGCAGTGTGCGCTTGAGGTAGGTTGCGATCACCCGCCCGTCGCGGATCACCGAAGCCGCGTTGTAACGCCGGCCGCCGATCTGGTGGGGATGCCCGAGCACCACGGTGACGCCCCGGATCTCCGAGGCGATGCGATGGAAGGCGCGGTCACAGGCCGCAAAAAAATCGTCGCGCAGCAAGAGATCTTCCGGCGGGTAGCCGCACAACACCAGCTCGGTGGTCAGCAGCAGGCCCGCTCCCTGCGCTTTTGCCTTCGATGCCGCATCAATGATCAGGG
>LNFM01007640.1_pt1 | contig 16808 bp, 12 predicted proteins | sample 596031 | NCBI WGS metagenome assembly LNFM01 (sample SAMN04254537, study PRJNA301005) | activated carbon metagenome | isolation source: dual media filters at the Ann Arbor, Michigan drinking water treatment plant | place: USA: Ann Arbor
ACGCAGCCGTCAACGTCGTCTTGCCGTGGTCAACGTGGCCAATCGTGCCGACGTTGCAATGCGGCTTGTTACGTTCGAATTTTGCCTTCGCCATCGTCGGCTCTCCACTTCAGTTGTCGTTCTGGGGCTCATACGCCCCGATGATCCAGATCCATTTAACCCTGGCGCCGGTCTCAGGCACCGGCGGCCAAGCGGGGCTCTCCAGCCCCCTCGTTCGTTCAGGCGTACTTCGCCTTGACTTCTTCAGCCACGTTGCGCGGCACGTCGGCATAATGGGCGAACTGCATCGTGTAGGATGCGCGACCCGTCGACATCGAGCGCAGCTGACTGACGTAGCCAAACATGTTGGCCAGCGGCACGAATGCGCGAATGACAGTGGCGTTGCCGCGCATCTGCTGATCGCGGATCTGGCCACGCCGACCGTTGATATCGCCGATGATGCCACCAACGAAATCTGCCGGCGTCACAACCTCCACGTCCATGATCGGCTCGAGGATCTTGATGCCGCCCTTCTCGCAACCTTCCTTCATGGCCGCGCGGGTCGCGATTTCGAATGCGATCGCAGACGAGTCCACTTCGTGAAAAGCGCCGTCATAAAGAGTGACTTTGGTATCGACGATCGGGAAGCCGATCAGGACGCCATTTCCCCAAACCGAGGACACGCCCTTTTCGACGCCGGGAATATATTCCTTCGGCACGGTGCCGCCGACGACCTCGCTCTCGAACTCATTGCCCTTGCCGGTTTCGTTCGGCTCGAGGCGCAACTTGACGCGTGCAAACTGGCCCGTACCGCCCGACTGCTTCTTGTGCGTGTAATCAATTTCGGCGCTGCGCGCGAGAGTCTCGCGGTACGCCACCTGCGGCTGGCCAACATCAGCCTCGACGCCGTAGGTCCGCTTCAGGATGTCGACCTTGATGTCCAGATGCAGTTCGCCCATGCCCTTCAAAATGGTCTCGCCCGACTCCTGGTCGACGGAGACGCGGAACGAAGGATCCTCGATCGCCATGGTGTTCAGCGCGATCGCCATCTTTTCCTGATCGGCCTTGGTCTTGGGCACAATCGAGAGATTGATGACCGGCTCGGGGAAATCCATCTTCTCGAGAATGACTGGCTTGGCGGGATCGCACAGCGTTTCGCCCGTGCGAACATCCTTCATGCCCTGCAAAGCGACGATATCGCCAGCGAACGCTTCCTTGATTTCTTCGCGATCGGCGGCGTGCATGAGATACATGCGGCCGGCACGCTCTTTCTTGTCGCGCGAAGTGTTGGTAAGCGCCATGCCCTGCTCGAGCTTACCCGAGTAGATGCGACAGAACGTGATCGACCCGACGTGCTCAAAGCTCATGATCTTGAACGCGATCATGGCGACGGGATCTTCATCCAGCGGCCGGCGCGGCGACTCGTTGCCGGTCTTGGGATCAATGCCGCTATATGCTTCGCGATCCGAAGGAGCCGGCAGGAAATCGACGACCGCGTCGAGCAGAAGCTGGACGCCCTTGTTCTTGAATGCAGAGCCGCACATCATCGGATAGAAGGTGCGTGTGATCGTCGCCTTCCGGATGAGCCGGCGGATCGTGTCTTCGTCGGGCTCGACGCCGTCGAGGTAGGTTTCCATGACCGAGTCGTCCATTTCGACGGCGGCTTCGATCATAGCGGCGCGGAATTCAATCGCCTTGTCTAAGAGATCGGCGGGGATCTCACTCTTGACCATCTTGGCATCTTTGCCATCGCTGTCCCAGGTGATGGCCTTCATCTCAATGAGATCGACAACGCCTTTAAAGTCAGCCTCGGCGCCGATCGGAATCTGCAGCGGCACCGCGCGGGCGCCCAGCTTGTCCTTGATGTCGGCAAGGCACATGAAAAAGTCCGCGCCGGTCTTGTCCATCTTGTTGGAGAAGATGATGCGCGGAACATTGTACTTGTCGCCCTGGCGCCAGACGGTCTCGGTCTGCGGTTCGACGCCCTGATTGCTATCGAGAACACACACCGCGCCATCAAGTACGCGCAGCGAGCGCTCGACTTCGATGGTGAAGTCGACGTGGCCAGGCGTATCGATGATGTTCAGGCGGCGCTTGCGGCCGTCGCGACCGGGCCAAAAACAGGTTGTGGCCGCGGACGTGATCGTGATCCCGCGCTCTGCTTCCTGCTCCATGAAGTCCATCGTCGCGGCGCCGTCATGGACTTCGCCGATCTTGTAGGACTTGCCGGTATAATAGAGGATCCGCTCGGTCGTGGTCGTCTTGCCGGCATCAATGTGGGCCATGATGCCGAAGTTGCGGTAGTCCTCGATCGCGTATTGACGGGCCATGATGGTCCTCGAAATCTCAAAAGTCGAACGGCCTTACCAGCGGTAGTGCGAGAAGGCGCGATTGGCGTCGGCCATCTTGTGCGTGTCTTCGCGCTTCTTCACGGCAGAGCCGCGGTTCTGCGACGCGTCGAGCAGTTCGCCCGAAAGACGGTCAACCATCGTGTTTTCGTTGCGGCCACGGGCAGCGCTGATAATCCAGCGGATGGCAAGGGCCTGCCGCCGCTCGGTGCGGACTTCGACCGGCACCTGGTAGGTCGCGCCGCCGACTCGCCGCGAGCGGACTTCCACCGCCGGCATGACGTTTTCGAGCGCCTGATGGAACATGGCGAGCGGCTCGGACTTGGCTTTCTTTTCCATCGAGTCAAGCGCACCATAAACGATGCGCTCAGCCGTGGACTTCTTGCCTTCCTTCATAACCGCGTTCATGAACTTCGAAAGAACGAGATCAGCAAACTTCGGGTCAGGATTGACCTCGCGCTTCTCGGCTTTGTGACGGCGGGACATAGCTGTCTTCCCTTAGATTCGAACGATCACTTCGGACGCTTGGCGCCATACTTCGAACGGCGCTGACGACGGGCGGAGACGCCCTGGGTATCGAGCACACCGCGCAGGATGTGATAGCGCACGCCCGGCAAATCCTTGACGCGACCACCGCGAATGAGCACCACGGAGTGCTCCTGCAGGTTATGGCCTTCGCCGGGGATGTAGCCGATCACCTCAAAACCGTTGGTTAGACGGATCTTGGCGACCTTGCGCAGCGCCGAGTTCGGCTTCTTCGGCGTCGTTGTGTAGACACGGGTGCAGACGCCACGCTTTTGCGGGCAATGCTCCATGTGCCGCGATTTCTCGCGGTACGTTTTGGGGTGCCGGGGCTTCCGGATAAGCTGTTGTATCGTCGGCATTCGCCTCGTCCGTCGTTGGGCGATTGTCGGCAATGAGCCGCGCAAACGCCAAGCCGATCCTGCCTGGCCACGCGGCATGCGCGGCCTGACACGAAAAAACCAGAGGATCGTCCAGCCCGCCATGACAGCGCCCCGGAGATCTTGGTCCAGAAATGTCCTCTGCTTAGAGACGACAGTGTTTAGGTCCGTTATGAGGCGCAGATAAATGCGCGAACGGCCTACGACCTACCGTGAGAGTGGGCTGTCTATATACAGAGCCCAATGCGCGGTCAACACCCGGCGGGCACGCCGTTGCACTTTTTTGGCAAAACACGCCAACCCAACGCGTCATTTCGCAGCCAACCCGCTGCGGCAAAAGGAACGGCCGCTCCGTGGAGCGGCCGTTCACATCTCAGCGATCAAGCCGTTGGCACGATCCCTATTCGGCCACGCGGCGGCGACGACGGGCCGCCACCCCACCCTCTGAAGGGCCGGCAAGGGCGCCGCCGGCATCCGACCTCGCCTTCTCCTTGGCGATCAGTTCGTCGCGCCTGGTTGCTTCGCGGCGCAGGCGCCGCAGCATGCCGCCCGTGCCCGCCGGAATGAGCCGGCCGACGATGACGTTTTCCTTGAGGCCTTCCAGCGTATCCGACTTGGCGATAACGGCCGCGTCGGTGAGAACGCGGGTTGTCTCCTGGAACGAGGCAGCCGAGATGAACGACCGGGTCTGCAGCGAAGCCTTCGTGATCCCGAGCAAAACCGGCGTACCGGTCGCCGGACGCTTGCCCTGCTTCTCGATCTTGACGTTGATCTCGTCCATTTCGATCCGGTCGAGTTGCTCGCCCTTGATCAGGCCCGTTTCGCCCGGATCGGTGATCTCGACCTTCTGCAGCATCTGGCGCACGATCACCTCGATGTGCTTGTCGTTGATCATCACGCCCTGCAGACGATAGACGTCCTGGATCTCGTTGATCAGGTAGTTGGCCAGCTCTTCCACGCCCTTGACCGCCAGAATGTCGTGCGGCGCCGGATGCCCGTCATAAATGAAGTCGCCGCGTTCCACGTGGTCACCGTGCTGCACGGAGAGGTTCTTGCCGCGTGGAATGAGATATTCCACCGGTTCGACGCCCTCTTCGTCCGGCGCGATCGTGATGCGCTGCTTATTCTTGTAGTCCTTGCCGAACTCGATCGTACCGGAGACTTCCGCAATGATCGCGTGATCCTTCGGCCGCCGCGCCTCGAAGAGTTCCGCCACGCGCGGCAAGCCGCCCGTGATGTCACTCTGCTTGGCGGATGCGAGCGGGATGCGGGCGAGCACGTCACCAGCCTTCACGTCGGTACCCGGTTCGACGGAGAGCACGGCTTCTACCGGAAGCAGATAGCGCGCATCGCCGCCACGCGCGACCTTGATCGGCTTGCCCTTCGAATCCTTGACCACGATAGCCGGCTTCAGATCCGCACCGCGCGGCGTTGCACGCCAGTCAATGATGACGCGGTTCGTCGTGCCCTTCATTTCGTCGGTCTGTTCGCGCACGGACGCGCCGTCGATCATGTCCTCGAAACTGACCGTGCCCGACGCTTCGGTGAGGATCGGACGCGTGAAGGGATCCCACTGCGCCAGACGCGTACCGCGTTTCACCTCATCGCCCTCGTCGACATGCAAACGTGCGCCGTAAGGCAACTTGTGGGTCGCAAGCTCCTTTCCGGACTGGTCGCTGATGATGATCGACATGGTGCGGGCCATGGCGACCAGGCGGCCTTGACTGTCCTTCACCACGGCGCGGTTCTTGATCTTGACGGAGCCGTTGAAGTTCGAATCGACGAACGACTGGTCGACGACGTTGGCCGCACCCCCGATGTGGAACGTACGCATCGTCAACTGCGTACCCGGCTCACCGATCGACTGCGCGGCGATGACGCCCACCGCCTCGCCGATGTTGACCGGAGTACCGCGAGCCAAGTCGCGGCCGTAGCACTTGGCGCACACGCCCGAAACCGTCTCGCAGGTCAAAACCGAGCGAATGCGGATTTCCTGCACTTCGTTACGGCCGATCAGATCGGCATGACGCTCTTCGATGAGTTCGCCGAGCTTGACGAGAACCTCACTGGTTCCCGGAACGACGATTTCTTCCGCCGCCGTGCGGCCGAGGACACGCTGCGCCAGCGAAACGATCACCTGGCCGGCATCGACCACTGCCTGAACGTTGATGCCGCCGTCGGTGCCGCAATCATCCTCCAGAATGATGGCATCCTGCGCGACGTCGACGAGGCGGCGCGTAAGGTAGCCCGAGTTTGCTGTCTTCAATGCCGTGTCCGCGAGGCCCTTGCGAGCGCCGTGGGTGGAGTTGAAGTATTCGAGAACCGACAGGCCCTCCTTGAAGTTCGAGATGATCGGCGTCTCGATGATCTCGCCCGACGGCTTGGTCATCAATCCGCGCATGGCCGCAAGCTGACGCATCTGGGTCGGCGATCCGCGCGCACCCGAATGGCTCATCATGTAGATCGAGTTAATCGGACGTTCGCGGCCGTCTTTGTCCTTGCCCGCGTTCGAAATGCGATCGATCATTTCCTTCGCGATCTGATCGGTGCACTTCGACCAGGCGTCCACGACCTTGTTGTATTTCTCAAGCTGGGTGATGAGGCCGTCCTGGTACTGCTGTTCGAACTCGAGCACGAGATCATTCGTCTTCTCGACGATCTTCGCCTTCGTTTCCGGGATCTGCATGTCGTCCTTACCGAACGAGATGCCAGCCTTGAAGGCATGATGGAAGCCGAGCGCCATGATCCGGTCGCAGAAGATCACCGTCTCCTTCTGTCCGCAGTTACGGTAGACGGCATCGATCATGCCGGAGATGGCCTTCTTCGTCAGCAGCTGGTTGACGAGTGAGAATTTCACGTTCGGACGACGCGGCAGCACTTCGCCAAGCAGCATGCGCCCGGGCGTGGTGTCGTGCAGCTCGATGACTTCTTCGCCATTGGGACCAACGGCGCGGAAGCGGGCCTTGACCTTGGCATGCAATGTCACGACCTTGGCTTCGAGCGCATGCCGGATTTCGCCGACAGACCCGAAGATCATGCCTTCGCCCGGCTCCTTGTCGCGCTGGATCGAGAGATAATACAGCCCAAGCACGATGTCCTGCGACGGCACGATGATCGGCTGACCGTTGGCTGGATGCAGAATGTTGTTGGTCGACATCATGAGAACGCGCGCTTCCAGCTGCGCTTCGAGCGACAGCGGCACGTGCACGGCCATCTGGTCGCCGTCGAAGTCAGCGTTGAACGCCGCGCAAACGAGCGGGTGAAGCTGGATCGCCTTACCCTCGATCAGTTGCGGCTCGAACGCCTGGATGCCGAGACGGTGCAGCGTCGGCGCGCGGTTCAAGAGCACCGGATGTTCGCGGATGACCTCATCGAGGACGTCCCAGACTTCCGGCTTCTCTTTCTCGACGAGCTTCTTGGCCTGCTTCACGGTCGCCGCCTGGCCAAGCGTCTGCAAGCGCGCATAAATGAAGGGCTTGAAAAGTTCGAGGGCCATCTTCTTGGGCAAGCCGCACTGATGCAGCTTGAGTTCCGGACCAACCACGATGACCGAGCGCCCCGAATAGTCGACGCGCTTGCCGAGCAGGTTCTGCCGGAACCGGCCCTGCTTGCCTTTGAGCATGTCGGCCAGCGATTTCAGCGGACGCTTGTTAGCGCCCGTGATCACGCGGCCGCGACGGCCGTTATCGAACAGCGCATCGACCGCTTCCTGCAACATGCGCTTTTCGTTGCGGATGATGATGTCGGGAGCGCGCAGCTCCATCAGCCGCTTCAAGCGATTGTTGCGGTTGATGACGCGGCGGTAGAGATCGTTCAAATCCGACGTGGCAAAGCGGCCGCCATCGAGGGGAACGAGCGGACGCAGTTCCGGCGGGATGACCGGCACGTGGGTCAGGATCATCCATTCCGGACGGTTGCCCGAATCCATGAATGCCTCGATGACCTTCAGCCGCTTGCCGAGCTTCTTCGGCTTCAGCTCCGTCGTCGCTTCCGCAATTTCCTGGCGCAAGTGGTCGCGGATCTTGGGCAGATCCATGGCCGAGAGGATCTCGCGGATGGCTTCGGCGCCGATGCCCGCGGTGAAGCTATCCGCACCATGCTCATCGAGCGCCGTGTTGTACTGCTCTTCCGTCAGGAGCTGGTGCTCCTTGAAAGGCGAGATGCCGGGCTCGATAACAATGTAGTTCTCAAAGTAGAGGACGCGCTCGAGGTCCTTCAGCGACATGTCGAGAAGCAGACCGATGCGCGACGGCAGCGACTTCAAAAACCAGATGTGAGCAACGGGGGCGGCCAGTTCGATATGGCCCATGCGCTCGCGCCGCACCTTGGCCAAAGTGACTTCGACGCCGCACTTTTCACAAATGAGGCCCTTGTACTTCATCCGCTTGTACTTGCCGCACAAGCATTCGTAGTCCTTGATCGGTCCGAAAATACGCGCGCAGAACAGGCCGTCGCGCTCCGGCTTAAACGTGCGGTAGTTGATCGTTTCGGGCTTCTTGATTTCACCGAACGACCAGGAAAGGATGTCGTCGGGCGACGCGATCGAGATCTTGATCTGATCGAACGTCGGCACCGGCGCCTGCGTCTTGAAGAGGTTGGTGATCTCGTTCATCGGCTCTTGTCTCCTCGGGGAGCGTTTCAGGAAAAACGCCCCGGAAAAATCGGGCAGTGCACAGGCCTCTTCCCGTCGCAACGGGAAGAGGCAGGTTCTCGCGCTTATTCTGCCGCCTGAGGCGGTAACTGCGGCTGCGGCTGCGGCTCGGGTGTGTCGGATGTCGCTTCGGGCGGCACGACCTCAGTGTTCAGAAGCTCCACGTTGAGGCCGAGCGCGCGCATTTCCTTGACCAAGACGTTGAAGCTTTCCGGCACACCGGCCTCAAACGCGTCGTCACCGCGCACAATCGCTTCGTAAACCTTGGTGCGACCGGCCACGTCATCGGACTTGACTGTCAACATTTCCTGCAGCGTGTAGGCAGCGCCGTAGGCTTCCAACGCCCACACCTCCATTTCGCCGAAGCGCTGGCCACCGAACTGCGCCTTGCCGCCCAGCGGCTGCTGGGTAACGAGCGAGTAGGGACCAATGGAGCGAGCGTGGATCTTGTCGTCGACAAGGTGGTGCAGCTTCAGGATGTACTTGTAGCCGACCGTAACTTTGCGATCGAACGGCTCGCCGGTGCGCCCGTCGAACAAGGTGACCTGTCCCGACGAGTCAAAGCCCGCCTGCTTCAGCATCACGACGATGTCGGGTTCCCGCGCGCCATCGAAAACCGGCGTCGCGATCGGAACACCGCGCTTCAGCAGATTGGCCGCCGCAACGAGTTCATCGTCCTTGATGTTCGGCTTGATCTCGTCACGGCCGTAGATCTTCTTCATCTCCTCGCGCAGCGCATCCGTTTTGCCCGAGGCGTGGAACTCCTGCAGCGCTTCGTCGATCAGGCGGCCAAGACCGCGGCACGCCCAGCCCATGTGCGTCTCCAGAATCTGGCCGACGTTCATGCGCGAAGGCACACCGAGCGGGTTCAGCACCACGTCGACATGCGTGCCGTCTTCCAGGAACGGCATGTCTTCGCAAGGCACGATCCGCGAAACGACACCCTTGTTGCCGTGCCGGCCGGCCATCTTGTCGCCCGGCTGGATCTTGCGCTTCACGGCAACGAAGACCTTGACCATCTTCATAACGCCGGGCGGCAGCTCATCACCGCGCTGCAGCTTGTCGACCTTGTCCACAAAGCGGCGCTCAAGGCTCTTCTTGGCCTCTTCGTACTGCTTGTTAATGGCTTCAAGTTCAGCCTGCGCCTTCTCGTTGGCAAGCCCGATTTCCCACCACTGGCTGCGTGGGATATCGTCCAGGATTGCGTCGTCGAGCTTGGTGCCCTTGCGAGCCCCACGCGGACCCTTCGACACTTCCTTGCCCAGCAGCGCTTCCTTGAGACGCGCGTAAACGTTGCGGTCGAGGATCTGCATTTCGTCGTCGCGGTCTTTCGCGAGACGCTCGATCTCCTCGCGCTCGATCGCCATCGCGCGCTCATCTTTTTCAACACCATGACGGTTGAAGACGCGCACTTCGACGATCGTACCCGACACGCCCGGCGGCAGACGCAGCGACGTATCGCGCACGTCGGACGCCTTTTCACCGAAGATGGCGCGCAAGAGCTTTTCTTCCGGCGTCATCGGGCTTTCGCCCTTCGGCGTGATCTTGCCGACGAGAATGTCGCCCGGATTCACTTCCGCGCCGATGTAGACGATGCCGGCTTCGTCGAGGTTCTTCAGCGCCTCTTCCGACACGTTGGGAATGTCGCGCGTGATTTCCTCAGGACCAAGCTTCGTGTCGCGGGCCATGACTTCGAATTCTTCGATGTGAATCGAAGTGAAGATGTCGTCCGACACGACCCGCTCCGAGAGCAGGATGCTGTCCTCGAAGTTATAGCCCATCCACGGCATGAACGCGACGAGCACGTTCTTGCCGAGTGCCAGATCGCCGAGGTCTGTCGAGGGGCCATCCGCGATGATTTCGCCCGCATCCACCCGATCGCCCACGTTCACCAGCGGCCGCTGATTGATGCAGGTGTTCTGGTTCGAACGCTGAAACTTGCGCAGACGATAAATGTCGACACCCGGCTTCGACGGATCGGCTTCTTCCGTCGCGCGGATCACGATACGCGTTGCGTCCACCTGGTCGATGATGCCGGTGCGTCGCGCTGCGATCGCGGCACCAGAGTCACGCGCCACCACTTCTTCCATGCCCGTGCCGACGAACGGCGCTTCGGCACGAATGAGCGGCACGGCCTGACGCTGCATGTTCGAGCCCATCAGGGCGCGGTTGGCGTCGTCGTTTTCGAGAAACGGGATCAACGCCGCGGCGACCGACACGAGCTGCTTGGGTGACACATCGATGTAGTCAACCTTTTCGCGCGGCACGAGCAGAACGTCGCCCGAAAAGCGGCAGGTGATCAATTCGTCGACGAGCTTGCCCTTGGCGTCGAGTTCAGCGTTCGCCTGCGCAACGTGATGGCGCATTTCCTCCATGGCGGAGAGGTACACGACCTCGTCCGTCACCCGGTTGTCCTTCACGCGGCGATAGGGGCTCTCGATGAAGCCATACTTGTTGACGCGGGCGAACGTCGCCAGCGAGTTGATGAGACCGATGTTGGGACCTTCCGGCGTCTCGATCGGGCAGATGCGCCCGTAATGCGTTGGATGCACGTCGCGAACTTCGAAACCGGCTCGTTCGCGCGTCAGACCGCCCGGGCCAAGCGCCGAAAGACGGCGCTTGTGGGTGATCTCCGACAACGGGTTCGTCTGGTCCATGAACTGCGATAGCTGCGACGAGCCGAAAAACTCGCGCACCGCTGCAGCCGCCGGCTTGGCGTTGATCAGATCCTGCGGCATCACCGTGTCGATATCGACCGACGACATCCGCTCCTTGATGGCGCGCTCCATGCGCAGCAGACCCAGGCGATACTGGTTCTCCATGAGTTCGCCGACGGAGCGCACGCGGCGGTTGCCGAGATGGTCGATGTCGTCGATTTCGCCGCGACCGTCGCGCAGGTCAACGAGCGTCTTAACGACAGCGATGATGTCTTCGCGCCGCAAGACTCTCATGGTGTCCGGCGCATCGAGCTCAAGACGCATGTTCATCTTCACCCGGCCGACCGCCGAGAGATCATAGCGCTCGCTATCGAAGAACAGGCTGTGGAATAGCGCCGTGGCGGCCTCGATGGTCGGAGGCTCGCCCGGACGCATCACGCGGTAGATGTCCATCAGGGCTTCCTGATGGTTCGAGTTCTTATCGATGTGCAGCGTATTGCGGATAAACGGTCCGATATTGACGTGATCGATATCGAGGATCTGGAATTCCTTGATCTTCTGATCCTTGATCTCCGCCAGCAGCTTCGGATCGAGTTCGTCACCGGCTTCCGCGTAAATCTGTCCCGATGCCAAATCGACGACATCTTCGCCGATATAGCGCCCCGACAGATCTTCCGGCGAAACAAGAATTTCCTTCAGCCCGGCTTCCGCGAGTTCACGCGCCTTGCGTGCGGTGATCTTCTCGCCGGCCTTGGCGACGACATCGCCCGACTTCGCATCGATCAGGTCGCCGAGCGGCGTCATGCCGCGAATTTTACCGGCGTCGAACGGCATCTTCCAGCCGCGCTTGGATTCCTTGACGGGGATCTGTCGATAGAACGTCGAAAGGATCTGCTCGTCGTCAAGTCCGAGCGCATAAAGCAGCGATGTCACCGGCAGCTTGCGCCGGCGGTCGATACGCACATAGACCACGTCTTTCGCATCAAACTCGAAATCGAGCCACGACCCGCGATAGGGAATGATGCGGGCAGCAAACAACAGCTTGCCCGAGGCATGCGTACGACCCCGATCATGGTCGAAGAATACGCCCGGCGAGCGGTGCATCTGCGAAACGATCACGCGCTCGGTGCCGTTGATCACGAACGTACCGTTCATCGTCATCAAGGGCATTTCGCCCATGTAGACGTCCTGCTCCTTCACGTCCTTGATCGACTTGGAACCGGTTTCTTCGTTCACATCGAACACGATCAGGCGCAACTTGACCTTGAGCGGCGCCGAAAAGGTCATATCGCGCTGCATGCATTCGTCGACGTCGTACTTCGCCGGATCGAACTCGTAGCGCACGAACTCCAGCGTCGACTTGCCCGAAAAGTCGGAAATCGGGAATACCGACTTGAACACCGCCTGCAGGCCGTGATCGTCTTTGCGGCCACCCGGCGGCTCCTTGACCATCAGGAAGTCATCGTAGGAACTCTTTTGAACCTCGATGAGGTTCGGCATCTCCGCCACTTCGCGGATCGAACCGAACTGCTTCCGGATGCGCTTGCGGCCGTTGAACGTTTCAGCCATGTCCGCTCCTCGTTTCATCTTGCGCGGATCGCGATCCCGCGCTTCATTGCTTCATCTGCACGTGGGGCCCGCCGGCCCCGTGCCGAAAACCGCTTCTTAAAACGGCTCACCGGAAGGCCCGCTGCGCGGCTTGCGCCCCGCAAAGACCCTCCGGAAAAACGTTTTTAGTCGTGCCCGGCGACACCGCTCCGCGGAGCCGGCCGCCAGGCACTATTTTAAGTCGTGCCGGGCGACACCGCTCCGCGGAGCCGGCCGCCAGGCACAATTTTAAGTCGTGCCGGGCGACACCGCTGCGCGGAGCTGGCCGCCGGACACGGGAGCGCTTACTTCAGCTCGACCTTGGCGCCCTGATCTTCGAGCTGCTTCTTGAGCTTGGCAGCTTCGTCCTTGGAAACACCGTCCTTGACGGTCTTGCCGCCGGCCTCGACGAGGTCCTTGGCTTCCTTGAGCCCAAGACCCGTGATAGCGCGGACTTCCTTGATGACGTTGATCTTCTTGTCGCCGCCCGCAATGAGAATGACCGAGAACTCGGTCTGTTCTTCAACGGGTGCAGCGGCCGCAGCAGCGGGAGCCGCCGACACGGCGACGGCAGCAGCCGCCGAAACGCCCCACTTCTCTTCGAGAAGCTTTGCGAGATCTGCGGCTTCCAGAACGGTAAGCGACGACAAGTCGTCGACGATCTTTTCAAGCTTGGACATTCAAATTTTCCTTCCGGTTTGAACTTTTGAGCGCGGGCTTTCGTCTGAAGAACCCGCGTGGATTTCTCATTTGACCACTTGCCTAGGCAGCGTCGCCCTGAGACGCCTTGGCCTGAATGACGCGTGCGAGCTGGCCACCCGGCTCCTTGATCGTGCGGGCGATCTTCGTCGCCGGCGCGTTGAGGAGACCGATCAGCTTGGCACGCAGTTCATCGAGCGAAGGCAGCTCTGCGAGCGCTTTCACGCCCTTCGCATCAAGCACCGTCTTGCCCATCGCGCCGCCCAGGATCACGAGCTTGTCGTTACCCTTGGCGTAGGCGACCGTCGCTTTCGCGGCGGCGATCGGATCCTTCGAAAAGGCCAGTACGGTCGGCCCCTTCAGCAAATCCGAAATATCGGCAGTCGGCGTGTTCTTGATTGCGAGCTGCACCAGCTTGTTCTTGGCCACCTTCACGGTACCGCCCGCCTCTTTGACGACGCGACGGAATTCCGCGGATTGGGCAGCCACCATGCCGGTGTTGTGGGCGACCACAACCACACCCGTGTCGTTGAACACGGTATGGAGACGGTCGATGAGCTCACGTTTCGCGGCTCTATCCACTGCTCACTCCTTGTTGCGAGATCGACCGGAATGGCCGTCTCGCGGGTTGCACCAGCTGCATGCGTCCGTTTTCCAGACCCATGCAGCGCTTTGTCTGTCCTGCCGCGCGTGCCTTCGAGCGAAGGACGACACGGTGCTGACCCAGAAGTTTCAAACCGGAATGGAATGCGCTTGCGCACGTTCTTATCCGGGTCGCTTCTGTCTCATGCGGGCCCGCTTCGAAAAGCGGTTCAATACGGTCTCCCGTCACCCACAGTCTCGGACAGTCGAACCGGAGCGCTCGGCGATGAAGCCATCCCGCTCCGGGCCACCCGGACTTTGATCCGGATGCAGTCAGGGTCAGGCAGCCTCAGTTGGCCGCCGGTCCCGAAGACACAGAAGACGTCTCGATCTTGACGCCCGGACCCATGGTCGAGGACAGCGAGACTTTCCTCACGTACGTTCCCTTGGAGCCGGCGGGCTTGGCCTTCACCACGGCATCGACGAATGCCTTGATGTTTTCGACCAGCGCCTTCTCCGTAAAGCTCGCCTTGCCGACGCCGGCATGCACGATACCGGCCTTCTCGACACGGAATTCCACCGAACCACCCTTGGCGCCCTTCACGGCGCCGACGACATCCATGGTGACGGTGCCGACGCGCGGGTTAGGCATCAGGCCGCGCGGTCCCAAAACTTTGCCCAAACGACCAACAAGACCCATCATGTCTGGCGTCGCGATGCAGCGATCAAAGTTGATCTGCCCCTTCGACACCGTCTCAACCAGATCCTCAGCACCAACGATGTCGGCGCCTGCCGCTTTCGCCTCTTCCGCCTTCGCCCCACGAGCGAACACGGCGACGCGCGCCGTACGGCCCGAACCGTTCGGCAGGTTGCACACGCCGCGAACCATCTGGTCGGCATGCTTGGGATCGACGCCGAGGTTCATCGACAGTTCGATTGTCTCATCGAACTTCGCCTTGGCGCGTTCCTTGATCAGCTTCACCGCCTCGTCGATGCCGTAAGCCTTCGACGGATCGACGCCCTTGGCGATTGCAAAGGCGCGCTTGCCGCCTGCAATTCGAGTGGCCTTCAAGTCGGCTTCATTCACGTTGCTCTTTGCCATCAGATTACTCCACCACCTTGAGGCCCATCGAACGGGCGGAGCCTGCCATCGTCTTGGCAGCCTGATCGAGATCGTTCGTGTTCATGTCCTTCATCTTCAGCTTCGCAATGTCGCGCAGCTGCGCCATCGAGATCTCGCCGGCCACGTCGCGGCCGGGATTCTTTGAACCCGATCCTGGCTTGCCGGTCGGCTTCATGCCGGCGGCCTTCTTTATGAGGAAGGTTGCCGGTGGCGTGCGCATCTCGAACGTGAACGAGCGGTCGGAGTAAACCGTGATCTTCACCGGAATCGGCGTGCCTTGCTCCAATTCCTTCGTCTTTGCATTGAAGGATTTGCAGAATTCCATGATGTTCACACCGCGCTGACCGAGCGCGGGGCCGATGGGCGGTGCCGGATTGGCGGCGCCGGCAGGCACCTGCAGGTTGATGTAGCCGTCGATTTTCTTTGCCATGTATTCCCCTGGAACTTACCGGATAGCGGGCCTCTCCCGTCATCCGAGGGTTAGCGGTCGAGCGAGCCTTCTACGCTGATAACAGCGGTTCAGGCTCTCCCGCGGGTATCCGCCCTGCTGGTCAAAACAACCGGCGAGGCGGGTCTCATCCGGCGCACGCGCCGGAAGCCATTAAACCGCTCTCGCTTGAGAACGGCTGTGTTTGTCTCTAGCTGGCGACCTTCTCCACCTGCTGGAACTCGAGCTCGACCGGCGTCTTGCGGCCGAAGATCGAGACGCCGACCTTGAGCCGCGAGCGCTCGCCGTCGACTTCCTCCACCTCACCCTGAAACGACGCGAAGGGACCATCGATCACCTTCACCTGTTCGCCGATCTCGTAGATGATCGACGGGGCCGGGCGCTCCACACCATCCTTGACTTGGTTGAGGATGCGCATGGCTTCCTCTTCGGGGATTGGCATGGGCTTGTTGTCTGCGCCTAGGAAGCCCGTCACCTTCGGCGTATTCTTGATCAACAGAAAGCCGGGGTCAGTCATCTCCATCTTGACGAGCACATAACCCGGGAGAAACTTCCGCTCGGCGTGAATCTTGCGGCCGCGCTTCACTTCGATGACATCTTCCGTTGGCACCATCACTTCGTCGATGAGGTGCTCAAGACCCGATGTCTTCGCCCGCTCCTTGATGGCATCCGCCACCTTGCGTTCGAAATTCGTATAGGCATGGACAATGTACCAGCGCTTGGACATGTGTCGCGTGTTCTCTCGTCTCAGTGTGCGGAATCGAGCTAGGCGTTACGAAACGGTCAACGTCCGAGACTGAGGACCATCTTAATGAACCAGCCCAAGATCTGATCGGCGGCAAGAAAGAACAAGGCCGCCAGCGTCACCATAAAGATGACCATCAGCGTGGTGACCCACACTTCCTTCCAGGTTGGCCAAGTGACCTTGGCGACTTCCTGCCGAACCTCTTGGATGAACTGCAACGGGTTATACATCGCCATCGAAGCTGTCTTCACCGGGCGCATGCGACAAAACAGCACAGCGCCGCCGGAGTTCCCCTCCAGAAGCGCCGTCCCATCAGAACCGGCCCGGCGCCCTCGCCGCGAGCCCGCTCGCAATTCAAATGGCAGGGGCGGCAGGTCTCGAACCTGCGACCTTCGGTTTTGGAGACCGACGCTCTACCAATTGAGCTACACCCCTGTAGGTCCATCACCACCTTAATAAGGTAAGGATGCACCAGGGTGGCCACCTCTAGCGGAAGTTTTCGTTCTTGTCACCGTTGGCGTGTGGTCTTTTTTATGACGCCTATGCCACAGGCTCAACGACGACCGCCGTGCCATACGCCAGCACCTCGGTCACAGCCGCGGCAATCTCGTTGGCATCGTAGCGGAAGGCGAGGATGGCATTGGCACCCATTTGCTCCCCGTTCTGAATGAGCAGATCGAAGGCTTCCTGGCGCGTCTGCTCGGCCAGCCGCGTGTAGACGGTGATGTTGCCGCCGAACAAAATCTGAATGGAAGCGCCGATATTTCCCACGACGCTGCGCGATCGGACGGTCAGCCCCTTCGCTATTCCCAGCGTGCGAACAATGCGATAACCGGCGAGGTCGTTGGTGGTCGTGACGATCATGCGCGCGCTCCCTTGTCCGGTTCATAAGACGATGAAGCCGGAGGTCTTGTCGACCCCCGGCTTCACGACTGCAGGATTTTAACGACCGTTCTATTCCACGGGCCTCGTCACGGCTTGCCGATTTACTCAACGATCTTCGTCACGACGCCGGCGCCGACGGTGCGGCCGCCTTCGCGGATGGCGAAGCGAACTTTTTCTTCCATGGCAATCGGAGACACCAGCT
>LNFM01007641.1_pt1 | contig 16808 bp, 18 predicted proteins | sample 596031 | NCBI WGS metagenome assembly LNFM01 (sample SAMN04254537, study PRJNA301005) | activated carbon metagenome | isolation source: dual media filters at the Ann Arbor, Michigan drinking water treatment plant | place: USA: Ann Arbor
CGGCATCCGGAGAATGTATTCCACGTGTCCCAAGTTGCAGCCTTCTGGGAAGTAGAACGACCAGTGTCTTGTGCTCTCTTCCAGATAGTAGGAAATCTTGCCATGCACAAGGATCTGCTGCGATCCATCTGCATTCTGAACAGTCCAACCTGTCTCGGCATTCAATGCCTTTGCCGTAGTTTCGTAGTGTGCTCTAACGGTGGCCGGTGCATTCATCGTGATCGCCCCTTCTGGGGGATCATTTTGTCAGATACCCCATCCACGACCAGTACGTTGCCCCCAGCAGCAACACCAACCCAAACCCGATCACCGTGAGCACCAGCCCCGTGCGCACGAAGTCGCGCGCGGCAAAAGTGCCGGTGCCGTAGGCCACCATGTTCTGCGGCGCATTGACCGGCAGGATGAAGCCGAAGCTCACGACGAACTGCAGCAGCATGGTCATGCCCACGAGGTTGAGCGGCGCGGCATCGGGGCCGCCGGCGATCTGCTGCAGCACGCTGATCATGATGGGGATCATGGCCGAGGCCAGGGCGGTGGCGCTGGCAAAGCCCAGGTGCACCACGATCAGGAAGAGCGAGAGCAGGGCCAGGATGACGAAGGCCGAGGCGCCGGCCAGGCCCAGGTTGGCGACGATGATGTTGGCCAGCCAGGCCGCGGCCTGGGTCTGCAGCAGCGCCGTGCCCAGGCTGATGCCGGTGCCGAAGAGCACGATGGTGCCCCAGGGGGTCTTCGACTGCGCCTGCTTCCAGCCCATGACGCCGATGCCCGGCGTGAACATCAGCGCGATGGCGGCGATGGTGGTGGACGAGGTGTCGAAGGGGTGCAGCACCTTTTCCGTGGCCCAGAAGCCCAGCAGGGTGAGCGTGAGCAGCAGCAGCCGCCATTCGGCAGCGGTCATGGGGCCGAGCGCGTGCAGGGCGATGAGGATGGTCTCCTTGCCGCCGGCGATCTCTTCGGTCTCGGGCGGCATCATCTTGATCATCACGAAATAGAGCGCGATGGACATCAGGATGGACCAGGGCGCGGCGGCGATCAGCCAGTCGCCCCAGGTGATGGTCTGGCCGTAGGCCTTCTCGATGAAGCCGATGGCCACCATGTTCTGCGCCGCCGCGGTCTTGACGCCCACGTTCCAGATGGACGCGGCCTGGGCGGTGGCGATCATCAGCAGGCCGGCGAAGCGCGAGCGCTGGTCTACACCGAAGGCCAGGATGATGCCCATGATGATGGGCACGAGGCAGGCCACGCGCGCCGTGGTCGAAGGCACGAGGAAGGACAGCACGATGCCGACCAGGATGGCGCCGATGAGCACGCGGTTGGTCCGCGCCCCCACCTTGGAGAGGATGAAGAGCGCGATACGTTTGTCCAGCCCGGTGATGGTCATGGCCGCCGAGAGGAAGCAGGCCGCGGCCACGAGCGCCAGCGCCGTGTTGGCAAAGCCGCTCAGGGCCAGGGTCAGCGCGGGCCCGGTGCCCAGCATGGCTTCGGGTTTGGCCGCGTTGGGCGCCAGGCCCAGCAGGAAGGCCATGAGCGCGGTGATGAGCACGGCGCTGATGGCGTAGTCCACGGCCTCGGTGACCCAGAGGATCACCGAGAACAGCAGCAGGCCCAGCATGATCTGCCCGGCCACGGGCAGGCCCTCGGGCCGGGGCAGCAGCATGACGACGATGAGACCGGCCAGGGCGGCCAGCAGACCGGCGACGTGGACGGATTCCTTGGCGCTTTCCTGGGTGACCATGGCGTCTCCTGCGGTCGTTAGAGTGACGCCATGGTAGACCCCGGGAGCGGCCCGGGTTTGATGCGAATCAAGGTCCGGTGCCGCGGCCGGGCCGTTCAGAGCAGGCCGGCCTTGTCCAGGCCGTAAGCCTTGTCCTGCGAGCCTGGCACGGCCGCAAAACCGATGGCCAGGCGGTTCCAGCCGTTGATGCCGACAATGGCAAAGCTCAGCGCCGAGAGTTCCTGCTCATTGAACTCGTCGCGCGCGGCCTGGTAGTCGGCCTCGCGGATGCCGCCCGCGGGCAGGCGCGTGAGCAGCTCGGTCCAGGCCAGGGCGGCGCGTTCGCGCGGCGAAAACAGCGGCGACTCGTGCCAGATGGCCACGTGGTGCAGGCGCAGCTCACGTTCGCCATGGATGCGGGCTTCCTTGACGTGCATGTCCACGCAAAAGGCGCAGCCGTTGAGCTGCGAGGCACGCAGGGTGAGCAGGTGTTGCAGGCCCGGCTCCAGGCCGCTCTTCTTCAGCGCGAGGCTGAAATCCAGGTACTTCTTGAACAGTTCGGGGGCTTGCTTGGCGTAGTCGATGCGCTGGCTCATGGTGAGGGACTCCGTGTTGAGGTTGAGGAAATCGATGCATCCACCCCTCAAGACGTAGCACCTCCCGCTTTTGTGACAGCCCAGCGAGAGCCTACTCACGGCCCCCCAGGGGCCGCGCAAGCGCGTTGCCGGGATGGGATGCAAGGCACAAAACGAAACCGGGCCTATGCCCGGTGAGGCTTTGCAACGCCGCAGACCGCCCGGCAACGTGCTTGCCCTTTGGGTTGGGACGAAATCGGGCGATTTGTCCACCAAATCCCTTGCATGGGCGTCAGCCCATGCGGCGTGATCTTGGCGGCCAACTCATCCCGATTGCGTCCCAACGCGACCCCTGGGAGGCCATGAGCAGGCTCTGGGCCAGGCGTTGCAGCTTGTCCGGATTGCGCTGCACATGGATGCGCGTGATGCGCTCACCGTCGGTCTCGAAATCCTGCGCGGATTCGAGCTGCCCGTCGACGAAGCGCAGCAGACCCCAGCGCCCGTTGAGCTGCACCAGTTCCAGCTGCAGCTTCAGTTCGCCCTTGTGGCCGCGCAGCCAGGTGGCCAGGTAGAGCTGGGCGATGCGCGCGCCGCCGGCCAGTACCTTGCCGAAGCTCGGCACCTTGCCGCCGCCGTCGCCGATGAGTTCGGCATCTTCAGCCAGCAGGGCCTGCAGGGCGGCGAAGTCGCCGCGGCGGGCGGCCTCGGCAAAGCCGCTGAGCAATCTGTAGTGCGCGTCGGGCGACACGGGCTGGCGCACCCGGCCCACTTTCAGCTGGGCCTTGGCACGCGAGACGATCTGGCGACAGGCCGCTTCGCTCTTGCCCAGGGTCTGCGCCACCTCGGCGTAGTCGGCGTCAAAGACCTCGCGCAGCAGGAAGGCCGCGCGGGCCTCGGGGGCCAGCCGTTCGAGCAGGGCCAGGAAGGCCATGGAGATGTCGTCGGCACGTTCCAGCAGCTGTTCGGGGCTGGCCGGGTTGTCTTCCAGGGTGAGCTGGGGCTCGGGCAGCCAGAAGCCGGTGTAGTGCTCCCGCTGCACCTTGGCCGCGCGCAGGCGGTCGATGGCCAGGCGGGTGGTCACGGTGACCAGCCAGGCTTCGGCGTTGTCCAGTTCGTCCGGGTCGGCCTCGTGCCAGCGCAGCCAGACGTCCTGCACCAGCTCCTCGGCCTCGGCCACGGTGCCGAGCATGCGGTAGGCGATGGCCTGCAGGCGGGGCCGCAGGGTGTTGAAAAAGCGGGTGCTGTCGTCCATGGTCACTAGACGAACGAGGGCCCGCTTTTGTGACAGGGGCCGTCAGCGCCCGGGCCAGACCGGCTTGCGCTTGTCCTTGAAGGCCGCCTGACCTTCCTTGGCATCTTCCGTCAGCGTGAAGAGGGCGATCTGGCTTTCGGTGAAGGACATGCTTTCTTCAAAAGACATGGCCTCGATCTTCTTCATGGTGTAGAGGCCGCGGCGGATGGCGGCGGGGGACTTGTCGAGCAGGCGCTCGAGCAGCCAGTGCAGGCGCGCGTCGAGGTTCTCGTCCACATAGTTCACCAGGCCGTATTCCAGCGCCTCGGCGGACGTCAGCGGCTCGCCTGTGAGGCAGAGTTCGGCCAGCTTGCGGCGCGGCATCAGGTGCTGCAGCACGCTGAGCACCTGGGCCGGGAACACGCCCACCTTCACCTCCGGCAGACCGAAGACCGCGTGGGGCGCCGCCACGGCCAGGTCGCACATGGCCAGCAGGCCCATGCCGCCGGCCATGCAGGCGCCATTGACGCGCGCGATCAGCGGCACGTTGCTGGCCTTGGCCGCGCGCAGCACGCGCGCCACATGGCCCTGGGGCTCGGAGTAGTCGGTGGTGAAGGCCTGGTCGGCCTGCAGGTCGGCGCCGGCGCAGAAGGCCTTGTCGCCGGCGCCCGTGATCACGATGGCGCGAATCTCGCGCTGGCTCTGCGCGGCGTCGATGGCGCGCGCCATGGCGGCCAGCACGGCGTGGCTCACGGCATTGCGGCGCGCCTCGCGCGCAATGGTCAGCCAGAGCACGGCGCCGCGCTGTTCGATCCGCAGCTCGTCGGTGGCGGGGGTGTCGCTCATGGGGTCTCCAGTCGGGGCGGTTCTGGCGCTATTGTGGCGGTGAAACCGGCTTGCGCTTAGCATCAGGGCTCCAGCCGACAACAATCGAAGAAGCGCTGTCCATGGCCGCATCGGTCCCCCGCCTCCTCCACCAGGCCCTGCCCCAGGGCACCGTGGCCCTGCCGCAAGGGTCGTGGACCGCAGCGCGGCTGGCCGAGCCCGCGGCCTGGGCCGAGGTGCAGCGCGCGCTGCAGCAGGCCGCGGTGGCCTGGGATCTGCGGGGACTGGAGCGCCTGGACCATCTGGGCGCGCAGCTGCTCTGGAACCACTGGGGCCGGCGCTGGCCCGAACGCATCGAGATCCTGCCGGCGCAGCGCGCCATGCTCGAGCGCGTGGCGCGCTACAGCTGCGCGCCGCCGCGACCGCAAGGCCTGGGCCTGGCCGCGCTGTGGCTGGGCCTGGGACGCCAGGTGCTGCTGGTGCTGGAGCATCTGCAGGGACTGCTGCGCCTGCTGGGCCAGCTGGCGCTGGATGTGCTGCAGCTGCTGCGCCATCCACGCCTGGGGCCCTGGCGCGATGTCTCGGGGCATCTCTACCGTATCGGTGCCACGGCCCTGCCCATCACGGCGCTGGTGGGCTTTCTGATCGGCGTGGTGCTGGCCTATCTGGTGGCGCAGCAGCTGCAGCTCTTCGGTGCCGACCCCTACATCGTCAACCTGCTGGGCATCGCGGTGATCCGCGAACTCGGGCCGGTGCTGGCGGCGCTGCTGATCGCCGGGCGCTCGGGCTCGACCATCACGGCGCAGATCGGCGTGATGCGCGTGACCGAGGAGCTCGATGCCATGCGCGTGCTGGGCATCGCGCGCGGCTTTCGCCTGGTGCTGCCGCGTGTGCTGGCGCTGGCCCTGGCCATGCCCCTGCTCTCGGTCTGGACCACGCTGGCCGCCCTGGTGGGCGGCATGGTCGCGGCGGACTTCACGCTGGGCGTCTCGCCGGCCTATTTCATCGCGGCCCTGCCCGATGCGGTGCAGGCCTCCAACCTCACGCTGGCCACGGCCAAGTCGGTGGCCTTCGGCGTGCTGGTCGCGCTCATCGGCTGCCACTTCGGCCTGCGCGTCAAGCCCAACACCGACAGCCTGGGCCAGGGGACCACGGCCTCGGTCGTGGTGTCCATCACCGGGGTGATCCTGGTCGACGCCCTGTTTGCCGTGCTGTTCAGGGACGTGGGCATATGAGTGGACAGCCTGACACGGTGGTGGAGATTGAGGGCCTGAGCAGCGGCTTTCGCGTGGCCGGGCGCACGAGCTATGTGCACCGCAACCTGGACCTGCGCATCGCGCAGGGTGAGCTCGTGTCCATCGTGGGCGGCTCGGGCAGCGGCAAGACCACGCTCTTGCGCCAGATGCTGGGCCTGGAGCGGCCCATGCGCGGGCGCGTGCAGGTGCTGGGCGCGCCCGCGTCCGAGCTGGCCGCGCCGGGTGCTGCGAGCCGCGTGGGCATGCTGTTCCAGCACGGCGCCTTGTTCTCGGCCTTCAGCGTGCTGGAGAACATCGCCTTTCCCTTGCGCGAGCTGCGCACCCTGCCGGCCGAGCTGGTGCGTGACGCGGCGCTCGTGAAGCTGCAGATGGTGGGGCTGGACCCGGCGCAGGCGCACAAGATGCCAGCCGATCTTTCGGGCGGCATGGTCAAGCGCGTGGCGCTGGCGCGCGCCCTGGTCATGGACCCGCCGCTGCTGCTGCTCGACGAGCCCACGGCCGGCCTGGACCCGGACAGCGCCGACGCCTTCTGCGAGCTGCTGCGCGAGCTGCACCGCGAACTCGGCCTGACGGTCGTGATGGTCACGCACGATCTCGATACCATCTTCGAACTCAGCACGCGCGTGGCCGTGCTGGCCGAGAAGAAGGTGATCGTCAGCGGCACGCCGCGCGAGGTCATGGTGCATCCGCATCCCTTCATCCGTGATTTCTTCCAGGGCGAGCGCGGGCGCCGCGCCCAGGCCCTGTTGCACGACGCCGCCCCGGGCGGGTAGAAAGACGACCATGGAAAACAAAGCCCATGCCCTGGCGGCCGGTGCCTTCGTGCTGCTGGTCTCGGCGCTGCTGATCGCGCTGGCGGTCTGGCTCACGCGCCAGGCCGGCGCGGTGCGGCATTACGAGCTGGCCACGCACAATACGATCACGGGCCTGCAGTCCCAGGCCGGCGTGCAGTACCGCGGCGTGCGCGTGGGCAAGGTCGCGAGCATCGGCTTCGATCCGGCCAGCCCGGGCCAGGTGCTGGTGCGCCTGGAGATCGATGTCGATGCGCCCGTGACGCGGGCGACCTACGCCACCCTGGGCTACCAGGGCCTGACCGGCATCGCCTTCGTGCAGCTCGACGACGAGGGCGCATCGAGCGAGCCGCTGCTGGCCTCGCCCGGCCAGCTGCCGCGCATCCCCATGCGCGCGGGCTTCATGGAGCAGTGGTCGCGCCAGGGGGAGCGTGTGCTGGGCCAGCTGGAGCAGGCCACGCAGCGCGTGAACGAACTCCTCGCGCCCGAGAACCAGCGCGCGCTGCGGCAGAGCATCGAGGCCCTGGGCCAGGCCGCGGCGGCCGTGCCGCCCGCGATGCGCGAGGCGCAGCAGGCCTTTGCCGGCATGCGCGAGAGCGCGGCCACGGTGAGCGCCAGCGCCGAGCGCGTGCGCCTGGCGGCGGACGACTACGCGGCCCTGGCGCGTCGCCTGCAGCAGCCCGGTGGCACGCTGGACCAGTTGCAGCAGGGCGTGGCCGCGTTTGCGGGCACGGGCCAGGCCGTGCAGCAGGGCAGCCTGCCGCGCCTGCACCGCACGCTGGACGAGGCCGGCCGCGCTGCGCAGCGCCTGGGGCGTGTGGCCGCTGCGCTGGAAGACGATCCCCAGGGTCTGATCTACGGGCCCTTGCTCGAGCTGCCCGGTCCGGGCGAGCCGGGCTTTGCCGTGCCGCGAGGTGTGCGATGAATCGCTTGCGTGTTTTGTTTCCCCTGGCGGCCTTGCTGCTGTCGGCCTGCGCGGCCCTGCCCGAGCGTGCGGCGGCGCCGCAGCGTTATGACTTCGGGCCGCCCGCGGCGCCGGCGGCCGTGGCCGCGCAGCGCCCGGCCCTGGGTCTGCGCGTGCAGGCCAGCCCGGCGCTCGAGGGCACGGCCATGCTCTACCGCCTGGCCTATGCCGATGCGCAGCAGCTGCGCGCCTACACCCAGTCACGCTGGGCCATGGCGCCGGCCGACTTGCTGGCCCAGCGCCTGCGCAGCGGCCTGGGGCGTGACCACACGCTGCCGCCCGAGGGCGGGGGCGCGGCCCGCGTACTGCATGTGACGCTCGAAGAATTCAGCCAGGTCTACACCGCACCCGAGCAGAGCCACGGCCTGCTGCGCCTGCGCGTGAGCCTGCTGCAGGGCGAGCGCCTGCTGGCCCAGCGCGAGCTGCAGCTGCAGCAGCCGGCACCCAGTGCTGACGCCGCTGGTGGTGTGCGCGCTTTGGGTGCGACCACGGATGCGGTCGTGACCGAACTGGTGCGCTGGATGCAAACGCAGCACTAGACAGCCATGCCCATCGGGGTTTGCCCCAAGATGGTGCAAACCCTAGTGCCTTCAGTGTCCTGAGTCGGGCACGCTCCTTGCTGAATTGGTCTTATCCAACCACTAGCAAGGAGCTTCCTCATGAAACTGGATCGTCGTTCGTTTGTGTCCAAGAGCGTGGCCGGCACCGCCGCCGCCGGTGCGCTGGCCTTTCCCATGGTGGCCAAGGCGCAGCAGACCTTCAACTGGAAAATGACCAGCGCCTATGGCAAGGGTTCGCCCTTCTATATGGATGGCCCGGGCAGCGCGACCGATCTGGCCAAGCGCATCCGCGAGATGTCGGGCGGGCGCCTGAACATCCAGGTCTTCGGCGCCGGCGAGCTGATCCCGGCCTTCGAGGGCTTTGACGCCGTGCGCGCGGGCACCGTGGAGATGAACCACGCCAACAGCTACTTCTGGACCGGCAAGACCTTCGCGGCCCAGTACTTCACCGCCGTGCCCTTCGGCCTGAATTTCCAGGGCATGAACGGCTGGCTCTACGACGGCGGCGGCCAGGAGCTCTGGAACGAGGTCTATGCACCCTTCGGCATGGTGGCCATGCCCTGCGGCAACACCGGCGTGCAGATGACGGGCTGGTTCAAGAAGGAGATCAACAGCGTCAACGACCTCAAGGGTCTGAAGATGCGCATCCCCGGCCTGGCCGGCAAGGTCTACGCCAACCTCGGCGTGGACGTGAAGGTGCTGCCCGGCGGCGAGATCTTCCCCGCACTCGAGCGCGGCGTGATCGACGCGGCCGAGTTCGTCGGCCCCTTCCAGGACCGTCGCCTGGGCCTGCACAAGGCGGCCAAGTACTACTACACCTCGGGCTGGCACGAGTCGGCCACGGTGTCCGAGCTGCTGATCAACAAGGCCGCCTGGGAGAAGCTGCCCAAGGACCTGCAGGCCATCGTGAGCAACGCGGCCGCGGCCTGCAACGTCATCAGCGAAGGCTGGTGCCAGAAGGCCAACTCGGAGGCCATGGACGACCTGATCAAGAACCAGAAGGTCATCGCCAAGCCGCTGCCCGAATCGGTGATCAAGGCCCTGCGGACCGAGACCGAGAAGGTGCTGGCCGAGGCCGTGGCCAAGGACCCGCTGGTCAAGAAGGTGCACGACTCCTACTTCGCCTTCAAGGCCAAGTACGACCGCTGGGTCGAGGTCAGCGAAGAGCAGTACCACACGAAGATTCGCGGCTGATCCCGGAGTGCATGCATGAAACAAGCGATGTCCGCCCTGCGGGGCGGCATTGAGTCGCTGATCGACGTCGTGGGCAAGGCCACCCTCTGGGTGGCCCTGTCCATGATGGCCCTGGTCGCGGTCAATGTCCTTTTGCGTTACGCCTTCAGCTTCGGCTCGGTCTGGGCCCAGGAGCTGGAGTGGCACCTGCTGGCCGCGCTCATCCTGCTGGGCATGAGCTACGCGCTGCAGCGCGGCGAGAACGTGCGCGTGGACCTGTTCTATGCCGGCTTCTCGGCGCGCAAGAAGTTCCTCGTCGACGTGGTCTCGGTGCTGCTCATCCTGGTGATCGCGCTGATCTTCATCAAGCTCTCGCTGGCCTATGTGGCCCAGGCCTGGGCCATCGGCGAGAAGTCGCCGGACCCGGGCGGCATCCCCTGGCGCTGGGCCGTCAAGGGCCTGATCCCCCTCGGCTATGCGCTGCTGGCGCTGCAGTCGCTGGGTGCGCTGCTGCGCCTGTTCCAGGCGCGCAGTGCGCAGCAGGGAGGCACCCATGTTTGAGCCGCAGACCTATGCCATCCTGATGCTGGTGGGCTTCTTCGCCCTGCTGATGATCGGCGTGCCCGTGGCCACCTCGCTGGCCACCGTGGGCTTCATCTTCGGCTACCTGGGCTTTGGCGACTCGCTGTTCAGCCTGCTGCCGGCGCGCCTCTACGGCATCGTCGCGGGCTACCAGTGGATGGCCATCCCGCTCTTCGTCTTCATGGGCGTGATGCTGGAGAAATCACGCCTGGCCGACGACCTGCTCGACGTGATGGGCCATATCGCGGGCGGTGTGCGCGGCGGCATGGGCGTGGGCATCATCCTCTTCGGTGTGCTCATGGGCGCGACCACGGGCATCGTGGGCGCCACCGTGATCACCCTGGGCCTGCTGACCCTGCCCACGCTGATCAAGCGCGGCTACAACAAGAGCATCGCCTGCGGCGCCATCTGCGCCTCGGGCACGCTGGGCCAGATCATTCCGCCGAGCCTGATCCTGATCCTGCTGTCCGACATCATGCAGCTCTCGGTGGGCACGCTGTTTGCGGCCGCCGTGGGCCCGGGCATGCTGCTAGCCGCGGTCTACATCATTTTTCTGCTGGTGCTGGGCTGGCTCAAGCCCGACCTGATGCCGCCGATTCCACAGGACGAGCGTGATGGCATCTCACGCCGTGAGCTCTGGATCCGCTTCTGGAAGGTGGTGGTGCCGCCCATCATGCTGGTGGTGGCGGTGCTGGGCTCCATCGTGGGCGGCATCGCCGCGCCCACCGAGGCCGCGTCCATGGGCGCCGTGGGCGCCGTGATCATCACCATCGTCTCCCGGCGCTTCACCATGAAGGTGCTCAAGGACGTGGCGCTGGAGACCAGCAAGATCACGGCCATCATGATGTTCATCCTGATGATGGCCCAGGTCTTTGCCCTGGCCTTCCGTGGCCTGCACGGCGAGGACCTGATCAGCAGGATGTTCGAGTGGCTGCCCGGCGGTGTGAACATGGACATCTGGTTCATGATGCTGCTGATCTTCGTGCTCGGCTTCTTCATCGAGTGGGTGGAGATCAGCTACATCGCCGTGCCGCTGTTCCTGCCCGTGCTGCTCAACCAGGGGGTGGACCCGGTCTGGCTGGCCATGCTGATCACGGTGAACCTGCAGTCCTCCTTCCTGACGCCGCCCTTCGGCTGGGCCCTGTTCTACCTCAAGGGCGTGGCGCCGCCCGAAGTCAGCATCAAGGACATCTACAAAGGCGTGCTGCCCTTCCTGGCCATGCAGGCCGTCACCCTGGTGCTGGTTTTCTACTACCCGCAGATCGCGCTCTGGCTGCCCAAGGCCATTGGCTGGTAGCATGAACAGGCCCTGATGATGGCGCCGCATGGCGCCATCCTTTTTTGACGAGGAATTCCATGGCCCAGTCCATCTACGGCCGCCGCGGCATCGCGGTGGCACCCCATTCCCTGGCGGCCGAGTCGGCCGTGTCCGTGCTGCGCGAAGGCGGCAATGCACTCGAGGCCATGATCGCTGCCGCCGCGACGATCGCCGTGGTCTACCCGCATATGAACTCCATCGGCGGCGACAGCTTCTGGGTCATCAACGGCCCGGGCAACCGACCCGGCGGCATCGACGCCAGCGGGCGCAGCGCGGCCGCGGCGAGCCGCGCCTGGTATGCGGCCCAAGGCATCACGGGCAGCATACCCTTTCGCAGCGGCGTGGCCGCGCTCACCGTGGCGGGCACGATCTCGGGCTGGGGCGCGGCGCACAAACTCTCTGCGCAATCGCTCGGTGGCCGCCTGCCCCTGAGCCGCTTGCTCGACGACGCCATCTTCCTGGCGCGCGAGGGCATCCCGGTCACGCGCAGCCAGGCGAACACCACGCAGGCCAAGCTGGCCGAACTGAAGGACCAACCGGGCTTTGCCGAGACCTTCCTTACGCGCGGTGAAGTGCCGCAGGCGGGGGCGCTGTTCAAGCAGGGCCGCCTGGCCGATACGCTGGCGCTGATCGCGCGCAAGGGCACGGAGGAGTACTATCGTGGCGGGCTTGCGAAGCAGATGGCGGCCGAGCTGGCCGCCGTGGGCAGCCCGCTGACGCTGGCCGATCTGCAGGCGCACCAGGCCAGGCTGATCGACCCGCTGACCGTGCCCGTGGCCGGCGCCCAGTTGCACAATATGGTGCCGCCTTCGCAGGGCCTGGTGTCGCTGCTCATCCTCGCGCTTATGGAGCGCTTCCCGGGCTGGAAGCAGGCCGGCCCCGAGAGCGCGGCCTTTGTGCACGCGCAGGTGGAGGCCACCAAGCTGGCCTTCCGCGTGCGCGACCGCTACCTCACCGACCCCGATTTCATGGCCCTGCCGCCGGCCGCGCTGCTGGAGTCCGCGCGCATCGATGAACTGGCGCGCGAATTCAAGAGCGATGCGGCCCTGCCCTGGGGGAAGAAGACCGATCCCGGCGACACGATCTGGATGGGGGTGATCGACGGCAAGGGCATCGCCGTCTCCTTCATCCAGAGCATCTACCACGAGTTCGGCTCGGGGGTGGTGCTGCCCACGAGCGGCGTCAACTGGCAGAACCGCGGCTGCAGCTTCTCGCTCGACCCCAGGCACGTGAACACGCTGGAGCCGCGCAAGAAGCCCTTCCACACGCTCAACCCCGCGATGGCCCAGCTGGCCGACGGCAGCAGCATGGTCTACGGCACCATGGGCGGTGACGGCCAGCCCCAGACCCAGGCCACGATCTTCAACCGCGTGATGCGTTACGGCGATCACCCGCAGCAGGCCATCGAGCGCCCGCGCTGGTTGCTGGGCCGCACCTGGGGCCAGAGCAGCGAATCGCTCAAGCTCGAGAGCCGCTTCGACCCGGCCGTGGTGGCGCAGCTGCGCGCGCTGGGTCACGAGGTGGAGACCATCGCGGCCTGGGACGAGGGCGTGGGCCACGCCGGCATGTTGATCCGCCATGCCAACGGCGTGCTTGAAGGCGGTTTCGATCCGCGCTCCAACGGCGCCGTCGCATCTTTCTAGCCCGCGAGGGCCGGGAAGAGCTTGGTCAGGCCGTCGGACATCACCTCCACGGCCAGGGCCGCGAGGATCAGGCCCATGAGCCGGGTCATGACGTTGATGCCGGTCTTGCCGAGCACGCGCGCGATGGGCTCGGCCAGCGCGAAGCACAGGGCCGTGGCCCCGGCCACGACCACGCCATAAGCCACCAGCGTGCCGAGTTGCAGCAAGGTCTGGGCCTTGTCGGCGTAGATCACCACCGTGGACATGGTGGCCGGGCCCGTGAGCAGGGGGATGGTCAGCGGCACCACGGCAATGCTGGCGCGCGCGGCGGCGTCCTGCATCTCCTCGGCATTGGACTTGGCCTCGGCCGGCTGGGCGTTGATCATGGCCAGGGCCGAGGTCAGCAGCAGCATGCCGCCGCCGACCTGAAAGCTCGCGAGCGAGATGCCGAAGAAGGCCAGCAGCTGCAGGCCCAGCAGGGCGCTGATGGCGATGACCGCGAAGGCGCTGAAGGACGAGATCCAGATCGTGCGCCGGCGCTGTTCGGGCGTGAAGTCCTGGGTGTAGTGGATGAAGAAGGGCACGATGGCCAGCGGGTTGACGATGGCCAGCAGCGTGATCAGGGGCTTGAAGTCCATGCTCAATCCTCGGCGGGAGCGCGAGACGCCGGCGTGCGGCGGCGGAACATGCCCCAGCCCTCCATGTGCAGCACCTGCTCGCCGTGCTGGTTGTGCATCTCCCAGACCGTGCGCACCAGGCCCACATGCGGTCGGCTGGCCATGGGCCGGCGGTCGATGACGCGATGGCGCAGGCTCAGCGTGTCGCCGGGGTAGACGGGCTTGGTCCACTTCAGGCTCTCCAGCCCGGGCGAGCCCAGACTGGTGGACTGCGAGAGGAAGTTGTCCACCATCAATCGCATCGCCATCGCGCAGGTGTGCCAGCCGCTGGCGCAGAGCTTGCCGAAGACCGAAGCCGCGGCCGCGGCATCGTCGAGGTGAAAGGGCTGCGGGTCGAACTGGCGCGCGAAGTCCAGGATCTGCTCGCGTGTCGGGCTCACGCTGCCGAGTTCGCGCGTGCTGCCGACTTCGAGGTCTTCCCAGTAGTAGGTGGGTGCTGTCATCAACGTCCTCCGGTGATATCCACGATGCTGCCCGTGGCGTAGCTGGCCTCGTTCGACAGCAGCCAGACGATGGCGTGGGCGACTTCCTGCGCCGTGCCCGGGCGCTGCAGGGGAATCTGCGCTGCGAGGCGCTGCGCGCGGCCGGGCTGGCCGCCGCTGGCGTGGATCTCGGTGTCGATGATGCCCGGGCGCACGGCGTTGACACGGATGCCCTCGGTGGCGACCTCGCGTGCCAGGCCCAGGGTGAAGACGTCGACCGCGCCCTTGGCCGCAGCGTAATCCACGTACTGGCCGGCCGCGCCGTGGATCGAGGCCACGCTGCCGACGTTGACGATGGCGCCGCCGCTGCCGCCGTGGCGCGTGCTCATGCGACGCACGGCCTCGCGCGCGCAGAGCATGGTGCCGTAGACGTTGACCGCGAACATGCGCTGCCAGCGCGCCAGGCTCTGCGCGTCCACGCGCTGCGTGGTGTCCACCACGCCGGCGTTGTTGACCAGCGCGTCGAGCCGGCCCAGCTTGGCATCGATGGTCTCGAACATGGCCTGCACCTGGGCCTCGTCGGCCACGTCGGCGCGCACGGCCAGGGCGGTACCGCCGCCGGCGCGGATCTGGCGCACCACCTCGTCGGCGGCCAGGGCGTTGGCGGTGTAGCTCAGGGCCACGGCGTAGCCGCGTTGCGCGGCCAGCAGGGCGGTGGCGGCGCCGATGCCACGCCCGCCGCCGGTGATGAGCACGAGCTTGTCCAAATCAGAACTCCAGCAAATGTCATGACGACAAGATACCATTGCTGCAGATTCGAGGCGACGCCGCGCGCCTCCTGCCGCATTTGCACAAGGAGTACAAGACCATGGGACAGTTCATCGAACTCAAACCGGCCGACGGCGCCAGCATCCCGGCCTATGTGGCCCAGCCCGCGGGCCAGCCGCGCGGCGGTGTGGTGGTGCTGCAGGAGATCTTCGGCGTCAACACCCACATCCGTGAGGTGACCGATGGCTATGCCGCCGCGGGTTACCTGGCGGTGGCGCCGTCCACCTTCCATCGCGTCAAGCCCGGCGTCGAGCTCGGCTACCAGCCCGATGACATGAGCGCGGGCATGGCGCTCAAGGCCGCGGTCGAGGCGCTGGGCATGAACCCTGCCGGCCCGGGCGTGCTGCAGGACATCCAGGCCGCCATCCAGCATGCGGCGCAGGCCGGCAAGGTGGGCGTGGTGGGCTACTGCTGGGGCGGCCTGCTGACCTGGCGCACGGCCTGCCTGCTGCAGGGCGTGAGCGCGGCCGTGCCCTACTACGGCGGTGGCGTCACGACCGAAGACGAGATCGCGCGCACGCCCAAGTGCCCGGTGCTGGCGCACTTCGGCGAGCAGGACCACTGGATTCCGCTGGACGGTGTCGAGGCCTTCAAACGCGCGCATCCCGAGGTCGAGGTCCACATCTATGCGGCCAACCACGGCTTCAACTGCGACCATCGCGGCAGCTACAACGCCGATGCCGCCCGCCTCGCACGCGAGCGCACCCTGGCCTTCTTCGCCAAGCACGTGGGCTGAACATGAAGGCCCTGCTGGCGTCCCTGCTGCTGGCCTCGGGCTGTGCGCTGGCCGCCGACTATGGCGGGCCGCTGTTCGACGCCCATCTGCACTACAACGACGAGGCCTGGCAGGGTCCGCATCCGCTGGACGACGTGCTGGCGCGCATGCAGCGCAACGGCGTGCGCGCGATCATCGCCAACAGCCGGCCCAATGACGGCACCAAGACCCTGGCGGCGGCGCGCGAGCAGACGCGCGCCGCCGGTGTGACCGTGGTGCCCTTCATCCGCCTCTACCGCAACCGGGACGACTACAGCCACTGGTTCCGCGATGAGAGCATCTACGCCATGGTGCAGCAGGAGCATGCGCGCGGCACGGCGGCCGGTCCCTACCGCGGCATCGGCGAGTTCCACCTCTATGACAGCGCCCATGCCAACGGCCCGGTGGCGAAGAAGCTCATGCAGTACGCGCAGCAGCACGAGCTGGCCGTGCTGGCGCACGTGGATGATGTGGCCATCGATCTGCTGATGGCGCATGCGCCGCAGGCCCGCCTGATCTGGGCGCATACCGGCATCGGCGGCCCCTCGGTCGCCCGCGTGCAGGCCCTGCTGGAGAAATACCCCAGGCTCATGGGCGAGCTGTCCTACCGCCCGGGGCTGACCTGCGGCGAGGGCACGCTTTGCCCCGACTGGCGCGCACTGATGCTGAAGTTCCCCGACCGTTTCCTGATCGGCTCGGACACCTGGGTCAACCAGCGCTGGCTGTATTACGACGAACTCATGCGTGGCTACCGCCGCTGGCTCGGGGATTTGCCGCCCGAGGTGGCGCGTCGCATCGCCTGGGACAATGGAGCGCGCCTGTTCCAGCTGGCGCCACCCTGATGCCTGACACCTTTCAGCTGCCCCTGTTCCCGCTGCAGACCGTGCTGTTTCCCGGCGGGGTGCTGCCTTTGCGCATCTTCGAGGTGCGCTATCTCGATCTGATCCAGCGCTGCCAGAAGGAGGGGGCGCCTTTCGGTGTGGTCTGCCTCACGCAGGGCAGCGAGGTGCGGCAGGCACCGGCGGCGGGCGAGGCCCCGCCGGCCGAGGCCTTCCACACCATCGGCACGCTGGCCCATATCGAGGCCTATGAGCGGCCCCAGCCCGGACTCATGCTGATCCGTTGCCGTGGCGGCCGGCGTTTCCGGCTGCTGCGCAGCGAGCAGATGAAGCATGGCCTGTGGACCGGCGAAGCCGAGTACCTGGCCGACGACCCCGTGGTGCCCGTGCCGCAGGATCTGGTGCCCGTGCGGGTCGGCCTGCAGCGCCTGCTGCAGCACATGCAGGCCCAGGCCCAGCCGGGTGACGAGTTGCCGATCCAGCCGCCGTTGCAGTGGGATGACTGCGGCTGGGTGGCGCACCGCTGGTGCGACATCCTGCCCGTGAGCCCGCAGCTCAAGCAGCAATTCCTGGCCGTGGACAACCCGCTGATCCGCCTGGAGCTGGTGGGGGATCTGCTGGCCCGGCTCAAGATCGGGACCGGGCCCGAATGAAGAAGCCGGGGCATGCCCCGGCTT
>LNFM01007642.1_pt1 | contig 16806 bp, 11 predicted proteins | sample 596031 | NCBI WGS metagenome assembly LNFM01 (sample SAMN04254537, study PRJNA301005) | activated carbon metagenome | isolation source: dual media filters at the Ann Arbor, Michigan drinking water treatment plant | place: USA: Ann Arbor
GAAGCTGCTGGAAATGGCCGGCGGCATGCGTGCCGGCCGCAAGCTCAAGGCGGTGATTCCCGGCGGCTCCTCGATGCCGGTGTTGCCCGCCGAGGTCATGATGCAGACCGACATGGATTACGACTCGATCGCCAAGGCCGGTTCGATGCTCGGCTCCGGTGCGGTGATCGTGATGGACGAGACCACATGCATGGTGCGCGCGCTGGAGCGCTTGTCGTATTTCTACTACGAAGAATCCTGCGGCCAGTGCACGCCCTGCCGCGAAGGCACCGGATGGCTATATCGCATGGTCAATCGCATTGAACACGGCCAGGGGAATACGGAGGATCTGGACAAGCTCACTTCGGTGGCGGATAACATCGCCGGCCGCACCATCTGCGCGCTCGGCGATGCCGCCGCGCTGCCGGTAAAGAGCTTCATCAAGCACTTCCGTAGCGAGTTCCAGCATCACATCGATCACCGAAAGTGCCTGGTATGAGGCCGAACTGATGGCGCACCTCGAAATCGACGGCAAACCGGTGGAAGTGCCGGACAACAGCATGATCATGGATGCGGCGACCAAGCTCGGCATCTACGTTCCGCATTTCTGCTACCACAAGAAGCTGTCGATCGCCGCCAATTGCCGCATGTGCCTGGTCCAGGTAGAGAAGGCGCCGAAGCCGTTGCCGGCCTGCGCCACGCCGGTGACCGAGGGCATGAAGGTCTTCACCCATTCTGAAATCGCAGTCGCGGCGCAAAAGGGCGTGATGGAATTTCTGCTGATCAACCATCCGCTCGATTGCCCGATCTGCGACCAGGGCGGAGAGTGCCAGTTGCAGGACCTCGCGATGGGTTATGGCGCCTCGAACTCGCGCTACGACGAAGCCAAGCGGGTGGTGGACGAAAAGGACCTGGGGCCGCTGGTGTCGGCCGCGGAAATGAGCCGCTGCATTCATTGCACCCGCTGCGTACGTTTCGGCCAAGAGATCGCCGGCGTCATGGAGCTGGGCATGGCCGGTCGTGGGGAACACGCCGAGATCATGCCCTTCGTGTCGCGCACCGTGGATTCGGAGCTCTCAGGCAACATGATTGATGTCTGTCCGGTCGGCGCACTTACTTCCAAACCGTTTCGCTACTCGGCCCGCACCTGGGAGCTGGCCCGGCGCAAGTCCATCTCGCCGCACGACGGGCTCGGCTCCAATCTGGTGGTTCAGGTCAAGAACGATCGGGTAATGCGGGTGCTGCCGCTGGAGAATGAAGACGTCAACGAGTGCTGGCTCTCCGATCGTGACCGCTTCTCCTACGAGGCGCTGAACTCTGCCGAGCGTCTTACCCGACCGATGATAAAGCGCGACGGCAAATGGGAGGAGGTCGAATGGTCGGTGGCGCTGGAATTCGTCGCCGCCGGCCTCAAGCGTATCCGCGATGCCCACGGAGCGGATGCGATCGCCGCGCTGACCACCCCTCAGGCTACACTCGAGGAACTCTATCTGCTTGGCAAGCTCGCCCGGGGCCTCGGTGGCGGTAATGTCGAATTCCGCCTGCGCCAGGCGGATTTCTCGGCCGATGCCAGCCTGCGCGGCGTGCCCTGGCTGGGCATGAAAGTCGCAGATCTCAACCGGCTTGACCGGGCGCTGATGGTCGGCTCGACCCTGCGCAAGGATCATCCGCTGCTGGCGCAACGCCTGCGCCAGGCGGTCAAGCGCGGTGCGCAGTTCAATTTGATTAACCCGGTGGACGACGACCAGCTGCTGCGCGTGGCCAACAAGTCGATCGTGGCCCCCTCTGGCATGGAACAGGCCCTGGGCGAGGTACTCAGGGCGACGGCCGAGGCCAAGGGCGTCGCGGTCCCGGAAGCCGTGGCCCAACTAGCCGCCGGCGAGACCGCACGAGCAATCGCGGCCAGCCTGGTCTCCGGCGGGAATGCCGCGGTGCTGCTGGGCAATTTCGCGCAGCATCATCCCCGGGCGGCGCAATTGCACCGACTGGCGGCGCAACTGGCCGAACTTCTCGGCGCGAAATTCGGCTTTCTGGGCGAGGGCGCCAACAGTGTCGGCGGCTTCCTCGCCGGCGCGACGCCGGCCGCAACAGCGGCGGGTGTGCTGGCGACGCCGCGCAAGGCCTGCCTGGTTTTGCATGCCGAGGTCGAACTCGATGCCCACAATCCGCGCGCGGCGCGCTCAGTGCTGCACGCGACCGAACTGGTGGTGGTGATGTCCGCCTATAAGCATCGTGCGCTCGAATATGCCCAGGTGCTGCTGCCGGTTTCGCCGTTCACCGAAACTGCCGGCAGTTTCGTGAACACCGAGGGCCGGTTGCAGAGTTTCCAGGGCGTGGTGCGACCGCTGGGTGAAACCCGGCCGGGATGGAAAGTGCTGCGGGTGCTGGGAACATTGTTGAACCTTCCCGGATTCGAATTCGAATCCGCCGAGCAGGTGCGTGCAGAATGCCTGGAGAAAATCGGCGACCTGACGGCGCGGCTGTCCAACGACATTGATGGCGCGCCGGCTGCGGTTGTTCCCGCCGCCAGTACCGGCATCGAGACTTCAGAGATCGAAAGAATCAGCGAAGTGCCCATTTATCACGCCGATGCAATAGTGCGCCGAGCGCCGTCGCTGCAGCAGACCCGCGATGCCCAGGTTGGCATGGCCTGGCTACCGGGCGCACTGGCGGAAAAACTCCAGCTGTGTCCCGGCGACCGGGTACGGGTGATGCAGGGCGACGGCGAGGCAACGCTCCCGTATGCCCGCGACGACCGGCTGCCGGCAAACTGCGTCCGGCTACCGGCCGCCTGCCGCGAAACCAGCGGGCTGGGTCCGGCATCCGGCCTGGTCGAGCTTCAGCGAGTACCTGCGGGCGCAGCGATTGCGCACGAAGGGGCGGAGGCCTGATGAGCCTGCCCTTCCTCGAGGCCTGGATCGGCCCCGGCGGCGTCACCGTCCTGTGGACGCTGGCCAAGATCCTCGCCATTGTGGTGCCGATCATCCTCAGCGTGGCCTACTTGACTCTGGCCGAGCGCAAGGTGATCGGCTACATGCAACTGCGCATCGGACCGAACCGGGTGGGTTACAAGGGCCTGCTGCAGCCCTTCGCCGACGTGCTCAAGCTGCTGGTGAAGGAAGTCATCATTCCGTCCGGCGCCAACAAATTCCTGTTCCTGCTGGCGCCGGTGCTGGCGATCATGCCGGCGCTGGCGGCCTGGGCGGTGGTACCGTTCTCGCCGGAACTGGTGCTGGCCGACATCGACGCCGCGCTGCTTTACGTGCTGGCGATCACCTCGATGGGCGTCTATGGAGTCATCATCGCCGGCTGGGCCTCGAACTCGAAATATGCCTTTATCGGCGCAATGCGCTCCGCGGCCCAGATCGTCTCCTACGAAATCGCCATGGGCTTTGCTCTGGTGTGCGTGCTGATGATGTCCGGCAGTCTCAACCTCGGTGCCATCGTCTCGGAACAAAAGACCGGCTGGGGCCTGCTGGGCTGGAACCTGATTCCGTTGCTGCCGATGTTCCTGGTGTATTTCATTTCCGGGGTGGCGGAAACCAACCGCGCCCCCTTCGACGTCGCCGAAGGCGAGTCGGAAATTGTCGCCGGCTTCCACGTCGAATACTCCGGCACCGCCTTCGCAGTGTTCTTCCTCGCCGAATACGCGAACATGATCCTGATCTCCACGCTGGCGGCGATCATGTTCCTCGGCGGCTGGCTGTCGCCGCTGCCGTTCATTCCGGACAGCTTTCTCTGGCTGCTGCTGAAAGTGGCCTTCCTGCTGTTCTGCTTCCTGTGGTTCCGCGCCACCTTTCCGCGCTACCGCTACGACCAGATCATGCGCCTGGGCTGGAAAGTGTTTATCCCGCTGACCATCGTCTGGCTGGTCCTGATCGGGGGGCTGATGAAAACTGCGTGGTGGCCCTGGTGAGCCGCGCATTGACGGCGGGAGTGCGGGCATGATCGAGCGCATTCGCGAATTCTTCCGCACCTTCCTGTTGCTTGAGCTGGTTAAGGGCCTGATGCTCACCGGGCGCTATTTCTTCGCCCGCAAGATCACCATCCAGTTCCCGGAAGAGAAGACGCCGCAGTCCGGGCGCTTCCGCGGGCTGCACGCGCTGCGCCGCTATCCTAACGGCGAAGAGCGCTGCATCGCCTGCAAACTCTGCGAGGCGGTCTGCCCGGCGCTGGCGATCACCATCGAATCCGAGCAGCGCGCTGACGGCACCCGCCGCACCAGCCGTTACGACATCGACCTCACCAAGTGCATTTTCTGCGGCTTCTGCGAAGAGTCGTGCCCGGTGGATTCGATCGTTGAAACCCGCATACTCGAATACCATGGCGAAAAACGCGGTGACCTGTTGTATACCAAGGAGATGCTGCTCGCGATCGGCGACCGTTATGAAAGCCAGATTGCCCAGGATCGAAGTGATGACGCGAAGTTCAGGTGAGGCGTGCCCGGCTTTGCTGGACAAGGGAACACTCACATGCACCCGTAGGGGTGTATGCCGCTTGCGGCGACCGGGCTGCGCCCATAAGGAGTGAGGGGCAATCCTTAGTCCTCAACCTGTATATATAAGAACATGGATTTCCAGACCGGCATTTTCTATTTCTTCGCAGCGATACTGGTGTTCGCGGCATTGCGCGTCATCACCGCGCGCAATCCGGTGCATTCGGCGCTGTTCCTGGTGCTCGCCTTCGTCACTGCGGCAGCGCTGTGGATGCTGCTCGAAGCGGAGTTCCTGGCCATCGTCCTGGTACTGGTCTACGTTGGCGCGGTAATGGTGCTGTTCCTGTTCGTGGTGATGATGCTGGACATCAACCTCGACCGACTGCGCGAGGGCTACTGGGATTACCTGGTACCGGCGCTGATCGTGGCCGGCGTGATGGTGGCGGAAATGACGATCATCCTCGGCGGCCGTTATTTCGGTCTCGAGGGCATGCCGGCGCCGGAGCCCCAGGCTGCCGGTCACAGCAATACCGCCGAACTCGGCCTGCAGATCTACACCTACTACGTCTATCCCTTCGAGATCGCGGCGGTGATCCTGCTGGTCGCGATCGTGGCTGCGATCGCGCTGACACTGCGCACCCGCAAGGACACCAAGTACCAGAATCCCTCGCAGCAGATCAAGGTCCGCAGCCGTGACCGGGTGCGCGTGGTTTCGATGCCGTCGGAGGGCAAGGATGAAGGATGAAGGCGGAAGGCGGAAGGTGAGAGGCGCGCGGGATGAGCGTGGCGGCGCTGCCAGGGCGGGCCGCCGGTCTGGTTTCGACCTCATCCCTCATCCCTCATCCTTCATCCATTCGACGCCCGGAGGGCGGAGATGATTTCCCTCTCCCATTACCTGATCCTCGGCGCGGTTTTGTTTTCCATCAGCGTGGTCGGCATTTTTCTGAACCGCAAGAATGTCATCATCCTGCTGATGGCGATCGAGCTGATGCTGCTGGCGGTAAACATGAATTTCATCGCCTTTTCCCATTTCCTGAACGATACCGCCGGCCAGATATTCGTGTTCTTCATTCTCACCGTCGCCGCGGCCGAGTCGGCAATCGGCCTGGCGATCCTGGTGGTGCTGTTCCGAAACATGAACACCATCAATGTCGACGATCTGGACCAGTTAAAAGGATGAAAAGCGTGAGGGGTGAGCAGTCAGGAGTGAGGAGAATGCTTGCGGCGACGGGTTTATCCCGTACCCCTCACCCCCCCCTCTCGGGGTACGGATCATGAAGACCCTCTATCTCCTCGTCCCGCTCGCGCCGCTCGCCGGCGCGCTGATCGCCGGCCTTCTCGGCTGGCTGATCGGCAGGCGCGCCGCGCATCTGGTGACGATCGCCGGGATGGTGATCTCAACCGTCGCCGCCTTCCTGGTATTTCGCGACGTGATGGCCGGCAACACTTTCAACGGCCCGCTGTATACCTGGATCACCAGTGGCGAGACCGTGTTCCAGATCGGCTTCCTGATCGACAGGCTGTCGGCGACCATGATGGTGGTGGTGACCTTCGTTTCGCTGATGGTGCATATCTACACCATCGGCTACATGGCCGACGATCCGGGTTACCAGCGCTTCTTCTCCTATATCTCGCTTTTCACCTTTTCGATGCTGATGCTGGTGATGAGCAACAATTTCCTGCAGTTGTTCTTCGGCTGGGAAGCCGTGGGCCTGGTGTCCTATCTGCTGATCGGGTTCTGGTACAACAAACCGACCGCGATTTACGCCAATCTCAAGGCTTTCCTGGTCAACCGGGTGGGCGACCTCGGATTCCTGATCGGCATCGCGCTGATCCTGGTCTATTGCGGCAGCCTCGATTATGCGCAGGTGTTTGCCGAGGCGCCCGAACTCAAGGACGAGGTGGTGGCCATGTCTTTCCTCGACTGGCCGCTGATGACCACCATCTGCATCCTGCTGTTCATCGGCGCCATGGGAAAGTCGGCGCAGTTTCCGCTGCATGTCTGGCTGCCGGATTCGATGGAAGGCCCAACCCCGATCTCGGCCCTGATCCATGCCGCCACCATGGTGACCGCAGGCATCTTCATGGTGGCGCGGATGTCGCCGTTGTTCGAGATGTCGGAAACTGCTTTGTCACTGGTGCTGGTGATCGGCGCGATCACCGCTCTGTTCATGGGGCTGGTGGCGATCGTGCAAAATGACATCAAGCGCGTGGTGGCCTACTCGACCCTGTCCCAGCTTGGCTACATGACGGTGGCACTCGGTGCTTCCGCCTATGCCGGCGCGATGTTCCATCTGGTCACGCATGCCTTCTTCAAGGCCCTGCTGTTCCTCGGCGCCGGTTCGGTGATCATCGCCCTGCACCACCAGCAGGACATGCGGCATATGGGCGGGCTGAAGAAATTCATGCCCATCACCTACGCCACCATGATGATCGGGGCCTTGGCGAGTGCCGGCGTGCCGGGCTTCTCCGGGTTTTTTTCCAAGGATGCGATCATCGAGGCGGTGCACCTGTCGAACCTTCCCGGCAGCGGCTTTGCCTATTTCTGTGTGCTGTCCTGCGTTTTCGTCACCGCGTTTTATACCTTCCGGCTGATGTTCATGACCTTCCACGGCGCGAGCCGATTCGAGGCGCACGGCAAGGACGACGGTAGCGCGGCCGGTCACGGCCATCATGGCGGCGACCCGAAGGAGTCGCCGTGGGTGGTGACCCTGCCGCTGATTGTTCTGGCGGTGCCGACCATTTGCGCCGGCTGGATTATCGGGCCTGTGCTCTTCGGCGGCTATTTCGGCGATGCGATCGTGGTTGCTCCGGAACACGACGTGCTGGCCGAATTCGGAAAAGGTTTCCACGGCGTGCTCGGGATGATGGCGCATGCGCTGGTCACCTGGCCGTTCTGGCTGTCGGTCGCCGGCATTGCCGTCGCGGCCTTCCTCTATCTCAGGCCCTCTGAACTGCCGGCGCAACTGGCCCGTCGTTTCGGGCCGCTCTACACGCTGCTGGAGAACAAGTACTACCTGGATCGTTTCAACGACTGGTTCTTCGCGGCCGGCGCCCGCTGGCTGGGACGCGGACTCTGGAAGGGCGGAGACGTGGCAATAATCGACGGCCTGCTGGTCAACGGCTCGGCGCGCCTGGTGGCCTGGTTCTCGACCGTGACCCGCAGGCTGCAGTCCGGCCTGATCTACCACTACGCGTTCGTCATGATCATCGGTGTGTTTGTGCTGCTCACCCTCTGGTTCGCCGGCGACTGAGAACAAAACATGTCTGGACTTCCACTTCTCAGTATCGTCATCTGGTTGCCCATCCTGGCCGCGGTCGTGGTGCTTGCCACCGGCTCCGATCGCAACGCCGGCGCGGCGCGCTGGCTGGCGCTGGCCGGCAGCATTGCCGGATTCATCGTGGCGGTGCCCCTGTATCTGCATTTCGATCCCGCATTCTCCGGCATGCAGTTTGTCGAGTGGCGGCCCTGGATTGAGTCCTACAACATCAACTACCACCTGGGCATCGACGGCATTTCGCTGCTGCTGATCCTGCTCAACTGCTTCACCACTGTGCTGGTGGTGCTGGCCGGCTGGAAGGTGGTCGAAACCCGGGTTGCCCAGTACATGGCGGCGATACTGGTGCTTTCGGGAATCATGAACGGCGTGTTCAGTGCGATGGATGCCGCGCTGTTTTACGTGTTCTTCGAAGCCACGCTGATCCCGATGTTCATTGTCATCGGCATCTGGGGCGGACCCAACCGGGTCTATGCCGCGCTCAAGTTCTTCCTCTACACGCTGCTGGGGTCGTTGCTGACACTGATCGCGATCATCTACCTCTACGTCGTTTCCGGAGGCAGTTTCGCCCTTGCCGACTACTACGTGCTGCCGATCCCGCTGGGTGTGCAGACCTTGCTGTTCATCGGCTTCTTCGCTGCCTTCGCGGTCAAGGTGCCCATGTTCCCGGTGCACACCTGGCTGCCGGATGCCCACGTCGAGGCGCCCACCGGCGGTTCGGTGGTCCTGGCGGCGATCATGCTCAAGCTCGGCGCCTATGGCTTCCTGCGCCTGTCGCTGCCGATCCTGCCGGATGCCAGCCATTACCTGGCGCCTGTGGTCATCGGCCTGTCGCTGATTGCAGTGGTGTACATCGGCCTGGTGGCGCTGGTGCAAAGCGACATGAAGAAGCTGATCGCCTATTCCTCCATCGCACACATGGGCTTCGTTACGCTGGGCATCTTCCTGTTCAACGCGCAGGGCGTGGAAGGGGCGGTGATCCAGATGGTTTCCCACGGTTTCGTGTCCGGCGCGCTGTTTCTCTGCGTCGGCGTGCTCTACGACCGGATGCATAGCCGGATGATCGCGGACTACGGCGGCGTCGCCAACCGGATGCCGGTGTTCGCGGCCTTTTTCATGTTGTTTGCCATGGGCAACGCCGGATTGCCTGGCACCAGTGGCTTCGTCGGCGAATTCCTGGTGATCATGGGCGCGATGAACGTGAACTTCTGGTACGCGCTGGCCGCCGCCACCACGCTGATATTCGGCGCGGCTTACACGTTGTGGATGGTCAAGCGGGTGATCTTCGGCGCAGTCGCGAACAGCCAGGTCGCCGCGCTCAAAGACATTAGCGCCCGCGAGAGCCTGATCCTGACATTGGTTGCTGCCGCGGTTTTGTGGATGGGCCTGTATCCCCAGCCTTTCGCGGTGGTGCTGCACCAGTCAGTCGCTGACCTGCTGGCGCTGGCGAATTCGAGCAAACTATGATGAACCAAGGGGCGAGGGGCGGGGGGCGGGGGGCGAGAGCAGGGCGCGGCAGCGCCCGTCCAATCCTTTTCCCTCGTCCCTCGCCCCTCGTCCCTCGTCCCTAAAACATGGAACACGAATTCCCCGACTTCCTGCTGGCTGCACCCGAGATCTTTCTGCTCTCGATGGCCTGCTTCATCCTGATCGTCGACCTGTTCCTGTCGCAGCGCCAGCGCGGCTGGACCCATGCATTGACCCTGTTTGCCCTGGTCGCAACCGCCGGCGCCGCGTTTTCGCTGGGCAATGACGAGGTGGTCTATACCTTCAACGGCATGTTCGTGGCCGACCCGATGTCCACCGTGCTCAAGATTGCGGTCTGCCTCGCGGTGGCCGCCATGCTGGTGTACTCGCGGGCCTACGTCGCACTGCGGGGCATGTACCACGGCGAGTTCCACGTGCTGTCGCTGTTCGCCACGCTCGGCATGCTCGTCATGATCTCGGCGAACCACTTCCTGGTGCTGTACCTCGGCCTGGAGCTCCTGTCGTTGTCGCTGTATGCGATGGTGGCGCTGGCACGCGATTCCTCCACCAGCACCGAGGCGGCGATGAAGTATTTCGTCCTCGGAGCGCTGGCCTCCGGGATGCTGCTCTACGGCATGTCGATGATCTATGGCGCCACCGGTTCGCTCGAGGTTACCGAAGTGGCGCAGCGCGTTTTCGAAGGCGAGGCCCTGCCTACCATCCTGGTGTTCGGACTGGTATTCGTGGTGGCCGGCATCGGCTTCAAGCTCGGGGCGGTGCCGTTCCACATGTGGGTGCCGGACGTCTACCAGGGCGCACCCACTGCTGTGACCATGCTCATCGGCACCGCGCCGAAGCTTGCTGCCTTCGCTTTCGTCATGCGTCTGCTGGTCGAGGCGCTCGGCATGGAACAGCTTTTCGTTGAATGGCAGAAAATGCTGATCATTCTGGCGGTGGCGTCGCTCGCGATCGGCAACATCACCGCCATCGCGCAGACCAACATCAAGCGCATGCTCGCCTATTCGACCATTGCCCACATGGGTTTCCTGCTGCTGGGCATCCTGAGCGGCACCATCGAGGGGTTCGGTGCCGCGATGTTCTACGCCATGATCTACGTGTTGATGGGTCTGGGCAGCTTCGCGGTCATATTATTGCTGTCGCGTGAGGGTTTCGAGGCCGACAACCTGGACGACTTCAAGGGACTGAACCAGCGCAATCCCTGGTACGCCTTCATCATGCTGCTGCTGATGTTCTCCATGGCGGGCATCCCGCCGACCATGGGTTTCTGGGCCAAGCTGTTCGTACTGCAGGCGGTGGTGTCGGTCGGGCACATCTCGCTGGCGGTGCTGGCGGTGCTGTTCTCCCTGATCGGCGCCTTCTACTATCTGCGGGTGGTCAAATTAATGTACTTCGACGCGCCAGTCGACAGCGCGCCGATCACGCCGCAGGCCGGGGTACGGGTACTGGTCTCTGCCAACGGCCTGGCGGTGCTGGCGCTGGGCCTGTCGCCGGGCGCGCTGCTGGCCATTTGCGAGCGCGCGATTCAGCTTTCCCTGTAGTGCCCTATAATCTTACGGGTCGATTCCAGTGAGCGCCGATTTCACAAAAAGCGATTTCACCGAAAGCGATTTCACTGAAAGGAAGCTCGCCTCGAAAACCGTTTATCGCGGCCGGTTATTGCACGTCAAGGAGGACGAGGTGCGGCTGCCCGACGGCAGCCAGGCGCGCCGCGAGTACATCGAGCACCCTGGCGCGGCAATCATTCTGCCGCTGTTCGATGATGCTTCAGTATTGCTCGAGCGTCAGTATCGCTATCCGGTCGCGGCGCATTGCCTTGAACTGCCGGCGGGCAAGTTCGAACCCGGCGAGCCGGCGCTGGAAACCGCCCAGCGCGAACTGCTCGAGGAAACCGGTTACGTTGCGTCCGAATGGCGCGAGCTTGGGCAGATGCTGCCTTGCATCGGCTACTCCAACGAACGCATCGATTTTTTCCTGGCGCGCGGCCTCGAGTTCAGGGGGGCGCAGCTGGACCAGGGCGAATTCCTGGAAACCCTGAGGCTGCCACTCAGCGAGGCGCTGGAGTGGGTGCGCGACGGGCGGGTAACAGACATCAAAACCATGCTCGGCCTGCTCTGGGCCGGCAAGATTATCGACGACGGCTGGTAGTTGGCGCGGTTGCGCCGGTCAGGCGCTCTGGAACTGCCGGTTCTGCTGCCCGGTCTGTTCCGAGGCGGCTGCTTCCGCGGACAGGAAAGGGCGTGGTTGGGCGAACAGGAATCCCTGGCCGTAACGCACGCCCATCTCCGTCAGGATCCGCAATTCTTCCTCGGTTTCCACGCGCTCGGCAATGACCTGTTTGTTGAGTCCCAGGGCGACATCGCACAGCGCCCGCACGAACAGGCGGTTGGCTTCGTCGGCGGCCAGCCCGCGCACGAAGCTGCCGTCGATCTTCAGATAGTCCACGTCGAAGCGCTTGAGAAAGTAGAAGGAACTGAAGCCGGTACCGAAATCGTCCAGTGCAAACCGGCAGCCCAGCGGCTTGATCCGTGAAATGAAGGCCTGGGTTACGTCCACTTCTGACATTGCCACGGTTTCCGTGACCTCGAATACCAGTTGTGAATGGTCGATCGCTGCCTTTTCCAGCATGTCGCTCAGGCGCCGTACCCAGAGCGGATCGGCCAGGCTCGCGCGCGACAGGTTCACGAAGTAACGTTGCTTGTGTGCCTGCAATTCCGGGCGCAGCAGCGCTTCGACGACTTTCGCCACTACGCGCAGATCGATTTCCTGCGCCAGGCCCAGCGATTCCGCCACTTCGACGAATTGGCCGGGTTGCATCAGGTTTCCATTACGATCGAGGATGCGCACCAGCACCTCGTGGTGCATCACTTCCCGGTCCGAAAGCCTGAGCACCGGCTGCGAATACAGCACAATCCGGTCTTGCGCCAGCACCTCGCGCAGTTCCCGCGCCCAATGCACCCGTTTATGGGTACTGCGCAGGTCTTCAGGGTTATGGGCGTGCAGCGCGAAGCGGTTACGGCCGTTGTCCTTGGCCTGATACATCGCGATGTCCACGTTGGCAAGCAGAGTCGCGACCTCTGCGCCGTGGAAGGGATAGACTGCCACGCCGATCGAGGCGGTGAGGGCGGACAGACAGGCTTCGCCCCTGACATGGAAATTGTAGTGTCGCAGCGTATCCAGTGCCTGCGCCGCCATCTGCGTGGCTTGCGGACCCAGCGCGTCCGGCAGCAGCAACGCGAACTCGTCGCCACCGAGTCTGAAAACACGCGAGTTGCTGTCCTTGATCAGATCCTTGAGCAACCCGCCGATACTGATCAGCAACTGGTCCCCGGCGCGGTGGCCGAAATTGTCGTTGACGTATTTGAAGTGGTCGATGTCGAGCAGCAGTACCGCGCCTTTCTCTTCCGCAAGCAGGGCCGATTCCAGCGCCTTCTGCAGCGACACCCGGTTGGGCAGGCCGGTTAGCGCGTCGTGTGTGGCCAGCCGCTCGATCTCGATTGCAGCCCGGTGCTGTTCGGTGATGTTGTGCGCGGTGCCGCGCAATCCGATCGGGCGCCCCTCGTCATCGTATGAAACCCGGGCGTTGATGCCGACCCAGCGGTCGCTGCCGTCGGCGGCAAGCAGGTGGGTGAGATAGTTCTTGACCTCGCCGTTCCTGCGCAGCAGCGACAGGAAGCGTCGGTTCGAGACATGCGCAGGGCCGGCTTCGAAGTCGAAGAAGCAGCGGCCGATCAGGTCGTTCTGGCGCAGTCCGAAAATGTCGATGCAGCCGTTGTTCAGATAGGTGAATCGGCCCACGGCATCGGTGGTCCAGATCAGGTCGTGCGAGGTTTCCACCAGGTCGCGGTAGCGCGATTCGCTTTCCAGCAGCAGCTGGATGATGCGGCGTTTTTCCCGCAGGCTGCGGCGGGCCTCCGCGAGTTGGTCGTGGACCGTCTCGGCCTCCTGCACCTCGGAGGCAGGCTGCGCGGTTCCGGCAAGGCCGTCGATGATCTCGCGGTCGTAGCGACGGTGCCCGCCGTTGGTGCGGCGGGCTACCAGCACGCCCTGGACGTCCCAGCGGCGCAATTTCTGCACCGGGATGCCGAGGCGGGCTGCCGCTTCCTGGATCGAGTATTCGTGAAGATCGTCTGCCACGACCTGCCCCGCTGTGCGCTTTTGCCGATTGGTCGGACCGGCGCGATTTGCCCGCCGGGTCATCAGTGCAACTGTACCCCTGTTTGCGCCTCCTCGCAGCGGTTCGCCATGACCATCGCCGGGACCCGGTCCGGCACGACGATCGATTCGGCGCTCGCTGCCGGCCCGACTGCTTCGGGTTTTCCGTTCGCGCCCAGATCGTTCTGGCGGGTGACCAGCCGTTGCATCAGCTTCAGGTCGCGCTGACTGAGATTCATTGCCGTGTCCACCCAGGCCTCGACCACGTCCAGCAACTCGGCGTAATCAAGCTTCTCCACGCAGCGGCGCGCCCGCGCCAGGCCCGCGAGGCCATTGCGGCTGCGGCTGCGATCATTGATGTAGCCGGCGATCCGGGCTTCGCCGCCGCCGGGCTCTGCGACCATGTCGACCACGCCCATGGCCAGCATGTCCTCGGCGCTATAAATCCGGCCGCTGGTCAGGAGCTGCTCGGTAGTGCGCTTGCCGACCTTGCGTTCCAGGAACGAATAGGCACCCATTCCCGGAAACAGGTTGAACAGGATTTCGGGAAACCCGAACCGCGCCTGGCGCTCCGCCACCAGAACGTCCGAGGACAGTGCAGCCTCGAAGCCGCCGCCAAGGCATTCACCCTGCACCAGCGAGATGGTGGTGAGCGGCAGGCCGTGGCCGATGTAATTGCGATAGAGCACGTCGACGCAGGCGCGGCCATAGTGGGCGAGGCCATCGCGGTCTTCGCGCTGGATCAGTTGGGTGAACAACTGCAGGTCGCCGCCAAGGTTGAACACACCCGGAACCCTGGAGGCAAGGATGGCGTAATCCACCGGGCTGTTCTCGCCCTCGCACCTGACCTCCCCGCCGGTGTGCGTGACGAAACGGCAGTAGCGATCCAGATCCTGCAGCAGCGCCGGATTGAAGTTAGGCCTCGGGCTCGGATTCCAGCGCAACCACATCGCATGCAGCGGCTTGTCGTAGAACGCCGAGAGCTGTTCGGAGAAAAAGTACTCGGCGGTGTCCAGCGCCGGGCCGTCGTCGGTCGGCAGAGGGAGCTGAAGCAGTGCCTGCGGGATGTTCATGTCCATTTTGCATTCTCCTGTGCGAGTGGGTCTTGATCTGTGTGCAGTGACATCGAGCCGACGAGGTGTGTCCCTTGATCGGATTCATCTCGACTCTAGACGAGATTACGCGAAGATAGCAAATCTAACACTTTGATAGATTTGATTTTTATTCTTTGTTGTCAAGACTTTGGATTAGCCTGTCTCTGCAAGGCGACAAAAATTATCGCGTTTTCATTGTTCCCTGGTCGCGAGGCGTACCTGGGCGTGCTTCAACATCTCGATACAACTCATGGATTCCGTTGACCTAATGATCCAGAGGCGCTAGAAAGGTGATCCAAAGTAAAAGGGCGCAAAACGCCTCGCCGCTCATGCGGGCTCTTATTCGAGCTTTCCTCAGAATTTTTCTTCGTGTCCGGGTAGTCGGAGACCTGGCGCCGTTCGGGCATGCCGACCGGCTGCTGATCGTCGCCAATCACCATTCCCGGCTTGATGCGCTATTGCTGGCCCTGTTCCTGCCGCGCCAACCTCTGGTCATCGTTCCGCCTGAAGAAACGCAAGGCCGGTGGTTGCGCTGGGCGCTGACCCGGGTTCCGCACGAAGCGCTGGACTTAAGCAACCCCCTTTCCATCAAGCGGGCACTGCGTCCGCTGCGTGCCGGGAAACAACCGGTGGTGCTGTTTCCGGAAGGCAGGATTGCTGCCAATGGCGCGGTGATGAAGGTCTACCCGGTGCCGGCACTGATTGCCCTGAAGAGCGGTGCGACCGTGCTGCCGGTGCATGTCGAGGGCGCCGGCCAGTGGTTCAGCCGCTCCGGCTCGACCTCCCGGCTGCGGCGCTGGTTTCCCTCTGTGACCCTGCGGGTGTTCGCACCGGCGCGAATCGACGGCGGTGCCGCCGGCACCGCGCGCCGGCGCCGGGCGCATGCCACTCGCAAGCTCACCGCGTTGATGCAGTCGATGGCGCTGCAGTCGCATGCCTGCAAGCCGCTTTACGAATGCTTCCTGGATGCCGTTGCCGCACACGGTCGCTCGCGCCTGCTGATCGAGGACCAGAACGAGCAGCCGCAGAGTTACGGCCAGCTGCTGCGCATGAGCCTGGCGCTGTCGCGCCTGTTCCGCGGATTTACCGCGGAGCGCGAAAACATCGGCGTGCTGATGCCAAACGTCGTCACCTCGATCGGTGTGGTGCTGGGACTGTCCGCCGCAGGGCGGGTGCCGGCGATACTCAATTACACCTCCGGGGCGCTGGGTGTCGAAAGCGCGGTGGTCGCCGCCGGCGTGCGCACAGTCATCACTTCGCGCAAGTTCATAGAGCAGGCCGGCCTGCAGCCGCTGCTCGATGCGATCCCGGGCTGCAACATCGTATATCTGGAAGACCTGAAAGGCCGCTTCGGCTGGCGCGACAAGCTCTGGTTGATGGGTTTTGCCATGCACGCACCAGGCCTGACCATCGCCAAACAGTCCACCCTGGATCCGGCCGTAGTGCTGTTCACCTCCGGCTCGGAAGACCGGCCCAAGGGCGTAGTGCTGTCGCATCACGCGATCGTTGCCAACATCGCGCAGATGCGCGCGGTCTTCGACTTCTCGCCGGAAGACAAGATTCTCAATCCGTTGCCGCTGTACCACGCCTACAGCTTCACAGCCGGCGTGATGCTGCCGCTGATCACCGGCACCCGGTTGTACTTCTATATTTCGCCGCTGCGCTACCGTGCCATTCCCGAGATTGCCTACCGCCGCGATTGCACCATCCTGTTCGGCACCAGCACTTTCCTGTCGTTTTACGCCCGTTACGCCAATCCGATGGATTTCTGCCGCCTGCGCTACGTCATCTCCGGCGGAGAGAAGCTTTCGCCCGAAGTCTCGCGAGTTTGGATGGAAAAATTCGGCCTGCGTATTCTCGAGGGCTACGGTTCCACCGAGTGCGCGCCGGTGATTTCGCTGGCCACGCCCGCGGCCTATCGTCGCGGCGCAGTGGGCTGTTTCCTGCCCGGTGTCGATCACCAGATCGAACCGGTGGAAGGCATCGAGAAGGGTGGCGTGCTGCATGTGCGCGGCCCGAACCTGATGCGCGGCTATTACCGGTACCAGAACCCGGGCGTGGTCGAAGCGCCAAAATCTGTGGTCGGCGAAGGCTGGTACGACACCGGCGACGTGGTGGAAGTCGATCGCGACGGACTGCTGGTTATTTCCGGGAGGGTCAAGCGCTTCGCCAAGATCGCCGGAGAAATGGTGTCGCTGGACATGATCGAGCATGTGGCGCGCGAGGCGTCGCCCGAGCACCACCACGCCGCGGTCCTGAACGTCCAGGACTACGGCGGCGAAACCACTGTCCTGTTCACCACCGATTCCCTGCTTACCCGCGCGCAACTGCTGGAGGCAGCCAAGGAACTTGGAACCCACGACCTGTCGGTGGCACGCCG
>LNFM01007643.1_pt1 | contig 16804 bp, 13 predicted proteins | sample 596031 | NCBI WGS metagenome assembly LNFM01 (sample SAMN04254537, study PRJNA301005) | activated carbon metagenome | isolation source: dual media filters at the Ann Arbor, Michigan drinking water treatment plant | place: USA: Ann Arbor
AACTCGGTGGTCGCCGCCAGTGGTCCACTCATTTGGCTCCCGGCGACAGGCTTCTTTCCCTTCCAGCCGCCTGACGCCGAACATGAAGTGACGCGCCGGGCTGACCAGATCAGAGTGACGCGATTTCCTGCTGCCACACTCGTCGGCGAAGCGCGGAAATCAAGCGTCGGCGCTGCGAGCGTGTCAACGGCTTCAGCAACGGGTACCACGACGGTGCTGGTCACCAGACGGCCGTCAACATCGCAAGCAATCGAATAGACGGTCTCGGCAGTCAGCGGGGTCGTGAGCTCATCGCCCGACGCAGGCTTGTTACCGGACCAGCCGCCCGTTGCTCGACAGTCGCCCCCCGGGACCGACCAGATCAGCCTGGTTGATTGGCCGTTCTGAGCAACGGCAGGCTCCGCTGAGAACGACGTACCGACCTCGCCCTCTCCTCCACAGCCAACCAGGGCTGCCGCCACGGAGAAAACGATGAGCACCCAACGCAAAGTGGAATTCATGTCAGCCGAACACTTTCTTCTGAGACGTTTTTCTTGGAAAGCTGGCGGACTTGCACCAGGTCTGCGTGCACGCGTCCGACAGAACGCTCGTCCAGTGTCCGGTCACTTCAGACACGCTGCTACCGGTCACACCCTACGAGCTGCTGCCGGTCAGGACCGGCGGCAGCTCGATTCACAGTGCCGTCGACTACTTGATGCGGATGTCGTTCCTGACGGTCTTCACTCCGGTGACACCACGCGCGACTTCGCCCGCCTTGTTGATGTCGGACTGAGTCTTGACGAAGCCACTCAGCTGCACCGTGCCCTTGAACGTCTCGACATTGATCTCCGCGACCTTCAACGTGGACTCGCCGAGAATGGCGGCCTTGACCTTGGTGGTGATGACGGTGTCATCGACATACTCGCCCGCCCCCTCCTTCTGCGGGGCGGAGGCACAACCGCCCGCTACGCCCAACGACATGACGACGAGTACTGCTGTAAGGCATTTGCCCAGTTTGTTCATGGTGACTCCCTTGAAGCTGCAGTTCGGATTCGGCCTCGCTTGTCGCGAGGTGAGTTCATTGGTTGGACGCACGCCCGATTGCGCTGCGTGCATCCAACGGCGGAAGAAACTCGCTGCATCGGCAGCTCGTAACGCTTGGTTCGCCGGGTTCCTTCACCTTGCAAGGTACCTCTGAGCAAGAGCGCCGTCGGTACGGCTGCGCACATAGTCGGCAGTAGGCACCTGGACAGCAGACTCACGCGCACCCGGGCATGGCATCGCCACTAGGCGGTGAGCGCTTCCTTGGTCAGACTCCAGGCACGCGACAGCTTGGCGCTGCGCTCGTGGTACGCGCTCTTCACGCGCTTCATGCGCTTGTCGATCCTGGCCTTGACATCGCCCTCGGCCAGGCTCAGCTGCAGCTTGAGCGATTCGGCCTTGGCATCGGCCTCCTGCTTCAGCCGTTCCACCTGCTCCTGGGCGCGATGCACGGCGCCGTCCAGACTGGCCTGTGCGGTGGCGACCTTCGCCTGCAGCTTCGTCTTTGCCGCACTGCTGGCGTGCGAAGCCTCGGACTCGATCTCCTTGATCTCCGACTTGAATGCCGCAATGTCATGGTCGAACTGCGCCTCTGCGATCTCGGCGCGAGTGCGACGGAAGACCAGGCCTCCCGCGGCTTCCAGCGCGTTGTCCACGGGGATCACCCACTCTTCCTCGATCTCTGCCACGAGGGCCACCTTGCCCGGCTGCAGATGACTGCCGGCCTCTTCGATGAAGTCCAGGCCAACGCCCGCCACCCAGAAATCGCGCACGGCGCCGACTACGGTGCCGGTGACGGCACCGACCGCAACACCTGCCGGCCCGCCGAGCAGTCCGATCAGGCTGCCGACCGCCAGACCCGAGGCCGTGCCAATGGGGCCGAGGTCCATGGACTTCTTGACGCTGACCACCCCGTTGGCGCCCTTGACCAGCACGCCTGCTGCGTAGAGCGTGATGTCACCCGTGTCGTGCAGCGAACGCAGCGCCTTCAGACCGACATCCGCAGCCGTTTCGTTGGCGAAAACCGCGACCAATAGCTTGTTCATTCGAGATCCGATTCAAAGTGAGTTGAGAGCACAGGGCAGAAGGCACAAGGCGTTCAGCCTGTGGCCTTGTCGACCGACTTGCGCAGGCGGGCCGTGGCGGCGTTGACGTCCGCCTCGAACTCCTTCCAGCGAGCTGCCGTGGCCTGGGTCATCAGCGACAGCTTGGCCTCGGCCGACTTCACGTCAAGTCGCAGCGAGTTGATGTCCACGGCGATCGTCGACTGGGCGTCGGCCGCAGCCCCACCGGCCTTCTTTTCGAGGCCGACGATGGCCGCCTTGCCCCGCGCGATGTCCTTGCTGGCTGCAGCGACGAAGGCGTCGCGGTTGCTCGTGTCCGTGGCATACGCGAACTGCGGCATCGCCTTGATCATGTCCTTGGTTGCGCCGGGCATGACGATCCTCCCCGACTGTTCCTGGATCTGGGCGATCGGGATCGCCACGTCGTGGCGGCCGATGCCGATGAAGCCACCCGCACCGACAATCACGTAGGAGACGTTCCCGTCGGGCGAGATGATCAGGTCGTCCACCTTGCCGATCTTCTCTCCGGCTACGTTGTAGATGGACTTGCCCATCAGCGTCTTCTTGACGCTCCAGCCCACGGCGAGTCGCGTCGACTCGGTCACGCGGGTGTCCACGGTGGTCGTGCCGCCGGCCACCTGCGCTGCGGCGGGAACGGCACTGCCTAGTGCGCCGGCAACCGCCAGGGTCGCGACAGCCAGGCGGGAGAGCTTCTTGTTCATGATTGAGTTCCTTGTCTGCAAATGCCATCACGCCAACGTTGGCTGGATGACTGCATACAAGCTGTTTACGGGGCATGCGCCGACACGTCTGTTCGTCACCGCACGCCCCCGATCGTCGCGGTGCGCTGTCGCACAGACCGGGGCAGCGGACGGTGGCACGCTGACTCATTGACAACGACGCGGACCGCACACCATGAGCGCACAGCTGAGCCCGGCGGACACCACGTCAAAGCGCGCTCCAAACGTGCGCACGATCTTGCACGCGATGACACCCGGCCGCTGAGCGGTCGACGCTGCTCATGGCGCTGGCCGCAGCACTCTTCGCGATGCTGCTGGGCGTGGTGCTCAGCGGGCTGCTCTCACGCGTTACGCGCGTGCCGGTCCCGCTCGTGCAGATTGCGCTCGGGGCCGCGATCTTCTACTCCGACTTGTCATCGGTCGACCTCGACCCCGAGGTGTTCTTCCTGGTGCTGCTGCCGCCGCTGCTGTTCCTGGACGGCTGGCGGATTCCCAAGGACGACCTGCTGGGTGATGCGCCCACGATCGTGACCCTCGCGCTGGGCCTGGTGGTCTTCATCGTGCTGGGCGTTGGCTGGTTCATTCACGCCTTGGTACCGGCCATGCCGCTGGCCGTGGCCTTCGCCCTCGCCGCGGTGATTTCGCCCACCGATCCGATCGCCGTGTCGGCCATTGCCGCGCGCACGCCGATGCCCCTGCGCATGCGTCGCATCCTGGAAGGTGAGTCGCTGTTCAACGACGCCTCAGGCCTGGTGTGCATGCGGTTTGCGTTGGCGGCCGCCTTGACCGGCACGTTCTCCGTCGGCAGTGCACTGCTCGAGTTTGTCTGGGTGGCGTTGGGCGGGCTCGCCGTCGGCGTCGGGGTGACCTGGCTGCTGACGCGGCTGCCGACGTGGTCCGCCGCATCGGCGCGGGACGGCGGCGGTGCGCAGATCCTGACCACGCTGCTGATTCCGTCGGTGGTCTACCTGCTGGCCGAGTCGCTGCGCTGTTCCGGCATTCTTGCGGCAGTGGCCGCCGGCATCACGATGGGGCTGATGCCGCATACGCACTGGCGGGCCGCCACGCGCATCCGCCGGACCGCCGTCTGGGACACCGTGCAGTTCACCGCCAACGGCATCGTCTTCGTGCTGCTGGGCGAACAGATCCCGGCGATCGTGGCCGCCGCGCCGCACACCGTGCTGCTGACCGGGCACAGCAACCCCTGGTGGCTGCTGGCGCTCGTGCTGCTGATCGTGCTGGCGTTGGCGAGCCTGCGCTACGCCTGGGTGTGGGTGTCGATCCGCCTGGCTTTCCTGCGATCGGGCGATGGCCGGCCGCCGTTGCCGGAGGCATACCAGCGCCTCGTGCTGGCGATGTCGGTGGCCGGCGTGCGCGGCGCGATCACGCTGGCTGGCGTGTTGACGCTGCCATTGACGCTGGCCAACGGCCAACCCTTCCCCGGGCGGGATCTGGCGATCGCGCTGGCGGCCGGGGTGATCGTGGTGTCACTGCTGCTGGCCACGCTGGTGCTGCCGCGCGCGCTGCGCGGGCTGGACCTGCTGAAAGACCAGGCGACCGAAGGCGCCGAGAACCGGGCGCGCGCGGCCGCCGCCGAAGCCGCGCTGCTCGCCGTCATGCAGTGGGTCGACGCCCTGCCGCCCAGCACCCGCGACCGGCCGTTGTACGCGCAGGCCTCGGCGCGCATCGCGGCGCGCTATCAGGCGCGCCTCGCGCAGTACGCCGGCGTCGCCGCGTCGGCACATGCCGCCGGCACGCTGGATGACATCGATCGCGAACTGAGCCTCATCGGACTACGCGCCGAACGCGACGAACTGCTGTCGTCGGCGTCTGCGTTCGGCGTCAAGGACATCGGGCTGCGCCAGCTCGTGCGCGAGGTCGATCTGCGCGAGGCGCGCTACAGCAGCTGACCCGGGACACCACCCCCGGCCGCTGCGAGGTCAGCCAGACGTCTGCAGATGCAGCCAGATCTCGTTGCGCCTCAGGAACCACGGTGTGAACGGTGCGTCGTAGCGCGAGTACACCGGATCGCCCGTCCAGGCGATGCCCGAGTCACGCAGCACGGCCTGCAACCTGGCCAGATGTTTGTCGTAGTTCGACTGCGACCAGAAGCCCGAGTAGCGGATGACAGCCACCCGGCTGGGCGTGACATCGCGCAGATGCACGCGCGGATCGAGCGGTTCGGGTGCAGTCGCCAGGGTCACGCCCTTGGGCAGGACGAACTGCACCCGGAAGCCGCCGGGCGCGACCGACTGCGTCACCGGTGCGGTCATCTCCAGCGTCACCGGCACGGCCGCCTGCGTCACCGGCGCCGTCATCTCGAACCGCCGTTCGCTCTTGTTCTTGCCGAAGATGTAGCCCGCCAGGATCGGGAACGCCTGGTTGCCGGCTTTGCTCGACGGGCCGGGCACCACGACCTCGGCCACGGTGTAGGCGGCGTACTGACGCACCTCGACGTCCGCAAGTTGGCGAACGACCTGGTACTCGGGCTCTTGCGTGGCTTGGCTGGGCATGGGCAGGACGATCAGTGCAGAGGTAGCGAACAGGCCGGCGAGCCGTCGCATGTCAGGCCGCGATACGCGGTTCGGTTTCAGCGTGCCCGTTGGGGCCGACACGGCGCTGGCCAGGCAGCCGGAGACGATGTCCAGCCGCGGTAGACCGGGCCTGCCGGCACCGCGATCGTGAAACCGACGGCGAGTTACTTGGATCATGGCGTCATCGCTTTCATTCATGTCGCAGCGCCTCGATCGGGTCCATCCGCGCCGCGCGCCGCGCCGGAAAGAACCCGAACAACACGCCGATGAGGGCGGAGAACAGCAGGGACAGCAGGTTGATCGTGGGGTCGAAGGCGTACGGCACCGACATGACGATCGACAGTCCGTACGACGCCGCGGTGGCAATGGCGATGCCGACGACCCCGCCCAGCGCCGACAACACGACCGCCTCGATCAGGAACTGCAGCAGCACCTCGCTTTCCAGCGCGCCCACGGCCAGGCGCAGGCCAATCTCGCGCGTGCGCTCGGTGACGCTGACCAGCATGATGTTCATGATGCCGATACCGCCCACCAGCAGGCTCACCGCCGCCACCGCCCCAAGCAGATTGGTCAGCACGCCCATCGTGCTGCTCAGCGTATCGGCCAGCTGCTGGGTGTCGAAGATGTTGAAGTTGTCGTCGTCGCTGTCGGCCAGCTTGCGGCGCTCGCGCAGCAATTGGCGCAGGCTGGCCTTCAGCGGCGTGCTGTCGGCGCCCTCGGCCATCGACACCATCAGAAAGTTCACCTTGCGGCTGCCGGTCACGCGGCGCTGCAGGGTGTGCAGCGGCACGATCACCGCATCGTCCTGGTCGCCCATGCCACCCTGTCCCTTGGGCGCGAGGATGCCCACCACCTCGCAGGAGAACTGCCGGATGCGCAGCTGTTCGCCCAGGCCCGTGACGCCGGCCACACCGCCATAAAGTTCACGGCGCACGGTCTCGCCAATGATGCAGACGGCCGCGCCAGACACCTGCTCGCCGGGCTCGAAGAGGCGGCCGCTGGCCAGCGTCCAGTTGCCGGTGGTGAACCAGGCATTGGTGCTGCCGCTGACGCTGGTGGCCCAGTTGCGCCCGTTGGCCACCACGGTCGCGCTGGCGCGGCTTTGCGGCGCGACGGCGGCCACGCCGCCGATCTCGGCGGCGATCGCCTCGGCGTCGGCTTCAGTGAACTGCGGCACACCGCCGCCACCGCCCCCGCCGATGCGCTGGCCCGGGCTCACCATCAACAGGTTGGTACCGAGGCTCGTGATCTTCTCCTCGATGGCCTGGGTGGCGCCATTGCCCACGGTGACCATCGTGATCACCGCGCTCACGCCGATGACGATGCCCAGGATGGTGAGAAAGGAACGCAGCATGTTGCGCCAAACCGAGCGCAGGGCAAGCATGAGGACGCTAAGCAGCATGTCGGTGCCCGCTCAAGCGATCTCGGCCACGTCGGCCACCGGCGTCGACGTGGTGGGGTGCGGATTGGCGGCGTCCTTCTCGATGCGGCCATCGACGAAGAGCACCGTGCGCCGCGCGTAGGCCGCCATGTCGGGCTCGTGCGTGACCATCAGCACGGTGATGCCATGGTCGCGGTTCAACGCCAGCAGCAAGCCCATGATCTCGTGGCTGCGCTGCGTGTCCAGGTTGCCGGTGGGCTCGTCGGCCAGCAGCACGGCTGGCTCGGTGACGATGGCGCGGGCAATCGCCACGCGCTGCTGCTGACCGCCCGACAGTTCGGCCGGCGTATGCGACTCCCATCCGCCCAGGCCCACGTCATCGAGGGCCTTGACGGCCGCCTTGCGGCGCACGCCGGCGCTGTCGCCGCGATAAAGCAACGGCAGTTCCACGTTCTCCAGCGCCGAGGTGCGCGCCAGCAGGTTGAAGCCCTGGAACACGAAGCCCAGGTATCGCCGCCGCAGCCGGGCCCGCTGGTCGCGCGACAGCGCTTCGACATGGGTGCCCTTGAACAGGTAGTGCCCGGCCGTGGGTGTGTCCAGGCAGCCGATGATGTTCATGGCAGTGGATTTGCCCGAGCCGCTCGGCCCCATGATGGCCACGAACTCGCCGGCGGAAATATCCAGCGCGATGCCCTTGAGTGCCATCAGTTCGCTGGCGCCGCTGCCGTAGCGCTTGGTGATGCCGCGCAACTGGACGAGGGGCGCGCTCATGGCGACGCACCGCACCGACCCAAGGCGCGCGTGCACGCTCGGCGGGCAGCGAACGCAGTGCAGGTCGAGGCCATCACTTGCCTGCCGTCTTCTGATTGGTGATGACGGCCATGCCGGCCTTCAGATCGCCGCCGGTGATTTCCGTCATGTGCCCGTCGCTGATGCCGGGCATCACGGCGACGGCCACGGGCCCAGCCGAAGCGTTGAGGGCGCCGTTGCCGGAGTGATCCGGCAGTACCCACACCTGGCGCGCCGAGGCCGTGCTGGCGCTGTCGGCTGCGCCCTTGCGCGAACTTTCCGTCTTCGGCGGCCCGAACGCGATGCCCGATGCGATGCCCTTCTTGGCCGCCTCCACCGCCGCGGTGGGCGTGTAGCGCAGCGCAGCGTTGGGCACCAAGAGCACGTCCTTGCGCTCGCTGGCCACGATGGTGGCGGTGGCCGTCATGCCCGGGCGCAGGCTCAGGTCGGCGTTGTCCACGTCCAGGTATGTCAGGTAGGTAACGACGTTGTCGGTGATGGTGGAGCCGAAGCCCACGCGCGTGATGCGTGCGGGAAACGGCCGGCTCGGATAGGCGCTGACGGTGAAGGTGGCGCCCTGCCCCACTTTCACCTCGCCCACGTCGGCTTCGTCCACGTACACCCACAGCCGCAACTTGCTCAGGTCCTCGGCTACGGTGAACAGGGTCACCGCTTGCAGCGATGCAGCCACCGCGTTGCCCGGATCGACCGTGCGCGTGAGCACCACGCCATCCGTGGGCGCCGTGATCGACGCCTTGGACAGGTTGATCTGGTCGGTCGACAGCGCAGCCTGGGCATCGCTGACACCGGCGCGGGCGGCGGCATCGTCGGCAATGGCGCGCGCCAGCGTGGCGCGCCCGGCGTCCAGTTCCGCCTTCGACGGCACCTTGCCGCCCGACAGTCGCGCGACCTCGTCCAGCCGGCCGAGCGCTGCACGCGCTTCGGCAACGGTGGCGGTGGTCTGCGCGGTCTTGCTGCGGGCCCCCGTCAGCGCCGCTTGCGAGCGCAGGATCTGGTCGCGCAACTTGGCGGTGTCCAGCACCACCAGCACCTGGCCCTTCTTGATGAGGTCGTTGACATCGACATTCACCTTCAGCACCGTGCCCGACAGTTCGCTGCCGACGCTGATCGAGCGCGTCGGCTGCACCGTGCCGTTCGCCGTGACGGTGAGCGTGAGGTTGCCGCGGGCCACAGTCTGCGTGGTGTAGGTCGGTGCCGCCTGGGCGGCACGCTGGCTCCACCACCACGCGGCGCCACCGAGGACGAGCAGCAGCCCCGCCACGCCTGCCCACACCAGGGGCCGCTGGTACCACGGCCGCGCCGCCGGCCCGGCCAGCACGGCGACGACATCCTCATCGGGTGGGGGATCCGCGGCAGGCGGGATCGGGGCCGGTTGCAGGGCGGCGGGCGAGAGCGGTGCGTTCATGGTGTCGTCCCCGTGCGTTCCAGCTGGGGCGCTTCGCGCCAGCCACCGCCGAGGGCCTTGAAGAGGTTGACGTGGTCATTGCCCAGGTCGGCGCTGGTGCTGGCGACGGCATCCTGGGCGCTGAACTGAGTGCGTTGGGTCTCGAGCACCGTCTGGAAGTCGACCAGGCCACTGCTGAAGCGCTGGCGTGCCAGGAGCGCAGCATTGCTGGCGGCCGTGGCCGCCACGCGCAGGCTGACCAGGCGCTCGCGGTCGCGCCGCAGCGCGACGAGGGCATCTTCCACGTCCTTGAGCGCGCCCAGCACCGCGGCACGGTGCGCCTGGCCGGCCTGATCGAGCGCCGCCTGCTGCACGCGCACCTGGGCGCGCAAGGCGCCACCGTCGAACAGCGGCAGGCTCACGCTGGCCAGCAGGCTGCTGACCACCGACGCGCTGCTCCCCAATGTACCGAGCGTCAGCGCGTTGAGCCCGACCGAGCCGCCGATGGCAAAGCTCGGCCAGCGCTGTGCCTGCGCCTGGCCAACACGCGCCAGTGCAGCGGCCACCTGGTACTCGGCCGCGCGCACGTCGGCACGCTGACGCAGCGTCTCGGCGGGGATCTCCAGCGCCAGACCTTCGGGCGCGACCGGCACGACCGGCGACCGGGGCTCGTCGACCAGTTCGAGCAGACTGGCCGGCGGCATGCCCGCCAGCACCGCGAGGGCGTGGCTGCTGTGCGTGATGCCGGCCTGCAGGGCAGGCAACAGCGCCTGAGTCTGGGCGACCGCGGCGCGCGCCTGCTCCAGTTCGAGCGAGGTCACCAGGCCGGCCTGCAGGCGCCAATCGGTGATCTGCAGTGTCTCCTGTTGACTGGCCAGGTTCTCGCGCGCCAGCGCGAGCCGCACCTGCGACGCGCGCAGGCCGATGTAGGTCAGTGCCACCTCGGTGGCCACCCGCAGCTGCACGTCGCCCAGCGTGGCGGCACTGGCGCGCACCGTGGCATCGGCCGCCTGCAGTGCGGCGCGGCGAGCACCGAAGACATCCGGCGCCCAGGTCGCGTCCAGCCCCACTTGAAAGCGCTCGCCGGTGCTGTCGCCCCCGGCCGTGCCGGTCTGTGCCGACGCACTGCCACCGAGCGCGGGCAAGAGCGTCGCCGCGGCGGCGTCACGCTGCGCCTTAGCCTGCCGCAGTGCGCCCTGGGCGCCCCTGACCTGGGTGTTGTCCCGCAATGCCCGCTGTTCCCATGCGTCCAGCGACGCATCGCCAAAACGGCGCCACCAATCGGTCAGGTCGGTCGCGGTGATCGCGATGCCACCGGCACCGTCGGCGGCCGTCCAGCCGGCCGGCACGTCGACTGCCGCTGCGTCGTCCGCCGTGGGCGCCAGCGTCGAGCAGGCCCACAGCGGCAGCAGCAGCACCAGCGCACAGCAGCGCTGCAAGAACCTGAAGGCTGCGTTCATCGAGCCGTCACCGCGCCGGAACGTAGAGGACCATGAGCGAGGTCACCTCGCGTCGTCAGTTCGGGACGTGCAACAGGACGGGGCCGGCGGTCTCTGCGTCGCGTTCGGACGCGACCGACATGGCAGCCACCGCGGCAGGGACAGTGTTTTTGTTCAAGGCGATTCCGATCAGCGCGTGCCCGCCACAGTGGCGGGACCATCGCGCCGAATGTGCGCGCCGGCGTGTCGCCGGTCTGTGCGCTGCAGAACAGAGCGCGGCGAAGTCGCGCCGATCGAACGCCTGAACGCCCTAGACGGCTTTCAGGTCAGGCAGCAGCCGGTCATATTCCTTCTTGACCACGGCATAGCACTCGCAACTGCGCCGCTCCAGGCCCGGCCGGTCGAGGACCATGATGTGGCCGCGCGCGTACCGGATGAGCCCGGCCGATTGGAGCTGCAAGGCTGCTTCTGTCACGCCCTCGCGGCGCACGCCAAGCATGTTGGCGATCAACTCCTGCGTCATCACCAGTTCGTTGCCCTGCAAGCGATCCACGCTCAGCAGGAGCCAACGACACAGTTGCTGGTCCAGCGTGTGATGGCGGTTGCAGACCGCGGTCTGCGCCATCTGGGTGATCAGGGCCTGGGTGTAGCGCAACATCAGATGCATGACCGGCCCGCTGCGATTGAAGGCTTCCTCGATGACGCGGGCACTGAGGCGATAGCCATAGCCGGCACTTTGCACCACGGCCCGGCTGGGCGTGCTCCCGCCACCCAAAAACACCGAGATGCCGACGACGCCTTCGTTACCGACGACCGCGATTTCCGCCGAGTGACCGTCTTCGAGCACATACAGCAACGAGACGATGGCAGTCGTCGGAAAGTGCACGTGGGTGTGCGTGCGACCCGATTCGAACAGAGGCAAGCCCAGCGGCAGGTCGACGCGTTCGAGTTGTGGCAGCCATTGCTGCAGTTCCGCATCCGGCACCGCGTCCAGCAGGTGGTTTCCACGGACGTCCGCTGCAGTGACCATGCCATGCTCTCGATCAACAGAGTGAGGGGCGGCAAGGCTTTCCTCCGGTGCAAACATCAGCCCGACATTGCCGCCTATGTCAAACCCAGTGTAGTTCGCTTAGGTTGCCCACGCCGTCGTCGCCCGTTCGGCGTTCGTGTTGATCGCTGCACAGCGCCTGTCATGTCACGCCGGGACGGGATGCGCCCCTTGCTCGATATCAAGACTGTCGGTTGCCCCACCCGAACAATTGCGCCGGGCGGGGTCCGGCAGGCGTGCGGGCTGGCATCGTGCGAGAGTTACGCGCCGCCCACTGCGGCAAACACTGATCGAATCGACCATGACGCGTCTCCGACTTGGCTTGCGACCGCTGCTGTTCATCGGCGTGGCACTGTGCCTGTCGGCGGCAGCGTTCGTCCTCGTCTACAGCGTGGTGATGTCGCTCGGCCTGAAACGCGTGCAGGACGACGCGCTGCGGCGGCTCGACCTGGGCGTGGTGGCGCTGGAAAGCACGTGGTCGCGCTTTCACTTCCTGCCGGCGCTGCTGGAGACCACCCCGGCGGTGATGGCGATGCTGGCGGCACCGGCAGACCTCACCCTGCGCGACCGCGCCAACCGCTCGCTCGCGCACATCAACGGCATCGCCGGCGCCGACATGCTGTTCGTGCTCGAGCCCGGGGGCGTCGCGCTGGCCTCGTCGGACTGGGATCGGCCTGACACGCCGGCCGGCCACAAGTACGACTATCGGCCGTACATGAAAAGCGCGCTGGCGACCGGGCGCGGGAGCTTCTTCGGCATCGGCGCCACCACCAAGCGACCTGGCTACTTTCTCTCCTACGCGCTGCGCCAGGGTGAGCAGACGATGGGCGTGGCGACGGTGAAGGTCGATCTGGCGCCGGCCGAATGGGCGTGGGCGACGCAACCGGGCGCGATGCTGCTGGCCGACAGTCGCGGCGTGGTGATCCTGGGCACGCGCGCGGAGTGGAAGTTCCACGTGCTCGAGCCGCTCGACGCCGCCGTGCAGGCCGAGATCGCCGCCGAGCGCTCCTACCCGCCCAACCTGCCGGTGCTGCCCTGGACGCGCGGACGGATCGACGACGGCCAGACACGCCAGGTGGTGATCGACGACACCGGTCACCTGATGACCGCACGCAGCCTGCCGGCGCTGGGCTGGCAGCTGTACGCGCTCGACTCGCTCGCCCCGCTGCAGGCCAGTGCGCGCAATCAGGGGTTGGTGGCGGGCCTGCTGGCCGCAGTCGCCTGGTTGTTGGCGGTGGCCGCGTGGCAAAGCCGGCACGCGGCGATGCAGAAGCTGGCCTCGCAGGCTGCGCTGCAGGCCGCATACGCCTCTTTGGAGCAACGGGTCGAGGAACGCACGCGCCAACTCGTCACCGCCAACGCTGATCTGGGTGCCGAGGTCAGCACCCGCAAGATGATCGAACGCAGCCTGCGCACCACGCAGAACGAGCTGGTGCATGCCGGCAAGATGGCAGTGCTGGGCCAGGTCTCCGCCGGTCTGGCGCACGAGTTCAACCAGCCGCTGGCGGCGCTGCGCACTTTGTCCGACAACGCAGTGCAACTGATCGACAAGAACCGGCTCGAGGAGACGCGCGGCAACCTGGCGCGGATCTCGCAGATCGTCGGCCGGCTGGGTGAGATCACGCGACGCCTGAAGACGTTCGCCCACAAACCCGGCGATCGCCCGGTGCCCACACCGCTGGCGCCGTCGGTCGCCAACGTGGCCGGCCTGCTCGCCGAGCGGATGCGGCGCGACGGCGTGACCTTCGAGGTCAGCATCGAACCGCCCGACCTGGCCGTGATGGCCGATCCGGCGTTGATCGAGCAGGTGCTGATCAACCTGCTCGTCAACGCGCTCGATGCGATGGCCGGTGCGCCGGTGCGCCAGCTGCAACTGCGCGCCTGGGCGCAGACACCGCGCGTGCGCATTGCCGTCACCGACAGCGGGCCGGGCATCGACAGCGCGATGATGGGGCGGCTGTTCGAAGCGTTTGCCACCAGCAAGCCACGCGGCGCCGGGCTCGGCTTGGGCCTGATGATTTCGCAGCGGATCGTGCGCGATTTCGGCGGCGACATCTTCGCCTCCAACAACCCGCGCGGCGGCGCCACGTTCGAGATCGAACTGCCCGCCGCAATCACGATGGCGGTCGCATGACATCACCCGCGGAACAGTCGATCAGCGTGATCCTCGTGGAAGACGACGAGGACGTGCGCCACGGCACCGCTCAGGCGCTGGAGCTGGCCGGCTTCACCGTGCACGGCTTCGGCAGCGTGGAGGCGGCGCGGCCGAGCGTGCGTCCGGACGCGCCGGTGGTGATCCTGTGCGACGTCATGCTGCCCGGCCTGCACGGCACGCAGTGGCTGCCGCAGGTGCAGGAGATCGATGCGGAGCTGCCGTTCATCCTCGTCACCGGCCATGGCGACATCGCCACCGCGGTGCAGGCGATGCGCCGCGGCGCCTATGACTTCATCGAGAAACCGGCGCCGTCGGAGCGCATCGTCGACGTCGTGCAGCGCGCTGCCGAGAAGCGGCGCCTGGTGCTCAAGGTGCGCGCGCTGAGCAGCCGGCTCGCCTCGCGCAACACCATCGAGTCGATGATGCTCGGGCGCTCCGAGGCAATGGAACAGGTGCGACGCACCGTGCTCGCGCTGGCCAGCACGTCGGCCGACGTCCTCATCTACGGCGATACCGGCACCGGCAAGGAACTGGTGGCGCGCTGCCTACACGAGTTCAGTCCGCGCAAGGCGGGCAGCTTCGTCGCCATCAACTGCGGCGGCCTGCCCGACACGCTGGTGGAGAACGAGCTGTTCGGCCACGAGGCCGGCGCCTTCACCGGCGCGCAGAAGGCACGCGCCGGCAAGATCGAGGCGGCCAACGGCGGCACGCTGTTTCTCGACGAGATCGAGAGCATGCCGCTCGGCACCCAGGTCAAGCTGCTGCGCGTGCTGCAGGAACGCAGCGTGGAGCGGCTCGGCTCGAACAAGGCGGTGCCGGTCGACTGCCGCGTGGTGGCCGCGAGCAAGGTCGACCTGAAGGTGCTCAGCGACCAGGGCCAGTTCCGCGACGATCTCTATTACCGCGTGGGCGTGGCGTTCGTGCGGCTGCCGCCGCTGCGCGAGCGGCGCGACGACATCGGCATGCTGTTCGAGCACTTCGCGGTGCTGGCCGCCGCCAAGTTCGCGCGCGACGTGCCGACGCTGACACCGGCCCAGCAAGCCGAGCTGCTCGCCTACGACTGGCCCGGCAACCTGCGCGAACTCGGCAACGTCGCCACCCGCTTCATCCTCGGGCTCGGCAGCGGGCGCCTGACGCCCACCGGCGGCGGCGAGACGCCGGCACCGTCGCTGCACGAGCAGGTCGATCAGTTCGAACGCGCGCTGATCGCCGATGCGCTGCGCCGGCACGCCGGTGACGTGTCATCTGCCGCCAAGGCGCTGGCGCTGCCCAAGCAGACGCTGTACGACAAGATGCGGCGGCTGCAACTGCAAAGCGCCGACTTTCGCGATCCGGCCGACCGCGCCACGCCCGCAGCCTGACGCGTGCATGGCGTTGTCCATGACAACGCCATCGCTGCGCTGACGCGCGCGACCCTCTGGTCCCACCCGCCCGCACGGGATTCCATGAGCCGCTGAACGCGGCTTTATGGAATTCCATAAAAGGCTTGCGGGGCAGCCCGCAACCCCTCGCCAAGTGCCTAAAGGCAAAGGACTTTTTTCTTCGCAGCGGGCACAGCCACTGGCACGGACAGTGCGATGTAAGGGCCAACGGCGCCGCATGGGCGCCACGCACCCCCAAAGGCCCTGTCATGTTTGTCAAAGCCCCATTCCAAACACATCACCAAGGAGTCGCATCGTGATCGGCCGCGCCGCATTCGATGCGCGCCTGATCGCCGGCGCCGGTCTGGCCGACCGGCCGCGCAAGAGCCGCTGGCCGGCGCGGCTGGATCTGACCCAGAGCGTCACCGGCCTCGCACTCGGGCTGTTCATGTGGGGCCACATGTTCTTCGTGTCGACGATCCTGCTCGGCAACGACGTGATGTGGATGGTGACCAAGGGCTTCGAGGGCTACTTCTTCTTCGGCCGAGCGTTCCCGCTGATCGTCTCGGTGATCGTCGCCATCGTGTTCGGCCTGCTGGTCGTGCATGCGCTGCTGGCGATGCGCAAGTTCCCGGCGAGCTTCGGCCAGGTCCAGACCTTTGTCGCGCACCGCAAGCTTTTCGCGCATGAAGACACGACGCTGTGGTGGGTGCAGGCCGTCACCGGCTTCGCGCTGTTCTTCCTCGCCGCCGTGCACCTGTATCAGATGCTGATGCATCCGGGCGCGATTGGTCCGTTCGAATCCGGCGCGCGCGTGTTCAACGGCTGGTGGCCCTTGTACCTGGTGCTGCTGATCGCGGTGGAACTGCATGGCGGCATCGGCCTGTATCGACTGGCGATCAAGTGGCACGGCTTCGGCGGCCCGGACCCGGTGCAGACACGCAAACGCCTGCGCACGCTCAAGTGGGCGATCACCGCGTTCTTCCTCGCGCTCGGCCTCGTGACATTGGGCGCCTATCTGAAGGTCGGCTACGAGCAGCGCGGCGCGGTCAATCCGGTCTACACGCCGGCCTGGCTCACCAGCCCGCCGACCGCCGCACCGCCTTCCTGGTGGCCCGACCACCTGCAGAACCCGGCTCGCCCCTGACTGCCGCCGCACCGACTGACAAGGACACCTCCATGAACGTGATCTACACCGATGTACTGGTGATCGGCGGCGGGCTGGCCGGCCTGCGCCTGGCGATTGCCGCCAAGCGCCGCGGCCATGATGCGATCGTGCTCAGCCTCGTGCCACCTAAGCGCTCGCACAGCAAGGCGGCGCAGGGCGGCATGCAGGCCTCGCTCGGCAATGTGATCAAGGGCGAAGGCGACAACGAGGACGTGCACTTCGAAGACACGGTGCGCGGCTCCGACTGGGGTGCGGACCAGGACGTGGTGCGCATGTTCGTCAACACCGCGCCGAAGGCGGTGCGCGAGCTGGCCGCGTGGGGCGTGCCCTGGAGCCGCGTGCGCAAAGGCGACCGGCAGGTGGTGATCAACGGCCAGCGCGTGACGATCACCGAGAAAGATGCGGCGCACGGCACCGTGGCGCAACGCGACTTCGGCGGCACCAAGAAATGGCGCACCTGCTATGTGGCCGACGGCACCGGCCACGCCATGTTGCAGGCGGTGGGCGATCACGCGATCGGCGACGGCATCGACATCCACGAGCGCACCGAGGCGATCGCGCTGATCCACGACGGCGGCCGCTGCTACGGCGCCGTGGTGCGCGATCTCGTCACCGGCAAGCTCACCGCGTATGTCGCCAACGCGACCGCGATTACCGCCGGCGGCGCCGGCCGCATCTATCGCGTCACCACCAACGCCAC
>LNFM01007644.1_pt1 | contig 16803 bp, 13 predicted proteins | sample 596031 | NCBI WGS metagenome assembly LNFM01 (sample SAMN04254537, study PRJNA301005) | activated carbon metagenome | isolation source: dual media filters at the Ann Arbor, Michigan drinking water treatment plant | place: USA: Ann Arbor
GAAGTCGGTACCGATGGCAAACTCGGCGGCCAGGCCATCGTGCCGGGCGTCGCCGGCACCTGGAAGGATCTCACCGACTCGGTCAACGCCATGTGCGGTAACCTGACCGATCAGGTGCGTAACATCGCGCAGGTGACCACCGCCGTGGCGCGCGGCGACTTGTCGCGCAAGATCACCGTCGACGTGCGCGGCGAAATTCTCGAACTCAAGGACACCATCAACACGATGGTGGATCAGCTCAATGGCTTCGCCTCGGAAGTGACGCGCGTCGCACGCGAAGTCGGCACCGAAGGCAAGCTCGGCGGCCAGGCGCAGGTTCCCGGCGTCGCCGGCACCTGGAAAGACCTCACCGACAACGTCAACTTCATGGCCGGCAACCTCACCGCTCAGGTCCGCAATATCGCCGAGGTGGCGACCGCCATCGCCGGCGGCGACTTGTCGAAGAAGATCACGGTGAATGTGTCGGGCGAAATCCTGCAGCTGAAAGAAACCATCAACACGATGGTCGATCAGCTCAATGCGTTTGCCGGCGAAGTGACGCGTGTCGCGCGTGAAGTCGGTACCGAAGGCCGCCTAGGCGGTCAGGCCAACGTGCTCGGCGTCGCCGGCACCTGGAAGGACTTGACCGACTCGGTCAACTCGATGGCGTCGAACCTCACCGCTCAGGTCCGCAACATCGCCGAAGTCACCACCGCGGTCGCCGGCGGTGACCTGTCGAAGAAGATCACGGTGGACGTTAAGGGTGAAATCCTCGAGCTGAAGGACACCATCAACACGATGGTGGACCAGCTCAACGCCTTTGCCGGCGAAGTGACGCGCGTGGCCCGCGAAGTCGGCACCGAAGGAAAGCTCGGCGGTCAGGCGCTGGTGCGCGGCGTGGCCGGCACCTGGAAGGATCTGACCGACAGCGTCAACTCGATGGCCTCGAACTTGACGGGCCAGGTCCGTAATATTGCCGAGGTGGCGACGGCGGTGGCGCAAGGCGATCTGTCGAAGAAGATTACGGTGAACGTGTCGGGCGAAATCCTTCGGCTGAAGGACACGCTCAACACCATGGTCGATCAGCTCAATTCATTTGCCTCGGAAGTGACGCGCGTGGCGCGCGAGGTCGGCACCGAAGGCAAACTCGGCGGTCAGGCCGAAGTGCCCGGCGTCGCCGGCACCTGGAAGGATTTGACCGACAGCGTCAACTCGATGGCCGGAAACCTGACCGGCCAGGTGCGCAACATCGCAGAAGTGGCGACCGCCATCGCCGGCGGTGACTTGTCGCGCAAGATCACAGTCGACGTGCGCGGCGAAATCCTTCAGTTGAAGGAGACGCTGAATACGATGGTCGACCAGCTCAACCGCTTCGCCGGCGAAGTGACGCGCGTGGCGCGCGAAGTTGGCACCGAAGGGCGCCTCGGCGGGCAGGCCAACGTGCCGGGCGTTGCCGGCACCTGGAAGGATTTGACCGACAGCGTGAATTCGATGGCGGGCAATCTGACCGCCCAGGTCCGTAACATCGCGGAAGTGACCACCGCTGTGGCGCGTGGCGACTTGTCGCGCAAGATCACGGTCGACGTGAAGGGCGAAATCCTTGAGCTGAAGAACACCATCAATACGATGGTGGACCAGCTCAACTCCTTCGCGTCAGAAGTGACTCGTGTGGCCCGCGAAGTCGGCACCGAAGGCAAGCTCGGCGGTCAGGCCGAGGTGCCGGAAGTGGCCGGCACCTGGAAGGACCTGACGGACAACGTCAACTTCATGGCGTCGAACCTGACCGCACAGGTTCGCAACATCGCCGAAGTTGCAACCGCTATCGCGAGCGGCGACTTGTCGAAGAAGATTACCGTTGACGTGCGCGGTGAAATCTTGCTGCTGAAGGAAACGCTCAACACCATGGTCGAGCAGTTGCGCTCCTTCGCGGCTGAAGTGACGCGCGTGGCGCGTGAAGTCGGCACCGAAGGCCGTCTCGGCGGCCAGGCCGTCGTGCCCGGCGTCGGCGGCACGTGGAAGGATCTGACCGATAACGTCAACCTGCTGGCGGCGAACCTGACGACCCAGGTGCGCAACATCGCCGAAGTGACCACGGCCGTGGCGCGCGGCGACTTGTCGCGCAAGATCACGGTCGACGTGAAGGGCGAAATTCTCGAGCTGAAGAACACCATCAATACCATGGTGGATCAGCTCAACGCCTTCGCCTCGGAAGTGACGCGCGTGGCGCGCGAAGTCGGCACCGAGGGCCGCCTTGGCGGCCAGGCCGAAGTCCCTGGCGTCGCCGGCACCTGGAAGGATCTGACCGACACTGTGAACGTGATGGCGGCGAACCTGACCGAACAGGTGCGCGGCATCGTCAAAGTGGTGACCGCGGTCGCCGACGGCGACCTCAAGCAGAACCTCACCGTGAAGTCGAAAGGTGAGGTCGCCGCGCTCGCCGAAACCATCAACAACATGACCGGTACGCTCGCGACCTTCGCCGATCAGGTGACGACGGTGGCGCGCGAAGTGGGCGTCGAAGGCCGCCTCGGCGGGCAGGCCAATGTGCCGGGCGCCGCCGGCACCTGGAAGGATCTGACCGGCAACGTGAACCTGCTCGCCGCCAACCTCACCACGCAGGTGCGCGCCATCGCCGAGGTGGCGACCGCGGTGACCAAGGGAGACTTGACGCGGTCAATTCAGGTCGACGCGCGCGGCGAAGTGGCCGAGCTCAAAGACAATATCAACACGATGATCGGCAATCTGCGTTTGACCACCGATCGCAATACCGAGCAGGACTGGCTCAAGACCAATCTCGCCAAGTTCACCAACATGCTACAGGGCCAGCGCGATCTCGAAACGGTCGGCCGTCTGCTGCTGAGCGAACTGACGCCGCTGGTGAATGCGCAGCAAAGCGTCATTTACCAGATGGCAGCGGAAGGCTCGAAGCTGCAAATCCTCTCTTCTTACGCCGATGCGGCAGGCAGCGGCCATCCCGACGTACTCGCGCTAGGCGAAGGCCTCGTCGGCCAGTGCGCGATCGACAAGCGCCGGCTGCTGATCGCGGACGTTCCAGCCAATGTCGTCTCGATATCGTCGGCGCTGTTCAAGGCGTCGCCGCGCAACATCGTGGTGCTGCCGGTTCTTTTCGAAAATGATGTGAAGGCAGTCATCGAACTCGCTTCGATCGAAGCTTTTACCAGCCTGCAGATCGCCTTCCTCGAACAACTCACGGCCAGCATCGGCATCGTTCTGAATTCCATCGAGGCCTCAATGCAGACCGAAGGCTTCCTCAAACAATCGCAGCAGCTCGCCGGCGAATTGCAGACACAACAGCGCGAATTGCAACAGACAAACGAGCAACTCGAACAGAAGGCGCAACAACTCGCAGAGCGCAACGTCGAGGTCGAACGGAAAAACCAGGAAATCGAACAGGCGCGCCGGGAACTGGAAGAAAAAGCGGCCGAACTGGCGCTCACTTCAAAGTACAAGTCCGAATTCCTCGCCAATATGTCGCACGAGTTGCGCACCCCGTTGAACTCCATTCTTATTCTCGGTCAGCAATTGGCCGAGAACCCGGAGGGCAATCTCACCGGCAAGCAGGTCGAATTCTCGCGCACCATTCACGGCGCCGGCACTGATCTGCTCAACCTGATAAGCGACATTCTCGACCTGTCAAAAATCGAATCCGGCACGGTCACTGTCGAGGCGGAAGAGATTTATTTTTCGAATGTTCTGGAAGCCGTGGCACGGCCATTCCGCCACGAGGCGGAGTCTCGGCGTATTGCGTTTGCAACCCATCTCGACGCCAACCTCGACCGCAGCATTGTTACGGATTCCAAGCGTCTTCAACAGGTGTTGAAGAACCTGCTGTCGAACGCCTTCAAATTTACGCCGGAAGGCGGTGTTGAGTTGAAGGTGGCCGTTGCACATAACGGTTGGACGCCAACCCATCCAGTCTTAAGTCAGGCGCATGGCGTGGTCGCCTTCGAAGTGTCGGATACCGGCATTGGCATTCCACTTGAAAAGCAAAAGATCATCTTCGAAGCGTTCCAGCAGGCGGACGCGTCCACTAGCCGCAAGTATGGAGGCACCGGTCTGGGCCTCGCCATCAGTCGCGAACTGGCAAGCCTGCTCGGCGGCGAAATCCAGATCAGGAGCAAACCCGGAGTGGGCAGCTCATTCACGCTGTATCTCCCGATCCGCTACGCCGGCCCGTCGATTCCTGCGCGGATAAACACGCAGTCGGCGTCGCCGCAGCTATCATCGGCGATGTTGCTACCGGAGCGCGAGACGATCATTGACGACCGTCATGAGATCGGCGCGGGCGACACCATCCTTCTTGTGGTGGAAGATGACCTGCACTACGGCCGTGTCTTGTTCGATCTGGCGCACGACAAGGGATTCAAGGTTCTGATTGCAACCACCGGCGCCGATGCGCTTGAGCTCGCCAAGCAATACCAGCCGACGGCTATTTCACTCGATATTTTTCTGCCCGACATGCTCGGCTGGAGTGTGCTCAGCCAGCTCAAGCAGAATCCGCTCACCCGCCATATCCCGGTGCAGATCATTACGCTGGACGAAGACCGCCAGCACGGTCTGGCGCGTGGTGCATTCTCCTTCGTCAGCAAGCCTACGACGGTGGAGGGCGTCGATGCCGCGCTTGAACGAATCAGGGATTATGCGGCGCGGGCGCGCAAACGTCTTCTGATCGTCGAAGACAATGCAGCCGAGCAGTTGAGCATCGCCGCGCTGCTGGGCTCAGACGACATCGAGATTGAAACCGCCGGCAGCGGCGGCGAGGCGCTCCACGCCCTGCGCACCGACATCTTCGATTGCGTGGTGCTTGATATGCGGCTGCCGGATATGACCGGGTTCGAGGTTCTCGAAGCGCTACGCGAAGATGGAAAGGTGAACGACATTCCAGTCATCGTCTTCACCGGGCGCGAATTGACGCCAGAGGAAGATGCACGATTGCACACCATGGCGCGCAGCATCGTGATCAAGGGTGTCGAGTCGCCGGAGCGTCTGCTCGATGAGACGGCGCTGTTCCTGCACCGCGTCGTCACGAACCTGCCGGACGACAAACAGCGTATGCTGGAGCGGCTTAACAGTTCCGACGAAAACCTGGTCGGCCGCGTCGCATTGTTGGTCGATGACGACGCGCGCAATATCTTTGCGCTTAGCAGCGTGCTCGAACGGCGCGGCATGAAGGTGCTATCGGCCACCGCCGGGAGGGATGCGATTGACTTGATCAATTCGAATCCGGGCATCGACATTGTATTGATGGACATCATGATGCCGGAAATGGACGGATACCAGACCATCCAGGAAATCCGCGAGGAAGCCCGCTTTAGGCGCCTGCCGATCGTCGCGCTAACGGCGAAGGCGATGAAAGGCGACCGTGAAAAATGTCTGGAAGCTGGCGCCTCGGATTATCTTGCCAAACCTGTGAATACGGAACAATTGCTGACCGTGCTGCGCATGTGGCTGCACCGTTGAGCCCTCCCATGGAAAAGAAAGACAGAATCAACATCCTCCTGGTCGACGATCAGCCGGGAAAATTGTTGAGCTACGAGACTGTACTGCGTGAACTTGATGAGAATCTCATCAAGGCGGCCTCGGCAACGGAAGCGTTGGAGCTTCTGCTCAAGAACGAAATTGCTGTAATTCTCGTCGATGTGTGCATGCCGGATCTCGACGGCTTTGAACTCGCTGCCATGATTCGGAATCATCCGCGATTTCAACGCACCGCCATTATTTTCATATCGGCAGTGCTGCTGTCCGATACCGACTATCTGCGTGGTTATGAAATGGGCGCGGTCGACTATGTGCCGGTTCCGGTCGTGCCGGAGCTTCTGCGCGCCAAGGTGAGGGTATTCTCGGAATTGTACCGCAAGACGCGCGATCTGGAGAAACTGAATCAGGAACTCGAAGACCGCGTACTCACCCGCACGACCGAACTCCAGTCGGCGGCCGAGCGACTGACCGAAAGCGAACGCGCACGCAGTATCGCGCTCGCCGCCGGTCAAATGGGCTCATGGGATTGGGATGTCTCGTCGGGTGAGTGCATCTGGGACGATGGCCAGCATCGGATTTTCGGTATCGATCCGGGACAAAAGCTGACCTTTGAAGAGGTCCGCAAACATATTCACAAGGATGACCTTGCACGTTTCGAAGCCCGTGTTTTCGCGCATGGCGGCAATCAAACTTTCCAGGAGGAACTCCGCGTCACCCGGAGTTATGGTGAGTTGCGGTGGTGCATCTGTACCGCCGCATTGACGTTCGACGACGGCGGAAAAGTCTCGCGCGCCAGCCTGGTGACGATCGACATTACCGATCGAAAACTTGCGGAAGAGCGCCAGCTTCTATTGGCGCGCGAAGTCGATCATCGTGCGCGCAACGCCCTGGCAGTGGTGCAGGCGATCGTTCGGCTGACGCGAGAGCCGTCGCAGCAAGCTTATATTCGCGCCGTCGAAGGGCGTATTCAGGCTCTGGCGAAAGCCCACACCTTGTTGTCGGAGACTCGCTGGCATGGCGCCGACGTCGCGCATCTGGTTGCCGAAGAGCTTGCGCCGTATTTTTCCGCCGACGGCAGTCGTGTCAAAGTCGAAGGGCCATCGGTCGTGCTACCGCCGGAGAAAGCGCAGAACCTTGCGCTTGCGCTGCATGAGTTGGCGACCAATTCGGCAAAGTACGGCTGCCTCTCGGTCGCGGCCGGCCGGCTCACCTTGAATTGGGCGACCAAGGACGGGATTTTGACGCTGTGCTGGCAGGAAACAGGCGGGCCGGCGGTCACGCGGCCCGCCCGGCAGGGTTTCGGCACGAAGATCATGAACGCCAGTATCGGGCATCAAGGCGGCGGCCATGTTTCATTTGAATGGCTTCCATCCGGTCTGCGTTGCAGGTTGCATCTATCGATCTCGAACAATGAATCTCTCGCCGCGGTTCAGCACGACGACGAGAAAGTCGTGCAGCTACCCTCGGGAATGGTAAAACGTGTCCTGCTCGTGGAGGACGAAGTCCTTGTCGGCATGATGGTGCATGATATTCTCATCGAAAATGGCCTTTCTGTCGTTGGCCCATGTGGCTCAGTGGCGGACGCAGCGGCAGCGCTTGCGACGGCTGATTTGAGTTGCGCAATTCTTGATCTTAATGTCGGTGGCGAGACCAGCTATAGGATTGCAAGATCGTTGGCGGAGCGATGCGTGCCATTTGCATTTGTCACGGGCTACGGTCGTGAAAGTATCGATGCCGCCTTTCAGGACGTGCCCATCCTGCAAAAGCCCATCGTGCGCGAGGAACTGGAGCGCTATCTACGGAATGTTCTTGGCAGCGGAGAGACGACGGGCAGCGGGGCATCGAGAAACGAGAGTGCAGTCTCACAAGCGAGCGCGTCGAACTTATGAAAACTGGCTCCCTTGGGCGATTTTCGATCATGAAACGAATCGACCGATGACATGATTTCTGAAGAAACGGTTTTGGACTTCGCGTCGTCCTTTGACTCCGTGTGGTCTTTAGAACTGCTGCTCGTGCTGAAGCGGAGTCCCGACCGACATTGGGAAGCCAATGAATTGATTCGGGAGTTGCGCAGCAGCCAGGTTGTCGTCGCGGGTGCCCTCGCCAATCTTATGGCCGCTGGCCTTGTCGTGAAACATGAGCACGGACAGTATCAGTATCAAACCCGCGCGGACCGTATGGAAGAGCTCATAAATGAGCTGGAAAAAATCTATGACACGAAGCCGGCCCTGGTCGTCCGCGCCGTCGTGTCGACATCCAACAGGAAGCTGAAACTTCTCTCCGATGCATTCAGGCTCAAAGAATGACAGATCCTCTAGCAGCAACGGTCTACCTGCTTTGTTTCGCAACGAGCGCAGCCTGCGGCGCGCTCCTGGTGCGAAGCTATCTTCGAAACCGAACGCCGCTCCTGTTATGGACCGCGGCGTGCTTTGTGCTTTTGGCTGTTACCAACTTTCTGGTGGTTGTCGACCTGGTGTTTCTCCCCGACGATGTTGATCTGCGGTTGGTGCGATACGCAACTGGGCTGACTGCAATCGCAACCCTTCTGTATGGCTTCATTTGGGAGGTCGATTGATATGCTTCAGTTTCTTTCAGGGATGATATTTGCCGGTCAGCTTGTCGCTGCGTTGTTTTTTATTCGATTCTGGAAGCGAACCGGCGATATCCTGTTTGCAGCATTCGGACTGTCATTCGTTCTTTTCGCCGTGAGTCAGGGGGCATCTCTATTGTCCGATGCGCCGAGGGAAGACAGGGCATGGATCTATATGTTCCGCTTGGCGGGATTTGCCTTGCTGCTGGGCGCCATCGCTTGGAAGAATATGGCTCGCCGGCAATCGTCATAGCGTGATCCGAAACACTTCGGGAAGGAGGCCGCACTTGCAAGAGGTGGCCGCGCCGGGTTATCCGGTGCCCGAAGGCGGGCCAAAACCCCAAGCGCAACCAATTGTTTACCACGTATGCTCAACTCCTGTTCACGCCGTGCCGGGTAGAGGGTAAACTACAGACAATGATCGGGGACCGGTTTTAGGAAATGACCAACGTGGGGGATAACGGGCGCACCGCGCGGCTGGCACGGCTTTTGGCCGTGACGGCGGGCGCGCTGGCGCTTGCCAATTGCTCCGGCACCACCTCGAGGGTCGATCCGAAATGGGGCGTCGCCGCCAGCGCCCGCGTGGTTGAGCCCGGCCAGCCGGTGCCGAAGGGCGGCGGCAAGTATCGCGTCGGCAAGCCGTATCAAGTCGCCGGCCGCACTTACGTTCCGGAAGAAGACCCCGACTACAAAGCCGAGGGCTTGGCCTCGTGGTACGGCGACGCTTTCCACGGCCGTTACACCGCCAATGGCGAAATCTTCGACATGGAGACGATCACGGCGGCGCATCCCACCATGCCGCTACCGTCCTATGCGCGCGTCACCAACCTGAAGAACCGCAAGTCGATCGTGGTGCGGGTCAACGACCGCGGGCCTTATGTCGGCAACCGTATTATCGATCTTTCGGTGAAGACCGCCCGGCTGCTCGAGTTCCACGGCCAGGGCGTAGCCCGGGTCCGGGTCGAATATATTGGCCGCGCACCTCTGGCCGGTTCCGACGACCGCAAGCTGATCGCCACTTTGCGCGACGGCAATTCGCCGGTGTCCGACAAGGTGCTGGTCGCGTCGAACAAGAATTTCGCGCCGGCGTTTTTCGATTCACGGCCGATGACAGAGGTGCCGCCACCGCCGCAGCGTCCGTTCCGCGTCGATGGCTCGCACCAGGTCGCCAGTCTTGAGCCCGAGGCGGAAGAGGCGGTGCCGCGTGCGGTTGAGCAGCCGCGCCTCTCTGAACAGCCAAGGTTGGCCGCGAATGTCCTGCGAGCCCAGGTTGCCAGCCACGGCGTGGCCGCCGCGCCATCGGTTTCACCGGTTTCGGCCTATGCGCCGACGCGCTATGATGCCCCGGCGGGCTTCATGAGCGGCCGCGGCCTTTACTGAGCCGCATTCTCCCGTCAAAGCCAGCTTTTTTGGGCGCTTCTTGGCGCGTCTTATGGGGCCGTGGATAAAAGGTTGCGCCGGTCGGCCGGAGACTTAAAGCTGTTGAGCATGGTCCTTCGAACATCTCAGATCGGACGTTTCTTCGGCGCGGCGGTTCTGCTCGCAGGCTTGTTCGCGGCAGGGCAGGCGATGGCGCAGGCGAATAAGCCGGCCTCGGGCCTCGCGGCGAAAAAAGACGGGCCGAAGAAGGACGAACTGCCGATCTCGGCGCCGCACGCCATCCTCATCGACGCCGAAAACGGCGGCGTGCTGTTCGAGCGCGATGCCGACAAATTGATCTATCCGGCCAGCCTCGCCAAGCTGATGACGGCCGAATATGTCTTCAACGAATTGAAATCCGGCCGGCTCAATCCCAAGGACGAATTCCCGGTCAGCGAGAATGCCTGGCGCAAGGGCGGCGCGCCGTCCGGCGGCTCGACCATGTTCGCGGCGCTGCACAGCCGCATCAGCGTCGATGACCTCCTGCATGGCGTCATCATTCAATCGGGCAACGATGCCTGCATCGTGCTGGCCGAAGGCCTTGCCGGCAGCGAAGACGAATTCGCCGCCAAGATGACGCAGCGCGCGCGCACGCTCGGCCTGACCAAATCGACTTTCGCGAATTCGAACGGCTTGCCCAACCCGCGGATGCAAGTGACGACGCGCGAGCTCGGCCTCCTGGCGCGGCACATCATCGTCACCTATCCCGAGTATTATCCGATCTACGGCAAGCGCGAATTTCTCTGGAACAAGATCAAGCAGCCGAACCGCAATCCGCTGCTCGGCATGGAGATCGGCGCCGACGGCATGAAGACCGGTTTCACCAAGGAAGCCGGCTACGGACTGGTCGGCTCCGCCGTGCAGAACGGCTTGCGCCTGATCGTCGTCGTCAATGGCTTGAACAGCGCCAAGGAGCGCGCCGATGAGGCCAAGAAACTGCTCGAATGGGGCTTCAAGAGTTTCGAACGCCGCGTTGTGTTTGCCGAAGGCCAGATCATCGGCAGCGCCAAGGTCTATGGCGGCGCCGAGAGCAGCGTGCCGCTGGTCGCCGGGCGCGAAGTGCGTGTGATGATGCCCAAGGCCGGCGGCGATCGCCTGATCGCGCGCGTCGTCTATACCGGGCCGGTGCCGGCGCCAGTCGCGCAAGGCGCGCCGATCGGCACGCTGAAAGTCTGGCGCAACGAAAACGTCATTCTGCAAATGCCGCTGACCGCGGCCGAGAAGGTTGAGCGCGGCGGCCTCACCAGCCGCGCCTTCGACGCCGTGTCCGAACTGATGATCGGCCTGTTCCGCGCCGGCGCGCAGAAGCTGTGACGGGGATGCGCGGCAAATTCATCACCTTCGAAGGCGGTGAGGGCTCCGGCAAATCGACTCACACCGCGGCGCTCGCCGAGCGCCTGCGCGCGCGCGGCATCGATTGCGTGTTGACGCGCGAACCCGGCGGCTCGGCCGGCGCCGAAATCATCCGCCACATTATTCTCTCCGGCATCGCCAAGCCGCTCGGCGTGGAAACCGAAACTATTCTGTTCGCGGCGGCGCGCGACGACCATGTCCGCGTCACTATCGAGCCGGCGCTCAATGCCGGCCAATGGGTCATTTGCGACCGCTTCATCGATTCGACGCGCGTCTATCAGGGCGCGCTCGGCAAGGTCGATATGAAGCTGATCCGCAGCCTCGAGCGCGTCACGGTCGGGCCCAATGTGCCCGATCTGACTTTCGTGCTCGACGTGCCGGCCAATGTCGGGCTGGCGCGCGCCAAGACGCGGCGCGGCGCGGCCGCAGCCGACCGCTTCGAGTCCGAGGCGGTCGAATTTCACGAAGACCTGCGCCGTGCCTTCCTGGTGTTGGCCGAACGCGAGCCGAAGCGCATCGTCGTTATCGACGGCCGCGCGCCGCGCGACGTGGTGGCGGAACGGATCTGGGCTACGGTCGAGGAACGGCTGCTCGGCGGCGCGGTCGCAGCCGCGGAGACCGTTGCGCCGTGAGTGACAAGACGCCAGAGCGCGACGTGTTGCTGCCACGCGAGACGAGCGTGCTCTATGGCCATGCCGAGGCCGAGCGCGTGCTGCTCGAGGCCTATCAAAGCACGCGCATGCCGCATGCCTGGCTGATCGGCGGTCCGCCCGGCATCGGCAAGGCGACTTTAGCCTACCGGCTGTCGCGCTTCGTGCTGGCGCATCCCGATCCAAAGGCTCTCGATGTACAGGCGGCGGCATCGCTGGCCGTCGCTGTGGATAACCCGGTGGCGCGGCGCATTGCCGCACAGGCGCAAGGCGACCTGCTGGTGCTCGAGCGCGTCATCAACGAGCAGACCGGCAAGCTCTATACCGTGATCCGCGTCGATGACGTGCGCCGCTCGGTGTCGTTCTTCGGTTCGACCGCCGGCGAGGGCGGCTGGCGCATTGCGATTGTCGATGCCGTCGATGACCTGCAACGCGAAGGCGCCAATGCTCTGCTGAAAGTTCTGGAAGAGCCGCCGGCGCGCACGCTGCTGCTTCTCATCAGTCACGCGCCGGGCCGCGAACTGCCGACCATTCGCTCGCGCTGCCGCCGCCTGCTGTTGCGGCCGCTCGATGAAGCCGACGTCACGCGCGCCGTCGTCACCGCGACCGGCCGCGATGCTGCGGAGCCCGACATCGCGCAGGCCGCCGCCGCGTCGGACGGCAGCGTCGGCCGCGCACTGCGCTTTCTCGATGGACCGGCTTTAGCGCTGCGGCAGCGTGTTTTCGACCTATTCGCGCAATTGCCGAACCCCGATCCACGCGCGCTGCATGCGCTCGGCGACGCGCTGTCCGGCAGCGAACCGCAAACGCTCGCGGCCTTCATCGACATGGTCAATGCCTGGCTGTCCGGCCGGCTCGATGCCGGCAAGCACGATGCTGTGCACATGGCGAAAGCGGCGCAGGCCTGGGAAAAGGTCAACCGCGCGGCGCGCGATGTCGAGGCTTACAATCTCGAGCGCAAGCCTCTGGTGTTTTCCGTTTTCGGATTGCTCGCCGAAGCGGCGCGGCGCTGAGCGCAACCTTTTCGCCGCAAAAACCGCCGGCGCGCAATCAGAGATAGAAGTGCGCGCGATTGATATATGAGTGCAGCGCTATTTCTAGTTGTTAATTCAGTTTATCATTCCACAAAAGCTTAAAATTGGGGATGGTCTGTATTGCACAGCGAAGAGATGCGTATAGTAGCTAAGCTACCGGATAGAGTCTGACGTTGTCGCGTATCAACCGACTTGCACCAGAGCGGGTTACTCGCATTCAGACCTTGGCGCCGTTTCGTGCAAGTCCACTTTCAAGGAGACGCACATGAAATCGCTTGTCGTCAAACGCTCAATCGTCATCGCCGGACACAAGACCAGCGTCAGTCTTGAAGACGCCTTCTGGTCCGAGTTGAAGGGTATCGCGGAGCAAAAGGATCAGACGCTGTCGGCCGTAGTTGGCGATATCGATACGCGCCGCCATCAGGGCAACCTGTCGTCGGCGATCCGGCTGTTCGTGCTCGACAATGCCCGCAACAAGGCGATGCAGCAGCAACCGGCGCGTTCGGGCACGAACCTGCCCGCTTCGGCGGCGGCGCTTTCCGCCTGAGGCGGCGAGGCGGGCGAAGCTGGCAGCTACCCGCCGCCGATCCGCAGCCTTTCGGAATCGTCCTTAAGACGAATTCCCGAAACGCCGCGCTTGCGCATGGCCTTCAGCAAATGGGCCAGCTTGAAAGCGGCATCGGCGTAACCGATGCCGGCCGGGCGAATGTTGGAGATGCAGTTGCGTTCGGCGTCGGATGTCTGCGCGTTCGGCCCAAAAGTCAGATAGACGCCCATGCTATCGGGCGCGCTCAGGCCCGGCCGTTCGCCGATGAGCATGACGGCGCATTGCGCGCCTAGCATCGTGGCGACAGCATCGCCGATGGCGACGCGGCCATGCTTAACGATGACGACCGGTGCAATGCGCAGGGCCTCCGCGCGCAAAAGCGCGAGCGCCTCGGTCAAGACCGGCGCGGCGTGGACCTCGACGGCGCGCGCCGATAATCCGTCGCTGACGACGAAGACGACATCATACGCGCCTGCGTGTGGCGCCAGCACCGCTGCGCCGGCGCCGGTCAACGCGCGGCCAAGGTCGGGGCGCATCAGATAAGTTTTTTTGTCGCCGGCGGCGCTCTCGACCGTCAGCACCGGCACGCCATGAACGGCGAATTCGGCAGCGAGACGCGGCGCATCGAGTTCGGCGTGCACGGCATCGCGCGCCTGTGCATGCGCCAGTTGAAAGGCGAGCAGGGGCGCGGTCGCCAGCGATGCGCCGCTGCGTTCCAGTCCAATGCGGGCCGCGGTCAGCCGCCGAAGTTCTGTCCACAGGTCGACATCGGGCGCGGCCGGAACGCCATCGTCTTTGCTCATGCGCGACCTGCCGGCAGCAGCGCCTTGAAATGCGGCGGCAGGACGCCCGGCCTGATACGGTCGGCCTTGTCCATGAGGCCCTGGCGCGACAGCCAGCTTTCGAATTCCGGCGCCGGTTTGCGATGCAAAAGATCGCGCATGGCCAGCGCGTCGTGAAACGAGGTGCTCTGGTAGCCGAGCATGACGTCGTCGGCGCCCGGCACGCCCATGACAAAATTGACGCCGGCAGCGGTGAGCAAAGTCAGCAGCGCGTCGGCGTCGTCCTGATCGGCCTCGGCGTGATTGGTGTAGCAGACGTCGACGCCCATCGGCAGGCCCAGGAGCTTGCCGCAGAAATGATCCTCCAGTCCGGCGCGGGTGATCTGCTTGCCGTCGTAGAGATATTCCGGGCCGATGAAGCCGACCACGCTGTTGACCAGCAATGGCCTGAACTTGCGTGCAACGGCGTAAGCGCGCGCTTCCAAGGTCTGCTGATCGACGCCGTGATGCGCGTTGGCCGACAGTGCCGAGCCCTGTCCGGTTTCGAAATATATGACGTTGTCGCCGATCGTGCCGCGCCTGAGCGACAGAGTCGCCTCATGCGCCTCAGTGAGCAGCGCCAGATCGATGCCGAAACTTTTGTTGGCGGCCTGCGTGCCGGCGATGGACTGAAAGGTCAGGTCAACGGGTGAGCCCTGGCCGATCAGATCGAGCGTCGTGGTGACATGCGCCAGCACGCAGGTTTGGGTCGGGATATCGAGGCGCGCGCGGATGCCGTCGAGCATCGACAATAGCGCATGCGTGCGCTCGGGACTGTCGGTCGCCGGGTTGATGCCGATGACGGCATCACCCGCACCTAACAGCAGGCCATCGAGAATGCTGGCGGCGATGCCGCGCGCATCGTCGGTCGGATGGTTCGGTTGCAGGCGGACGGAGAGGCGGCCGGGCAGGCCGATCGTGTTACGGAAGCTTGTGACCACGGAGCATTTCGCCGCCATGACCATGAGGTCCTGCAAGCGGCTGATCTTGGCGACGGCGGCGGCCATTTCCGGCGTTAGGCCGGGGGCGAGCGCAGTTAGAACCGGCGCGTCAGCCGTGTCGGCGAGGAGATAGTCGCGCAAACCGCCGACGGTCAAATGCGCGACCGGCGCGAAGGCCCTGGCGTCATGGCTGTCGATGATGAGGCGGGTGACTTCGTCTTGCTCGTAAGGCACCACGGTCTCGTTGAGGAACGTGGTGAGCGGCAGATCGGCCAGCGCGAATTGTGCCGCGATCCGCTCTTCGCCGCTGTCGGCGATCAGGCCGGCCAGCGCGTCGCCGCTGCGCGGCGGCGTCGCCCTGGCCAGCAAGGTCTTGAGGTCGGCGAAGACATAGCGGCGCGCGCCGACGGTCGCAGCATACATCGAAGGCCCCGATCACTCCCGGCAAGGGAGTCGGAAGTGACTATAGCGCAATGCGACCGGGGTATCGCTTGTTGTCGGGGCCTTTGAAGAAAGCGGGGGGCTAGTAGCCCCGCCGCCGTTCCTTCTTGGCCGCCTTGCGCGCGGCATAGCGCGCGTCGCGGGCAGCCTTCTGCTCGGCCAGTAGCGCCTGTTCGGCGGCTTCCTTTTCGGCGGCGATTAGGGCTTCGAGTTCCTCGGCCTCTTTCTTCGCTTTGAGCTGGCGCTCGGCTTCGGCTGCGGCCAGAACGGCGAGTTCGGCTTCGCGCACCTTGCGGGCGGCTTCGCGCTCGGCCATGCGGATGTCGCGAGCCTCAGCTATGGCGAGACGCTTGAGGCGCTGCTCTTCGAGGGTCGGATCCTGGGCGGCGGCTTTAAACTTCTCCAGCATCGCCTTTTTCACGGCGGCAGCATTGTTCCGACGCTCCAAAACGTCGGGGCTTCTAAAGTGGGACAAGTGATTCTCCTGAGGGGGGACAGTGCGGGCCTTATATGGCGCGCCGGAGCCCATTCTTCAACACCATTGGCGTCGAATTGCCGTCGAATTACCCGATTTAACCGGGTACCGCCGCGGCGCGGTGAATGCTCGGTTTCCGAGGAGCGTTGGATTTGCGGCGCGCCGCCCCGGCGTGCCCGGGGCGGCGGCCGAAAATGCGGAAGCCTAGATGTGCGCCTCCTCGAAGGCATTCACCCACATGGCGCAGATGCCGGAGCGGACGATGTCGCCGCGGGTGAACTCGACCACCGGCACCGGCAGGTTCTGGCGGTCGATCATCTCGATAACGGTGCGTAGGCCGCTATCGCTGGGAAGGTCGCATTGGCTGATGTCGCCGTTGATGACCACGGTGCAGTCCTCGCCGATGCGGGTGAGGAAGGTCTTGATCTCGGCCGGCGTCGCGTTCTGCGCCTCGTCGAGCAGGACGAAGGCGTTTTTCCACGAGCGTCCGCGCATCACCTCGAACGGCACCAGTTCGATTGAGCCGTTCTTTAGGGCAATGTCGTAGGCCGCCTTGCCGATGCGCTCCTTGATCGCCTCGGCGACCGGGGCTGCCCAGGGCGCGAATTTGTCCTCAAGCGAGCCGGGGAAAAATCCGAGCGAACGGCCGCACGGCACGTTCGGGCGGGTGAGGATGATCTTGTCGATGCGGCGGTTGCGGAACAGGTCGGCGGCGTGGGTGGCGGCGATCCAGGTCTTGCCGGTGCCGGCGGGGCCGAGCACGATCACCTGAGGGCTCTTGCGCAGCGCGTCGAGATAGTCGGCCTGGGTGGGATTGAGCGCTTTTATCGGCGGCAGCACCCTTTCGGTTTCGAACTTGGTGTGCTGAAAATTTATGATTTCGGCGGAACCGGACAAACGATCATTGCGGCGTCTCTTCTTGTTCAGGTTCTTACCCAAGGCCGACTCCTTCTGATGGACTGCAAGGGGAACAGGCAAACGCTCAAGGCCAGCACGCCAGTGGCGGCACCGCTGACGGCGCCATGAGAGATGCATCGAACGTGCCAATTGGAAT
>LNFM01007646.1_pt1 | contig 16802 bp, 18 predicted proteins | sample 596031 | NCBI WGS metagenome assembly LNFM01 (sample SAMN04254537, study PRJNA301005) | activated carbon metagenome | isolation source: dual media filters at the Ann Arbor, Michigan drinking water treatment plant | place: USA: Ann Arbor
GACGAGCAGGATCAGAGCCGCCTGACCGACCCGGTGCTCGTGCGGGCGAAGCCGTTTGCCGCTGCGTTGCATGAGGTTCGTCAGAAGGATGAATCCCCAGAAGTGCACGAGCACAGTGACGGCAACCATGCCGCTCGCGAGAACCAGATTTTCGACAAGATGGACCATTTCCGCACTCATGGGATCGACGGGTAGGCGGATTGGTCGAAATACGATTGCGCCATCTGGGGCGGGGTTGTGCCGGCGCCCTCAAGGCATGAACCGGGCCTGCCAGATGATCGGCGCGCCAGCTTCATTCCTCAATCAGCCTTCCATCCGCATCGCGCGTCTCCGGTCCGTCGACGCGGGCGCGGCCGTCGCCGAAGGCGGCGTCGCGGGCGCGGAGGGTGGCCTTGAGGCCGTTTTCCTGCACCGATTTGCGGAAGCCGCCGGCGGCGCGCGTGTTATGTCCGCGTACGTCGTTTTCGACGGCGAGGCGTTGCAGCGTGCGGGCGCCCATCAGCTCCATCGCGAGGTTCACGATGCGCTTGTTGGCGGAGAGGAGATCTGGGTCGATCAGCGCGAGGCGAGCGGCGAGGCCGGTGACTTCCGCTTCGAGGTCTGTCTCGGGCACGGCTTTCATCACCAGGCCGATCTGTTGCGCCTCCTTGCCGGTGACCGTATCGCCTGTGAGCATCAGGCGCTTCGCCCATTGCGGGCCGCAATGGTAGACCCAGAACTGGTTGGGCAGCGCGCCGAGGTCGCGCGCAGGTGGGAAGCCGAAGGTGGCGGTGTCAGCGGCGATCACCATGTCGCTCATCAAGGCGAGGTCGCAGCCGCCCGCGAGGCAATAACCATGCACTTTGGCGATGACCGGCTTGTGCATGTCGAAGATCGCCATGCGCCAGCGCTGCTGGCGCTCCAGCTGCCAGGCATCGTCATCAATGGACCGGTGGCCGCGATAGGTCTTCGCCGTCTTGTCCTCGACCGGCGAGACCGGAACTTCACCGTCAGCGCCCGAGAGGTCATACCCAGCGCAGAAGGCGCGGCCGGCGCCTTCTAGGATTACACTGTGTACGGACGTATCGTTGTCCGCCTCCCAGAGCGCCGCGGCGAGTTCGGACTGCATGACATAGGAAAGCGCATTCAGCTTGGCGGGCCGGTTCAGCGTGATGCGCGCGTGGCCGTAGCGCGTGTCGTAGAGGATCGTCTCGAAGCCGGGCATTGCGGGTGCTCCTGAATTGAGCTCCGACTATCGTCTGCCTTCACGCGAAAGCCAAGAAGTGACGCGGCGTCCTGCCAGTCTTCAGTCCTCCATCGCGCGGGCGACGGCCTCTGCGATAGCGGGCACGGGGTGCTTGGTCAGGTCCTTGTCGATCCAGGCGATGATGCGCTTCGACAATTCTCCTTTGACGGACTTGCGTATCTGCCCGAGGGCAACGGGCGGGGCGACCACGGCAATGGCCTTGAATGCGCCGCGCGCCGCATCGGCCTCCAGGTCCGCCACGATACCCGCAATGAACCGGTCTTCTGCCACCTGGTGCAGGTCCGGCGCTTCGTGCGACGAGCGGCGTCCATCGGCGGACTGAACCGTTCGGGGCGGCTGGTCACGCCCAAGCTCGTGGGTACGCGGATTTTCCTGATCATAAACCCGCAGGACTTTCAGCTCCGGCGCAATGGCAGTGCCCTCGTTCTCGAATACGATGCCATGGCCGCCGTCAGCCACCACGACCCAGACTCCGGTCTTGAGTTTCATCCATGTCTCCCGGTCAGGCGATCAGAGGACCGCCATACCTCCCAGTTAAACCCTGCAGCGGCGCAGGGTCAGTCCGGGATTCTACGGAGGTCAGGCGAGGCGTTCCGCAGGATAGTGCGGATAGCTGGCTTTCATCACGCCGTGATTGAGCAGCATTTCCGCCTTCTGGTTCTTGCCGGCGGCATCGAAGATGCGGGTGCGGACCCAGTAATTCTCGACGCGGCGCGATTCCGACAGGGCGACGATCTCGCGGCGCAGCAGGTAGGTCTCCCCTACGAAAAGCGGACCGTCGATCATGCGTATTTCCAGATCGGCGAACAGGCCGATGCTGGGGTTCTTGACCAGGAAGCGGGCGCCGTGGCTGGAATAGTTGGCCAGTACACTGACCATTTCCAGCGGGATCACGGCGCGGCCCCAGGGCGAGGCGCTCGCATCGGAATACATCGGGTCCGTCTCGGTGATGACCTTCAGCTTGTCGGCCAGCGAAAAAGGATAGAGGTCGCCCATGTGCTGGTCCGGCCCCATGCTGACGATTTCTTTGTCGCGGCCGGTCATGCCGACTTTCAGGTCCGCAAGGATGACGAGGTCATCAGCCGGGCGCAGCTTCTTCATCCGCTCCTCGAGCAGCGTATCGCCATGGTCAGGCCCGATACTGGCGCTGGCCTCCAGAACCGGCGTGCCATCTGCCTTGAAGGCGCGGGCCAGCGTGCGCGTGGCGTTCGGGGCGGGCGCGTCAATCTCAGCCCAGACCTCTTCACCCTCGAATACCATGTTGAGGAAGTGGCAGGAGAAACAGCCCTGCTCGAACCAGGCCCTGCCCCAGACATCCGCGAGCAGCGGCACGAACTGGGAAAAGTGCGTCGGTCCTTCGACCGGCCCCGCCTTGATGCCGAGGCGCGCCGCTTCGGCGTCGTCGTGCAGCGATTTGTGGCCCGCATATTTCTGCTCGGTCAGCAGGTTGATCGGGCGGCGCAGTTCGCCCTTCAGGATCTCGTGCATGGTGTCTCCCTTTTTCCGGACAATGCCATCGCTGGCGGGCTTCGTCACGCCTTGTTGCGGCGCGCCGGATCAAAGCGCAGGGCAATAAAGGACAGCGCGACCAGTAGCGCCGAAAGCCCCGCGGCGAGCATGGCTGTTCCGTGCCAGCCTTCGTGTTCGTACACCCAGGTCGCGGCCCAGCTGGCGAGTCCGCCGCCGATGAACATCAGCACGATATAGGCGGTCATCAGGCGCGTGCGCACGCCGGCGGGCAGCGTGAGAAAGGTCATGCGGCCGGTGATGTCGATCAGCGGTCCGACGAGATTCAGAAGGACCAGCGGCATGATCAGCAGCCAGAGGCTGTGGCCGAGGAAGCCTAGCAGGATCACGGCGGTGAATTGCATCAGCGATATGATGACCCGTGCGCGGCGCGGCCCCGTCCGGTCTGCCCAGGCGCCGAGGGCCGGTGTGGTGGCGAGGTTCAGCAGCGAGATGGCGGCGAGGTAGCCGACCGTATCGGCGCCGTAGCCCATCTCCGGGCTCGTCAGGTGAAGACCGAGACCCAGCCAGACGGCAAGGAAGATGCCGAAACCGAGGCCCTGGATGGCGCCGGAGAGAAGAACCTCCGGGTGCTGACGGACAATCGGGAAAACCGACAGGACGAGAGAAGGATAGTTTCCGGGCGGCGGACTGGCTTCGGACTTGTCGCGGCCTTCCATGATGCGTGGCAAGAGCAGCGTCACCAACAGCATGACCGCCGCTGCGCTGTAGTAGACCCAGCGCCAGCCGAGATGTTCGCCGACCCAGCCGGCCCCGACCCGCGCCACGAGGATGCCGGCGATGACGCCGGTCGTCAGGGTGGCCGTCGCCTTACCGAGCTGGTGCGGCTCGACGCGCTTCGAGGCGTAGGCGGGCAGCAGGTAAGGCGTGATAGTGGAAAAGCCGAGGAAGGTAGAGGCCGCGACGAAAACCCAGAAGCTGGTGGCGAAGGCCATCACCACAAGGCCCATCAGCTGTCCGGCAGCGAAAAGGGTCGCGAGCTGGCGGTTGCTGAACCGGTCACCGAGTGGCAGCAGCAGGAAGATGCCGGCGGCCAGCGCGATCTGGTTCAAGGCCGGAACGAGGCCGATCTCCGACGGCGAGACGCCGAAATCCTTCGCGACCAGCGCGATGATCGGGTGGATGTAATAGGCGTTGGCCGTGACCACGGCGGCCGCAAAAGCGAGCAAAAGAAGCTGCCGCCCCGTGAGCGGCTGCCGCCCGTCTCCGCCGCCCGGCACGCCGGACGACGGCGCCGTCATCCCTCCATGCCGGCGCGGCAGGCGTACTCATACGCAAACTTTGCCAACGGAACGACGCGGGCCGCGTTAGATTCGGCGTTGGCACTGTTGGCCGTGCCTTCCTTCACCCGGCCGATGATGCCCTGCAGGATGCCGGCCAGACGGAAGGCGTTGTAGGCGAAATAATAGTCGAGCTGAGGCAGGCCCTTGCGGCCGGTATGGGCGCAATACATCGCCACATATTCTTCCATCGTCGGGATGCCCCAGGCCTTCAGGTCCGGGATCGCCATGATCGAGCCGCGCGTGGAATCGCCCGGCGGCATCACCCAGTTCATCAGGTGGTAGGAAAAGTCCGCGATCGGATCGCCCAGCGTGCAGAGTTCCCAGTCGAGCACCGCGATGACGCGCGGCTCGGTCGGGTGCAGCACCATGTTGTCGAGCCGGTAGTCGCCATGCACGATGGTGGTCGTGTCGCCGGGCGGAATGTTTTTCGGCAGCCAGTCGATCAGCTTTTCCATTTCCGGAATGTGCATCGTCTCGGAGGCCTTGTACTGCTTCGTCCACCGGTGGATCTGGCGGGCGATATAGTCGCCCTCCTTGCCATAGCCTTCGAGGCCGGCTTTCTTCCAGTCGACATTGTGCAGATCCGCGAAGGTCTTGATCTTCGCTTCATAGATCTTGCGTCGCATCGCGGGCTCATAGTCCGGCAGCGTGCCGTCCCAGAGGATGCGGCCTTCCATCATGTCCATGATGTAGAACATCGTGCCGACGACGCTGTCATCCGTGCACAGACCATACGGCCGCGCGACCGGATAGCCAAGCGGATAGAGCGCGCTGATGATGGTGAACTCGCGGTCAACGGCGTGGGCGCTGGGCAGCAGGTTGCCCGGCGGCTTGCGGCGCATCACGTATTTCTTCTTCGGGGTTACCAGCTGGTAGGTCGGGTTGGACTGGCCGCCCTTGAACTGGCGGACCTCCAGCGGGCCCTCATAGCCTTCGACATGCGCCTGCATCCAAGCGGCGAGATTCGCCTCGTTGAACTTGTGGCTGTCCACCACCGGCTTTGTGCCGGAAAACAGGTCCTGTGCGTTTGCCGCCTCTGCCATGTCGCGCTCCCTAAATTCTGCCGGATTTTGAACCCTACCATACTGATACCGCCCCGCGCGCCAAGACCTGCCGCCACGTCGCCGATTATTCGCCGCCAGAAGGACCCCGCCTGCATGATCCGCCGCGCCGCCCTGTTCCTGCTCGTTTTTTTCAGCGCCGGCACCTTGGCCAAGGCCCAATCCCTCGACCCCGACGGCCTGATCCGCCCGGCGCTTCTGGAGCGCGCGGTGGAGGCCATGGAGGCACGCGGCCATGAGGGCCACGCCACCGGCACGCTGGTCGTGGTCGATTACAGCCTGCATTCCAGCCAGGAGCGCCTGTTTGTCATCAATCTGGAGACCGGCGCGGTGACGGCCTTCCGCGCGGCCCATGGCCTCGGTTCGGACGCCGACCATGACGGCTATCTTGACAGTTTCTCCAGCGTTCCCGGGTCCCAGGCGAGCCCCGAGGGCCTGTTGCGCTTTGCCGAGGCGTATACCGGCAAGCACGGCCAATCGTTCCGCCTCGACGGGCTGGACGAGGGCAACAAGACCTCCCGCGCGCGCGCCATCGTCATCCACGCTGCCAGCTATGCTGAGCCGGCCTTCCTGAAGCAGCATCGCAAGCTCGGCCGCTCCAACGGCTGCATCGTCTTCTCGAAGGCGGACCTGGCGCGCTTCACCGAAGAGGTGCCGGAAGGCACGCTGATCTTTGTGGGCGCGTAGTCTCCCGTTCAGTTGCGTTTGGCATATCCGACTACGACAACCGCGATCGCGAGAACAAGGATCGCCGCGGCCTCCAGAACGACCTTTTCGGGCGCCATGTCCTTCCCCTGAAGCACGATGAGGCGCGCGATAGCCGTGATCGCAATGAAAATCGGGTAGATGAAGGGGGAGCCTATCCCGGTGTAGAACACCGCGATCATGCTGATCACCTCGACGTACAGGAACATCAGGAGGATGTCCGCCAGGCCGACTTCCTGCTTGATGTAGATGTTCCAGACTTCGGTGGCCGCGGCGATGATCGTCAATCCTGCCGTCAGCAAGAGCAGCGCGCGCTCGACCAGCTTGAAAAAGGAGAGGCCGAGACGGCTGTTGATCTGGCCCATGGCGGGCGGAACATCTGGATTGCGCGGTGTCATGGCTGAACTCCCTTTCAACCCGATCTACTCTTTTGAAGGCGCGCGGCAACCGGGGGCTTGAAACCAGCCCGCCTGCCCGGCTAAACCCCGCACATGACCGATACACCCCCCGACCGCCTCTCCGTGAACCCGCGCAGCCCGCACTATCACTATGACGCCCTCATTCGCGGCGTCGGCGTTCGATTCAAGGGCGAGGAAAAGACCACAGTCGAGGAGTATTGCGTCTCCGAAGGCTGGATCAAGCTGACTGCCGGCAAGGCGATGGACCGCAAAGGCAATCCCCTGACGCTGACGTTCAAGGGCCCGGTCGAAGTCTGGTTCAAGGATGAACCGGCGGCCGAGGCCTGAGCGGCACAAAATTCGCGAAGACAGTCTCCAGACCCCATGCTAGCCCTTGCCGTCAGGGGTTATGGGGAACTGCATGGCATTGGAAGAACAAGCGCAGGGCACGCCGATGACGGAAGTGGCTGGCCCGGTCATTGACGCGCTCGACGAGAGTTTTCTGGCGGACCATATATACCGGACGAGCCTCGGCGCGCCTGCGACGCCCAGTGAAGCGGAACGCATGCCATGATCCTGCGCCGCTTTGCCGACGCCTTTCGCAGGCAGGACTGGTTCACCGTCGCGGTGGAAACACTGATCGTAGTGTTCGGCGTATTCATCGGTCTGCAGGTCAACAACTGGAATGAGGCGCGCGAGCAGGCCGCTCTGCAGGCAACGCTGCTGGAACGGCTGGAAGAAGAGTTTCTGGCGCTTGAACCCGTGGTGGCCGAACTTGTGGTGTTCTCACAGTCTGCACAGCAGAGCACCGCGGACGTCGTCAACGCGCTGCGCCAAGAAGCGCCGCCCACGGACGAGGCGGCATTCCGCAGCGCGCTCGGGCGCGCGAACTGGGCGCTGAGTGTGCCTCAGGCAGCCACCGCCTATTCCGAACTCGTGTCCACCGGGCGTCTGGCCGACATCCGCAATGTCGAGCTCCGCAAGGCCTTGATCCGTTACGGCGATGCGCATGAACGCCTCGAACGGACATACCCCGTGGCGGCCAGCCTCATCTTTGCTCCGGACTCGAACTATTACCGCGCCGTGGACTGGAACATGGATGCGGCAACATGGACGGAAGAAGGCGCCATCGTCTCCTATGATTGGGAGCTGCTGCGCGCCTCGCGCGCCGAGATGCAGTCCTGGGTGACGTTCCAGTATGATCTGGCGCAGTTTGCCGAAGCAGAGCTTCGCGAAATCCGGGCGATCCTTGCGATCCTTGCCGAGGATCAAACCTGATCCTCAGCGCAGTGCCAGCACGCGGTCACAGTGCGCCTGGTGCATCGCGCGGATCTGGTCGAGGGCGCGGTGGATGATGCCGCGGTCCTGATCGTACATCAGCTCCAGCGTGATGCCGCGCAGGCTCAGGATCAGGATTCGGGCTTGCAGCAGATTGGCGTCAAGCCCCTCTTCCGTGACGCCGGCCTCGCGGGAGAGCTGCGCCGTGAACTGATCAATTGCGGTTTCGACCTGGCTGGCCACCGGGCGCAGGGCCACCGCCAGCGCGCGGTCCCAGCGCGCCGCAAGCAAGACTTCCGTCATGGCGGTGGAGGCCGGTAGCTGCTGTGTCGTCCAGAATACGTCGCACATCGCGCGCATCCGCGCGGCCGGGTCTGCGATGGCCGCCGCCAAGGTGACCGTATGGGCGACCATCGCCTCCATCGCCGCCTGGATGGTGGCGGCCATCAGGTCGATGCGCGTCGGGAACTGGTTCAGCACAGAGCCCCGGCTGAGCCCCGCCTGTTCCATCACGGCCTCCACAGACGTGCCGGCATAGCCAAGATGGTTCAGGCAATCGATCGCGGCCTCGACGATCTGGCGGCGCGTTTCCTCGCCGCGCCGCGTGCGCCGGCGAGCGACCGGGCGCGCCGGTATCATCGTCGTTGATTTCCTGTTCGGCATGTAACACTTTGACCTGTCTTCGTGCCTTAGAGGGAATTAAGCCATTTCGAAGCATTAGTCAATATTGACTACTTTTGCGTTTCTGCTAGCGTCTGATCAAGACGGAAAGAGCGCGCGCTGCATTCCGCACCCGCCCCGCCGCAAAGGCAACAGGCGACTCCGGAGGAACTGCCCATGAGTGATACCGCAACCGAAGCCGAAACCCGCGCCGCCACGGGTGGATACGAAATTTTTCGTACTGCCACATCGCCCTCGCTGGACGAGACCGCGCATATGGAAGTGACCGGCATGAACACGGAATTCCAGGCGGGCATCACCAAAGCGCTCGAAGCCGGTTTCGCCGAGGGCAACATCGTGAAGACCCTGTTCTCCCGCCCAGGCTTCAGCCTCACCTATGCCTGGTTCAAGAGCGGCTTCCCACTTCCTCTGCATACGCACAATGCGGACTGCCTCTACTATATTGTCGCCGGCTCTCTCCAGCTTGGCACAGACACGCTGGGTCCGGGCGACGGATTCTTCCTCGGCAAGGACAAGGCGTATCGCTATACGCCCGGCCCGCAGGGCGTCGAGGTCCTCGAATTCCGCACGCAGGAGGACTTCGACATCAACTTCCTCGCCAAGTCCCTGCCCGCCTGGGAGAAGATCGCCGCCGCCGTCACGGCGCGCAAGCCCGACTGGGCGAACGAGACCGCCCCACCGAGCGCCGTCCTGTCATGACGCCGAAGCGGTTCGAGAACAAGGTCGCCGTCATCACCGGCGCGGCCTCCGGCATCGGCGCGGCCACGGCACGTCTGCTCTCGAAAGAAGGCGCACTCGTCGTGCTCGCTGACATCGGCGACGAAGGCGGCAAAAGCCTTGCGGCCAGCCTCGGCCCCTCCGCTATGGCCGTGAAGTGCGATGTGTCGAAAGCTACCGAGGTCGAGGCCCTGATCACGGCTGCCGTCGCCCGCCATGGCCGCATCGACATCCTGTTCAACAATGCCGGCATCGGCAGCTTCGGTACCTCTGTCGAACTCGCCCCCGCTGATTGGGAGAACATCATCGCGGTCGACCTCAACAGCGTCTATTACGCCTGCCACTTCGCGATTCCGCACATGCCGAAGGGCAGCGCCATCGTGAACACCGCCTCGATCTCCGGCATGGGCGGCGACTATCGCTTCGCGGCCTACAACGCGGCCAAGGGCGCCGTCATCAACTACACCCGCGCGCTCGCAATGGACCATGCCCGCGACGGTATCCGCGTTAACGCGCTCTGCCCGGGCTTGGTCGATACGCCCATCACCGCCGGTGTCTCCCAGATGCCGGGCCTCAGGGATGACTGGATCCGCCGCATCCCAATCGGGCGCGCTGCGCAGCCGGAAGAGATGGCCAAGGTCGTCGCCTTCCTCGCGTCAGATGATGCGTCCTACATGACGGGCTCGATCGTCGTCGCCGATGGCGGCACCACCGCGCATACCGGCCAGCCGGAAGTCGCGCAGTTCATGTTGCCGCCGAACACCTAAGATCAGGATACGGACCATGCGCGCCGCCACACTGCAGGGCAAAGCCTTCACCCTCCGCGACATGCCGGACCCATCACCGGCGCCCGGACAATTGCTGGTGCGGCCGATCTTCACCGGCATCTGCGGCAGTGATCTCTCACTACGCAAACAGCTCGCCGCGCTGGCCGAGACGCTGCCGCAGGACCAACTGCCGGTGATCATCCCCGGGCATGAGCTCTCCGCCGAGATCGTCGGCATTGCGCCCGGCACCGAGACGAAACTCAAACCCGGCGACCGGATCACCGGCCTGCCCTTCACTCATGACCATGCCGGCCCGCAAACCATCGGCCTCTCCCCCGGCCATGGCGGCGGCCTCGCGACGCTCTGCTGTATCGACGCAGTGCGCAGCTTCCGCATTCCGGACAACGTGCCGGACGATCTGGCAGCGCTGACGGAGCCGCTCTCGGTCGGCCTGCATGCGGCGGGGCTCGCCAGCCGCAACAAGGGACCAAATGTCGTCGTCGGTTGCGGCCCCGTCGGCCTCGCCGTCATCCTCGCGCTCAATCTTCAGGGGCGTGGGCCGATCCTCGCTGCCGATTTCTCGCCCGAGCGCCGCAAGGCCGCCGCTGCGCTGGGCGCCGACATCGTGATTGATCCGGCCACGGACTCTCCGTTCACCCACTGGGACGATCTCGCCTTCACGCCGCATACGATGTCGCCGCTGCTGGCGCGCGAATTCCGCGGCCTGCCGCCCGGCGCCAACCTGTTTGAATGTACCGGCGCGCCGGGCCTGATCGACCAGGTGATCAAGGGCGCCCCGCCGCACAGCCACATCATTGTCGCCGGCGTCTGCCCGCATGAAGAAAAGCTGACGCCGCTCGAAGGCATCCTGCGGGAACTGACCCTCGAATTCAGCTTCGCCTACCGCCCCGAGGAATTCGCCGCCGCCCTTGTGATGATCGCGGCGCATCCGGACAAGGCGGCCCGCCTGATCACCAGCCGCCAGCCCCTGGCGAACACCGAAGCCGCCTTCGACTCCCTCGCGAAGAACCCGAGCGAGATCAAGATCCTGATTGATCCGAACGCTTAGCCCAGCGCGCGCCAGCCTATATCACGACGGCAAAAGCCCTCCGGCCAGTCGATCGCCGCTACGCCCGCATAGGCGCTATCGACCGCCTCGCGCAGGGTCGCGCCGCTCGCGGTGACATTCAGCACGCGCCCGCCTTTGGCGACCAGTGCGCCGTCCGGCGCAACATCCGTACCCGCATGAAACACCGTGACGCCGTCTATCGCATTCGCCGCCGTCACGCCCCCGATCACGGAGCCTTTTCCATAGCTGCCCGGATAGCCCTTTGACGCCATCACGACGGTTGCAGTGGGCCGAAACGATTCCAGCTCCAGAAGCCGTTCGAAATCCTTTTCGCTGCCCTTCAGGCCGCCGGTCGCTGCGATCAGGATGAGCGGCACGATGTCGCCCGCGAGGCCTTTCATCAGCACCTGGCACTCAGGATCGCCGAAGCGCGCGTTGAACTCGACCACTTTCGGGCCGTCCGCGGTGACCATCACGCCGATATACAGAACGCCCTGATAAGGCATCCCGTCCTTCGCCATGCCCTTCAGCATCGGCTCGGCAATCTCGCGCTTCACGCGCGCCATGATCTCTGTACTGACGACCGGCGCCGGCGCGTAGGCGCCCATGCCGCCGGTATTCGGCCCGGTGTCACCGTCGCCGACGCGCTTGTGATCCTGCGCCGCCGGCAGGTAGACCGCGCCCACGCCGTCGGTGATGACGAACACGCTCGCCTCCTCGCCGTGCATGAATTCTTCGATCACCAGCGTCGCCGACGCGTCCCCGAACTTGCCGGACAACATCTCGTCGATCTCGGCTTCCGCCTCCGCCAGGGTCTCCGCGATCACGACGCCCTTGCCGGCCGCGAGGCCGTCCGCCTTCAGCACATAGGGCGCCTTCATCTTGTTCAGGAACGCCTTGGCGGGCGCGGCCTGCGTGAACTCGCCATAGGCCGCCGTCGGCACGCCGTATTTCACCATCCGCGCTTTGGAGAAGGCCTTCGAGGCTTCCAGCTTCGCCGCTTCTTTCGAGGGCCCGAACACGTCAAATCCCCGCGCCCGCAGGATGTCCGACAGGCCGAGCGCAAGGGGCGCCTCCGGCCCGATCACGATCAGGTCAGGCTCGATCTGCAGCGCGAGCTTCACGAGCCCATCGACATCGTCAGCTGCCACGTCGAAACAGGGCCCGATCTCGTGCATGCCGGGATTGGCGGGCGCCGAATGCACCACGTCCACCAGCGGCGACTGGGCCATCTTCCAGGCCAGGGCGTGTTCACGGCCGCCCGATCCGATCAGGAGTATGTTCATGGGGCGGCTTGATGCGCCGCGCCGCGCATGGGATCAAGTCCCCATGTCCGACTCAAGCCCCACCAACCAGGCCGAACTTACCGTTTCCGAACTCGCCGCCAGCCTGAAGCGGACGATCGAGACGAACTATGACCATGTCGTCGTGCGCGGCGAGCTCGGCCGGGTGACCCTCGCCAAGTCCGGCCACATGTACGCCGACCTGAAAGACGACAAGGCCGTGCTCAACACGATCATGTGGCGCGGCCAAGTCGAGCGCCTGCCCTTCCGCCCGGAAGAAGGCCTCGAAGTCATCGCCACAGGGCGCCTCTCCACCTATGAGGGCCGCTCCGCCTACCAGCTGATCGCCAGCTCCATGCGCCCCGCCGGCGCCGGCGCGCTCATGCAGCTGCTCGAAGAGCGCAAGAAGAAGCTCGCCGCCGAGGGCCTGTTTGATCCGAAACACAAGAAACCGATCCCCTACATGCCGCGCGTCATCGGCGTGGTGACCAGCCCGACCGGCGCGGTAATCCGCGACATCCTCCACCGCATCCGCGAGCGCTTCCCCGTTCGCGTCATCGTCTGGCCCGCCCTCGTGCAGGGCGAGCAGGCGGCGGCGCAGGTCACCGCCGGCATACGCGGCTTCAACGCCATGACCGGCGCAGACCGGCCGGACGTGCTGATCGTCGCCCGCGGCGGCGGCTCGATCGAGGACCTGTGGCCGTTCAACGAGGAAATCGTCGTGCGCGCCGCGTTCGACAGCGAGATCCCGCTGATCTCCGCCGTCGGCCACGAGACCGACACGACGCTGATCGACTACGTCTCCGACCGCCGCGCGCCGACGCCCACCGGCGCCGCCGAGATGGCCGTCCCGGTACGGATGGAACTGCTCCTCTCCACCGGCGAGAGCGGCGAGCGCCTGAAGCGCGCCCTCACGCGCGCCCTTGCGCGCAGCCGTGACAAGCTCGCCGCCGCGCGCCTGCCGCGCCCGGAAATGCTGCTGCAGCCCGTCCGCCAGCGCCTCGATTTCGCCAGCGCCAACCTGCCGAAGGCCGCCCTGGCCCTGACCCAGAAGGCGCGCCTCAAACTCTCGCGTCTTCAGCTTTCGCCGGCGATGCTGAAATCCGAAATCCGCCAGGGCCGCCAGCGCCTGCGCGATGTCGCCGTGCGCGCGCGTCCCGCCCTGATGCGCCTCCTCGAGAAACGCAATGCCGCGCTGAACACCGAAGCCAAGATGCTGGAGACCCTGTCCTATCAGGCGACGCTGAAACGCGGCTACACGATCGTGCGCGATACCGAAGGCCGACTGATCCGCTCGGCGGACATTGCATCAGGTACGGATCAGTTCAAGGTCAGCTTTGCGGACGGCGATATCACCGCCCAGCCGCTCGGCGCCGAGCCGTCCAAGCCAAAACCCCCGCCGCGCAAGCCCGGCCAGCAGGGCAGCCTGTTCTAGACCATGCACCCCGCCCCGCTCTTCCGCGAGTCCGATCCGGAAACCCTGATAGCCCGTATCCGCGCCTATCCGCTGGGCCTTGTTTGCGTCAGCGGCGAAGTCGCGCCGCTCGTCGCGCACACGCCCGTCCTCGCGTCGCTCGAAAACGGCGCGCCGCGGCTGAGGTTTCATCTGTCGGCGCACAATGCCGTCACGCGCCGCCTCGAAGCGGGCGCCGCCGCGCTGATCGTCTTCACAGGTCCGGAGGCCTATATCTCGCCGGACTGGTACGGCCCCGTGCCCAACCAGGTGCCGACCTGGAACTATCTCTCGGTGGAGGCCGAAGGCATGCCCGTGCCCGCCGATGCAACCGCTTTCCTTGATGACGTCTCCGCCCATTTCGAAGCACAGCTCCTGCCAAAGCCGCCCTGGACGCGCGCCAAGATGGACCCGGCCGCCTTCGAGATGATGCTGCGCGGCATCCGCGCCTACGAGCTGCGCCCCATGCGCTTCGAAGGCATCTCGAAACTCGGCCAGAACAAGACGAGCGCGGCGCGCGACGGGGTGATCGAAGGCCTCTCTGCGACAGCCGGCGGCCTCGCCATTGCGCAGGAAATGCGTAAACTGCAGGGATGACCGCACTGTTGCCCCCCGCCTTCCTCGTCAACGCCAAGGACCTGCTCGGACCGAAAGGCTGGACGGACGATCCGGAAAAACTGCTGGCCGCCTCGACCCCCTGGCGCGGCACTTACCAAGGCGAAACGCCCTTCATCGCCCGCCCCGCCTCCACCAGCGAGGCCGCCGCCCTCGTCAGACTCTGCGCGGCCCACCGCGTCGCGATCACGCCGCAGGGCGGTAATACCGGCCTCGTCGATGGCGGCACGCCCCACGGCGAAGTCTGCATATCGATGACGCGCATGACCGCCGTGCGCGAGGTCGACCCGTTCAACAATTCCATGGTCATCGAAGCCGGCGCCACGCTCGTCGCCGCGCAGGAGACGGCGGAGAAAGCCAACCGCCTCTTTCCCCTCTCGCTCGGCTCCCAGGGCACCGCCACGCTCGGCGGCCTGATCTCCACCAATGCCGGCGGCGTCGCTGTCCTGCGCTATGGCATGATGCGCGACCTGATTCTCGGCCTTGAAGTCGTGCTTCCTTCCGGCGAGATCTGGGATGGTCTCTCCGGCCTGCGCAAGAACAATACCGGCTATGACCTCAAACACCTCTTCGCCGGCGCCGAAGGCACGCTCGGCCTGATCACGGCGGCCACGTTCAAGCTGTTCCCGAAAGTCCAGCGCGCCACCGGCTGGGTCGTCGTCGCCACGGCAGACGACGTGGTGAAACTCCTCGCCCTGGTGCGCGATCACGCCGGCGACTCCGTCACAAGCTTCGAGATCATCCCCGCCAACGCTGTCGCGATGGTCGTCGCCGATATTCCGGGCACGCGCGATCCGTTGCCCGCCAATGCAGAATGGCGCGTGCTGATCGAAATCTCCCAGCCCCGCGCCGAACAAGCGGAAGCCTTGCTGACCGCCGCCCTCGCAGCGGGCGCCGAAGCGGGCCTCGTCCAGGATGCCGCGATTGCCGCGAGCGAGACGCAGGCGAAATCTTTCTGGCACATCCGCGAAACGATACCGCTCTCCAAGCGCGCCTATGGCACCGCCCTCAACCAGGACATCTCCGTTCCCATCAGCCGCATCCCGGCCTTCATCGAGGCGTGCAACGCTGCCGTGCGCGCGCATGTTCCGTCGGCGGACTTTGTCATCTTCGGCCATGTCGGCGACGGCAACCTGCACTATTCCGTGGTCGAGCCGGCAATCAATGCCGCGCCGGTCCTCAAGGCGCATGAAGCCGCCGTTACCCGCACCGTGTTCGACACCGTCACCGCCTTCGGCGGCTCCATCTCCGCCGAGCACGGTGTCGGCCGCCTGAAGCGCGACGAACTCGCGCGCCTTCGCCCGCCCGCCGCTACCGAAGCCATGCGGGCGATCAAGCGCGCGCTTGACCCCCTCAACATCATGAACCCCGGCCGTGTCGTCAGTGTCTGAATACCCTGCTTTCAGGGCGCATTTGGGGAAACGTTAACGGCCTGCTAACCAAACTTAACGATTGATCGCCCATCGCAGAATGCGAGGGGACACGCGAATGGTCTGGTACACCGATCTGCGCAACGAGCGACTGTTTACGCTCGCCGAGCGCGACTGGACCTCGCGCCGGCTGCTCGACCTGCGCGCCCAGCTCGCCTCGCCGCCGCCCAAGGGCGTGCCGCGCCGCACGAAGGATGCGAGCCTGATCATCGGCACCTGGAACATCCGGGATTTCGACAACAACAAGTTCCGCCACGGCCCGCGCCGCCGCGAGAGCCTCCACTACATCGCCGAAATCCTCTCCGCCTTCGATATCTGCGCGCTGCAGGAAGTCAACGAAGACCTCCAGCCCCTGAAGGATGTCATCCGCCTGATGGGGCCGGGGTGGGATTTCATTGCAACGGACGTGACCGTGGGCAGCTCCGGCAACCGCGAGCGCATGACCTTCGTGTACGACAGCCGGAAAGTCCGCTTCCGGAACATCGCCGGCGAGATTGTGTTGCCCAAACATGCCCTGCTCCCCGGCGAGCAGCAATTCGCCCGCACACCCTTCCTCGTCAGCTTCCAGGCGGGCTGGTTCAAGTTCTCTCTCTGCACCGTACACATCTATTTCGGCGAGGAATCAAAAGGCTCGGATGGTTACCAGCGCCGCGTTCAGGAAATCGAATACCTCGCGAGGGAAATGGCGGGACGGGCCGAGCGCGAGAAGGAAAACTATATCCTGCTCGGCGATTTCAACATAAAGAACCCGATCGACGAGACGATGCAGGCGCTGACGAAGGCCGGCTTCCAGCTGCCGCCGGAACAGTATCCTTCAAACCTTCTGGGAACGAACTATTATGACCAGATCGCGTTCCGGACTAAAGCGGATGAACTGACCTTCCTCTCGTCCGGCGCGTTCGACTGGTCGAAAGCGGTGTTCAAGCCGGAGCACTACGATCACTACGCGCCTGCCCTGCCCGCCCGCCACCGCGACCTTGGCCCGGACGGCATCCCGAAGGACAAGGCCAGGGACAAGGAATACTATGCCGAGCGCTGGCTGACCTGGCAGATGTCGGACCACTTGCCGCTTTGGGTCGAACTTGCGGTGGATTTTTCCGATGCCCACCTGCTTGGTAATCTCGACCCCGCCTTCGAATCCAAGGGCGCCCCGGCGCAGCTGGAGACGCGCGAAGAGGAACTCGTCGCCGCCGATGAGCCGCCCGAAGTTCCCGCGCCCATCCGTACAAAGACCAAGGGCCGCAAACCGCCCAAGATCGCGCCGCCCGAAAAGACGGGAACACTGGCGC
>LNFM01007647.1_pt1 | contig 16801 bp, 13 predicted proteins | sample 596031 | NCBI WGS metagenome assembly LNFM01 (sample SAMN04254537, study PRJNA301005) | activated carbon metagenome | isolation source: dual media filters at the Ann Arbor, Michigan drinking water treatment plant | place: USA: Ann Arbor
ATGATCGGATGAAGCAAGGGGCGATTGCGTCTACCTTGGCGCAGGCCATGCGGGAAAAAACGCCGAGTGCAGAATTGCTCGCGCAAATGCAGCAGTTCATCACAAGCCCTTCCAATTCAAATCAAGAGCGAGCTCAGTTGCTGGGGGTCCTCAGTGCCGCTAGAACCAAAGAATCGGTGGAGCTACTGCTTCGCGCGGCGGCGCTCCTCTCAGACAAGGACCTGAAACAAATCGCGGTCACTTCCGTTGGCAGGGTGGGCGGGCTGTGGGGGGACGGAACTTTCCACGAAGAGTTGTCCCCGCCGCTCGAACGAGCATGGCGCGAATCACAAGAGCAGGAATTGCTCATCTTCGTGGCGGTCGCGATGGCAGAAGTTGGTGCTTCGAGTGGGGTCGATTTGTTGGTCAATTCAGCACTGGTTGACGCAGGGAGTGACGAGGTCCGGGCGCGTGCAGCAAAGGGTGCCCTCGCCTACGCAACCATGCTAAATCCCAATGCAGTTCCTCCGCTCGCGACGCTTTTGGCCAGTCAACCGCCTGGCAGCGCAGGCAGCAGGCTTGCCAGTGACACGCTCGCCGCGATGGGTATACCGGCCGCCGCGAAATCCCTAGTAAATTGGTTGCAGAATGCTGACGAAAGCACCGCATCTCTCGCCCGTGATTATGTGGCTCGATCACACACTACGGCACAGTTGAAGGCGTGGGAATCAGCCCTCAATTCAACGGTGCCGTTTCGAAGCGAAAAAAACCGGGAGGCAATCCGTGCGGGCCTCGCCGAGCGCAAGGCCGGGATCAAACATGAGACGCCGTGAACTTCGTCTACACCAACCTCACCCCCACCACAGGGGATTTGAAGACGTCAGGTCTTGACTCTTGACAAGCGGACGGGCGGTTGAGCGCGAACTGGCTCCAAGAGGCTTACTGAACGCGACAGGGGCAGCGTGGAGGGGCGGAAACTATCGCGCCCATCGGGCATTGGTTTCTTGCACTCATCCGGAAAGTCAATGGTGTGGCCTACGAAAACACTGCTTCGCTCAGCAACCCAAACCGAGGAAACAAAGCAAATGGCATCGACTCTAGTTACGGGCACGAGCAAGGGCATCGGCATGGCAGTCGCGTTGGAACTGGGGCGCGCAGGTCACACCGTTCATGCGACGATGCGCAATCCAGACGGCGCACCCGAACTGGCGCAGATCGCAAAAAAGGAGGGATTGCCGATCACGGTGTCCGCCATGGATGTGGATTCCGATAGTTCGGTTGCCAACGGCATCGCCGCGATCGAAAGGACCCGTGGCCCCATCGACGTTCTGGTCAACAACGCGGGGATCGAGAAGCGCGGCACCACGGAGGAGTTGGCTCTGTCCGAAGTCCGTGCCGTGATGGAGACAAATTACTTCGGGGCGCTGCGCTGCATCCAGGCGGTGATGCCCGGAATGCGGGCCCGCAAGAGCGGCTGCATTATCAATGTCACCTCTGTGTCAGGGAAGATATCGTCCCCTCCGTTGGGGGCCTACGCGGCGTCGAAGTTTGCGCTGGAGGCCCTCAGCGAGTCCCTGGCACAGGAAGCAAAGATGTTTAACATCCGCGTGGCGATCGTCCAACCGGGGATCATCGACACGGCCATGGCCCAGCGCATCGGGGAAGCGTCCGGCGCCTCGGCCTACCCGCACACGCGCCGTATGGCCGGACTGTTCGCCGCCACGCTGAAAAATCCGTCTTCGCCGACGCTGGTCGGGGAAAAGATTCGAGAGATCATCGAGAGTGGCACCTGGATATTGCGCCATCCCGTCGGACCCACCGCTGCGCCGTTTCTGCAATGGAGGGCCGCCATGAGCGACGAACAGTGGGTTGATTGGGGCTCGGCGGATGATGCCACGTGGTATCAACGTGTCCAAAGCGACTTCGGTATCGACGCACGCCTTCCGGAATAGGCGAAGCGCGGAGTGGAACGGGAAGGTATTGCCTGCATCGTGCCACCCTGCAGACTCCGGTCGTGGTCCGCAAGTTGCGGTCGGCGGTGATGCAGGTTCGGTCGGAGTCCAGCTTGTCGGGACCACGGAGAGTGGCTTTGCTCGGGGGGTGCTGATCCGCCTCGTCATTATTGGGCTGTTGCTTGGGCTGCCGTCAGCGTGGGCGCAGGAGGCGAGTGTGGTCCCAACTGAGGAAATCAGCCGGGTGCTGACGCCGACGCGAATCACAGCGCTGGTGGACCGGGCGGCCTCCCAGGGCTGGGGGAGCGTGGCGCCGGCGCTGCGAGCGGCGGCGTTGCAGGCCTATGAAACGAATTCCGGCTACGTGCCGGCGTGGTATTACCTCTATCGCTGGGCCGATCTGCTGGCCACGCCCTACAACACGGCGCTGAACAATTGGATCAAGGCGGTGGAAAAGGCCGGGGTCGCGCACCCGAACATGCCGGCGCGTTACGACTACCATCCGGGCTCGCTGTCGGCCCAGTTGGCGCGCGCATTGCAGCTGTCGTTACTCGGCAATGCGGCGCTGGTGGGGAAGTGACGGCCGCCGGCGTGCTCGCGGACATCCTGCGCCTCGCCTAGAACATGCGCGGCCGGCGATAAAGCGCAGGCCTTCGGCGGTTTGCGCCGTATTGTCCCGGCTAATGTCATAAAGTAGAAACTTAAGTTGACACCCAATTGTCCGATTAACAGCTTCTGCGCGTTCCCATGATACTCAACGTCGCCCTTATCGCGCTTATTACCGTCGTCTTGGCCCTGCTGGCTACGGACCCGAACACACCTGGGCGGCTCGCAACAGCCACAAGCTCCTAAGAGGACAAAAAACTCAAACCGGAAGCCGCCCACCAAGGGCGGCTTTTTTATTTTCCACCCGAAACTCGTTATGACGCAGACCCAGCCAACCCCTAACTCGCCCTGCCGAAAATGTTCCGGCAGCGTGACCTGATCTTTACCCCCATGAACTCCGGCAAACGCCACAGCCACCTGGTCACCGACGGCCCGAGCCGCGCCCCCGCCCGCGCCATGATGAAGGCCATCGGTTTCACCGACGAGGATCTCGCCAAGCCGCTCATCGGCATCGCCAACACCTGGACCGAGATCGGACCCTGCAATCACCACCTCCGCGCCCTCGCCGAGCACGTCAAGGCCGGCGTCCGCGCCGGCGGCGGCACGCCGCTGGAATTCAACACCGTCTCCATCTCCGACGGCATCTCGATGGGCACCGAGGGCATGAAGACCTCGCTCATCAGCCGCGAAGTCATCGCCGACTCCATCGAGCTCGTCGCGCGCGGCAACAGCCTCGACGGCCTCGTCTGCCTCTCCGCCTGCGACAAGACCAACCCCGGCGTCATGATGGCGTTGGCCCGCCTGGATCTCCCCGGGCTCGCGCTTTACGGCGGCTCGATCAACCACGGCCAGCACAACGGCAAGGCGCTCACCGTGCAGGACGTCTTCGAGGCCGTGGGCGCGTTCAACGCCGGCAAGATCGACGCGAAGGAATTTCACAGCATCGAAAACGCGGCCTGCCCGACCGTCGGGGCGTGCGGCGGCCAGTTCACCGCCAACACCATGGCGACGATCATGGAGGCCATCGGCATCTCGCCCGCCGGGCTCAACGGCATCCCGGCCACCGCCGGGGAGAAGAACCAGGCCGCCTTCCGCTGCGGTGAACTCGTGATGGATCTCGTGCGGAAGAATTTGAAGCCGTCGCAGATCATGACGCGCCCGGCGTTCGAGAATGCCATCGCGTCCGTCGCCGCCTCCGGCGGCTCGACCAACGCCGTGCTGCATCTGCTCGCCCTCGCGCGCGAGGCCAACATCCCGCTCAAGATTGACGAGTTCGACGCCATTAGCGTGAAGACTCCCACCATCGCCACGCTCAAGCCGGGCGGTCTCTACACCGCCGTCGAGATGCACCAGGCCGGTGGCATCTCGCTGCTGCTGCGTCGGCTGCTTGAGGGCGGGCTGCTCCAGGGCGATTGCGTGACCGTCACCGGCCGTTCACTCGGTGACGAGGTGCGCGCGGCGCCCGAGACGCCCGGCCAGCAGGTCATCCGGCCGACTGACAAGCCGTTCAAACCGACCGGCGGCCTCGTGATTATGCACGGCAATCTCGCCGAGGAGGGCGGGGTGCTGAAGCTCGCGGGCACGGCCATCAAACATTTCAAGGGACCGGCGCGCGTCTTCAATTGCGAGGAAGACGCCATGGCCGCCGTCACCGCCGGCAAGATCAAGGCCGGCGACGTCGTCGTCATTCGCTACGAAGGACCCAAGGGCGGCCCCGGCATGCGCGAAATGCTCGGCGTGACCGGCGCGCTCGCCGGCGCGGACATGTCCGAGACCGTGGCGCTCCTCACCGACGGACGTTTCTCCGGCGCGACGCGCGGCTTCTCCATCGGTCACGTGGCGCCCGAGGCGTTCGTCGGCGGGCTCATCGCGTTTGTCCAAGAAGGTGACACCATCGAGATCGATGTCGCGGCCCGCCAGCTGCAGGTCGAAATCGCTCCGGCTGAGCTGGTGAAACGCAAGGCAGGCTGGAAGGCGCCGGCACCGCGTTACACGCGCGGCGTCATGGCCAAGTATGCCAACACGGTTTCCTCCGCGTCGGAGGGCGCGGTCACCAGCTGAACAGTCATCTGCGTTATCAACCCAAGGGACATCATGAAACTCACCGGAGCAGAAATCATTTGGGAATGCCTGCAGAAGGAAGGCGTCGACGTCGTGTTCGGTTATCCGGGCGGCGCCATCCTGCCGACCTACGACGCGATGACCAAGTATCCGAAAATCCACCACGTGCTCGTGCGCCATGAGCAGGGCGCGACGCACATGGCCGACGGCTACGCCCGTGCGAGCGGCAAGGTGGGCGTTGCCATCGCCACCTCCGGTCCCGGCGCGACCAACATGGTCACCGGCATCGCCACCGCCATGCTCGACTCGTCGCCCATCGTCTGCATCACCGGCCAGGTGGGTTCGAAGGCGATCGGCACCGATGCGTTCCAGGAGACGGACGTGACCGGCGTCACGCTGCCGATCACCAAGCACAATTATCTGGTGACGAAGCCCGGCGACATCGCCCGCGCCATCCGCGAGGCCTTCTACATCGCCCAAAGCGGCCGCCCCGGCCCGGTGCTCGTGGACATCACCAAGGATGCGCAGCAGCTCACCACCGAGTTCGACTGGGAAGCCGCCGCGCCGCGCCTGCCGGGTTACCGCCCGAGTTACCATGCCCCGGCGTCGGAGTTCGCCCGCGCCGCCGAGCTTATCAATGCCGCCAAGCGTCCGCTCATCCTGGCGGGGCAGGGCATCATCAAGTCCGGCACGACCGCCGAGGTGCTCAAGCTCGCCAAGACGGCCGGCATCCCGATCACCACGACCCTGCTGGGCATCGGCGCCATCCCGGCGTCGTCCGAGTTCAACCTCGGCATGATGGGCATGCACGGCGAGGCCTGGGTCAACCAGGCGATCCAGCAGGCCGACCTGCTCATCGCCCTCGGCATGCGCTTCGACGACCGCGTGACCGGCAACCTCAAGACCTACGCGCTCAACGCGAAAAAAATCCACGTCGATATCGATCCGACCGAGATCAACAAGAACGTGCCGGTGGACGTCGCCCTCATCGGCGACCTCCGCGAGGTGTTGTCCGTCATCCAGCCGCAGGTGAAAAAGGCCGGGCACGCCGAGTGGTGGGCCACCATCAACGCCCGGCGCGGCGATGCCGCGGTGCGCGACATCCAGAGCCTGCCTGACAGCGGCCATCTCTACGCCGCGCATGTGATCAACGATCTCTGGCGGCTCACGCAGAAGCGCGACACCATCGTCGTGACCGACGTCGGCCAGCACCAGATGTGGGAGGCCCAGTATTACCGGCACGAAAAGCCCCGCTCGCTCATCACCTCCGGCGGCCTCGGCACGATGGGCTTCGCGCTCCCGGCGGCCATCGGCGCCAAGTTCGCCTGCCCGGACAAGGACGTCTGGGTGGTCGTCGGCGATGGCGGCTTCCAGATGACCTCGTGCGAACTGGCCACGGCCGAACAGGAGGGCATCAAGGTGAACGTCGCCATCATCAACAACGCGTTTCTCGGCATGGTGCGCCAATGGCAGGAGTTTTTCTATGACAAGCGCTACGCCGCCACGCCGATGACCGGCCCGGACTTCGTGAAACTCGCCGAGGCCTACCGCCTCAAGGGCCTGCGCTGCAACAAGCGCGGCGACGTGAAATCCACCGTCGAGCAGGCCCTCGCGGCCAAGGGCACGGTCGTCATCGATTTCGCCGTCGAGAAAGAGGACTCCGTCTTCCCGATGGTCCCCGCCGGCGCCGATCTCGACAAGATGATCCGCCGCCCGAAACAGGATGTGCTGCTGGAATCCGGTTCCGACCAGGACTGGGAGATGCCGGCCGCGCCGGACCGCACCGTTTCGAATGGCAAACATAAACCCGCGAAAACCACTCGGCCCGCCGGGGTTTCGAGGAAACCGGGTCGCGCCGTAGCTCCGAAGCGAGCGAAGGCTGGACGCTAACCCACCCATCCCATGGCCAAACACACGCTCATCGCCTACGTGGAGGACGTGCCGGGCGTCCTCAACCGCGTCGCCTCGCTCTTCCGCCGGCGCAACTTCAACATCGACTCGCTCACGGTCGGCCGCACCGAGCAACCGGGCGTGTCGCGCCTCACCGTCGTCGTCGACGCCACGGAGGCCGGCGCCCGCATCGTCGAGGCCAACCTCTACAAGCTGGTCAACGTCCTCCGGGTCGACGACCTCACCCACAAGCCTTCGCTCTACCGCGAGCTCGGCCTGGTCAAGGTCCGGGTCACCGCCCAGACCCGCTCCGAGGTGCTGCAGTTGACCGATGTGTTCCGCGCCCGCGTCGTCGACGTGGACGAGGCGACCATTGTCATCGAGGTCACGGGCACACCTGAGAAAATCGGCAAGTTTGAGCTCGTGCTGAAACCCTATGGCATCGTCGAGATCGTCCGCACCGGCGCCGTGGCCATGGCCCGCGGCCACGAACCGCTCTCGTCCGCCCCGCCGTTGGTCCGCACTGCGCCCGAAGACTGTCATCCCGACGCGGCCAGCCTCTCGATGTCCGTCTGACCAACCACAACCAATCACTTGTCATCCTGAACGCAGTGAAGGATCCAGCAGCACGACCGCTCCGCCCATGACTCTGGATTAGAACCCTGTCGCCTCCGGCTCGGTAACTTCGCTTCGCTCAGAATGACAGAATAAAAATCACCCTCACCTTCACCCTCACTCTCACTCTTAACTCAAACTCCCATGGCTAAAATATACTACGACAAGAACGCGAACCTCGCGCTCATCCGCGGCAAGAAAGTCGCCATCATCGGCTACGGCTCCCAGGGCCACGCCCACGCGCTCAATCTCAAGGAGAGCGGCGTCAAGGTGCGGGTCGGCCTCGCGCCGAAAAGCAAATCCGCCGCCAAGGCGAAGCAGGCCGGCCTGACCGTCGTTTCCGTCGACGAGGCCGCAAAGTGGGCCGACGTCATCATGGTGCTGGTGCCGGACCACGTGCAGGCGCGCCTTTACCGCGAGTCCATCGCGCCGCATCTCACCGCCGGCAAGATGCTGATGTTCGCCCACGGTTTCAACATCCGCTTCGGCGGCATCAAGCCACCGAAGAACGTGGACGTGGCCATGATCGCCCCGAAATCACCCGGCCATCGCGTGCGCGAAGTGTTCCAGGAGGGCGGCGGCGTCCCCGGCCTCATCGCCGTGCACCAGAATGCCACCGGCAACGCCAAGAAGCTCGCGTTGTCCTACGGCCGGGGCATCGGCTGCACCCGCGCCGGCGTGCTGGAGACGACCTTCACCGAGGAAACCGAGACCGATCTGTTCGGCGAACAGGCCGTGTTGTGCGGCGGTTGCGCCGAGCTGGTGAAAGCCGGCTTCAAGACCCTGGTCGACGCGGGCTACCAGCCCGAGATCGCCTACTTCGAGTGCCTGCACGAACTGAAACTCATCGTGGACCTGATGTATCGCGGCGGCCTCAACTACATGCGTTATTCCGTCTCCGACACCGCGGAGTGGGGCGACTATGTCTCCGGCCCGCGCGTCATCACGAAGGAGACGCAGCGGGAGATGAAACGCATCCTGAAGGACGTCCAGTCGGGCAAGTTCGCCAAGCGCTTCATGGCCGAGAACAACAGCTACGGCCGCAAGACTATGACCAGGTTCCGCCACCGGGAGCGCGGCCAGAAGATCGAGGTCGTGGGCGCCAAACTGCGCGCGATGATGCCGTTCCTCAATCCCGTCGTCATATCAAAATGACGACGGAGTGAAAGTGAAGGTGAAAGTGAAAGTGAGCAAACCATGAACAATCGCGACAAATTGCTGAAATTCGGCGCCTACACCAAGGCGCTGGAGTTGTTTGACTTTGTCGTGGCGGACATGGCGCTTATGGCGGGCCGCCGGGAATGTGAACGTTTGGTTGCGCAGCAGATGGCCAGTGCCGATTCATTCGCGTCCAATATTGAGGAAGGATACGGGCGCGGCACCAAAAAGGAATACTGTCAGTTCTTGATCATATCACGTGGCTCTGCTCAGGAGACGGCAGGTCGTTACCGCCGGCTGCGCCACTGGCTGCCTGAGGAGCTTGTCGCTAAGCGTATAGTTCTGTGCGACGAGATCATTGGTATCCTGACCGCAAGTATCCTGAAGCTTCGCTCCCAGTTGGCCTCCGCGAAATAACTCCGTTCACCTTCACTTTCACTCTCACCATGCCCTCTGCAAGCTACGTCCGCATCTTTGACACCAGCCTCCGCGACGGCGAGCAAGCCCCCGGCGCATCCATGACGTCCGCTGAAAAGCTGGAGGTCGCCCGGGCGCTGGCGCGACTGGGCGTGGACGTGATCGAGGCGGGGTTCCCGGCGGCATCGCCGGACGATTTGGCGGCAGTGCAGTCAATCGCGACCGAAGTGGGGCGGGAGCCCGTCGAGGGCCGCCCGCAGGCCGAACCACCGGTCATCTGCGGCCTGGCCCGTTGCACGCGAAGCGACATCGACGCGGCGTGGCAGGGGGTCAGGGGCGCCAAGCGTCCGCGCATCCATACCTTCCTCGCGACCAGCGATCTCCACCTCAAGCACAAGCTCCGGATGTCGCGCGCGGAGATGACCGCCAAGGCCGTGGAAATGGTCGCTTACGCGCGTTCACTCTGCAAAGACGTTGAGTTCTCCCCCGAGGACGCCGGCCGCAGCGATCCCGAGTTCCTCCATCAGGTGCTCGCCGCCGTCATCAAGGCCGGCGCCACCACGCTCAACATTCCCGACACCGTGGGCTACACGCTGCCGGATGAGTTCGGAGCGCTGATCGCAGGCATCATCAAGCACACACCCGGCGCGAAAGACGTGATCATCTCGGTGCATTGCCACGATGATCTCGGTCTCGCCGTCGCCAACTCGCTCGCCGGTCTCCGCGCCGGTGCGCGTCAGGCGGAGGTCACGATCAACGGCATTGGTGAGCGCGCGGGCAATGCGTCGCTGGAGGAGGTCGTCATGGCCATCCGCACCCGCGGGGCAAAGATCGGCCTGCAGACCGGCATCGACACCACGCAGCTTTGCCGCATCAGCAAGCTCATCTCCCGGAGCACCGGCTATCCCGTGCCGCCCAACAAGGCCATCGTCGGCGCCAACGCCTTCGCGCACGAGTCGGGCATCCACCAGGATGGCATGATCAAGAATGCGCTGACCTACGAGATCATGCGCCCGGAGGATGTCGGCGCGATGCACACGACGCTCGTGCTCGGCAAGCATTCCGGCCGCGCGGCCTTTTCCAAGCGCTTGACCGAGCTGGGTTACCCGCTGGAGGGCGACGCCCTGCTCAAAGCCTTCAACGAATTCAAGAAACTCGCCGACCGCAAGAAGGCCGTGCTGGACGCCGACCTCATCGCGCTCGCCGCCGACGAACTCGCCACCGTGCCTGAGCTCTGGGCGTTGGAGTCCCTGCAGGTCATGTGCGGCACCACCGGCCTGCCCACGGCGAGTGTCCGCCTCCGCGATCCGGACGGCAAGATCCGCAGCCATGCCGCCATCGGCACCGGCCCGGTCGATGCCACCTACAAGGCGATCAACGCCATCGTCCAGCTGCCGGTCGAGTTGCTCGAGTTCGGCATCAGCGCCGTCACCGAGGGCGTCGATGCCCTGGCCGAAGCCACCGTGCGCGTTCGCCACGAGGAACAGCGCTCCTCGCACGGTCACGGCGCCGACAGCGACATCGTGGTCGCCGCGGCCAAGGCCTACATCGCATCCCTGAACCACGTGCTGTCGCGCCAGTCCACCGGCCGCGTCCTGCACCCGCAGAGCACGCCCACCGAGATTTCCACATGAGCGGTTCCATCCAGCTTTCGACCAGGTGGTCGCCGATGTCCCCATCGGCGACAGTCGGCGGTGCGGAGACCGCCGACCACCCGGTCCAATTCTCTTCATGAGTCAGAATCCCAAAACCCTTTTCCAGAAAATCTGGGATTCGCACGTCGTGGCCGAGGAGCGCGGCGCGCCCACGGTGCTCTACATCGATTTGCACCTCGTCCACGAAGTCACTTCGCCGCAGGCCTTCTCGGTGCTCAAGGAGCGCGGCCTCAAGGTCCGCCGTCCCGGGCGCACGGTGGCGACGATGGACCACTCCATTCCGACCAAAGGCGGCTACGAGGCCGCCGATGAGATGGGGCGCATCCAGTTGCGCCTGCTCGAATCCAACGCCAACGCGAACGGGGTCCGCCTCTACGGCCTGAACTCCGTGCAGCGGGGCATCGTGCATGTCATCGGACCGGAGCAGGGTTTCACCCAGCCGGGCATGACCATCGTGTGCGGCGACAGCCACACCTCGACGCACGGCGCGTTTGGCTCGCTCGGTTTCGGCATCGGCACCAGCGAGGTCGGCCACGTGCTGGCCACGCAGTGTTTGTTGCAGCGCAAGCCGAAAACCTGCGAGATTCGCGTGGATGGCACGCTCCGCCCCGGTGTGACCGCCAAGGACATCATCCTCGCCGTGCTCGCCAAGATCGGGGTCGGCGGCGGCACCGGCCATGTCTTTGAATACACCGGCGCGGCCATCCGCGCGCTTGACATGGAAGGCCGCATGACGGTCTGCAACATGTCCATCGAGGGTGGCGCGCGCGCCGGCATGGTCGCACCCGATGACAAGACCTTCAATTTCGTCCACGGCCGCGAATTCGCCCCCCAGGGCGCGGCGTGGGATCAGGCCGTCGCCCGTTGGCGCACGCTGCCCACCGATGCCGGCGCGACCTTTGACCAGACGGTCACGCTCGACGCCAGCAGCCTCGAGCCGATGGTGACCTTCGGCACCAACCCCGGACAGGGTGTCGCCATCACGCAGCCGCTGCCGCAGCCCTCCAGTCTGACCAACGCCAACGAGCGCGCCGGTCTGGAGAAATCACTCGCCTACATGAAATTTGAGGCCGGCAAGCCGATCCTCGGCCAGCCGGTGGACGTCGTCTTCCTCGGTTCCTGCACCAATTCGCGCCTCGTGGACCTCCGCGCCGCCGCCGGATTGCTGAAGGGCCGCAAGGTGGCAAAAAGCGTCCGCATGCTGGTCGTGCCCGGCTCACAGTCCGTTAAGCTGGCCGCCGAGGCCGAGGGGCTCGACAAAATCTTCAAGGAGGCTGGCGCCGAGTGGCGCGAGGCCGGTTGCTCGATGTGCATCGCCATGAACGGCGACCAGCTCTCGCCCGGGCAGCTCGCCGTCTCCACCTCCAACCGCAACTTCGAGGGCCGGCAGGGCAAGGGCGGGCGCACCGTGCTGGCCTCGCCGCTCACCGCCGTCGCCTCGGCCGTCGCCGGCCGCATCGCCGACCCGCGCCCGCTGATGACTTGACTGTAGGTCGGGCTTTACGCCCGACAGTCGGGGATAAACCCCGACCTACAAAACCTCCACCTTCACTCTGATGTCCGCTCCCAAATTCACCTCCCTGACCGCCCGCTGTGTCGTCCTGCCAGTCCAGGATGTCGACACGGACCAGATCATCCCGGCCCGTTTCCTCAAGGTCACGGACAAGCTGGGCCTCGGCGATAAACTGTTCTGCGACTGGCGTTACCTCGACGATGGCTCGCTGAACCCGAAATTCATCCTCAACCAGCCTGAGGCACAGGGGGCCGAGATCCTCGTGGCCGGCCACAATTTCGGCTGCGGTTCGTCGCGCGAGCACGCGCCGTGGGCGCTGGTCGGTTTTGGTTTTCAGGCGGTCATCTCCACGATGTTCGCCGACATCTTCAAGGGCAACGCGGTCAAGAACGGCCTCATTCCGGTCACCATCGAACCCGCGGCCCACGCTGAACTCGTCGCCTTGCGCGCCAAGAACCCAGACCTCCAGATCACCATTGACCTCCAGACCCAGACAGTCAGCTGGCTGGGCCAAACGCCTGTCACGTTCCCCATCGACCCGTTCTCCCGCACCTGCCTGCTCGAGGGCGTGGACGAGCTGGGTTATCTGCAAAAATTCCAAACCCAGGCCGAAGCCTACGAAGCCGCGCATGTCTGACAAAACCTCCCGTCCCCTGGTCGAGATCTTCGACACCACGCTGCGCGACGGTGCGCAGACGGAGGGCATCTCGTATTCGGTCGACGACAAGCTGCGCATCGCGCGCAAGCTGGACGACTTGGGCGTGGCCTACATCGAGGGCGGCTGGCCGGGTTCCAACCCGAAGGATGTGGTCTTTTTCGAACGCGCGCGGGCCGAAACCTGGCGGCGCGCCAAGATCGTGGCTTTCGGCGCCACCCGCCGCGCGAACCTGAAACCGGCGGACGATGCCAGCGTGCGCGCGCTGGTCGATGCCGGCACGGAGGTCTGCGCCATCTTTGGCAAGTCATCGGTCCTGCAGGTTGAGCTGGTGCTCCGCACCACGCGGGAGGAAAACCTGAAGATGATCGAGGAGACGGTGGCTTACCTGCGCGAGCAGGGGAAACGGGTCATCTACGACGCGGAGCATTTCTTCGACGGTCACCGGCTCGACGCGGCCTACGCCCGGCAGACCCTGCAGGCGGCGGTGCGCGGCGGCGCCGAGTGCATCGTGCTGTGCGACACCAACGGCGGCTCATTGCCGTGGCAGGTGGAGTCGGCCGTGGGTGAAGTCATCGCGAAGCTGGGCCAGGTGCCGGTCGGCATCCACGCCCACGACGACACCGGCTGCGGCGTGGCCAACACTCTCGCGGCGGTTCGCGCCGGCGCCCGGCATGTGCAGGGCACGATCAACGGTTACGGCGAGCGCTGCGGCAACGCCAACCTCTGCGTGGTCATCCCCAATCTCGAACTGAAGCTCAACCTCCGCGCTTTGCCCGCCGGAGCTTTGGCGCACTTGCATGAAGTCGCCCGCTTTGTTGCCGAGGTCACCAACCTCGCGCCCAATGTCCATATGGCCTACGTCGGCGACAGCGCCTTCGCCCACAAGGCGGGCGTGCATGTCGCCGCCATGCAGCGCCACCCTGACGCCTACCAGCACATTGCCCCTAGGATCGTCGGAAATTCGACAAGGGTTGTGATCAGCGAACTTTCCGGCCGGGCCAACGTGGTTTCCAAGGCGGGCGAGCCGGGCTTTGAGAACGTCGACGCCGCCACCAGCGCGAAGGTCATCGAGATCATCAAGGCCAAGGAGCACGAGGGGTATTCGTTCGAGGCCGCCGAGGCGAGCGCCGCGCTGCTGGTGCGGCGGCTGGCGCCGGACTACCAACCGCTGTTCACCCTGCTCGACTATCGCGGCATGGTCAGCCGGCACGGCGAACGGAGCATGGCCGAGGCGACCATCAAGCTCAGCATCGGCGGCCACGAGGTCCACACCGCGGCCGAGGGCAACGGCCCGGTCAACGCCTTCGACCAGGCGCTGCGCAAAGCCCTGCAGCCGCTTTTCCCGCAGGTGAAGGACATTTCCCTGGCCGACTACAAGGTCCGCATTCTCAATTCCAACCTCGGCACCGCCGCCATCACCCGCGTGCTCATCGACTGGCACGACGGCGGACAGTGCGACAGCGCGTCCGGCGTGCGTCGCTGGAGCACGGTGGGCGCCAGTGGCAACATCCTGGACGCCACCTGGCTGGCACTGGCGGATGGCTACGAATACATCCTGACCCCGGCGGTCAAACCCGTGGGAGCGCTCACCTGAGCCACGGATCTTGTAGGTTGCGCGCTTGCGCGCAACGTGGCCCGCAAGCGGGCCATCTACCAAAGCCCGAATTTTTTTTCATGAAAGCAAGCGTCGCACTCACACCCGGTGACGGCATTGGCCCCGAAGTGGTCAATGAAGCCCGGCTCGTGCTGGAGGCCGTGGCCAGGCGCCACGGTCACCAAATCAAATTTTCCGAGCACCTGCTCGGTGGCTGTGCCATCGACGCCCAGGGCACGGCCATGCCGGACGAGACTCTCGCCGCCGCCCAGGCGGCCGATGCCGTGCTGCTGGGGGCGGTCGGCGGGCCGAAGTGGGACGACCCGCAGGCCACGGTGCGCCCGGAGCAGGGCCTGCTCGCCATCCGCAAGGCGCTCGGGCTCTACGCCAACGTGCGCCCCGTGCGGCCGCATCCGGCGCTGGCCAGACTGTCGCCGCTCAAGCCTGAGCGCGTGGCCGGCGTGGACTTCGTTGTCATCCGCGAGCTGACCGGCGGCCTCTATTTCGGCACCCCGAAGGGCCGCACGATGACCCCGGAGGGCGAGCGCGCCGTGGACACCCTGGTTTATACGGAGAGGGAGATCCGCCGCATCGTGAAGCTGGCCTTTCAGATGGCGCAAAGGCGCCGCAAGCTCGTCACCTCGGTGGACAAGGCCAACGTGCTCGAATCGTCCCGCCTCTGGCGCAAGGTCGCCATCGATATCGGCAAGGATTTTCCCGACGTGAAACTGGAGCATCAGCTGGTCGATTCCTGCGCGATGCGCCTCATCACCCACGCGGCGCACTTCGACGTCATCGTCACCGAGAACATGTTTGGTGACATCCTGACCGACGAGGCGGCGGTGCTGGCCGGCTCGCTCGGGGTGCTGCCCAGCGCGTCGCTCGGAGACGGCAAGCTCGGCCTCTACGAACCCATTCACGGCTCGGCTCCTGATATCGCGGGCAAAGGCATCGCCAATCCCGTCGGCACAATCCTGTCGGTTGCGCTGCTGCTGCGGCACTCGCTCGGGTTGGAGAAGGAAGCCCGTGAAGTTGAAGGCGCCGTCAACCTCGCCCTCGAGGAGGGCCAGCACACCGCCGACCTCGGCGCCAAGAAACCGCTGACCACCGCCCAGATGGGTGAGGCCGTCCGCGAACGGCTCGAACGCGGGGATACCAACGTCGTCCGGCACCAGCACCACGATTAGGGCGTGTCTTCAAACCCCTCCAATCAACCCAACCTGTCATTCTGAACGAAGTGAAGAATCCATGCGTTTGGTCGTGGCGTCACTTTCGTCGCCGTGGATTCTTCGCTCCGCTCAGAATGACAAACCGATTTTAAGACACTTTCTGGTTTTATGGGCACTTTCTCCAAACCACCGCTCGACACCACGCGCTTCATCGCGCGGCATGTGGCGGGCCTGCGGCGTTCCGGCATCCGCGATTTCTTTGAACTTGTGGCCAAGACCGACGGGGTCATCTCCCTCGGCATCGGCGAACCGGATTTCGACACGCCGCAGCCGATCCGCGACGCCGTGAAGGCGGCGATGGACACGGGCAAAACCCACTACACGTCCAATCTCGGCCTGCCCGAACTCCGCCAGGAGATTTGCCGCTATGTGGAGGGCCACTTCAAGGTCGGCTACCGCCCCGATGACGAGGTGCTCGTGACCGTCGGCGTGTCCGAGGGCCTCGATCTGACGCTGCGCTCGCTGCTCAACCCGGGCGACAAGGTGATGTTTCACCAACCCTGCTATGTTTCCTACGCTCCGTCGGTGGATCTGGTCCACGCCGTGGGTGTGCCGGTGGCGACCAATGCCGCCGACCTGTTCTCACTCGATGCCCCGGCACTGGCCGCGGCGTGGCAGCCCGGCTGCAAGCTCCTCCTGTTGAACCTGCCTTGCAATCCGACGGGCGGCGTGTGCTCGCGCGAGCAGTTGGAGCGCATCGCGAAATTCGCCATCGAGAAAGACCTGATTGTGGTCAGTGACGAGATTTACTCCGAACTGGTTTTTGAGGGGATGCACACCAGCATCGCCAGCCTGCCCGGCATGCGGGAGCGGACGATCCTGCTGCACGGATTTTCCAAGGCGTTTGCGATGACCGGCTTCCGGCTCGGCTACGCCTGCGGTCCGGCGCCGCTCATCGAGGCGATGATGAAGGTGCATCAATACTCGATGCTGTGCGCCCCGAGCATCAGCCAGGAAGGCGCGCTCGCCGCGCTGCGCCTCGGCGACGACGCCACCAAGCTCATGCGCGACCGCTACCGCGAGCGCCGCGACCTGTTTGTCCGCCGCATCAACGCCGCCGGCCTGTCCTGCCATCTGCCGCGCGGATCTTTTTATGCGTTCCCCTCTGTGGCCGCCACGGGGCTCGACGAGGGTGAGTTCGCGCGCCGTCTGCTGACGGAGCACAAGGTCGCGGTCGTGCCCGGCACGGCCTTTGGAGAGGCCGGCAGGGGCCATGTGCGCGCCTGTTTCACGGCCAACGAGGAGAAGCTGACGGCCGCCTGCGACCGGATCGAGCGGCTGCTCGGCGCGCTCAAGGTCGCGGTGCCGGCGTAATACCAACGTCCCCTTGAATTTAGACTGTCATTGCGAGGAGCGCAGCGACGAAGCAATCCATCTGGATCGCCACGGCGCGCTTCCACCTTCGCCGAGCTACGGCGAGACGAGTCGCGCACCTCGCGCTGACAAAAGTCTAAAAGCTGAGGGACGTTGGTAT
>LNFM01006204.1_pt1 | contig 16794 bp, 18 predicted proteins | sample 596031 | NCBI WGS metagenome assembly LNFM01 (sample SAMN04254537, study PRJNA301005) | activated carbon metagenome | isolation source: dual media filters at the Ann Arbor, Michigan drinking water treatment plant | place: USA: Ann Arbor
ATGCTCTCGACGTTGCCGCCGGTTTTGAGGCCGAACATGGTGCCGCGGTCGTAGAGGAGATTGTATTCGACGTAGCGGCCACGGCGGATCAGCTGTTCCTCGCGGTCGGCTTCGGTCCAGGGTGTCGTCCAGTTGCCGCGTACGAGCATGGGATAGACGCTGCGGAAGGCGCGGCCGACGTCTTGGGTAAACGCGAGCGCGGCGTCGAAGCTGCCGTCTTCCTCTGATGGCGTGAGGTAATCATAGAAGATGCCGCCGATGCCGCGCATTTCCTTGCGGTGGGGCAGATAGAAATATTCGTCGCACCATTCCTTGTAGCGCTTGTAGTCGGCGATCTTGTGGGCTGTGCAGGCCTGATACATGGCGGCGTGGAAGGCCAGTGTGTCGGCGTCCATCTGGGTGCGGCGGCGATCGAGCACGGGGGTGAGATCGGCGCCGCCGCCGAACCACCACTTGGACGTGACCACCATGCGGGTGTTCATGTGAACGGCGGGGACATGCGGATTGTGCATGTGGGCGATGAGCGAGATGCCTGACGCCCAGAAGCGCGGATCGTCTTCGGCGCCGGGGATCTGTTTGCGGAACTCGGGCGCAAACTCGCCGTGAACGGTGGAGGTGTGGACGCCGACTTTTTCGAAGACGCGGCCGTGCATAATGGACATGACCCCGCCGCCGAGATCGGCTGAGGGATCCGTGCCGGTGTGTTCGGCGCGGTTCCAGGGGGTGCGCACAAAGCGGCCGGGCGTCTGGTCTGACGTGGGGGTGCCGGCGGGCAGATCATCCTCGAGTTTTTCGAAGGCTGCGCAGATGTCGTCGCGTAAGGTTTCGAACCAGGCGCGGGCCTTGGACTTGCGTTCGGGGAGGAGATCGGTTTTGGCATCCATCGGGACCGGTCTTTCGTAACAGTGTGGCGTTTGAGCTCGTTCGCGCCACGGTTCTGGCACGACCTTGCCCCAGCCGATAGTGTATTCCGGGCCTGCCGTGAAGGGCCTCAACGCCCTCACCGTGAACGGTTTTGCCGCCCGGACGTTAACATCCACTCCCGCCACACTGCGCAGCATTGGAAAGCGACCCCCTCGTGTCCCGGCTCTTTGAACGTTTTGAAAAACATATTGATCCGTTCGCCGGGAACGGGACGGAGCGCCCGCCGGGGACACTGGCTGCGTTCTATTGGCACTTCGTTGGTCAGAAATGGCCGGTGTTCGCGCTGCTGCTCTTTATGGGTTTTTGCGCGGGCGTGCTCGAGGCCTCGCTCTTCGCCTTCGTTGGTTCGCTGGTGGACCGGATGCGGGAGGCGACGGCGCCTGAGACGTTTATCGCCGATAACGGGCAGCTTCTTTTGTTTATGGCCTTCGTGGCGGCGGTGCTGCGGCCTGCCGTCTCGTTCGTGCACGACCTCGTCAAGCATCAAATGATCGGTGGGTCGTTTACGACGCTGATCCGGTGGCAATCACATGCCTACGTGTTGCGGCAGAGCCTGGGGTTCTTTCAGAATGATTTTGCGGGCCGCGTTGCCAATAAGGTGATGCAGGCGGGGCCGGCCGTGCGCGAGAGCGTCGTGCAGGCGATCGACGCGGTCTGGTTCGTGGCGGTTTATTGGCTGACGGCGCTGGTCTTGTTCGCGCAGGCCGATCTGCGGTTGGTCGGTCCGCTGGTGATCTGGTTTGCGGCCTATGTGCTCGTGCTGCGCTATTTCATTCCACGATTGAAAGCGCGGGCGATCGAGACCAGCGAGGCGCGCTCCATGCTGACGGGGCGCATTGTTGACAGCTATACAAATATTCTGACGGTGAAGCTCTTTGCGCATACCGAGCGCGAGGATGCCTATGCCAAGTCGGCGATGAAGGAGCAACTCGATAAGCTGCAGGTACAGTTGCGGCTGACGACGCTGATGGAGACCTCGCTGTTTGCGCTGAATGGTCTTTTGCTTGTCGGTATGTCGGCACTTGCGATATCGCTGTGGAGCACACAAGCGGTGACGATCGGCGCCATCGCGCTGGTGATGGGGCTGACGATCCGGATCGTGAACATGTCCGGCTGGGTGATGTGGACGGTGGCCGGGATCTTCGAGAATCTCGGCATTGCGTATGAGAGCATGGAGACGATCTCGCGGCCATGGACGGTGCTCGATCAGCCAGAGGCAACGGTGCTGTCGGTGCCGAAGGGCGAGATTGTGTTTGAGGATGTGACGTTCCGGTATGGCCGGGTGAAATCGTTCGGGGACGTGCGGCGCGGCGGCGTCATCGATGGGCTGTCGCTGAGGATCGCGCCGGGGGAAAAGGTGGGCCTCGTCGGACGATCGGGTGCGGGGAAGTCGACGCTCGTCAGCTTGCTGATGCGGTTTTATGATCTGGAGAGCGGGCGTGTTCTGATCGATGGGCACGATATCGCCGAGGTAACTCAGGAGAGCCTCAGGTCACAGATCGGGCTTGTGACGCAGGATACGTCGCTGCTGCATCGCTCCGTGCTCGACAATATTCTTTATGGGCGGCCTGAAGCGGGGCTGGAGGCGGCGAAGCTTGCGGCCAAGCGCGCGCATGCCGACCCCTTCATTCCGGATTTGGAGGATCTTGCAGGGCGTCGGGGGCTTTTGGCGCATGTGGGCGAGCGGGGCGTGAAATTGTCCGGCGGACAGCGGCAGCGGATCGCGATTGCGCGGGTTCTATTGAAGAATGCGCCGATCCTTATCCTCGATGAGGCGACGAGTGCGCTGGATAGTGAGGTGGAAGCGGCAATCCAGGAGAGCCTGCGCGATTTGATGACGGATAAGACGGTGATCGCCATTGCGCACCGTTTGTCGACAATCGCTGCGATGGATCGGCTCGTGATCATGGATCAGGGGCAGATTGTCGAAGACGGCACGCACGCGGAGCTTTTGCGGCGTGGTGGGCTTTATTCCGATTTGTGGAAACGGCAGTCGGGTGGATTTCTGGGTCAGGAAGCGGCGGAGTAGGCTGTCTCGGCTCCACAATGTTTGCTGCCTAGGTTAGACCAAGCAGCTGTCCCTCATGGGTCTGTTGCTGCCCCTCACCCTAACCCTCTCCCCGCGCGCGGGGAGAGGGGATAAGAGCTCATCCATGTTTTCGTTTTTTGAGAAGCTGATTGATCCATACCGCGCGGTGCCGTTGGCGCCGCCGCCGCCGGGGCTCGCGGCGTTTTTCTGGCACTACGTAAAGCCGGTGTGGCCGATTGTGCTGGGGATTTCGCTTTTGACGGCCGCGATTGCGGCGTTGGAGATCGTCATGCTCGACTATGTCGGGCGGTTCGTCGATTTGATGTCGACGTCGGACCGGGCGACGTTCTTTGAGGTGCATGGGGGCGAGGTGTGGCGCATGGCGCTCTTGGCGCTTGTCGTGCTGCCCATCCTGGCGGTGGCCTGGGAGTTCATCTTCCACCAGTCGTTCGCCGGCAATTTCCCGATGATGATCCGCTGGCAGGGACACCGATATCTGCTCCGGCAGTCGCTGTCGTTCTATCAGGATGACTTCGCGGGGCGGATTGCCAATACGCTCATGCAGACGGCTCTCGCCGTGCGCGACAGCGTGGAGCGGGTGATTAACACGATTGTCTACGCGGTCGTTTATGTTGCCAGCGCCATGGTGGTGTTGGTGGCGGCGGACTGGCGGCTGGCCATTCCGCTGATGGTGTGGATCGCGGCGTACATCATAGCGGGGACGTATTTCATGCCGCGCTTGGCGCGGTTGTCGGAGCGCCAAGCGGAGGCGCGCTCGGTGATGACGGGGCGCGTGATTGATAGTTATACCAACATCACGTCGGTGAAACTTTTCGCGCATACGGCGGCGGAGGATGCCTATGCGAAGGAGAGTATGGCGGGGTTCATGGCGACGGTTCACGAGCAGATGCGTTTGGTGACGCAGATGAATGTGAGCTTGCGGCTGCTTAACTACGGGCTCATGGCCGTGACGCTGATCGTGTCGATATTTCTGTGGCGGGCTGATCTCGTGACGGTGGGTGCGATCGCGGTGGCGACGAGCTTGGCCATGCGCCTCGATGCGCTGTCGGATTGGGTGCTGTGGCAGGTGGCGGGGTTGTTTGAGAGCATGGGCGTTGTTCGCGACGGGGCAAACACGCTGTCGAGGCCGCTCGGGATCGTGGATCAGCCGGGCGCGCCGGCGCTCGCCGTGCGGGATGGCGAAATCGTCTTTGACCGGGTGACGTTTCATTACGGCAAAGGGCGCGGGGTCATTCAGGATCTCTGCCTGCGAATTGCGCCGGGAGAAAAGGTCGGGATCGTCGGGCGGTCGGGGGCTGGAAAGTCGACGCTGGTCAATCTGCTGCTCAGGTTTTTCGAGCCAGAAGCCGGGCGCGTGATGATCGATGGGCAAGATATTCGCGACGTGACGCAGGAAAGTCTGCGGCAGGCGATCGGGGTGGTGACGCAGGATACGGCGCTGCTGCACCGGTCGGTGGGGGATAATCTTCTCTATGGACGGCCGGATGCGAGCGCGGAGGAGGTGGCGCGCGCGATGCGGCAGGCGTCGGCGGATCAGTTCATCGCGGGGCTCAACGACGGGCGCGGGCGGGCGGGGTTGGCGGCGATGGTGGGCGAGCGGGGCGTGAAGTTGTCCGGCGGGCAGCGGCAGCGGATTGCGATTGCGCGCGTGCTTTTGAAGAATGCGCCGATCCTGGTGCTGGACGAAGCGACGAGCGCGCTCGACAGCGAGGTCGAGGCGGCAATCCAGGAGAGCCTCAACGATTTGATGGCGGGCAAGACAGTGATCGCGATCGCACACCGGTTGTCGACGATTGCTGCGATGGACCGGCTCGTCATCATGGATCAGGGGCGGATCGTGGAGGAGGGGAGCCACGCGGAGTTGATTGCACAGGGTGGACTGTATGCGAGCCTGTGGAAGCGGCAGTCGGGCGGGTTTCTGGCGGAGGCGGAGTAGCGGGCGGGCCGGTGGGGTGGGCTGTCGCACTTGTCGTGGATCAATGACATGGCAGGGCATCGAGGCAACGTTTGATGCAACACCGGTCGCACACGGACGTGCGCAGCGCTGCAACGGAGATCACGATGGCCAAACTCGCAACCGTCATGTGGATCGTCATTGGAATTGTTTTTGCCGGTGGGTTCGGACTGGTCGTGCTGGCGACACCGGCGCTCTCGAATGAGGCGGCTGAATTGCTGCCGTGGGCGGCGCTGGCCGGCTTTATTGTCGCGATCCCGGCCTCGATTTTTGTGGCCCGCCGGATCCTGGCCGAAAGCGGCAACCGGCAAGACTTATAGGTGCGGGTAGCCGCCGGTTTGACGCAGCGCCTCGCCGAGAACCATGGCGGCGGCGACGGCCACGTTGAGGGATCGGAGTGGAGGGCGCAGGGGTATTGCGACAGCGGCGTCGCAGGCGTCGCGGACGGCATCAGGGACGCCAGCGCTTTCGCGGCCTAAAAGCAGAGTGTCAGACTCGGAAAAAGTGAAGGCGGGTAGGGTTGCCGCCGCCTTGGACGATAACAGGACGAGGCGGCCGGCGCGCTCTTGGTTGCGGGTGGCCATAAAACGCTCCCAAGACAGATGACGCGTCAGGTCGACATGGGCGATGTAATCGAGGCCAGAGCGGCGGAGATTGCGGTCGGACATGTCGAAGCCGGCGGGGCCGATGACGTCGACGGGCACGGCGAGGCAAGCGGCGAGGCGGAGGATGGTGCCGGTGTTCTGAGGAATGTCGGGCTGGTAGAGGGCGAGGCGCATGGGGGATGACCGCGGGTGAAGCGTGGTGCCAGACGGGCTCGGCAAGAAGATCGCCGCCGGTATTCAGCATCGTTGACCAGTGGGGTCTGAATGGTCCATGAGGCAGTCCTCAGACAGGTGCGGCCAAACGATGCAAGACTTCAGGACGCGAACCGCGAGCCCTGACATAGCAGTATAAGGGGCACCGGTTTATCTACCTTTACAGCACCGATTCGCTGGCGGCGAACATTCGGTTGAGTACAGTCGGCGCCGAGCATGGGGTGGGTCACTGAGACTGTGACCACCTGAACATATCTGGAGGACCAAGTGGCTTCGTCAGCAGAAGAAGAGCCCAACCGCCGAGACTTCATTGTCATCGCGGGTTCCGCGTTTGCGGCCGTGGGTGGTGCCATCACGCTCTGGCCGTTTATCGCGCAGATGAACCCCGACTCGAGCGCGCAGGCGCTGGCGTCGGTCGAACTCGATCTGGCGCCGGTTAAGGAAGGTCAGGCCATCACCGCGATGTGGCGCGGCAAGCCGATTTTTATCCGCAACCGCACACAAGCGGAGATTGAAGCGGCCAAGGCTGTCGATCTGGCGGCACTGCCAGATAACTCGGCGCGCAACATGGCGCTGCCTGAAGGTGATCCGGCATCGGATGCCAACCGCACCAAGGCGGGGCATGAGAACTTTCTCATCACGATCGGTATCTGCACACACTTGGGCTGTATCCCGAAGGGACAGGCCATCGGTGACAGCAAGGGTGATTTCGGCGGCTGGTTCTGCCCCTGCCACGGTTCACATTACGACACGGCGGGACGCATCCGGAAGGGCCCTGCGCCGCGTAACTTAGAAGTTCCGCCGTACGATTTCGTCGGCGATGCCAAAATCAAGATCGGCTAAGGGAGCACCAGCATGTCGGCTCACGAGTCGAATTACACACCTACTTCGCGCGTCGGGAAATGGTTTGACGAGCGGTTGCCTGTCGCGCGGTTGATGCACGGGCAGTTCGTCGACTTTCCCACCCCGCGCAACCTGAACTACGCGTGGACGTTCGGTGGCATTCTGACCTTCTGCCTTGTGGCTCAGATCGTGACGGGCATCGTGCTCGCCATGCACTATCAGCCGAGCGCGGAAGGCGCCTTTGCCTCTGTCGATCACATTCGCCGCGACGTGAACTTCGGGTGGCTGATCCAGCCGATGCACGCGGTGGGCGCTTCGATGTTCTTCATCGCGGTCTATATCCATATCTTCCGCGGTCTCTACTATGGATCCTACAAGGCTCCGCGCGAAGTGCTCTGGATCCTCGGCGTCTTCATCCTGCTTGCAATGATGGCGACGGCGTTCATGGGCTACGCACTGCCTTGGGGCCAGATGAGTTTCTGGGGCGTGACGGTGATTACCAACCTCTTCTCCGCGCTGGATAGCGTCTGGGCGGGCCTTGGTACCGGAATCACGGAGTGGCTGTGGGGCGGGTATGCGGTGACGGGCGTGACGCTCAATCGCTTCTTCTCGCTGCACTACCTGCTGCCCTTCGTCATCTTCGGTCTGGTAGTGCTGCACATCTGGGCGCTGCACGTTGCAGGGCAGAACAATCCGACGGGGCTCGACATCAAGTCGAAGTCGGACTCGGTGCCGATGTATCCGTTCGCCGTTGCCAAAGACGCGGTCGGTCTGTTCGCGTTCCTGATCGTGTTCGCCTGGTTCGTGCTAGTGATGCCGGATTATCTTGGACATGCCGACAACTTTACGCCGGCAAATCCGCTGGTGACGCCGCCACATATCGTTCCGGAATGGTACTTCCTTCCGTTCTACGCGATCTTGCGTGCGGTCCCTTCGAAGCTTGGCGGCGTGATCGCGATGTTTGCCTCGGTGCTCATTCTTGTGTTCGTGCCATGGCTCGACACGAGCCGTGTGCGTTCGGCGAAGTACAGGCCGTACTACAAGATTGCGTTCTGGTTCTTCGTGTTCACCTGCGTGGCGCTGGGGTGGCTGGGTTCTAAACCTGCCGAACAGCCCTACGTTTTCTGGTCGCAGTTCTTCACGATCGCCTACTTCGCGTTCTTCCTCGTGGCATTGCCGGTCTTGGGTCTCATCGAAACCCCGAAACAGCTGCCGCGGTCCATCACCGAGTCGGTACTGGGCAAAGTTGGAGGTGGCGGGACACCGTTGCCTGTGGGTGCGGCTGCCGCACCTGAGAAGCGCTAAAGGGGACCGAGCCATGAAGATTAAGACCACGGCTTCGGCCCACCTTTCGAGACGTCTCGCCGCGGCAGGTTTTGCCGTGGCCGTTCTTGCCGCGCCGGTGCCTGCTCACGCGGCGGGCGGCGGTCCGGAAATTCCCCGGATCGGTTGGTCGTTCGACGGACTGACGGGGCAATTCGACCGGGCTCAATTGCAGCGCGGGTTCCAGGTCTACCAGAATGTCTGCTCGGCCTGTCACGGGCTGGAGCGGTTGTCCTGGCGCAACCTGGTGCAGCCGGGTGGTCCGGAATTCCCAGAGGAGGCCGTTAAGGCACTCGCGAAAGAATGGCCGAACAAGATCACCGACGGTCCCAATGATGCGGGCGAGATGTTCGAGCGCGATGCGCTTTTGTCGGATCGCATACTCGGGCCCTACAAGAACGAGAAGGCCGCTCGCGCGGCGCAAAACGGGGCCTATCCGCCCGATCTGTCTTTGATCGCGCGCGCCCGGAACCCTGAATACAAGGGTTCGGCACTCGGGCATGGCCCACATATGCTGCGCGACATTCTCACCGGCTATCAGGCCGGCGGGGAGGATTATCTGCACGCCCTGTTGTTGGGCTACACGGACGTTCCCTCGTATGTTCGCGAGGAGAATGGCCATCTCAAGCTCGTGGGTGCGGACGGTGCGGGCGGTAAGGCGGTCGAGCAATGCGCGTCGGTGACGCCGGGTGAAGACGGCAAGCCGGACGTTTGCAATGCGCTCGCCGAGGGCATGAATTACAACGCTGCATTCCCAGGGCATCAGATTGCCATGCCGGCCGTGCTCGGCGACGGAGCGGTTGAGTATCCCAAGGACGAGAACGGCGTGGCGCTGGTGCCGGCAACGCTCGATCAGCATGCGCGCGATGTGGCCACATTCCTGGCTTGGGCGGCCGATCCGCATCTCAATCAGCGCAAGGCTACGGCTTGGCAAGCCTTGTTGTTCCTGCTGGTGACGACGGTCCTGCTGTTCCTGGGCAAGAAGCGGATCTGGTCGCGCATCGAGCACTGATGCTATAGCGATCGTCGACAGACAGCGGGCGCAGGGCTTGTCTCTGCGCCCGTTTTTTATTGCGGCATCGTTTGTGGGGAGGGGCGGGTGGCAGCTTCGGTATTGGGGATCGTTGGTGGTAGCGGGTTTTACAATCTGCCGGGCCTGTCACATGCGCGCTGGGAGCGCGTTGAGAGCCCGTTTGGGAAGCCGTCGGACGAGATTTTGTTCGCTGAGATGGACGGGTTGCCGGTGCGCTTCCTGCCGCGGCATGGCCGGGGACACAAGGTGCCGCCGTCGGCGATCAACTATCGCGCGAATATCGATGCGCTCAAGCGGGCCGGCGTGACGGATCTTGTCTCTGTGTCGGCGTGTGGGTCGCTGAAGGAAGAGTACGCGCCGGGGCATTTCGTGCTTGTCGATCAGTTTATCGACCGGACATTTGCGCGGGAGAAGTCGTTCTTTGGTCCGGGACTCGTGGCGCACGTGTCGGTGGCCGATCCGGTCAGCCCGTTGTTGGTCGATGCCGTGCACGCGGCGGCCACGGCTGAGGGGATCGCGCACACACGGGGCGGGACCTATCTGGTGATGGAGGGTCCGCAATTTTCGACGCGGGCTGAATCACACCTCTATCGGAGTTGGGGGTGTGATGTGATCGGCATGACGAATATGCCGGAGGCCAAGCTCGCGCGGGAGGCGGAGATTTGCTACGCGACGGTGGCGATGGTGACGGACTATGACTGCTGGCATGACGATCATGCCGCCGTCGATGTCGCGTCGATCATCGCGGTGATGCATGCGAACACGGAGAAGGCGCAGCGGCTTGTGGCGCGGTTGGCGCGCGATTTTCCGCGTGAGCATCCGGCGTGTCCGATTGGGTCGGACCGGGCGCTCGACGTGGCGCTGATCACCGCACCGGAGGCGCGCGACGCGGCGTTGCTGGCGCGGCTCGATGCGGTGGCGGGGCGTGTGTTGAAGGGTTGACAGATCAGGCCGGGTAAAGCCCCAGCCGGGCGAGTAGTGCCAATCCAACTTCCTTTCGCTTGGGAAGATCAGCTTCGTTCCGTACGTCCATATTGAGTGCAAACGTATCGATGCGGCCGCTGCCTTCGACCCAGCCGACCCACCAACCGATCTGCGGACTTGCGGCGGTCATCCAGCCGGTTTTCGCATATAGACGTCGGCCGTAGCGGGTGTCCTGAAGCAGCATTTCCCTCACTGCTGATTGTGCTGCCTTCGTCATCGGCAACTCTTGCAGAGCGAGAGCAGCTAGGAAACTTGTCTGTTCGACGGCGCTGATTGTGAGGGGGCCATCGAGCCAGAAGCGGTCGACCACGGTTCCTGGATTGGCGTTGCCATAACCCAGATGATCGAGCCAAGTTTCGTAGGTTTTCAGTCCGATGCGCCGTGCGATTTGTTGATAGACGGGAACGTTTGATACGCGGATCGCTTGTGCGAGCGTCATGTCGCGTTGCCACTCCTGCATCGGTGCCGGCTGGCCGTCCCATTTGAAGACCTCGCCGGGGCCTGTCACGGCGCCCGTCTCCAGCGCAATGAGGCTGTTTGTGATCTTGAAGGTTGAGGCCGGGATGAAGCGCTGTTGGGCGCGTGGCTCATTGACGAGCGTGACGCGGTCGGTGGCCGTATCCAAATGCGCGAATGTGCCCGTGAGGTAGCGTTGCGCGAATTCGTCCTCCAGGCTGGCTGTGGTGCGCCCCGCGCCAAGGCTGCCTTTGGGAAGGATCCCGGCTGCGGCGCCAGCGGCGGATGCCATAAGCAGGGCCCGGCGGCGGGGATCGAAGGAGACCGGCATGCGTTAGCTGTTGGGGAAGGTGATGAGGATCTTCGCCTTCAGCAGTTCGGGGAAGGCGGCTTCAAGCGCCTGACCGCCTAGCCAGAGCAGGACGCCCAGGATGATGAGGGCTGGAATGGCCGCGAAGACCGCCTTGATGAAAAACCACATCAGGCGGAAGAACGGCACGTCGATGGATCGGATGGCGGCCGGATAGGCCTCGTCGGCGGGGTAGCCCGGGTAGGACGCCGCTGCCGCATAGGGGGCCGGTTCGGGCTGGTGGGCGGACAGGCCGGAGGGCTGGGCGTCCCGGTCGCGGGCTTCGCGCTCACGGGCTTCCCGGGCGCGGGCTTCCTTTTCGCGGCGGAACGTGCGCGGCAGGTCTTCCATATCGCCGTCGGCGGTCAGCGGTACAGACATCGCATCAATCCTCATTAGGGCTCTTGGGGGCCGGGCACAGCCGGCGAATCAATTTCGCCCAAGTTTAGCGGCCCGGCTATCGATTGACGTTCGATATTGGTAGTTTGCGCCGTGAATTTGGCGGGGAGGTGTCTGTTGAGCGACTTGAAGAGCCTGATCAGGACAATACCGGATTACCCCAAGCCGGGGATCATGTTCCGCGATGTGACGACACTGCTCGGTGATGCGCAGGGGTTCAAAGCCGCGATCGCGCAGTTGTGCGAGCCATATCGCACAGTTCCGGTGGATGCGGTGGCCGGGATCGAAGCGCGTGGGTTCATTCTCGGCGGTGCGGTGGCGGACCGGCTGGGATGCGGATTTGTTCCAATTCGCAAGAAGGGCAAGCTGCCGTGGAAAACCATCGGGCAGGAGTATGCGCTTGAGTACGGCACGGACCGGATCGAGATGCACGAAGATGCGATCAAGGAAGGCGAGCGTGTGCTCATTGTCGACGATCTGATTGCGACGGGCGGGACGGCGACCGCGGCGTCGAAATTGATCCGGCAGCTCAAGGGAACGATCGTCGGCGCGGCGTTCGTGATCGATTTGCCGGAACTCGGCGGTGTGACGGTGTTGCGGGATGCCGGGATCGAGAGCCACTGCCTGATGGCGTTCGAGGGGCATTGAGGATGGCTGGCGCCGCGATCACGTCCGAGACCCTGGGCGGGGCGATGGCTGCGATCCTGGCGTGGCGCGTCAATCCGGATGCGGCGCCCTCGTGTCCGCTGTGCGGGGCTCAGGGGTTGGTGGTCAGCGATCATTCGGCGCGGCCGCATGCGGAGTGGTACCGGTTGGTGTGCGCGACGTGTGGGCTCGATCAGATGCTGGCTGTGCCGATGGGTGCGGTGGTGCCGGGCGCAGAAGGGTGAGGCGATGAAAATCGGCGGGACGGCCTATCGGACGATCTGGCTTGAACCGGATGGCGGCCGCGTCGCGATCATCGATCAGACGAAGCTGCCGCACCGGTTCGAAATCGTGCATCTGGCGAGCATGGAAGAGGCGGCGCGGGCCATTCTGACCATGCAGGTACGGGGCGCGCCGCTGATCGGCGTGACGGCTGCTTATGGCGTGGCGCTGGCGATGCGGGTGGATGCGTCGGACGATGCGCTGGGGGCGGCGGTTGCGTTTCTGGCAAAGCAGCGGCCGACGGCTGTCAACCTGCGCTGGGCACTGGAGGAGATGCGGCGGCATTTGCATCCGATTGCGCCGAAAGATCGGGCGGCGGCAGCGTTTGACCATGCGGCGCGGTTGGCGGATGACGATGTTGCCATGTGCAAGGCGATTGGTGTGCATGGGCTTGAGATCATCCGCGAGATTGCTGGCAGAAAGGCGCCGGGTGAGCCGGTGAATGTGCTGACGCATTGCAATGCTGGCTGGCTGGCGTGCGTCGATTGGGGGACGGCGACGTCGCCGATCTATCACGCGCATTATGCGGGGATCGCGCTGCATGTTTGGGTGGATGAGACGCGGCCGCGCAATCAAGGTGCGGCATTGACGGCGTTCGAATTGGGATCGCATGGCGTGCCGCATACGTTGATCGTGGATAACGCGGGTGGGCATCTGATGCAGCGGGGCGAGGTGGATCTCGTGATCGTTGGGACCGATCGTGTGACGGCTACGGGCGATGTGGCCAACAAGATCGGAACATATTTGAAGGCGCTGGCGGCGAAGGATACGGGAGTGCCCTTTTACGTAACGCTGCCGCAGTCGACGATCGATTGGACGCTGGAGGATGGTTTTTCCATACCGATCGAGGAGCGGTCGCAGGATGAAGTTTTGAAGCTGTCTGGGCGGACGGCGGATGGCGCGGTGCATCTGTTCGATATCGCACCGGAGGGGTGCCGGGCGGCGAATCCGGCCTTCGATGTTACGCCGGCGCGGTTGGTCACGGGGCTGATTACTGAGCGCGGGATCTGCGCGGCGACGCGCGAGGGCTTGGTGGGGCTTTATCCGGAACGGGGCGCGGCGGCATGAGCGAGGCAGCTTTGCGTCAGGAAATTGTTGCAACCGCTCGGGCGATGAGCGCGTCGGGGTTGTCGCCGGGGCGATCGGGAAACGTGTCGGCGCGGTTCGAGAGCGGGATGCTCATTACGCCCTCGGGGCTGGCGTATGACGCGATGGAGCCGGGTGATGTCGTGCGCGTTGGCGACGACGGGTCGGTGGCGGAGGGGCAGCGGGCGCCGTCGACGGAATGGCATTTTCATCTCGCGGCCTATCGGGCACGGCTGGATATGCATGCGCTGGTGCATACGCATTCACTGCACGCCACGGTGCTGGCGTGCGCGGGGCGGAGTATTCCGCCGTTCCACTACATGGTGGCGGTGGCGGGGGGCAGCGATATTCCGTTGGTGCCTTATGCCACGTTCGGGACAGCTGAGTTGGCAGCGCACGTGGCGGAGGGATTGCGGGAGCGCAAGGCCTGTTTGATGGCGCACCATGGTCAGGTTGCCATGGGGACGACGCTTGCGGCGGCGCTGGAGCTTGCACACGAGGTCGAGGTTTTGGCGGAACAGTATTTTAAGGTCCTGGTATTGGGGCCGCCGCACCTCTTGCCGGAGGCGGAAATGTCCCTGGTTCTGGAAAAGTTTAAAACGTATGGCCGGGCTGCGATCGAACACGAGCCGGGCTCGCTTGCGTAGCTAGACAGCGGGTGTTTGTCTCGGAACGAAACGATCTTGGCAGGATTTCTTTGCCAAATAGGGCCGGTTGCTTAAATGCATGTTATCGGTTTTCGATAAAGATTGCTGCAAGTTGGATCGAACTCCTCGACCTTGGGAGCCCGTTATGCGTAAGATCACACTGCTTACTGTTCTGGCTGCGTTGACCGCACTTGGCGGAATTCTGGCTGGACCTGCCGAAGCTGGCCATCGCCGCGGCTGGCATCACGATCGCACAGTCGTGCACTACGGCTACACGCCGCGCTATCATCATGTCTTCGTCCGGTCATACGCTGGGACGCTCGACCCGTATGCTTATCGCTACGAACCGCGCGGCTACTATCCCTATTACAACTCCGGCCAATGGAAGCCGGCGCATGTGATGCGCACGCAAAAGCGCCGCCGTCATTATGCGCGCCCGCCCTACTATCAGGCGTGGGGCTATCCCGACCGGCATTACCGGCACCGCGCGTGGCATGCCCGCCATCACGGACGGATTCATATCGGGCACTGGTAATTCTCTGCCCTCGACTGGAATAGCGACACGGCCGGAAACGTTTCCGGCCGTGTTGCGTTGTGGCGGCGCGTTCAGGGGCCATGTTGTGCGCGTTGGGAGCCGAAGTCTGGCCACACAATGAAAACGATGACGGCACGTTCATGCCCTATTCATGTGGACTTTGATTATATCGCCAACAAGGACGGCGGTGCCGTTCGCGAGATTGACCATAAAAGTCTGCCAGACGCTTGGCGTTTTGCAGTCGACGAAAAGGGGAATTCACATGATCAAGAAACTTTTGGCTCCGTTTTTGGCCATCACGCTGGCGTTCGGCGCCGTGATGACCTCCGCTTCGGCACCCGCAGAAGCAGGACGTGGTGGGCGCGTTGCGGCTGGTATCGCTGCTGGTATCATCGGTCTGGGCGTTCTGGGTGCCGTCGCAAATGCGCGTGATCAGCGTCACTACAGCCGTTACCGCGACGATGAAGAGGTTTGCTACAAGGGTCCCCGCGAGTGCGGCTGGACCGGCCGCCGGTGCTTTGAAAATCGCTATGGCGAAGAAGTCTGCCGCGGTGGCCGCTGGACTTGCTGGCGCGATACGATCTGCGAATAAGTCACGTTTTAGACAAAAGAACGGGCGAGGTGAGCCATCACCCCGCCCGTTTTTCGTTGTTACGTCGGTGTCGATTTACACCATTGAGAAAGACCCTCGCTGCTAGCTTTCGAGCGGTGTTGGTTGGGAGTAGCGTTGCATGAAGCTTGTCTCACGTTCTGCCATTGTTGTGCTGGGGTCGCTAGCGGCCGCTAGCCCCGTCGCGGCGCAGGAGTATCCGGGCATCTGGACCGGTCTCTATGCCGGTGCGCATACCGGTTATGGCGAAGTGTTCGACGAGCCGGCCGGGTTCGATGTCGGTGGCGGATTACTCGGCATGCATCTGGGTTACAATTACCAGATCGGCAGCACGGTGCTTGGCGTGGAAGGCGATTACACCGGCTCGTGGATGGAAGACGGCGTGCTGGATGTCGATTATCTCGCCAGCATCCGCGCACGCGCCGGCTATGCCTTTGGCAATGCGCTGCTGTACGGAACGATTGGCTATGCGTGGGCGGATGCGTCGACACTGGGCGGGTCAGTGGACGTTGACGGTCTCGTGCTCGGCGCGGGTCTCGACTACAAGTTTGCGCAGAACTGGAGTGCGCGCGTCGAAGGCTTGCAGTATTGGCTGGAGCCGGAGAATGGCGGCGGCGATTTCGATGTTGGTGTCGTGCGCGCTGGCGTCTCCTGGCATTTCAACTAAGCCAATTGATTGGGCCTGACGTCAGCGCCGCCGTTTGATCAAAGCGGTGTGGAGGGCTACGGCTGCGGCGTTGGACACGTTCAGGCTGCGTAGATCGTCGGCGGTTGCGATTCTGACGAGACGATCGCAGTTTTCGGCGGTCAACTGTCGTAGACCTTTGCCCTCCGCACCCAGCACAATGGCCACTGGACCCGTGAAGGGTTCGTCTTCAATTGCGGATGCGGCCGTGCCGTCAAGGCCGAGAATGGTGACGCCGGCATCGCGCAGGTCGCTCATCGCACGGGCGAGGTTTGCGACCTGGGCAATCTTCACCAGCTCCAGAGCGCCTGAGGCGGATTTGGCCAGCGTGCCGTTGAGCGGTGGGCTATGGCGGCGCGTGGTGATGACGCCCGACGCGCCGAAGGCAGCCGCCGAGCGCAGGATCGCGCCGGCGTTGTGCGGGTCGGTGACCTGATCGAGCAGGATCAACGGACCGCCGGTCGCTGCGGCTTCCGCAAGATCGTCGAGATCGGGTTCGGGTAGCGGTTCGGTTTCGAGTAGCAGGCCCTGGTGGACGGTGTCGGGCCCCAGCAGGCGATCAAGGTCGCGTGGCGTGACGGGCTCGGGTGTCATACCGCGGGCGGCAATGGCGTCGGCGAGGCGATGGGCGGCGTTCTCGGTCGCTTTTAAGCGAAGCAGAACGCGGTCGGGATTGCGCAGGGCGGCCTCGACCGGATGGACGCCAAACAGGCGGACGATGCCGTCGTCGTCTTGCGCCGGTTCGGGTGCGCGCTGGGGCCGGTACGGACGGCCGCTGCCGCCCTTTGAGCCTCCGCGATAGCCGCCCCTTTCGCCGCCGCCCTTGAAGCCCGATTTGGGATTGAAGCGGGGCTTGCCCTTGTGGTCATCCTGCATGGTGTCAAACGCGGCTCCGGCCGCGTCAGGCGGCGCGAAACTGGCCCCGGCGGCTCCCGTGTTCCCCTAGCGGAAATGGGGCGCTTTTCCAATTGACATCGGCGGCCCTGGCCGGGATAACGACGCGCTTGCCCTGTCGCTTGAAGCCGCGCAGGGCGATTTTGTTTGGGTGCTGGCGCAACCGTTTCTGGTCGGCCGCTTCAAACCGGATGGAAGGGTGCCCGAGTGGCTAAAGGGGACGGACTGTAAATCCGTTGGCTTCGCCTACGCTGGTTCGAATCCAGCCCCTTCCACC